>Ga0209719_1001492_pt1 | contig 28470 bp, 26 predicted proteins | sample AD_JPNAS2_MetaG_FD_184421 | JGI IMG/M metagenome (GOLD analysis project Ga0209719, IMG submission 184421) | Active sludge microbial communities of municipal wastewater-treating anaerobic digesters from Japan - AD_JPNAS2_MetaG (SPAdes) (version 2) | ecosystem: Engineered > Bioreactor > Anaerobic...
GCTTCGAGGGCTCGTTTATTGGCGAGGAGGGCGGCCTCGGCATCGTCGGTGGCCATCGCGCGCCAGCAGGCCATGCGCATCTCGGCGGTGATGCGGAAAATATCGCCGACGGTTTTGAGCTGCTGGGCGTAGAGGATCAGCTCCTGTGACTTGAGGTTTTGTGCGGCGCCATTCTGGGTGCTGACGAGGAGGCCGTTTTCGAGGGCCGAGAGGGCGTCGAAAAGTTTGCCTCCCGCGGGGACGAGGTCGGTCCAGGCTGCTTGAAAGGAGTTGGTGGCTGCGGCGTTGGCGGCGATGCTTTTGGCGTACCGCTGGTAGGTGGGGAGGATTTTTGCGAGGCCTTCGCTGAGTTGCACCAACTCGGGGCGTGCGGCGCTAAAGTCGGTGGTTTGTCGGAGTGCGGTTTCGAGCCGTGCCTGATCGGAGGTGACTTTTTTCCAGGAAGTCTCGTCGGACTTGATGTCGTAGCCGCGCATGGCGATGGCGAGGTCGCTGGCGGAGCTGAGGAGTGCCGCGGCGTGCTGGCCTTGTTGCACATACAGTTCGCTGAGCCTGGTGGATTGGGCGGCGGCGGTGTTCATTTTGAGCGAGGCGAACAGGCCGAGTGCGGCGAGTGCGAGGCACAGGAGGGCAAAGCCCGACCCGATGCGGGCTTTGAGAGACCATTTTTTCATGTGGAACGATTCGTTGTCGATTGGTGTGTCGTGGCTGCGTGCCTGCGTAGGGACGCAGGTAGTGGCACGCGCGATTTGCGCGGGAACCATGGACGCCAATCGGAGGAGCCCGGTGTCGCTTGAGCCCCGAAATCTGCCGGACGTGTCCGTGCAAACCTTACAAGGGTGCCTCAGGGGTCGACGATGCCGTTACGGATGGCATAGCGGGTGAGCTCGGCGACGGAGCTGAGTTTCAGCTTTTGCATGAGGCGGCGGCGGAAGGTTTCGGCGGTTTTCACCTGGATGCCCATTTGATCGGCGACCTCCTTGGTGCGCAGGCCGAGGGCGAGGCCGCGGAGCATCTCGCGCTCGCGTGGGGAGAGGATGGAGAGGGAGGTGTCGCCTGGCTCGTTGCGGAGTTTCCGCAAGGCGATGGCGGCGACCTCGGGGCTGAGAAATGCGTGGCCTAGCCTGAGGGCATCGAGCGCGCGCTGCATTTCGGAGAGTGGGGCCGATTTGATCACGTAGCCGTGGACGCCGGCCTCAAAGGCCTGGGTGATGGTGCCGGCGGTGGCATCGGATGAGAGGACGAGGATGCGGGTCTGCGGGAACCGGGGGAGGAGCTCGCGGACGAGCAGGAGGCCGTTGCCATCGGGCAGGTGGAGGTCGAGCACGATGAGCTGGGGGTGCAGTGCGATCCATTGTGCGCGGGCGGAGTCCATGTCCTCGGCCTCACCGATGATCGTGAGGAGAGGATTTTGTTGGATGAGTTGTCGCAGACCGCTGCGCAGGAGCGGGTGGTCTTCGACGAGTAAGAGGGATGCGTGTTTCATCCGGAAAGGGCCATGGAAACGCCGGAGGGTGGCTGCACGCACGAGAAGGACTGTGGAAGTCTGCACCGGTCTGGTGCCTGGCCTTCGATCGAGAACGTACGGAGGGGTGGAGCGTATGTGGTTGCCGGTCGGGTCATGGATTAACGGAGGCGGGGGCGAGGGGAATGCCGACGGTAAAGGTGCTGCCGACGCCGGGAGTGCTGGCGACATCAATCCAGCCGTGATGTGCGGCGATGGCGTTGTGGACCGTGGCGAGGCCGAGCCCGGTGCCGCGCTGTGGGCCTTTGGTCGTGAAGAATGGCTCGAAGATGTGCTGGAGTGTGCTCGGCGGCATGCCGCACCCGGTGTCGGCGACGGAGAGACAGGCCCATGCGCCGGTGCGGGGTTGCGGGGGGATGCCGTGGGGCTCGCCGGTGGTCTGGAGTCGGAAGGTGCGGACGGTGAGGGTGCCGCCCTCGGCCATGGAATCGCGGGCGTTGATGCAAAGGTTCATCACGATCTGCTCGATCATGACGAGGTCGGCGACGATGGGTAGTGGGGTGGCTTCCGTGGAGAGGGCCAGGCGGATGCGGCTGCCGAGGAGATGCCCGATCATTTTCTTCACGTCGAGGAGGGCCTGGTTGAGGTCGAGCGCCTGCATGCAGGGCGGTTGCTTTCGGCTGAACAGGAGGAGCTGCCGGGTGAGTTTGGTGCCGTGGCGGACTTCGGACTTCAGCTCTTCGAGCTCGCGGTGCAATGAGGGGCTGACCTCGGGGTGCGTTTGCAGGAGGTCGAGGTGGAGGGTGAGTGCGGCGAGGGTGTTGTTGAAATCATGCGCGATGCCGCCAGCCAGCTGGCCGAGAATCTCGGTGCGCTGCGCCTGCTGGATCTGCTCGGCGAGGCGTTTTTGCTCGGTGATGTCTTCCAGGCAGAGAAGGATCCGGCCTTCGCTGCGGTCGGGAATGGGCGTGGCCGAGGCGAGGAGGATGGCGTCGCGGCGGGTGTCGCCGGGCTGCGGGATTTTGAGGTGGAGCTCGGCTCGGTGGGTGGCGCGCCCCTGCCGGGCGTCGTCGAGAGCGCGGTCGAGACATTCGGTGGGGGCTGCGGCCGGCGCGTGGGCGCCGAGGAGCTGGTGGATCGTTTTTCCGATGGCCTGCGGATCGTCGAGGCCGAAGAGTTCGCGGGCGCGGCGGTTGAGGCGGCGGCAATGCGCGTGGCGGTCGAGGAGGACCATGGCAATCGGCGCGCCATCGTGGATGGCCTGCAGCTCGGCCTCACTGTTGGCGAGGGTGCGTTGAGCCTGGCGCTCCCATGTGACGTCGGTCGCGGCGAAGAGTCGCCCGAGGTGCGGCTGATCGGGGTACAGGTACTTCGCGCGAAGGACGATGTCCACGAGTTGTCCGTCCTGGCGACGCCATTGGGTGGAGACGGTGGCAATGCCGCCGCCGGCGCACTGGGTCTGGATGGCATGGCGGACTCGGAGCAGCTCCGCGTGGGTGTGGTGGAGGCGTTCGGTGGGCAGGCAGGTGAGAGTCTCCATCGGGTATCCCAGGAGTTCGCACATGGCGGGGTTGGCTTCGACGACGGTGTCTTGGATAACGATGCCGATGGGGTTGGGCGTTGTACGGTAGAGGGTGCGAAGCAGGTCTTCGCGTTGCTGGAGCCGGGAGGCGGTGCCGCGTTGCGAGGCGATGTCGCTGGCGAAAACGATGATGCTCTCATCCGGAGTGCCGGGTTGGAGCACGGCGGAAGTGACGGCGACATCGATGGTGGATCCATCGAGTCGGAGCCAGGTGGATTCGGCAGGGGGGAGGGGCTCTCGCGTTTTGCTGATGTGGCGGAGCCGGCGCTCGGTCATGGCGCGTTGTCCGGCGGGGATGCGCTCCATGATGGGGCGGCCGAGGAGCTGGTCGGGGGAGCTGGCGCCGAAGAGTCGGAGGGCGGCTTCGTTGAGGTAAACGAAGTGGAGGTCCTTTTGTATGAAGATGGCGTCCTGCGCGGTTTTGAGGGCGTCTTGGGGGCAGGTTGGATTGAGGGGGCGTGGGGCGACATCCGTGGCCATGAGCCGCGTGGCCGGGCGATCCTGATGGCCGATGGGGATGGCTGCGAGCTCGACGGAGCGGCGCTGTCCGTCGGAGGTGATCCACTCGATGGATTGCAGCGGGGAGGGGTGTGTCTGGACCGCGGCGTGGCAGAGATGACGCAATGCGGGGAGGCTCTCGGGCGCGACATGCTGGTGGACGGGGACAGGGTTGCCCGAGGCCGGACCATGCCCGAGCAGGACGCCCGCAGCGTGATTGGCGTGGACGAGGTGGTCGTTGGTGAGTATCCACATGGCCTGGGGCGAGTGGCCCATGATGGTCGCTAGAGCTTGTGCGTGAGGATGCGATTGCCCGAGGGACGGGAGATGACCGATTGGCGAAATACGCGCGGAGGCACCGGTGGGCGGTTCAGATGAGCTCATGACAAGGTCTCGTGCGGTTGCGTGTTCAAGAGATGATGAGATGTGCGGAGCAGTACGCGCCCCTGATTGCAACGGAATCCCCTGCGGTGCCGGGGACGCCGTGTTGCATGGCCCAGTCGCCGGGGCCGTGCAGCCGACTCGGGGGGCGGTGGGGTGGTACATGCTTGGCCGCTTTTGGCCAGAGAGGATAGCACAAATAGCCCAGCGCCCCGCCTTATTTCCGCGGATATGCGACGGATAATGGGCCTGGGGCGTAAGGCTTTGGAGGACGCCTGCGATGGCGTCTGCCGCGCGGTTTTCGGCGGCTCCGCGGGCTAGGCGGGTGGGCGGGCGGAATTTTCCTGTTCGTACACGTGGCGGCCGAGGGAGGGGGGCGGGGTGTCGGGGGCGCGGTGCTCGTGGACGGCGATCTGCTGGCGGCGGAAGGCGTTTTTCAGGCGGCCGCGGGCGCGGTGAAACGCCCAGAGGCCGCGGGTGCCGCCGCAGGCTTTGTAGTCGCGGTAGTCGGCACGGACCAGGAGCCAGTGGACTTCGAGCGTGAGAAGCACGGCGATGCAGACGACGGAGAGTATCCAGAGAATCGGGTGGTCCATGGCGGAGAGGATGGCTGCGCTCACGCGTCGCCGGCGAGGTGGGGCGGGGGCGGCGTGGTTTTCTGTGCCTGATCGGCGGCATCGAGGCGCACCCAGGCCTGGGGGGCGGCCGTGGGCGTCTCACTCTCGGCGAGGGTGGCGCCGTGACCGATGCGGGTGAACGAGGCGGCGAGGGTGAGGGCCAGGCTGGAGGCGAGCACCCAGACGATGGTGCGTTGATCAGCACCCGAGGTCGCGAGCACTTCGATGGCGACGGCGCCGATGGTGAGCATGGGAGCGGCGACGACGTGGGCACCGGTATCGGTGCCGAGGACGCGCGAGAAGATCCAGTGGTAGCCGGTCTGGCGGAGCACAAAAAGCAGGAGTGCGGAGATGATCGCCAGGGGGAAGGTCCAGGAGAGCATGAGCCTGGGCTCGACGAGCATGCCCAGGGAGAAAAAGAAGACGGGTACGAAGAACCGGTCGCGCAGGGGCGCGAGGTGTTCGTTGAGCTGGGCTTCCTGGTCGGTGGCGCGGCTGATGAACAGTCCGAGGACGAAGGCGGTCTTCGGGGCGCTGAGGCCGAGGCGCTGTCCGAGGGCGGAGATGACGAGGATCAGCAGGACAACGAAGTGGACCTGCATCTTGAGGCCGGAGGCGAGCAGCCGGGTGAGGTGGGGGGCGCCGCGGACTGCGAGGATGGCGGCGAGTACGGCGGCGGTGAGCAGGCCGACGAGTTTGAGGAGGACGATCCACCAGGCACTGCCGGCGAGCACGGGGCCGGCGGCGGCGAGCAGGAGGATGCAGAGGACTTCGACGGCGACGATCCATTCGAGGAAACGGCGGCGCGTGGTGAGATCGGGGAATCGGTGGCCGAGCCAGAGGGGATAGGCCATGCCGACGGAGGTGCTGGCGAGGGCGACGGAGGCGATGAGGGCGTGCGACCAGGGGAGGCCGGCGAGGACGCCGAGGCCGGTGAGCGGGGGAAGTTGCCAGGCGATCCAGCAGGCGGCGCGGCGGAGCGCGGCGAGGGTCTCCCTGCGCTGCGGTAGCTCGATTTCGAGGCCGACGGAGAAGAGGAGGAGGACGAAGCCGAACTGCCCGATCTCGCGCCAGGCATCGCGGGTATGGGCGTCCATGAAGGCGCCGGCGGCGATGCCCGCGACGATGTAGAGCGGGTATAGGAGGCCCGGGCGCTCGATGCGCCGGCAGAAATCCGGCAGCGCGAGCAGCATGAGCAGGAGGAGGATGGCGCCTTCGAGGATGGTCATGCCGGCGCAGTGGAGTCGAGGGGGGCGCCGGGCTGGTCGCCGAGGGGGCCGTCGGCGGGGCCGGAGGGCTGCCGGTCGCCGGGTAGGAGGGAGACCATGCGGAAGAGGTCGGCGCGGCGGTCGAGGCGGGGGGTGACGGTGCCGTCGGAGCGGGAGGCGTGCAGGTCGTCGAGATCGACGTCGCAGACGAGGAGGGTTTCTTCGTTGGAGTCGGCTTCGGCGGCGATGCCGTCGCGGGCAAAGGCAAAGTCGGAGGGCGTGAGCACGGCGGCCTGGCCGTAGTTGATGTCGAGATTGCCGACGTCTGGCAGGTTGCCGACGTTGCCGGCGAGGGCGACGTAGATCTGGTTTTCGATGGCGCGAGCCTGGGCGCAGTAGCGGACGCGGAGGTAGCCCTGGCGGTTGTCGGTGCAGAAGGGGACAAAGAGGATCTCGGCGCCCTGGTCTGCGAGGTAGCGTGCGGCTTCGGGGAACTCGACGTCGTAGCAGATGAGCACGCCGATCTTGGCCTTGGGGGTGTCGATGGCCTGGAGGGTATTGCCGCCGGAGATGCCCCACCATTTGCGTTCGTTGGGGGTGATGTGGAGTTTGGGCTGGCCGACGATTTCGCCGGAGGGCAGGCAGACGAAGCAGGTGTTGAAGAGTTTGCCCTCGCGGGCGATGGGCTGGCTGCCTGCGATGATGGTGAGTCCGTAGCGGGTGGCCAGTTTGCGCATGAGCTCGGTGAAACGTTTTTCGTAACGGGCGAGGCGGCGGATGCCTTCGATCGGCGATTGGGCGTCTTCCTGGGAGAGGAGTTGCACGGAGACGAACTCGGGCATGAGCACGAAGTCGGCGTGGTAGTCGGCCGCGACATCGACGAAGTAGGTGACTTGGCGTTCGAAATCGGCGAACGAGGTGACCTTGCGCATCTGGTACTGGACGCAGGCGAGGCGGACCTTGCGCGCGCCGGGGGCGGGCTCCTTGTAGTCGGGGTTGAGCCACTCGATGAGGCTGCCGTAGTTGTGGCTCTTGGGGTCGTGGAGGTAGTTGGGCATGACGCCGCGCAGGACGAAGCCCTCGCGGAGTTGGAAACTGAGCACGAGGTCCTTCAACTCGCCGGAGATGACGCGCTGGGCGTACTCGTCGGCGGACATGTGCTCGGCGTGTTCGTCGTAGTTCCAGAGGCGACCGCCGGCGAGGATGCGGCGCTTGTTGAGGCGTCGGCAGAGTTGGCGGCGGCCCTCGTAGAGGGCGGCGCCGATCTGGCGGCCGCGGTAATCGGGATGCACGCAGACGTCGGCGCCGTAGAGGGTGTCGGCGGCGGGGTTGTGGTTGGTGAAGTAGCCGCTGTCGGTGATGCCGGACCAGGTGTGGTTGCGAAGCGGGTCGGGGCCGAGGTCGACGATCAGGGAGGCGGCGGCGCCGACGATGTGCCCGTCGATTTCGGCGACGATCTGGCCCTGGGGAAAGATGCGCTGGTGACTGAGAAGGTGGCGCTCGCCCCAGACGACGTTTTCGGCGGCGAGGACCGGGTAGGCGATTTTGTTGAGCTCAATGAGGGCGGGAATGTCGGCCCGATGGGCTTCGCGGAGGGTGATGGCGCTCTTTTTTTTGCCGGGCATGGGAGAGAGGCGAGTGGGATTTGTGAGACGCAGGCGGGGCATCGGGCATGGCGGCGATACCCCGGAGGCGTATGCGAAAGGTGGTGTGGGGCAGGCGCCGCGTGCGGTGCGAAAGCGACCGAATGTGATGTGCTTCGGTCGCGGCAAATTGACGGAGACGCCGGCTGGCGTCAACGGGCGGGGTATCCTAGTTTGAGAAGCTCGTCGAGGAGGGGGCGCGTTTTGATGCCCAGGGGGAGGAATGTGATCGTTTCGGGCAGATCGTTGCGGCGGTGCCGGATCTGCACGCCCTTGAAGCACCATGGGTAGAGGCCGCTGCGGACGAGGGCGACGATGTCCTGCCTGGGCAGGAAGAAGTCGCCGCGGGTGCCTTTCAGCCAGAGGGCATCGGCGTGGGCGTGGAGGGTTGCACCTGGGGTGCGACCGTAGGATGTGGCGATGCCGTCGTACATGTGGCCTTCCCAGTGGAGGGAACTGTCGGCGGGAAACGCGAGGGAGTGGTCGGAGTGTGTCATGGAGTGGAGGTGTCTGGCTTTGGCAGACGCCGTGCCGCTCCATGAGGGACCTCAATGGGTGTGGGCAGGTACGATCCGCCAAAGCATGCGTGATCAAACGGCGGCCCGACCGTTTATTTGCCTTCGGTGGCGTGTGCCTCCGAACCCGCTCCAATGAGGTCGCGAGCTGTGCCGGATGGCAAGCATGCGGGGCTGGCTGGCGGCTTTTTTTGACGTGCGAGGGGCGGCGAGTCCGCTGCCGGGCACAAAAAAACGGCGACCTGTGAAGGTCGCCGTGAAGTGGATGCAGGAGGCTTACGCGGTGTTTTGCGGTCCGGTCTGGTCGGGCTCGGCTGCGGTGTCGGCATTGGCCGCACGGAGGCGGTTGCGGACACCGAGGCAGATGACGAACAGGCCGAGGCCGACGAGCACGTGGCCGCCTGCCGCGGTGTAGCGGCGGGCGGCGTCTTCGGCCAGTGCCGGACCGATGACGCGGGCGAGCGCAACGCCGAGAAAGGCGAGGCTCGTGCCGATGGCCCAGTACGGAGTGGCGAGGACGCGCAGACGGCTCATGGTTTAGCGGAAGATCGTGACGTAGATGCCGGTGAGGATGGCCGTCGTGATCACACCGCAGACGTTGGCGCCGAGCGCCTCGGGCAGGATGATCGAGACCGGGTTGCTCTTGGTGACTTCCTTCTGGGCAACCTTGGCGCAACTGGGCACGCAACTGACACCGGCGATGCCGATGGTCGGGTTGATCTTACGCCCGCTGAAGAAGTAGGCGAGATAGCCGCCGACGATGCCGCCGATGCCGGACAACAGCAGCGAGACGATACCGAGCACGAGGAGGATGAGGACCTTCGGGTCGAGGATCAGCGAGGCTTCGCAGAGCACGCCAAGCGTGAGGCCGAGGAACATCGTGGCGCCGTAGAGCACAGGGCCGTCGAGCAGGTTGATGAAGTATTGCAGGCCGGCTTCCCGGATGGCGATACCCAGGAACAAGCTCAGCAGCAGCGGCGAGGCGGACGGGAAGAGCAGGCACAGCACGGTGCAGCCGACCACCGCGAACGCGAGTTTCTCGTCGGCGGTGACTTTGACCTTGGCACGCGGCGGCATCTTGATGGCGCGCAGCTTGGCCGGAATGAGGAATCGGATGAGGTACGGATAGCCGCCGTAGGCGAGGCCGAGGTACAGGTAGGCGACGACGGTGATCGGCACGAACATGTGCTTGGCGAGCGTGAGCGAGGTGAAGAGCACCATCGGGCCGTCGGCACCGCCGACCATGGCGACCGAGGCCGCTTCCTGTGGCGTGAGGCCGAGGGCGATCGCGATCGGCACGGTGGCGATGGTGCCAAACTCGGCGGCGATCGCGAGGAACATGCTCAGGTAGGGCCGCGCCATGACGAAGCCGACATCGAGCAGCACGCCGATGCCCATGAACATGAAGCAGGCGATCAAGCCGTTGCTGAACATGAAGGTGTAGATCGGCTGCAGGAAATCGATCTGCAGGATGTACATCAGCTGGTCGGTCTTTTCGACGAGCGGCGCCAGCATGAGGGTGCCGTGCATCTGGCCGGCGGCCGCGGTGGCCTCAAGCTGGCCCTGGGCGGCGACATCGGCGAGCGGGGCGGAGCCCTGGGCGATGGCGGAGCCGGTTTGCGGGTCGAGGAAGAGCACGCCGGCATTGACGGCGCACATGCCCAGTCCCATCGGGATCATGAGCAGTGGCTCCAAGATGCCTTTTTTGCCCATGTAGAGCAGGACCATGCCCAAGACCATCATGCCGACGCGGCCGAAGAAGATGGCCGGGTTGTCAGAGAAGGATTGGATCAGGGTCTCGACGCCTTGGAAGAGGTGGAGAATGTCTAGGTTTTCCATGGAGGGGCAAGCGACCGGTTATTTGTGCGAGCCGCCGGAGAGGCGTTGCACGGTCTTATAGATCACTTGGATGAGAGCCGCAATCAGCATGGCGACGATGAACGCAATGCCGTACGCGAGGAGGACTTTGAGGATGGCTTCTTTCACTGCGCGGAAACGAGAAGCGCCGGCCAGGGTGGGCCGGCGCTTCCCTGGATTGAGGGTTGGCGGAGCGGCTTAACCGATGCGCAGGAGCACAGCGTGTTCTTCGACGGTGTCGCCGGGCTTGGCGACGAACTCGAGCACCTTGCCGGCCTTGGAGGCGTAGACGTAGGTGTTCATCTTCATGGCTTCGACGGTGGCGACCTGGGTGCCTTCGGCGACAGTCTGGCCGATCTGCACGTCGAACGACATGAGTTTGCCGGTCATCGGGCAAAGGACATCGCCCGAGACGCCTGCGGCGGCGGGAGCGGGTTTGGGGGCCGGACGGGCCACGACGGGCGCCGTGATGCTGGCCGTGGTGACGGAGGCGGAAGATGCCGGGGCGGGGGCGGCAGTGCCTTCGTCGAGCATCTCGACGAGTACTTCGTAAACTTTACCTTCGACGGTAACGCGGAGCTTTTTCATGGTGATAGTCTAGATTTGGTAGGAGATTAGCGGAGACGGTGGGAGGAATAGATCTGCCGGCGGCCCTCGGCGGCCCAGAGATGGCGGGCATCTTCGAGCTCGGCTTCGACGGCGACATTGGCGGCGACGACACGGGCCGATTTGCCGAGGGTGGCATAAACGGCGCCGGCGATCGCGGCAAAGACTTGCGGGGAGATGCCTTGTTCGGTGGGAGCGGCGGCGATGGGCGCGGGGGCGGGTGTGGGAGCCGGGGCATCCGGGTGCGTGGCCGCGAGCCAGCGGCCGACGGCGGCGACCAGGAGGGTGAAGACGGCGATACCGCCGAGGATCGCGCCCAGCGCGAGCCACTGGTTGCCGAAGAGAACCTCGGGTTTGCCGGTGGCCGCCGCGAGCGGAAGCGTGATGGAGAGGTGCATGAGAAGGAGAGTAAAAGGACGCGTCGCCAGGAGGGGCGACGCGCGGGAGAGCCTAGTTTAGAGCGGGATGTTGCCGTGCTTCTTCGGCGGACGGGTCTCGCGCTTGCTCAGCGTGTTGCGGAGCATCATGGCGACGATGCCGCGGGTCTGGGCGGGCTCGATGACGTCGGTGATGAAGCCGCGGCTGGCCGCTTCGTACGGAGCGCAGAACTTCTTGCGGTACTCGGCGGTGAGCTCCTTCTCCTTGGCCGACGGATCGGCGGCGGCGGCGATTTCACGCTTGAAGAGCACCTTGACGGCGCCTTCGGCACCCATGACGGCGATTTCCGCAGTGGGCCAGGCGTACACGGCGTCGGCACCCATGTCGACCGGGCACATGGCCAGGTAGGCGCCGCCGTAGGCCTTGCGCATGATCACCGTGATCTTCGGCACGGTGGCCGAAGCGTAGGCGAAGAGCATCTTGGCGCCGTGGCGGATGATGCCGCCGCGCTCTTGCACGACGCCGGGGAGGAATCCGGGGACGTCGACGAGGTTGACGATCGGCAGGTTGAAAACGTTGCAGAAGCGGATGAAGCGCGCGGCCTTGTCCGAGGCGTCGATGTCGAGCGTGCCGGCCTTGTGGGCGGGCTGGTTGGCGATGATGCCGACCGAGATGCCCTGGATGCGCGCGAAGCAGATGACGATGTTCTTGGCGAAGTCTTTCTGGACTTCGAGGAAGTCACCGTTGTCGACGAGGCGGGAGATGACCTTGGTGACGTCGAGGGGAGCCTTGGCGTCTTCCGGTACGAGGTCGTTCATCTCGACGTCGCGGTCGAGGGTCACGGTGGCCGCCGGCTTGTGGGGCGGGTCCATGACGTTGTTCGACGGGAGGAAGGAGAGGAGCTTCGTGGCGATCTGCAGCGCATGCTTCTCGTCTTCGGCGACGAAGTGGATGTTACCGCTGATGGCGGCGTGGGCGGCGGCGCTGCCGATCTCATCCATCGTGACGGTCTGGCCGGTGGCGGCCTTGATGACCTCGGGGCCGCAGATGAACATCTGGGCGTTCTTCTTGGTCATGATGATGAAGTCGGTGAGGGCGGGCGAGTAGGCCGCGCCACCGGCGCACGGGCCGGCGATGACGGTGATCTGCGGGATCACGCCAGAGGCGAGCACGTTGCGGAAGAAGATCTTGCCGTAACCGGAGAGGGCTTCGTCGCCCTCCTGGATGCGGGCGCCACCGGAGTCGTTGACGCCGACGAAGGGCATGCCGGCCTTCATGGCGTATTCCATGAGGTTGCAGATCTTCTGGGCGTGCTTGCTGCCGAGGGAGCCGCCGCCGACGGTGAAGTCTTGGGCGTAGGCGGCCACGGGGCGGCCTTCGACGTAGCCGACGCCGGTGATGACGCCATCGGCGGGCATGGGCTTACCGGCCAGACCGAAGTTCTGGCAGTCGTGCTGCACATGGAGACCGAACTCCATGAAGGTGCCGGCATCGAAGAACGCATCAAGGCGCTCGCGGGCCGACATCAGGCCCTTCTTCTTGCGCTCGGCGAGCTTGTCGGCGCCACCGGCGAGATAGAGGTTTTTACGCTTCTCTTCGAGTTCCTGAAGCAGTGCGGGTGAGATAGCCATGGGAAAGGGTCTATATATTAGTGGGCCTTGGGTGCACACAGTTCGGTGAGCACGCCGTAGGTGGACTTGGGGTGGAGGAAAGCGACCATCTTGCTGTGGGCGCCCTCGATCGGCACTTCGTGGATGAGCTTCACGCCGGCCCCGGAGGCCTGCTTGAGCTGCTCGGCGATGTCGGTCGTCGCGAAAGCGATGTGGTGGACGCCACCGGCGGGGTTCTTTTCCAAGAACTTGGCCACGGCGCTATCGGGGGAGGTGGGCTCCAGAAGCTCGATATGGACTTCGCCGGCGCTGAAAAACGCCGTGCGCACCTTTTGCGACGGCACTTCTTCGCGGTGCTCGCACTTGAGGCCGAGCGCCTTCTCATAATAAGGGACCGTCTCGTCGAGCGACTTGACGGCGATACCGAGGTGATCGATGCGTGTGATCATGGTAGTGAAAAAGGGAAAGGGGACGCGTTAAAAAACAGAAGCGGCCATCTTGGTCCACCCCCGATTTTGTCGCTCTGCATCCGTTGGCTAAACATAGGCATCCTTTGGCAAGAACTGCGGAGCGACTGCGCATCCCTTGCGGTACTTTCTTCGTTCTGTCTTTTTAACCCGCGTTTACGCGTCATGGCTAATAACATCACATCGTCGCCCCCCGCCGCAGAAGCACTCGCCGGCAACCTCGCGCAATGGCGCGCTGCCGTCGAAGCTGAGCTCAAGGGAGTTCCCTTCGAAAAGAAGCTCGTTACCCGCACGCCCGAGGGCGTCGCGTTGCAACCGCTCTACACCCGTGCCGATCTGGCTGGTGTGGCGCATGTGCAGGCCGCTCCCGGTCAGGCCCCCTTCGTGCGTGGCGCAAGCCCCGTCGGCTACAAGGCCCAGACCTGGCAGTGCGCTCAGGAAATCGCGGCGTCCGATGCCGCCGATTTTAACAAGGCCATCCTCGCCGACCTCATGGTCGGTCAGGATAGCGTGGTCATCGTGCCCGATGCGGCCAGCCGCGCCGGCATCGATCCCGATGCCGATGGCGCCAAGGTCGGCGTAGGCGGCCTCTCGCTGGCCGACAGCCGCGACTTCGCCACCGCGCTTGCCTCCGTCGAGCTCGCCTCGATCCCGGTGCACCTGCGCGCCGGCGCCGATGCGCTCCCGCTCGCCGCCCTCTACATCGCCGCCGCCCAGCAGCGTGGCGTCGATCTCAAGAAACTCTCCGGCAGCCTCACTGCCGATCCGCTCGGCGAATGGGCCGAGTCCGGCAGCCTCCCGACCTCCCTCGCCGGCGCGTTCGACGCGCTCGCAGCCTGGACGAAGTGGGCCGCCGCCAACACCCCCAACCTCCGCACCGTCGGCGTCAGCGCCCAGGTGTACGGCGAGGGTGGTGCCAACGCCGTGCAGGAGCTGGCCCTCGCGCTCGCCGCGGGTGTCGAGTACGTCCGCGAGCTGTCGAAACGCGGCCTCCAGGCCGACGCCATCGCCGCCGCCACGCGCTTCAGCTTCGTCATCGGGCCCCAGTTCTTCACCGAAGTCGCGAAGTTCCGCGCCTTCCGCCTGCTGTGGACGCGCGCCCTGGTCGCCTTTGGCGCCAAGGCCGAAGCCGCCGCCAAGTCCGCGGTGCACGCCCGCACGAGCAACGTCAACAAGACCCTCTTCGACGCGCACGTGAACATGCTGCGCGTGACCACCGAGGCTCTCTCGGCCGTCGTGGGCGGAGTCGACAGCCTGCACATCGCGCCGTTCGACGAAGTCTCCGGCAAGACCGACGACTTCTCCCGCCGCATCGCGCGCAACGTCCACACCCTCCTCGCCGAAGAATTCCACTTCAACGAGACGGCGGACCCCGCCGGCGGTTCGTGGTACATCGAGAAACTCACCGACGAGCTCGCCCGCAAGGCCTGGGCTCTCTTCCAGGACATCGAGAAACAAGGCGGCCTCGCCGCGGCCCTCCGCGCCGGCACCGTCCAGAAACTCGTGGCCGCCGCCGGTGCTGACAAGGAGGATGCCGTCGCCAAGCGCCGCTCCGGCCTCATCGGCACGAATCTCTTCCCGAACCTGAAGGAGACGCCGCTGGCGATCCGCACGCTCGACGCCGCCGCGCTCACCGCGCGCGCCAACGCCATCGTGGCCCGCCGCAGCACCGCTCCGGCCGCCGTTACCGGCGACTGGTCCGCCAAGTTCAAGGCCGCGCTCGCCGCCGCCAGCAAGGGCGCCACCGTCGGCCAGCTCGCCGCCCTCGCGGGCGACACCGCTGCCGAGAAGATCGCCCCCGTCGCGTCGATCCGCATCGCCGCCGGCTTCGAGGCGCTTCGCAACGCCTCCGATGCCTACGCCAAGCGCACCGGCAGCCGCCCGAAGGTGTTCCTCGCCAAGATGGGCCCGGTCAAACAGCACAAGCCCCGCGCCGATTTCAGCGCCGGCTTCTTCGGCGTCGCCGGCTTCGAGTCGATCGCCAAGCAGGCGTTCGAGACCGCTGCGGATGCCGCCAAGGCCGCCGCCGCTTCCGGTGCCTCCATCGCCGTGCTCTGCTCGACCGACGACACCTATCCCGAGCTCGTCCCGGCCTTCGCCGCCGCCGTCAAGCAGGCCAAGCCCGGCATCACCGTCGTGCTCGCCGGCCTGCCCGCCGACAAGGCGCAGGTCGACAGCTTCAAGGCTGCCGGCATCGACGAATTCATCCACGTTCGCGCCAATGTTCGCGAGCTGTTGGCTAACCTCCTCAAGAAGATTGGAGCACTCTAAAATGAGCAACGTCCCCGATTTCAGCCAACTCAGCTACGACTCGTTCCAATTCACGGGCCAGGCCCCGGTCGTCAAAGACGAGCCGGTGCTCTCCTACGAGCAGATCCCGGTGAAGTCCGTTTACACGGCCGCCGACCTGCCGCCCGTCGAGCAGCTCGACACGATGCCCGGCTTCGCGCCCTTCGTGCGCGGCCCGTACGCCACGATGTACGTCCAGAAGCCCTGGACCGTGCGCCAGTACGCCGGCTTCTCCACCGCGGAAGAGTCCAACGCGTTTTATAAGCGCAACCTCGCCGCCGGTCAGGCCGGTCTGTCCGTCGCGTTCGATCTCGCGACCCACCGCGGCTACGACAGCGACCACCCGCGCGTCGTCGGCGACGTCGGCAAGGCCGGCGTGGCCATCGACTCGATCCTCGACATGGAAATCCTGTTCCGCGACATCCCGCTGAACAAGGTCTCCGTCTCGATGACGATGAACGGTGCCGTGTTGCCCGTGCTCGCGTTCTACATCGTCGCCGCCCTCGAACAGGGTGCGAAGTTGGAAGAGCTCTCCGGCACGATCCAAAACGACATCCTCAAGGAGTTCATGGTGCGGAATACCTACATCTATCCGCCCACGCCCTCCGTGAAGATCATCGCGGACATCTTCGCCTACACGTCGAAGAACATGCCGAAGTTCAACTCGATCTCGATCTCCGGCTACCACATGCAGGAGGCAGGCGCCACCGCCGACCTCGAGCTCGCCTACACGCTCGCCGACGGTCTCGAGTATCTGAAGACCGGCGTCGCCGCCGGCATCGACATCGACGCCTTCGCGCCGCGCCTCTCGTTCTTCTGGGCCATCGGCAAAAACTTCTACATGGAAGTCGCCAAGATGCGCGCCGGCCGGTTCCTCTGGTCCGAGATCGTCAACCGCTTCAACCCGAAGAACCCGAAGTCGCGCGCCCTGCGCACGCACTCGCAGACCTCCGGTTGGTCGCTCACCGAGCAGGATCCGTTCAACAACGTCGCCCGCACCTGCCTCGAAGCCATGGCTTCCGCCACCGGCCACACGCAGTCCCTGCACACCAACGCGCTCGACGAAGCCATCGCGCTGCCCACCGACTTCTCGGCCCGCATCGCGCGCAACACCCAGCTCCAGCTCCAGCAGGAAACCGGCATTTGTAATGTCGTCGATCCGTGGGGCGGCAGCTACTACGTCGAAGCCCTCACGCAGGAGCTCATCACCAAGGCCCGCGCCCACCTCGACGAAGTCGAGAAAATGGGCGGCATGACCAAGGCCATCGAGGCCGGCATCCCGAAGCTCCGCATCGAGGAAGCCTCCGCCCGCCGCCAGGCCAAGATCGACGCCGGTAAGGAGACCATCGTCGGCCTCAACAAGTACCGCCTCGAAAAGGAAGCCGCCCTCGACATCCTCGAGGTCGACAACACCGCCGTGCGCGAGTCGCAGATCAAGCGCCTCCAGCAGCTCCGTGCCAACCGCGACGAAGCCACCGTCAAGGCCGCCCTCGCGGCCATCACCGAGTGCGCCAAGACCGGCCAGGGCAACCTGCTCGAGCTCGCCGTCGCCGCCGCCAAGGCGCGCGCCTCCCTCGGCGAAATCTCCGACGCGTGCGAAGTGATCTTCGGCCGTTACCAGGCCCAGATCCGCTCGATCTCCGGCGTGTACCGCGCCGAGTTCGGCAACGACGCCAACGTCACCAAGATTCGCGAGCTCATCGCCCGCTTCGAGAAACACGAGGGCCGCCGCCCGCGCGTGCTCATCGCCAAGCTCGGTCAGGACGGACACGACCGCGGCGCCAAGGTGGTTGCCACCGCCATGGCCGACCTCGGGTTCGACATCGATATCGGGCCGCTCTTCCAGACGCCCGAAGAGGCCGCCAAGATGGCCGTGGAAAACGACGTTCACGTCGTCGCCATGAGCTCCCTGGCCGCCGGCCACAAGACGCTGTTGCCTGCGCTCCGTGCCGCCCTCAAGGCGCTCGGCCGCGAAGACATCATGATCGTCATCGGTGGCGTCATCCCGGCTCCCGACTACGACTACCTCCTGAAGAACGGAGCCAGCGCCATCTTTGGCCCCGGCACGGTCATCCCGGTGTCGTCGCTCAAGACGATGGAGCTGCTCATCGAGCGCCTGGAAATTCCGGCCTAAACCGCCGAGATTCCGTCAACACTCACTCAAGGCGGCCCGGTGCTCCGGGCCGCCTTTTTTTGCGCCCACGAATCACACCCCGCCGAATCGTGCAGTCGCCGATTTCCGTATTTCGTAGGGGCGCAGTCTTGCTGCGCCCTTTGCTCAGAGCGCCCGAGGGCGCTCCCGCCCTGAACCACTGGCGGCCCAAGCTCTCGGCAAAGTAGCGCAGGCTTCCAGCCTGCTTTCCGGTCAGACTGGAAGTCTGCGCGACCACTGGCCCTTTGGCCCGCCCTGGGTTCCGATCTCTGACGAATGTCCCATCGCCGCAACAGGCTCGACTTTAGGGGATTCCCAGATCTTGATCGCCCCGTCAGCCACCTCGCGCACCGCCACCATGCGCGAATTCAGAAAATCCTCATCCCCAACCCACACCCCAATGCCCGCGTCCGCGTTCCCAATTCAGGCTGTGAAACGCAGTCAGGGTGAATAACACTGTTAGGCAGAAGCACAAAGTGATCACCAATGCCTTAGTTCGCATCGACGGAAAGAAAGGTCCGGTTCCGTCGCCATTCGAGAAGCCAAATCCAAATCTGAGTTTCTGGGTGCTTGAGTTGGCCGTGCCAAAGAAAGAAGAAAAGGCTCAGATTCGTTGGGTGGCGACATTTCTCAGCAGACATCGGAAGCACATCACGCCCTACCTTATCGGTCGAAGCGGCGGTGCATTATTCCTCGGCTTATCATCTGGCAGATCGAAGCCTGTGGTATTTGAGCCGGCCTTTATCCAGCTTCTTTCTGATCTTGGCCTCGGCCTCGAAGTTTATGAAGAAGGTTCGTAGAAGGGACAGTCTCCTGAAGGCCCTTGTTTTCCGCGCATGAAAAAGGCGGGCGCCTGGGCGCCCGCCTTGGAAATCAGAGGAGAAACTGCGCGTTCAGAGTACGGAGTCGCCGTGCTCGCCGGTGCGGATGCGGATGACGTCTTCGAGGGGACTGACGAAGATTTTCCCGTCGCCGATCTTGCCGGTGCGGGTGGCCGCGGTGATCGCCTGAAGGGCCCGGTCCACACGCTCATTGGGGACGCCGAGCTCGATTTTGATCTTGGGGAGAAAATCGACGACATACTCGCTGCCGCGGTAGATATCGGTGTGCCCCTTCTGGCGGCCGAAGCCCTTCACTTCGGTGACGGTCATGCCTTCGATGCCGACTTCGGCGAGGGCATCTTTCACTTCCTCCAGTTTGAAGGGTTTGATGATGGCGGTAATGAGCTTCATGAGAGGATGGCGGGCCCCGCCGCGTTTAGTCGATGTAGCCTTCTTCTCCGTGCTCGTTGATATCGAGGCCTTGACGTTCGACTTCGGGGAGTGGGCGCAGGCCACCAAGGATGGATTTGACGAGGTAGGCGAGCACGATTGTCGAGAGGATCGACAGCGTGAGTGTCAGCCCGATCGCCTTGAGTTGTTCCAGCCACAGCCCGCCGTGGGTGACGAGTCGCGCGAGGCCGTTGTTCGTCGCGGGGGCGCCCAGGAGATTGGCGTTGGCTTCTCCGGAGGCGAGGAAGCCGGTGATCAGCGCGCCGACGGTGCCGCCGACTGCATGCACGCCGAAGGTATCGAGGGCATCGTCGTATTTGAAGATCGCCTTGAGCTTCGTGACGGCGAAGTAGGGGACGACGGCGGCGACGATGCCGATGATCACGGCGCCGGTGGTGTCGACGAAGCCGGCGGCGGGAGTGATGACCACGAGTCCGGCGACGATGCCCGAGCAGAAGCCGAGGATGGAGGCGTGGCCGCGGAGGGTCATTTCGATGAGGCCCCAGACGAAGCCGGCGACGGCGGCGGCGATGGTGGTTGTCATGAACGCATTGGCGGCGATGCCGTCGGCGGCGAGGGCGCTGCCGGCGTTGAATCCATACCAGCCGACCCAGAGCATGCCGGTGCCGACCATACAGAGAACCATGCTGTGCGGCGCCATCTTCTCTTTGCCAAAGCCGAGGCGGGGGCCGAGGATGAGGCAGAGCACGAGTGCGGACCAGCCGGAGGACATGTGGACGACGGTGCCGCCGGCGAAGTCGATGGCGGGGATGGCGGCGTCGGCATTCCAGACGCCGTTCATGAGGCCGGTGGCGCCCCAGACCATGTGGGCGAGCGGGAAGTAGACGACGACCATCCAGAGCCCGACGAACAGGAGGACGGCGCTGAACTTCATGCGTTCGGCGATGGCGCCGAGGATCAGCGCTGGGGTGATGATCGCGAACATCATTTGGTACATCGCAAAGACGTTGTGCGAAACCCAGTAGGCGTAGTCGGTGTTGGGCGCGGCGCCGACGCCCTTGAGAAACAGGAATTCGAAGCCGCCGATGAAGGGGCTGCCGGTGCTTTTGCCGAAGACGAGGCTGTAGCCAAACGCCCACCATAGCAGGGTGACGAGGCCGGCGATGCCCATACATTGGGCGAGGACGGAGAGGATGTTCTTTTTACGGACGAGGCCGCCGTAAAACAGCGCGAGGCCCGGGAGTGTCATGAAGAGCACGAGGGCGGCGCAGGTCATCATCCAGCCGTTGTGTCCGGGGCCGGGCAGGCCGGCGAGGGGGGCGGTGGGTTCGGCGTTGCGGATATACGCCTCAAGGGCCTGTACGCGTTCGTCGAGGTTGGGCGGCGTATCCGTGGTCGTGGCGTGGGCGAGGGGGAGGATCAGCCAGGCCGAGAGGGCGAGTGCAAGAATGCACCCCCTTTTTTTGAGGAGGAATCGTTTCATGGACACCCTCGAATAGCACAATCGATGCCAGCCTGGATGCTCTGTCGGCCTGGGCGTGGGGGCGTAAAAAAACCGGCGGCCGAAAATGAGGCCGCCGGTCGTGTGAGGAGGTCCGGCGCGAAAGGCGACGGACGTGGGCTTAGATCGCGGTGTCGCCGCGTTCGTCGGTGCGGATGCGGATGACTTCGTCGAGGGAGCAGACAAAGATCTTGCCGTCGCCGATCTTGCCGGTCTTGGCGGATTTGACGATCGTCTCGACGGTTTTGTCAGCGAGCTCGGACGAGACGGCGATCTCGATTTTTACCTTGGGGAGGAAATCGACCGTGTACTCGCTGCCGCGGTAGATTTCGGTGTGCCCCTTCTGGCGGCCGAAGCCTTTGACTTCGGTGACGGTCATACCTTCGATGCCGTTGGCTGCGAGCGCCTCTTTCACTTCCTCCAGCTTGAAGGGTTTGATGATGGCGGTGATCAGTTTCATGGGATTGGTCGGAATGGGATGGTGGTTGGTTGCCTGGCCTTTGTGCCCGAGTGGAGCCCACCCGGGCACGCGAAGGCTTGGGATGGATTAGTGGCTGGATTGGAAGTCCGGGTAGGCTTCGTTGCCGTGTTCGCCGACGTCCAGACCCTCGATTTCCTCTTCCTTGCTCACGCGGATGCCCATCGTGAACTTGAGGATGTACCAGAGGACGAGCGCGATGCCGAAGGTGAAGGCGCCGACGGAGAAGATGCCCTTGAGTTGGACGAGGGTTTGCTCCATCGCGCCCCAGTTCTCGGCGGTGATGACGGCGCCGTTGGCGTCGACCGGGGGCAGGCAGGCGATCGTGCTGGCGACGTCGTAGTTGTAGAAGAGGCCGAGGCAGAGGGTGCCGAAGATACCGTTGACCAAGTGGACGGAGAGCGCGCCGACCGGGTCGTCGAGCTTGACCTTGTCGAAGAAGATAACCGCGAGGACCACGATGACACCGGCGATCGCGCCGATGATGGCGGAGGAGGTGGCGGTGACGAAGGCGCAGGGGGCGGTGATGGCCACCAGGCCGGCCAAGCAGCCGTTGAGGATCATGGACAGGTCAGGCTTCTTGAGGAGAGCCCAGGCGGTGATACAGGCCGTGATCGTCGCCGCGGCGGCGGCAATGTTGGTCGTGACGAGCACGTGGGCGATGGCGGAGCCGTCGCCGACGGCCATGGTGGAGCCCGGGTTGAAGCCGAACCAGCCGAGCCAGAGGATGAGCACGCCGAGTGCGGCGGAGGTCATGCTGTGGCCGGGGATGGGGCACACGCGGCCATCTTTGTATTTGCCGAGGCGGGGCCCGAGGACGATCACGCCAGCGAGAGCGGCCCAGCCGCCCACGGAGTGGACCACGGTGGAGCCGGCGAAGTCGCGGAAGTTTGCGAGGGAGAGCCAGCCGCCGCCCCAGATCCAGTGACCGGTGACCGGGTACATGAAGGCCACGAGCAAGACGCTGAAGACCATGAAGGCACTGAACTTGATGCGCTCGGCGACGGCGCCGGAGACGATCGTGGCGGCGGTGCCGGCGAAGACGAGTTGGAAGAAGAATTTCGCCCAGAGGGGGACGGGCGTCCAGTTGATGGCCCCGTACACGCCTTCGTAGGTGGCGGTGGAGAAGGGATTCATCGCGGCATAGGCGGAGCCGAGGGCCGGAGAGTTATCCGCGCCGCTCACGAACCACAGGCCGCTCATGCCGACGAAGCCATTGCCGTCGCCGAACATCAGTCCCCAGCCGAGCACCCAGAACGACAGGGACGAAATCGCAAAAACGATGAAGTTTTTCGCGAGGATGTTCGTACAGTTTTTGGCACGGCATAGACCGGACTCGACGAGTGCGAAGCCGGCGTTCATCCAGAACACCAGCATGGCGGCAACCAGGACCCAGAGGGTGTCGAGGCCCATGCGAAGACTGCTCAGAGAGCCAGGGTCTATCGCCGGTGCGGTGGAGGTGGCCTCTTGGGCGAGTGCGGGTACCGTGGCAGCCACGGCGAGCGCTCCCCAGCCGAGAAGCTTGTTTAGCCCGAGGGCGGGCTTCGATGGCAGTTTCATAGGCAATGCAGCAGGTTTTGATTGGCAGATGTTACGGCCATCCAAGCGATGGCTTGTCCTGCTTTAAGCATCCGCCATGCCAGCCTGTGGCGGCATGTGCACGGAATGGGCTCGGGGGGGCGGCAGCCACGGGTTTTTGCCCGTGCGCAGATGGAGCGGGCGCGCTTAGCGGCGCGACCAGAAGCGGAGCGTGGCGAGAAGGAAATCCTCCAGCGCGACGCTTTCGTTTAGATTGAGGCGGAGCAGGCCGACGGTGTGTTCGAGGCGGTCCACGGCATCGGTCAGCGCGCGGCGTGTAGTGCCGTCTCCGGCACAAAGGCGGGGAAGGGCAAAGGCGCGGGTGGTGCGCTCGATCTCGGCGAAGAGTCGTGTCCGGATGCCGTTGGCCAGGCCGGTTTCAATGGCGACTTTTTCCTCGTCCCCAATGTCGGCGGGGAGGCTGGACTTCTGGCGTTCCCAGGCGCCGGCGGTGGCTTGGTCGAGGATCGTGCCAAAGCGGGCGACGAGGCCGTAGCAGGAGAAGACGAAATCGGCGGCGGCACGCCGGTCCGGGGCGGAGGTGACGAGGCGTCCGAGGAGGGCGTGATAGTCGTCGAGCCAGGCGCTCCAGCCTTCGGCTTGGACAGGCTCGGCGGGGGCGGCAAAGCGGAAGAGGAGAACGCGGCTGCGGATCGTGGGGAGGAGCGCGTAGGGGCGCGCCGTGAGCAGCAGCAGGGTGGTGTGCGGCGGGGGTTCCTCAAGGGTCTTGAGGAAGACGTTGGCGGCCGTGACGTGCATGCGGTCGGCCTCGTGGATGATGGCGACCTTGCGAGGGGAGACTGTCGAGGAGACCTGGACTTTGGCGATGAGTTGCCGCGTGGCTTCGGCGGAGATCTGGCGCATTTTGCCCGCCGGTCTCAGGCTGAAACAGTCGGGGTGCTGATCTGGGGGGAAATGGGCGCGGGCGTCGGGCGTATTGAGCAGGCGTTCCGCGATGGCGTGCGCGACGGCGCCGAGGGTGGCGAGATCTTCGCAGTGCAGGAGGAGGCTGTGCGAGAGCCGGTCGTCGGCGATCGCACGATCAATGACCGCGGTGGCGGGCGTGTCCGCCACTGCGGCGGGCCAGGCTGGGGGCGTGTAAACCGGCACCGGTTACGACTTCTTCCTGGAGGCCTTGGCGGCTGGCTTGGCGGCTTTTTTCGCCGGGGCTTTGCGCACGGGTTTTCTGGTTTTGGCGAGCAGGGGGGCAATCGCGGCCCAGATTTGTTTTTGCACGACGGATTCCTTCTGGGTGCCGTCGAGGACGCGGAGGCGGTCCGGCATGCCTTTGGCGAGGATGAGGTAGCCTTCGCGGACCTTCGTGTAGAAATCGATGTTTTCGCGCTCCATGCGGTCGGGCAGGTCGGAGGCGCGCTGGTGGATGCGTTTCAGGCTGGTGCTCGTGGGGACGTCGAGGACGAGGGTGATGTTGGGCATCACGTTGCCCACGGCAAAGTGGGTGATGTGGTTGACCGGGCCGAGGGCGAGGTTGCGGCCGATGCCCTGGTAGACCGTCGAGGAATCGAGGAAGCGGTCGCTGAGGACGATGGCGCCGCGCATGAGGGCGGGGGCGATCACTTCGCGCACGAGCTGGGCGCGTGCGGCGGAAAAGAGGAGGAGCTCGGTCTCGGGGCACATCTCGTCGCCCTTGGAGTTATGGACGATGATGTTTCGGATTTGTTCGCCGATTTCGGTGCCGCCTGGCTCGCGGACGGTGACGACGTCGTAGCCGAGGTCGGCGAGGCGGGCGGCGAGCAGGGCGATCTGAGTGGACTTACCGCTGCCTTCGGAGCCTTCGAAGGAGATAAGTTGGCCGGCGGGAGTTTCTTTCAGAGGCATGATTTTGGAGCGTGGGTGGTTTGCGGGCGGTTGGCGAGGCTGGTTTCGCGTTTGTGAGGGAAACGGGCCTGGCTGCGCGTGCACTGATCGCGCGCGTGGAATCTTGCCGTGTGGGCGACGGGTTTTCCGTTGAACGGCATCTGCAAACCCGGCAACAGTGGCGGCTCTTTTCCATGGTTGCGCCTCTCGTCCCTGTTTTTGCCACAAATATCGTCGATGTCTTTCTTCGCTGCGATCCTGTCGGACAGGTCATCACGGCGGGGTTGGCGGTTTTCAGCGTGATCGCCTGGGCGGTGATGCTGGGAAAGGGCCGCGAGCTCGGTCAACTCAAGCGCCTCAATTACGCGTTTGAAGAGTATCTGAAGGACCAGCGAAGCCTGTTGGATCTGCCCGAATCGATGCGCAACAAGCGATCGATCCCGTATGGCGACCTCTATGCGGACGCCGTCGAGGCGTACTGGCGTGCCGCGGCGCTTGGCCAGGAGAAGGGGATCGATACCTCGCGCTTCCGGTTGGAGCAGGCTGAGAATGCCCTGCAACGTGCCCTCGCCCGCCAGATCCTGCGCTACGAGGCGAGCATGATTTTCCTGGCGACGATCGTCTCGGGCGCCCCGTTCCTCGGGTTGCTCGGCACGGTGTGGGGCGTGATGGAGGCCTTCAGCGCCGTCTCCGTGCAGCAGACGGCGAGCATCGCGACGCTCGCACCTGGTGTGTCGGCGGCGTTGCTGACCACGATCGCGGGTCTCGTGGTGGCCATCCCGTCGGTCTTCGGCTACAACTGGCTCTTCGGAAAAAACAAGACGTTGATCACCGAGCTGGAAAACTATGCGAGCTCGCTGGCCGACCGCATTGAGCTGGAGTCGAAGTAAGGGCGCGACGGCCATGGCTAGAACCTTTCGCAGACCGCGTCGCTCGCAGCCCATTTCCGAGCTCAACGTGACCAATCTCATCGATCTGGGGTTCACGCTGCTGATCATCTTCATGATCGCCACGCCTCTGATCAATCAGGAGCAGACGATGCCCATGCAGTTGCCGATCACGAGCAAGAGCCCCTCTCAGAAACAGGAGAAGGAGCTCTTTCAGGCGATCGCCATCGACAAAAACGGCCGCTATTACTGGGGCACCAGCAATCAGCCAATTTCCGTCAACGATCTTCGGCAGCGCCTCGACGACCTCGCTGAGAAACCCAAGCCGCCTGTCATCCGCCTCCGCGCTGACGGCACCGTCGACTACCAGCGCGTGATGACCCTGCTCGACGAGATCAAGAGCCGCGGCCTGTCCCGAGTGACTCTGGATTCGCAGACGGATCGTTGACCCTAAGAAACCCGCCCCTTGAGCGTTTTCCTTCCTAGCCGCACCGCCCGATGAGCGCCCAGACGCCGAGCTCCTATACCTACTCGATCCTGCTGCACGCGGCAGCCGCCGGCGCGCTGTTTTTCGGCGCGGTGATTTTGAAGGAGCAGAAGAGGGAGCCGGCCAAGTTCATCGAGTTGGTGGCGGGCGAAGGGGACAACTACGCCGCCACCGAGGCGTCGATGCTGGGCGACCCCGATGGCATGGGGGTGGACCTGCCGACGATCCCTGAGCCCAATGTGCCCAAGATCGCCGAGATCGAGCCGTCCACGAACGAGCCGCTGCCCATTCCGGAGCCCGAGCCGGTGAAACCGACGCCGCAGCCGCCCGAGCCCGATCCCATCACGCCCGCGCCGCTCAAGGAGTCGGAAAAGGAGAAGCCCTCGAAGAACGCGGAGAAGGCCGCGCCGGCCAAGGAGCCGAAGGCGCCCAATTTCGTAAAGGATGTGACGCGCCTCGCCAAAAAGCGCGAGCAGCGGCTCATGACCAAGTACCGCAAGGAGCAGGCGGCGAAAGCCGAGCGCGAGCGCAAGGCCGCGGAGCAGGCCGCCAAACGCACCAGCTACGACCAGTTCAACAAGCAAAACGCCGGCAAGACCAACGCATCGCAGAGCAATGCCAGTGTGCGCAAGGGGCTGCGTGGCGGCGTGGAGCAGGGCACGGGCATGGCGCCCGGCGCCGGTGGCAAGGCTCTCACTGCCGCCGAAGCCTCGCTCATGGAGCGCTACTATTCGTTTTTGAAACTCAAGCTGCGCCAGGCGCACGAGCCGCCGCCCGGCGTCGGCGACCGCCTTTCGACCGAGATCGAGTTCTTCCTCGCCGCCGATGGCACCATGTCGCAGCTCCAAATTTCGCGCTCCTCGGGCAACACGGAGTTCGACGAATCGGTGCTGGCGGCGTTTCGCAAGGTCCGGTCGGTGGGGCCGCGCCCCGACGGCCAGAGCGAGCGTGTGAAGCTGCGGTTCAACGCGCAGGACGACGAGTAGGCGCCCTGCGGGCAGCAAAAAGCCCCGCAAATGATGCGGGGCTAAAATGGGGCGGCCAACGGGACTCGAACCCGCGACCCCAAGATCCACAATCTTGTGCTCTAACCAACTGAGCTATGGCCGCCGTGAAATTGAAAATGAGGCGGGGACCTTCGTGACTCGATTTGCCCCTGTCAATCCCATCTTCAGTACTTTCTCACTGGCGCCGGCCGGGCAGCCGGGCATCTTGACGGTATGGGCTCCGTGCGCTTCCGACTGGTCACGTTTAATATCGCTCATGGACGAGGGCTTACGCCGCTCCAAGGGCTCACGCCGCGCCGCCGCCTGCAGATGAATCTGGTGAAAATCGCCGCGCTTTTGCACAAGCTCAAACCCGACGTCGTGGCCCTCCAGGAGATTGACCAGTGTTCGTGCTGGGCCGGCAACTTCGACGAGCTGGAGTACCTGCGCCGTCACGCGCGTTTCCCCCACGCGGTCTTCGGCATCAACACCCGGCGCGAGGGCGTTTTCAACCTCGCCTATGGCAACGCGCTCCTCTCGCGGCACCCGATTGTGCGCTCGGAAAATGTCGTCTTCGGCCAGAAAAGCGTCGGCGAAAAAGGCTTCCTGTTTGCCGAGATCAACGTCGGCGGGCGCACGATTCCGCTGGTCAACCTGCACCTGCACTACCGGTCCCGAAATCTGCGTCTCAAGCAGCTCGACCGGCTCGTGCCCTGGCTGCACCAGCACCACCGGGCGCATGGCGTACGCTCGCGGATGCCGCCGCTGGTCTGCGGCGATTTCAATACGCCCAGCCATGCAGGCGATGCCACCGCGGTGCTCCTGCGCCACATGCACGACTTTGCCAACTATGTCATGCACCCCCAGGTCGACGGCACGTTCCCCTCGCCGTGGCCCCAGCGCACGCTCGACTTCGTATTTCTCCCTCCGGCCTGCGACCATGTGCAGTGTGAGGTGGTGGACACGATGCTCTCCGACCATCGTCCGGTGATGGTGGACTTTACACTGCATTGAGCGCGTAACCGGCCCATGCCCCGAGCGTCTTGAGCTTCGTGTATGATGCACGTCCCATTCCTCTATGTCGGAACAGAGCACGTTTGACATCGATGCCTGTCTGGCCCGCGTGCGGCAGCTCGACCAGGCCGCCGCGCGGGAGCTCGTGGACGAGCTTTACCCGCTCGTCATCCGGATCGTGCGTGCCCATCTGCCGCGCCGTGTGGCCGAGGAGGACCTCGCGCAGGAGGTGTTTATGAAGATGTTCGCACGTCTCGACCAGTTTCAGGGCACCGTGCCTTTTCCCCACTGGGTCTCCCGGATCGCGGTGACGACCTGCATCGACCAGCTCCGCGCGCAAAGGCGGCGGCCGGAGCTGCGCTGGGCCGATTTGTCCGAGCACGAGGCCGAGGTTTTGTCCTCGGTGCTCTCCGATCAGACGGCGCACGCGCCCGACGATGCGTTGGCGGCGCGCGAACTCGTGAACAAACTGATGTCGCAACTGGCCGCGCCGGACCGGCTCGTGCTCCAGCTGCTCGATCTGGAGCAGAAGAGCGTGGCGGAGGTCGCCTCGCTGACGGGATGGAACCGGGCCGTGGTCAAGGTGCGCGCATTTCGCGCCCGCCGGAAATTGCAGAAACTCTTTCAAACGCTTAAACGACAGGAAAACTCATGAAACGCCCACCACGCCTCTCCACGCCTTGGGGCCGCCTCACCGAGGCGGCTCGTCAGGTGCCGACGCCTCACGTCGAGGTCCCGTTCGGTTTTTCCGCCCGCGTGGCGGCGCTGGCAATGTCGGCTCCGCCTCGGACCACGTGGGCCGCGCTGCTCGACCAGTTCTCGTGGCGCGCGCTGGGGGTGTCGGCGATCCTGGTCGCGGTGAGCCTGGCCTTCAGCTACTCGGCGATCACCTCGACGGGCGAGGACGACTGGGCGTTGTCCGATCCGCTCGTCGCCATGGCGGAGGCCTCCTAAATCATGAACCGTACGTTCAAAGCCATCGTTGTTTTTGCCGGGGTGTTTCTCGCTGGCGCGATTGTCGGCGGCGTCGCCACCTGGCGTGTCAACCGGGGCCTGATGCAGCATCGCATGGCGAGGGCCGAGCAGCGTTTTGTCGGCCAGCAGCTCCGGCGCCTGAGCGAAGATCTGAATCTGAGCGAGGTGCAGGCGGTCTCGGTCAAGGCCATCTTGGACCGCGCCGGCGAGGACCTGCGCAAGCACCGCGATGAGACTTTTAATCAG
>Ga0209719_1001503_pt1 | contig 28331 bp, 25 predicted proteins | sample AD_JPNAS2_MetaG_FD_184421 | JGI IMG/M metagenome (GOLD analysis project Ga0209719, IMG submission 184421) | Active sludge microbial communities of municipal wastewater-treating anaerobic digesters from Japan - AD_JPNAS2_MetaG (SPAdes) (version 2) | ecosystem: Engineered > Bioreactor > Anaerobic...
CTGGCTTGGGCGGTTAACTCAGCGGGAGAGTGCTACCTTCACACGGTAGAAGTCGCTGGTTCAATCCCAGCACCGCCTACCATGACATAGTCCGGCAACGTCCGGTGCAGTACAAAAACCCGTTGGAAACAGCGGGTTTTTTCTTTTCATTCGGCATGGGCCTGATGGTTTCGCTTCAATCGACGACCCCTTGTCGGAGTACACGAGGAAGGAGGAGATGGAAAAGGAAAAATGGCATTCAACAGCTTTCTCCAAAAAGTATTCAACCTTGTCTGTCGGCTCATATCCCTTGATAATCTTGGAATTCTTGCAGGCAATATCAAGGTCATCCCCACAGGCTTTCAAGAAATCACTCAGGGCAAGATCGAGTTCTTTCTGACGCAGGTGATACCCATTGTCGGGGGGTGCCACTTTGTCCTCCCGGCATGAACTGCACTGCTCATTCATCGGGGCGCAGGATCAGGAACGTTGCGCTTGCCCGGCCGATGCGGTTGGGGTTGTCACCCATGCGCCAGATAAAACAGTCTGCAAAAGCGACCCGTTTGCCGGGCCGGTAGAGATCCACACGAGCCTCGATCCAGTCGCCTGGTAGAGCGTTCCCTGCGAAATCAATCGAGAGCGTCGTGGTCACGAGTTTTCTAGGCGGATCGCTGACGCTCGACGCCGCATAGCCCATAGCAAAGTCCGCGAGTGTGCAAATCATCCCGCCATGAACGATCCCGCGTCTGTTTTTGTGCATCTCCGAGACTTGGAAGCCAACGGTTACTCCTTTTGCGTCACGTCGCTCGTACAATGGACCAACGAGCTCAGTGAAAGGGCTCTTCGACTTGATTTTGTGGAAGCCCTCCGGGATCATGGTCATGTTGCTCCGTTCTGCCTCTCTTTCTTGAAAGCCCAGCGTGCACGTTTTTGTCGGTGGGCTTGCTTTTTCTTGCGTTGGCTATATGGAAAAGAGTTCTGTGTGTCAAGGCTTTTTGTCATCATCTGCGGTGTCGGGGTTGGATGGCGATTACGACGGTATCGAGTAGATTGTGATCTTCGCTCAATGCAAATTACGTGATCTCTCCGCACCCCTACGAACTGCACTTCTCCAATCGATGCGGCCAGGAAACCTCCGTCACGGGAAGAAATGTCGATCGAAGGCCATGTCTCGCACTTGTGTTCAAGAGTCTGTCCTTCCATCTGCCGGGACAGTCTGCATGGCCGCGCTCATCCGTATGTTGTCCAACAAGACGATCTGTCGAAGAGGAAGAGGCGGAATCAATACAAGAGATGCAAGTTTTGGTTATGCCTTGTCGGGAAGAATGTCTTCTCTGCGTATTCTGAGGGAAATAAACAACATCAGGAAGAGGATGATGGCGAAAATCATCCAGAGGTGATTGTAGCTTCCGTAGAAGTCGAATACCCATCCTGCGAGTGTCGGACCGATAACTCCGCCGATGGAAGCGGACCCCATTGTGATCCCGGCCAACTTTCCAAAAGAATGCACCCCGAAGTACTCTCGGATGATAGTACCTCGCATAACCATGATGCCGCCAAAACCTGGAGAGAAGAGAAGCAGAAAGATGAGTAGCGGCCACATTGCCGCGGCGAAACAAAAAGCGAGAAGTCCAGACGACATACAAAAGAAGGAAATCGCCATAACATATCGTTTGTCCGTTACATCACCCATCCAGCCAAAACCGAACCGCCCGGGGATACTGAAGAGAGGTATCGCAGCGGCAACAAATCCGGCCGTCTCCCGAGGAATCCCCGCCGCTCCTAAGTAAGGCATTACATGGATGACGACAGCGGTCAGAACCATGAAACGCAGCGCTTCGACGATATTCAAGTAGATAAACGGGCGGCTCCTTACGGCATTCCGGAAGCTCGAGTGCGCGGCCGGGCTTTCGGGTTGGAGGATAGATACTGTGGTAATGCTGGGATTCGAGGGGAGAGACAACCCATCGGGAAGTTGTCCAATCTCCTCGGGACGGTTGCGGATCAACAGCCCCAGCGGAATCCCCAGAATCCATATACCAATGCCCTGGATCATCATGGCTGATCGCCAGCCGAAGCCGTCGATGAGCCAAACGATGGCAGGCACCAGCAATCCACTGGCACCAAAACCGGACAAAGTGATCCCCATCGCCTTCCCGAGATTGCGGTGAAACCACCGGGCGACAACGGCAAGTGTCACGACTGTCGCGCATCCGCCGGCCCCAAATGCGAGCAGAATGAACGCGGCGTAGAACATCCAGAGGTTCTGCATAAGACTCAAAAGAATAAATCCCATGCCGATCGTACTTAGACCGACGAGCAGAAGCCTTCTCGGTCCGAAACGATCCACGAACACGCCTACGAATGGGGCAAGAAGGCCCATTTCTAAACCCCTCAGACTGGAAGCAAAGGAGACTTGCGTGTAACTCCAGTGGAACTCTTTGACAATGGGATCGAGCATCGCGGTGAAACCGAAGAAACCGCAAGCACCAACGAGGGCGCTGATCGAGAAGGAGGCGAGGACGATCCACCATCCATAAAACACTGAAGACGACATGAGCTGGGCCAATACTACCATGGAGCTTTGAATGCAAGGTTTTTCCTTACCCATTACCCATTGTGTGCCCGAAGTGTGGTTCATGGAATGTTGATCCCGTCAAGGACTTCCGTGTTCATCAGTTCTGGAAACGTCTTGGGATCAACGCGAGGGTGGTAACTGGCGAAGATCTATACATAAGCGGGGCACGGTACAGTTGTTTGCGGTGACGGTCGTGAATGGGGATGAGCAGGAAATCATGCAAATTCAAATAGTCTACCTTGTCTCGCAAATAATTCTTGACAATGAATCGGATTGTTGGGTAAATCATCCACCATTTAGTGACTGACAAGTCAGTCACTAAATGGTGGATGGTCTTTGGTTCTTTCAACGATAATTCTGATGAGCACACAGGGTAAAGGAAAGTCCTTCATGCATCCAAGATTCGCCGAGGCAATTGAACGTGCATGAGGTGCGAATCGCAATGATGACTTGCCGTGGCCGACGCGGGACTCTTCGAAGGCATTCTGCGAATGCCAAGTGTGTCTTGCTCGTCCAAAAATAGAAAGGCCTTCTCAAAGAAATGCGAATCGTTATCGCCGAGTTTCGAAATTGGTGGACGGAGACGAAAGAAGCCCTTGGTTAATATCAGGATATCGGGAGCCGTGCTGATCTCGCGAAGTGGTCGACTCGGATCACAGGAAGACGGATGGATATTCTCATGGTAGTTGATCTGACCACGCGCTAGCAAGCATGAGAGGTTAAAAGGCCGCATGAGAAGAATCCCGGTGATATCGTTGTTTGCGTCAGAAACAGGATCTCGAAATCGAAGGAACAGTGGTCGTCATGAGGATCCGGTGCACTTCTTCACAAGTCATGACCAATCTCGCGGAAGGTCTCTCGCTCCGCAGCAGAATCGCAGAATCAGCAGACCAAGCGGCGTAAAAGCAACGCCGTTACGTTGTCCCTCTTCATGTCCTGCGAGGACAGCGATAGAGGAAGGTTGGCTGCGTGCATGCTGCGGCCGTCTCCAATTGCGAAAAGTCCCGTAGAGCTGTGGGAGGATTACAACACCATGATATCCTAGCTTGTCATGAACACCAGAACGGGGAACGCCGACAGCGGAGAAGCACGCCTGAAAGGAGGCTGACATGTGGTTGAAAATTGCCGACGTCATTTTCATCATTCTTGCGATAGTCGCTTGCCTCAATGGAGCGAAGTATGGCCTGGGATCGCATGTGAATCCGGGGCCGGGGGCGATGCCTTTCTTATTTGGGATCGCGCTGGGCATTTTTTCACTTATTGATCTTCTTTCAGGATTTCGAAAGGGAAAATCAACTATCAAGGATAGCGATGTCTGGAGCGATACCGACTGGAAAAAGGTCGGTATAACGACTGTCTCACTTCTCCTGTATGCGGGCCTCTTCAATATGCTGGGCTTCCTCGTGGGGACACTTCTTCTCTGTGTGGTCCTTTACCGCGTCGTGGAGCAGAACTCCTTCCTGAAAGCGGTCGTCCCGTCCATTCTGATTTCCGTATTGTCGTACATATTCTTCAAAATATGGTTTGGGTTACCCCTGCCGAGCGGTATTATCAGTATTTTATAGGGGAGGTTGCCGTGGAATTCTTACAGCCGATGATCAACGGACTATGGAGCATGTTAGACCCGACGACGCTGTTCTATTGTTTCATGGGCGTGTTTCTGGGAACCCTCGTGGGGGTTCTCCCGGGGATCGGTCCTGTCGGGGCGATGAGTATTCTCCTTCCCGTCACGCTCAACATTCCTCCGTTAAGCACGTTTGTCCTGCTGGCGGGAATCTATTATGGATCAAAATATGGAGGCTCTACGACTTCCATCCTTGTCAATGTCCCCGGAGAGGCGGCCTCCGTCGTCACCTGCCTCGACGGCTACCAGATGGCCAAAAACGGTCAGGCGGGACCGGCGCTCGGAATCTCGGCGATCGGCTCTTTCATCGCGGGCATTTTGGGTACGCTGGGCATAGCGGTTCTGGCGGTTCCGATCGTCAGCTTTGCCCTCAAGTACGGACCGGCCGAGTATTTTTCCATGATGATTCTCGGCATGACGTTGCTCGTATTTCTCAGCTCTACGTCCGTCATGCGCGCCCTCATGATGGCATGCGTGGGTCTCCTTATTGGAACGATCGGCTTGGATCCGATCGCCGGGGTGCTGCGTTTTACGATGGGCATCCCCGAACTGATGGATGGCGTCGGACTGATCCCCCTGGCCATGGGCTTATACGGCATCGGTGAAATCCTGACGAATGTGGAGCAGAAGATCCGGCGCCAGATATCCCTTTCGTCGAAGGTCGGAAGGGTCCTGCCGTCCTGGGAAGACCATAAGAAATCATTCGGGGCGATTCTCCGCGGAACCGTTGTCGGTTTCTTTACGGGCATTCTTCCCGGCGGAGGAGCGACCATCGCTTCATTCGCTTCTTATGCGATCGAAAAACGCATATCGAGACATCCGGAGAAGTTCGGGAAAGGCGCGATCGAAGGCGTCGCATCACCTGAGTCTTCAAACAATGCGGCTACGCAATCCGCTTTCATCCCCATGCTGACGCTGGGAATTCCCTCCAATGCAGGGATGGCCGTGCTTCTGGGAGCATTGATCATCCACGGTTTCACCCCTGGCCCACTCCTGTTGTCGCAGCATCCGGATACCTTCTGGGCCCTGGTCGCGAGCATGTTTCTGGGAAACCTCATGCTTCTGATCCTGAATCTTCCGCTCATCGGGATCTGGATCCAGGTTCTGAAAATACCGTTTCGCATTCTCATTCCCATTATCGTCGTCATGTGCGTCGTCGGCGCCTATTCCGTAAACAACAGCGTTACCGACATATTCGTCATGCTGTTCTTCGGGATCGTCGGCTACCTTATGAAAAAACTATCCCTTGATGCTGCACCGCTGATTCTCGCGTTCGTACTCGGACCCATCATGGAGAATTCATTCCGGCAGGCGCTGATTCTGTCCAGCGGAAGCATCAAAATTTTCTTCGTTCGCCCCATCTCCCTTAGCATGCTGATCATCGCGCTGCTTCTTCTTGTCTTGCCTCCACTGATTCCGGCTTTAAGAGAGCGAAGAGAAAAAATGATACAGGAAAAGGAGGAAGAGTCGTAATGCGAAGGGTTGTGGTTTCATGCGGTGTCGCTGGCTCTTGCGGTAGCGTACTGGTGACGTGACCCAAGAGAACTTAGAGGTGGTGACGTTGTGCAAAGATTTCGACAACAGACCAAACGGGAGGTGCTTATCATGAGGTACACTGTAAAGGCGGCAGTCATGGTCATGTTTACACTGTGTGTGGTCTTGTCATCGGTCGGTATTGTCGCTGCGGCCGAGTACCCCGCTCGTCCGATCACGCTGATTTTACCGCATCCGCCAGGCGGAGGGGCCGATTTATCCGCACGTCCGCTGGCCAAAGCGGCGGAAAAATATCTGGGGCAGGAAATCATCGTCGAGAACCGTGGAGGCGGAGGCGGCACGATCGGTCCCACGATCGTCTCCGGGAAATCTCCGGACGGCTATACGATCGGCGTCATGACAACCTCGTCAATTATCGCCTATAGCATGGGGAGAACAAAGTGGCATCCCATTCAGGACATCTCTTATATCATGACCTATACGGGATTCATGCTGGGTGTCGCGGTTCGGGAAAACGCCCCGTGGAAGACCATCCAGGAATTCGTCGCGTATGCGAAACAGAATCCAAACAAGGTCTCGTACGCCAGCAGCGGATTAGGGACAACCGCGCATTTCCCGATGGAAGAACTGGCGATGTCTACGGGAGCACGGTGGGTGCACGTGCCGTGCAAAGGAGCATCCGAAGCGATGCCAAGCGTTCTGGGCGGGCATACGGACGCAGTGTCAACGACATCGGCCGGGTGGGGACCATTGGTTGAAGCAGGGAAGTTGAGGTTATTGGCGACATTCGGCGACGTGAGATCGGAAAAATATTCTATGGCTCCGACGTTGAAAGAAGCCGGCTACGACGTCGTGTGGAAATGCCCGCTCTCTATCATCGCTCCCAAGGGATTGCCGAAACCGATTGCGGAGAAACTTCATAATGCCTTCAAGAAGGCAATGGACGATCAGAATTTTCAGAAGACCCTGAAGGCTCTTGATTTCCCGAAACTCTATAATTCTCCAGAAGACGCGGTAAAAGTAAATCAGAAGGAGTTTGTCCAAATTGATAAAATTACGAAAGAATTGGGGCTAAATAAATAGCGTCATGGAAGATGACGCAGGCGCGCACCAGGAGACTTGGCGCACGCCTGCACCCGCTTGACGGCAATTGTCTAACGTCTGGAATGCTGCCCCCAAGAACGCTTACATGGCTGGCGGGGGGCCGACCAAGCAATGCCTTAACCTGCCTGGAGGAGTGGAATGTGGAAGAATGCCGAGGCCGTCGTCAAGGTGAGACTTTGAGGGATGCGCTGCCTTTTAACGATCAATCACACCTGAGACCGTTGCGGTGAATTCTCTGGAAGGAGCGATGCGAGCCAATACATCCTGCCTGAACGGGCGGGCAGGATGTATTGGCCGCGCCGCAGTATTCACAAATACAAGGGAGATGAATAATGACGCAATCAAACATTATCTTCGAAGTATCTGATCATATCGGAAAGGTGACACTCAACCGACCCGATTTAAAGAACGCATTGAACCCTGATCTCATGGCGGAACTCGGAGCTGTGATAAAAACTGTATCCGAAGACAAGCAGATTAGGGTCTTGATCGTCACCGGGGCCGGAGATGCATTCTCGGGTGGGGGGGATGTAAATAGACTTCTCGAGGACCGCAAGAAATCTTCCAGCGAGATCAGGGAATTCCTGAAAAAGTTATACGGCGGGGGAGCACTGTCCTTGCGCACGCTGGAAATTCCCGTCATCGGAGCGATCAATGGAGCCGCGGTAGGTGCAGGATTTGAACTTCTTCTGCATTGCGATTTTCGTATCGCGGCGGACACCGCAAAAATGGGACCAATATGGGCGAGAATCAGTACAATACCCGCCCTCGGCGGTATGTTCCTTCTTCCGAGAATCGTGGGCTTGGGCAGAGCCACGCAAATGATGATGCTGGGAGAGGTTATTGACGCTGCCGAGGCCTATAGAATAGGACTCGTGAATTCAGTCGTTCCCAAGAATGATCTGGAAAGTGCATCCCTGGACTTGGCCAGGCGTTTGGCAAGGGGTGCGTCTGCGGCCATATCCATTATCAAGAATGGAATCAACCGTGGCCTCGACGGTACTCTAATGAATGAAATTGACTATGCCATTTATATGCAAAGCATCTGCATGAAGATGGAAGACTGCGAGGAAGGGATTCGCGCGTTCAAGGAGAAACGCAAGCCTCAATTCAAGGGAAGATAAGGGAAAGATACCCAGGCGAATTCCGGTGGCAATACTTCAGGCGAATGACTGCAGTAGCCAAATTCCGCGCGGCGAGGGCTGTCGATTGCCGAGCGGATGCATGACACGGATGTCCACGGCATCTATGGGTGGTCGCGACGTAGAACCGATGTGGGCAAAGCGCCCGCAAGGGTGAGGAGGATGGGTCAATGTATTATCTGGAATTGGTTCAGAGTATCAGAATGATCACGGACGTTTGTGTCGAGATCGATCGGGGGCAGAGCGTCTTGTGCATAGCCGACAGCATGGAAAACATGGATGTCATGACTCTGATCGCGGCGGAGTATAAGGCAAAAGGCGCCGAGGTATCGACGGTTCTTATCGACCCCAGACGGGATCGTCATCATGAGCCACCGAAAGTGGTGAGCGATGCCATGAAGAAGGTTGACGTCGTGATCGTCATGGTATTCGGCAGCATGATACACACGAGGGCCAGAAAGGAAGCGTGCGCTGCCGGCGTGAAATATGCGACGATCGCCGGAATGAACAAGGAATACCTGTCGAAATTGAATCTTTCCAGGGCGGATCTGATGGAAGTGCGCGATCTGACCAATCGGATATCCGATCTCTTATCAAACGCTACGGAGGCTCGCTTGACGACGGAGGCGGGAACCGACCTTCGCATGTCCTTATCGGGCCGTAAGGGGGTGTCCGTACTGCCCTTTGCGGAAAAAGGGCAATTCTGTGTTCCACCCTGTTACGCAGAGTCTGCGTGCGCACCGATCGAAGACTCAGCGGAAGGGACTGTCGTGGTGGATGGTACGATGAAGGGGCCCGCGGATTTCGAAGGGCTGGTGGAAACACCCTTCAAGATATCCGTGCATCAGGGGATGATTGCCGAGATATCAGCGGAAAAAGATGGAAGAAGGCTGGAGAATCTCCTGAACAGCCTGGCTGGAGCGACGAGAACCATTGCCGAACTGGGCGTGAACAGCAATCATAAAATCCCTCGAAAACTGATCGGTACCCATATCGACAATGCGATCGCGGGCCACGTCCATTTGGGACTCGGGCGGAACGACCACATCGGCGGAAAATCGAAAACGGACGTTCACATGGACCTGCTGATTACGAATGCGACCCTGTCTCTGGACGATACCGTTATGATCCGGAACGGAAGAATGGACGTTCCGCGCCTGTTATGCCGTTGATGACTTGTAGGATGCGGTGACTGCACTATGGAAGCGCTAAGTGATATTCGAGTTCTGGATCTTGCGGGGGACAAGGCTGCCTATTGCTCAAAATTGTTGTCGGATTTGGGGGCCGAAGTCATTCTTCTGGAACCGCCATCGGGCTGTGCGGCTCGGAAACATGGTCCTTTCTTGAAACATAATCCGCACCCGGATTACAGCATCGGCTTCCTATACTATAACATCAATAAGAAGAGCATTACCCTGAACGTTCACGAGAGAGACGGCATGGACATCCTAATGAAACTGATCCGGCACGTCGACGTCGTCATCAACAGCTACAGTCCCGGTGAATCCGCAGAAATCGGAATCCATTATGATGCGTTGTCTCACGCCAAACCGGAATTAATCGTAGCCTCCATCACGGGATACGGTCTCACCGGACCCAAAAAGAATCATGCATACAGTGAGTTAACCGCACAGGCGGCGGGGGGCCTCGCTTTTGTAACCGGTCAGGCCAATGAGCCTCCCGTTCGGCTTTCATGTGATGCAGGCCATCTTCAAGCGTCACTCAGTGCCGCTGTCGGCATCCTCATTGCGCTCCTGGAAAGGGATAGAAGCCATAGAGGGCAGTTGATAGACATTTCCACGCAGGAAGCGGTGGCGGAGGTGCTGGAGGCGATTCCATACGACTACTACTTCAATGACAAGGTGACCCGACGTCGCGGCAGCAAAGTCGGATTGGCGCGCGGCATCTTTGAATGTAAGGATGGACACGTGGCCTGCAATGCCCCGCGCAATGCATTGGACGCGCTGCTTGCGTGGATGTGCCAGCAAGGCGACGTCGAAAATGCCATGATGGAAAAGCTGCGCACCAACAAAGAAGAGAACGCGGATTTGATCAACGGCCTGTTGAAGAGCTTCTTTAAAAGATATACAAAAGAACAATTGTATCACGAAGCTCAAGACAGGCGTATCCCACTCTGTCCGGTCAATACCATTTCGGATGTCATCAAGGATCAGCAGTTGAGAGAACGGGAATATTACCGTCGCATAGACCATCCGGGATGCGCGGAGACGCTTCTATACGCGGCGAATCCGATGTTATTCGACGGCGAGCGATGCTTTAGCAAAGGACGTGCGCCGTCCATCGGGGAACACAACGTAGACGTCTATACGCGGCTGCTGGGCATCCCTCCGGAGGAAATTGAAATCTTGATGGCGCAGGGAGTCGTATAATGATGAAGGATCTTCCTTTGAAGAAGACGAGAATCGTCGATTTTACCCATGTAGCCGCTGGACCTTTCAGCACGAAGATGCTGGCCGATTTTGGAGCGGAAGTCATCAAGGTTGAGGGCTTCACGAGGCCGGATCTCATTCGGAGGTCCGGACCGTTTCGCGGCGATCAGTACAGCCCGAATTCGGGCGGCATGTATAACCGATGGAACACGTCGAAATTGAGCATTACCATTGACATGTCCCGGGACAAAGGGGTTGAGCTTGTAAAGAAACTGATATCCGTAAGTGATGTCGTCATCAACAATTTCTCGTCGCGCGTGATGAAAAAGTGGGGCCTCAATTACGACAGCGTCACGGAATTCAAGAAAGACGTCATTTATGTCAGTCTGCCGAGTCACGGCACTACGGGACCGCACCGTGAATATATATCCTACGGATCGGAACTCATGGCGCTTGCGGGCATTATGCATTTGACGGGATTCCCGGACGGCGCACCCACCGGACCTGCAGTCAATTACTCAGACTATGTTGTAAGTTATATGGCCGTACTATCCATACTCTCCTCGTTGAGGTCGAGGCAGGAGACGGGAAGAGGACGGAATATCGAAATATCTCAGTTCGAAACGATGGTGTCCTATATGGGACCGATTTTGATGGAATTCGACGCGAACAGGAGAGAGGCGAAGCGGAAAGGCAACGCGTTGTCCGTCAATTGTCCCGAAGGGATATATCCATGCAGGGGAATCGACAGATGGTGTGCGATATCCGTGTTGAATGAAACACAATGGACCAATCTGTGCGAAGTCATGGAGCGGCGGGATCTGAAAGAGGCTCCGGAGTATTGTTCCGTATTGAGGAGAATAAGAAATAGGAAGTCCTTGGACGCGTTCATTCAAGAGTGGACGTTGCAACGCTCTGCGGATCAAGTTGTAGACGCCTTGCAGAGCAGGCAGATCCCGGCAGAGATCGTGGCCGATGCGGGGGATCTGCTGAACGATTCTCACATCAAGGAAAAGAACTATTTCGTTGAATTGCCGCATCCGGAGACCTCAAAAATGCTTTACCAGAATCCGGCCATCGTTCTTTCAAGAACGCCCGGCAGAGCTGAGCGGGCGCCCCTCTTGGGTGAACACAAAGATTACATCCTGAAAGAGATCTTGAATCTCGGAGAAGCCGACATCGCGGCTCTGGAGCGAGAAGGCGTATTCCATTAATCGGGGCGTGACAGCCCGATAATGCGGGATGTCGATGTCCCGGCGCGACGCGGGATCCGGTTTCCCGGATCCATTGTCGGAATGCCGCCGATGCGGGACGCCGATGGAAGCATTGACGCAGAAGCGGGCCTGGGTGGCATTGAGGAAACACTGGAGATCCGTGTGCGCATGGCCGGGTGTGTCCGGGACGGGACAACAGAAGGGGGACCATGAAACTGGGATTCGGGAATAAAGTCGCCATCGTTACGGGCGGAAGCAGCGGTATCGGAGAGGCCATTGCACTTGGCTTGTGCCAGGAGGGAGCAACAGTTGTGATCGTCGCGAGGGACAAGGATAAGCTGCACGAGGCCGCGCAGAGAATCGCGGCGCGGACGGGCGGACATGCCCATGTGGCCGTGGCGGATGTGACGAGTGCGGGGGATGTCAGCGCGATGGTATCGGAGACTGCAGCGAAGTACGGGAGGATTGATGCGCTCGTGAACTCAGCAGGAAGAAGATGGGCGGGTCAGCTGGAGTCGTCTTCGGACGAAGAGTGGACGTCGAACATCGAGCTCAACCTTCTCGGGACAGTCCGGTGCGTACGCGCGGTGCTGCCATACATGATCCGCCAAAAAGGCGGCAGTATCGTGAACATCGCTGCAACTTCCGCTGTAGAACCCAGGCCGGCACAGATCATTTCGAATGCGGCGAAGGCGGCTGTGGTGAATTTTACGAAGACGCTTGCGCTGAACGTGGCGAAATACAATATTCGGGCAAACTGCGTCAATCCCGGACAGATACTGACCCCGCAGAGAAGGAAGAACATCGGCAAGTTAGCGGCGGAGAGGCATGTTCCGGAGAACTTGATTATGGAAGAGCAGGCGAGGAATATTCCACTCGGAAGACTTGGTGACCCGAACGACGTGGCCTCAACGGTATTGTTTCTTTTGTCGGACCAGGCAAATTTTCTCACCGCCGTTTCCATAAACATCGATGGCGGCGAAACGCATCATATATAAAGCGATCACCGCAGGAGCCAACCCACATCGCCCGGTTCATGCCTTTGATGATCCCCATGCGGTCCTTCAAAGAACGGAAGGATCCTCCGGCCGAGGGTTTGACCGATGCACGTCGTCTTGCCTCCCGCTGAACGGCGCTCCCCATGAATATCTTCTTCTTGCGGAATCAGATGCACCTGGTTGGCTCGGCGAGGATGAATATTGTTTTCGGCGATCGGAAAAGCAAAACCGGAATCGAAGGAATCGGTGATACGGCGGAACGGTGCCCGCGCATTGCCGCTCCGGATATTGAAGCGGCGGCACCAAATATGATAGGGATGCGTTGACGGCGGGCGATGTCTGATGCATTCGAATTGTGGGAGAACAGTGGAACGAGATCCCGAAGGTGTGTGGATGATGAGAGATGCAGGAAGCGAACGGAGGGAGCATCGGAGAAAGGCACGGAATGTTCCTGAAGAGGATCGGCGGCGGGATATCATAAGGGCGGCGCGGAAAGTATTTGCCGAGAAAGGGTTTCATGAAGCGAAGATAGAGGACATTGCGAAGCATGCGGGGATTGCGCACGGAACCGTGTACCGGTACTACGCGAGCAAATATGCCCTTGCTGCCGAGATTATCGGCAGTCGTGCCGCCGGTTATTTGGAGCGATTGAGGGGCAAGGTTGCCGAGGAATCCGATCCGAAAAAGCTGTTCACGAAGGTTGCGAGGAAATATTACGGGAACTTGGAACAACGGTTGCCGTTGATGCGTTTCCGGATTGCCCAAGCAGTTTCGAACCCCGATTTCGGGCGAAGTTATTACAAGAGTCCGATCCATCGTCTGTTGGTCGAGCTGGACGGCGTCATGAGGATGTATCAGAAAAAAAAGATCATTCGGGCCGGCGACCCTTTTGTTTATGGACATCTATTCTACGGCATGTGTTTCGGCTTCCTCTACTGTCAGGAGCTGATGTTGGGGAAGGAAACAACAAAATTGAACGTGCAGAAAATGATCCCAACGATCGTGGATGTATTTCTTCATGGCGTCTCGGCGGCCCGAAAACAGGAGCGGGTCGTCACCGCCGAGCAAGGCAGGCGCGACTTCGGTCTCGGGAGGAATCCTCCACGGCCAGGTCGACAGACGCGGGCGAAAACGCATCCTCGTGAAGGCCCCGGGGAGTAGACGATGGCCATATCCGTCTGGGCGAACCTGCCCCACAGCCCCGCTATCCCGAAAGCAAGGACTTGACGATTTTCCTTTCGCCAGTCCTGCGCCCTGAAACAGCCTCGGCGCAGAAATGAAAAAAAGGAGGCCGGAACGACGTCCGGCCTCCCGGTGTGCAGACGCCCGCTCAATCGCCGTCTCTTCTTGCCTGTTCGTGAACCTGCTTCCGGGCCTCCTTCATGTTCCGGCTCCCGAACAATCTGAGTGATATCACGCGCCCTGCACGGTCATTCTTCATTAAATCTCTCCCAGACAGAGGTACTTGATCTCCAGGAACTCTTCAATCCCGTACTTTCCGCCCTCGCGGCCAATACCAGACTCCTTCATGCCACCGAAGGGAGCGCTTTCGGCGGAGATGATACCCGTATTGATACCGAGGATCCCGTATTCCAGCGCCTCGGCCATCCGCCATATCCGCTGGATATCCCGCGAGTATAGGTACGCGGCGAGACCAAAGGGGGTATCGTTGGCCATTGCGACAGCCTCTTCGTCGGTTCGAAAAGAATAAAGCGGCGCCACGGGGCCGAAGGTTTCTTCCCGCGTGATCTTCATGTCGGAACCAACATTGCCCAGCACCGTCGGTTCGAAGAACAGGTCGCCGAAAGGATGACGTTTCCCGCCCGTAAGGATTCGTGCCCCCTTCTTCACGGCATCCGAAATCTGGTCTTCAACCTTCACGATGGATGCCTCATCGATCATGGGTCCTACGGTCACTCCCGCGTCCATGCCGTTTCCCAAGCGAAGCATTCGGACGCGCTCGACGAACCTCTCTGTAAAAAGCGAATAGATCGATTCCTGGATTAGAATTCGATTGGCACAGACGCAAGTCTGGCCGGCGTTGCGGTACTTGGATTGTAAGGCGCCTTCAATGGCTGCATCGGGGTCTGCGTCTGCGAACACGATAAAAGGGGCATGACCGCCGAGTTCCAGAGATATCTTTTTCACCGTGCCGGCGCACTGGCGCATCAGTGACTTGCCTACTTCCGTGGAGCCGGTGAACGTCAACTTCCGGACCAGCGGATTCTCAGCCAGTTCCCTGCCGATGGCCTCGGAGCCACCGGTTACAACGTTGAATACCCCCTTCGGAACACCGGCGCGTTCGGCCAATTTGGCCAGCGCCAAGGCAGAAAACGGGGTCGCGGAGGCCGGCTTCAGCACAATCGTGCAACCAGCGGCGAGGGCAGGAGCCGCCTTGCGGGTAATCATCGCCGAAGGAAAATTCCAGGGTGTGATCGCAGCGCAGACTCCTACCGGTTCCTTGATGACCAGAATTCTCTTGTCCGCCTGGTGCCCCGGTATGACGTCTCCGTAAACGCGTTTTCCCTCCTCGGCGAACCACTCCAAGAAGGAAGCCGCATAGGCAACTTCACCCCGGGCTTCGGCGAGAGGTTTTCCCTGTTCCGCCGTCATCAGGCGCGCGAGATCCTCCTGGGACGCCACCATCAGATCAAACCACTTGCGAAGAACCACGGCACGCTCTTTTGCGGTTTTCGCACGCCAGACCGGCAGCGCCGCCGAGGCGGCCGATATGGCATGTGCTGTTTCCGATGCGCCCATTTTGGGCACGGCACCGAGTATTTCACCGGTGGCTGGATTGGTCACCGGCATCATGGTCCCCTTGTTTGCATCAACCCATTGTCCGTCGATGAAGCATTGGGTACAAAAAAGCTGTTTGTCGGAAAGAAAACTGGGGACATCCTGCCTGTCTGTCGTAGAAACCTTCATCATTCAACCTCCTCTGCCTGATTCTTATGTCATTTATAACATAAGATTTGGAATTTTTTGCCCCTGTCGTTTTCGCTTGTCAAAATCACAGATTTTTTTAAAGGATTTCTATGATCTACGGAAGCCGCCAAGGATTAACGTAAGAACCCTCATTGCCTGAAATGTCCCTTCAGGCTATGTCCCGGTCCAGCGGATGCGGTTCTCCCCAAGCCTGCGATCATATTCCCCACGCAGAATCGACACGTGGTTGGATCTTCTCCGATGCAGATCTTGCCAGGGTAAATGAAATAATGTTTCCGGTATGTTGATGGTGTTAAGTTCGGCATCAGGACATTGCACCCGCACCGCAGGGCTTTCTGCCGCCCTCCAAGATCGATGGTTCCCGTGGCCGTTGTCGCTGGCATATGGGTATTCTTTGTGATGATTCTTGTAAGAGCCGTTACTCGCAACACCATGTCGATCGTTCCGTCCGCACTTCCACAAAGCGGAGTTCCGGGGTGGGCTATATAGGGGCCGATGCCGACCATATCCAGTTCAAGTTCCTTAAATTTGAGAATATCATCCGCGAGACTCTCCACGGACTGGCCCGGAAGTCCGATCATACTCCCCGAACCCACTTGGTATCCGAGTTCCGTTAACCATTGGATGCATCGGAAACGTTTCTCGTATACGGAGTCAGGCTTCAATTTTCCGAAAAGGAGAGGGTCGGATGTTTCAAATCGTAGAAGATAGCGGTCCGCACCGGCGTCCTTCAACTTCTTGTAATCTTCATATGCGCGCTCCCCGATACTGAGAGTAACCGCAATGCCAAGGCTTGATTTGATTCTTTGAACGAGCCGGCAAAGATCTTCCACGGCGTAGTAGCGGTCTTCTCCCGATTGAAGAACTATGGTCCGAAAATCCAGATTCCCAGCCTTCACGGCTGCCGCAAATATCTCCTCGATTGTCATGCGGTAGCGGACCACCTCTTTATTGCTTTTGCGCAGGCCGCAATAGAGGCAATCCCGCCGGCAATAATTCGAAAACTCGATCAAGCCCCGCAGGTGGATGGCGTCGCCTACGAATTCCCTTCTGATTCGGTCTGCACGATCGAAAAGATTCTTAACAACCGTTTCGTCCTTGTCCGTTAACAAATCGACAATCTCTTGCTTCGTCAGCATTGACACTGAAACCTTCCTTATAAGTTGCCGTTACATATACTTTGACACAAACCTTCTTGCTGACGACATCCGCATGAGATTCAGTTTATACGTAGAGATCCCTTGCCCCGTTTTCGATTTTTTTCAACCGGCTTATCAAGGTTTTTTTGGTTCTTGAATCGTCCGTTTCGGTAACGAGTTCTTCTATGAGGGCATCTCCAGCTTCTTTGGTCCTTGGTGTCGCATAATCTTCGAGGTATTCTTTAAAAGTCAAAATGGCGTTGGTGCGACAATACTTCTGAATGAGCCCCGGCTTTGCCAGATCCATGAAGTCCCCGCCGGTACGTCCAAGCCGGTAACATGCCGTGCAGAAACTGGGGATGTGTCCGCTCAACGCGACATCCTGAATGACCTCGTCCAGTCCCCTGGTATCTCCCAGGTTAAATTGAGCCGCGCGAAAACCATCGCTCGAGTCCCCACGATATCCGCCGGGGTCGGTTCTGGAACCGGCACTGATCTGTGATACCCCTAGTTCAAAGACCTCACGCCTTATCTCTGGTGTCTCCCGTGTTGTCAGAATGATACCGGTGTACGGGACGGCAAGACGGATAACAGCCACAAGCGTTTTGAATTCATCATCCGATACCGGCTTTGGCGGCTTGATGGCTGCCGGTGCATTCAGGGCTGGCTCCAAACGAGGTACGGAGATGGTATGAGGGCCGACACCGAATTTCGAATCCAGATGGAGGGCATGAAGCAACAATCCGAGGACTTCAAACCGATAGTCGTACAAACCAAACAAGGCGCCTATACCGACATCATCTATGCCAGCCTGCTGAGCTCTGTCCATGGCGGTAACGCGCCAGGAATAATCTGATTTCGGTCCGGTGGGATGCATTTTCCTATACGTGTCATGATGATAAGTTTCCTGGAAGAGAACGTACGTACCTATCTTCGCCGCCTTTAAACGTTTGAAGCCTTCAATGGATAGCGGCGCGATTTCTGCATTGATCCGGCGTATTTCACCGCCGCCGTCTGTTCTTGTTGCATAGGCCGTCTCTATGGCTTCAATGAAATAATCGAGGCTGGAGGCGGTCGGATGCTCGCCGCTAAGCATCAATAAACGTTTGTGTCCCTCTTTTTCGAGAACCCTCACCTCATCGGCGACCTGTTCCATGGTCAGCGCCACACGTTTCAATTCCTTGTTGTCTCTTCTGAATCCGCAGTAAAGACAATTGTTGGAGCAACCGTTGGCAATGTACAAAGGTGCAAACAGAACCAAGCGGTTTCCGTAGATTGCTTCCTTGATCTGTCGAGCTGCAGTCCGCACACCTTCAATCAGGTCTCTGTCTTTCGTCTGAAGAAGAATGGCCGCCTCGTGGGGTGTCAGACCTTTCAAGGCCTTGGCCTTGTCGATGATATCCTTCACCTGTGTGCTATCGGGATTTCTAGAATCGTCCAAGATTTTTTCAATTACTGTATCGTCAATAAAATCATTCATGTTGCTCTCCTTCAGGTAGGACGAATCCATCCGGTAATCGCACTACCGTACTTAAAACCCATAGGGTCTGATTTTCGCTGTAGATTACAACGATGCCTGCCGCGCTTATTCTTATGGACCGGATCTCCTGCCCGTAAGCGGCCGCAACGGGGAACATTCCCATGAAACTCTCTTTACGATCCTCCCCTTCCTTTCAAGTTGGAGTTACTCCTTTCATTTTTGGACACACGTTTCAGGTCCTGCATCCGGCGGTCAAAGGCCATGAGCGCAGCGGGAAAAGGCGCAAGCGTTCTCCTTGCCACGCCCTGCAGGAAAGAAATGGCCAAACCGTAGTTTGTCATGGGAACGCCCGCCGCCTTGACTTGCTGAATCCGGTTGAGCATTTCTCTCCGTGTCAGCATGCAGGCTCCGCAATGGATAATAAGATGAAATTCCGTCAGATTTTCTGAAAAATCTCTTCCTGAGACAACCGTGGTTTCGATTTCGCCGCCCACGTATTGACGCAGCCACCGGGGAATTTTGACCCTCCCGATATCGTCCTGCAGGGGATGATGGGAACAGGCCTCTGCGATTAACACCCGGTTGCCAGGTCTCAGATTCTCAATTCGGGTGACACCTTCCGCAGCCGCCACCAGATCGCCTTTCTGCCGTGCAAAAAGGATTGAAAAGGTCGTGCAGGGAACTTCTCTGGGTATATCGGCCGCCACCTTCAAGATTGCCTGGGAATCGCAGACCGCGATATCCGGGGACCTGTTCAGGGCCGATAGTAGTGAAGAAAGTTCCCTTTCCTTCACAATCAGCGTAGCGGCGTCATTGTCCAGAGCGTCCCGGATCGTCTGAACCTGAGGGAGAATCAACCTTCCCTTCGGCGCCTGAAGGTCGATGGGTACAACAAGAACGGCGATTCCCCCTGCTGGCAGAAGGTCACCTATCAGGGTGGGCGGTTGAACAAAATCTTCCGGGGCTATCTCCAAGAGACGACGCTTCAGGGTTTCCAGATAGAAATCCCGATTTTCCCGGTCAAGACAGGAAATCGCCAGGACGGGTCCGGATTTCTTTCTGAGCCCTTCGATAAAATCGGCCCCTGGTTTTTTCAGATCGACTTTGTTGATGACGATCAGGACGGGTATGCCGCCTTCCCGGGCATTGGCCAGGACGGTCTCTTCATAATCCGTCCAGGTCTCCGGTTCCGCAACAAGCAGAATCACATCGGCGCGGCGATAGATCTTCCTTGTCTTGCTCAGCCTTGCGTCGGAAAGTGCGGACGTATCGTCAAGACCCGCCGTATCGAGAAAGAGGACGGGACCAAGCGGGAGGAGCTCCGCCGCCTTCTCCACAATGTCCGTTGTTGTCCCCGCGATGGGGGATGTAATGGCAATGTCCTGCCCCACAAGGAAATTGAGGAGGCTCGACTTTCCGACGTTCGCCCTGCCAAAAAGCGCTACATGCAATCTATTTCCCTTGGGTGTCGTCTCCATAGTCCTTGAAACCCAATGCCGTTAAACGATCGGCGGAAAAAACGTTGTCCACGAAATCTTTACCGAGTTTTTCTTCCAGGAACGTTCGCACTGTTTTCCCGCTTTCTTTTTTGAATTCCTGGATGATGCTTGCCGCCTTCTCGTATCCGATTGCGGGAAGGAGGGCGGTCACAATCATGGGGCTTTGGTCAAAATACATCCTGCATGTTGCTTCGTTCGCCTCGATCTTGCCGATGTGTTCGGCCAGAAGACGGTTGATGTTGGTCAGCAGATCAAGGGATTCCAAAAAGGCGTGGGCCAGCAGGGGCAGGAATTCATTGATCTGCCATGTTCCTCTGCTTGCGACGTCCGATATGATGACATCGTTTCCCATGACCTTGATGCCTGTCTGAATCGCTGCCTCCAGCAAGACGGGGTTGACCTTACCCGGCATGATGGAGGACCCGGCCTGCAGGGGCGGAACGTTTATCTCGCCGATAAAGTTCAGCAATCTGAGATCATTCGAGATCTTGATCAGGTTCGCCGCATGGGCCTTGAGGATTCCGGACACTTCGACAAACGGATCTGCATTCGCTGTCTCCCCCGCCATGTTTTCTCCCCGGGACAGGCCGAGGCCGGTGACGTCCCGAAGCTTTTCAATCACCAGGAATATGTAGTCTCGGGGAGCGGTAATACCCGTCCCCAAGGCCGTGCCGCCTAGGTTGACGGCGCGAAGTCTTTCTTCGCATTTGTAGGTCCGCCACCGATCCCGCGACAAGGCTTCGGCGAATGCCGAAATCTCGATTCCCAGCGTTAAAGGAACCGCCTCCTGCATCTCCGTTCGACCGAGCTTTACGATGTGACCGAACTCTCTTTCCTTGTTCTGAAAAACGCCCTGGAGGTGGGATATGGACTGGCTGAGCCCGCGCAAACCGTTTATGCCGGCAATCTTAACCGCGGTGGGATATACATCATTTGTTGACTGGTGCAGATTAACGTCATCGAGTGGATGGACGATGGAATAATCTCCATTCTTGCCCTGAAGAATCTCTATGGCCCGATTGGCGATTACCTCATTGACATTCATGTTCGTGGATGTCCCAGCACCTCCCTGGAGGGCATCCACGGGGAAATATTCCAGCAGCTTGCCTTCCGAGATCTCTTCGGAGGCACTGATAATAGCCGAGACTTTTTGTTCCTGCAGATATCCCAATTCCGCATTCGCCAGACAGCATGCCTTCTTCACCAAGGCCATTGCCTTTATGAGGGATGGATGAACTCGATGGCCGCTAATCGGGAAATTGCGGATTGCCCTTTCGGTGTGTATCCCCCAGTAGACGTGGGAGGCCAGGGATAGTTCTCCAAGGAAGTCTTTTTCGATGCGTTCCATTCAAATCTCGATTATTGAAAAATATTATTGGTGAACTCCCGGACAAACGAGGGTTGACCCATAAGGGATCAAACCCCGCTTGCCGCTTCTGCCCGTCTCCCTCGAGGCCAGCCGGAGTCCTTTCGTCAAGTTTTCTTCCGCTGCATCCTAATCTCGATGTGCCGCACTTCCGTCCAACGCGTCCCGATGCGGCAAATCGGATCCGCGCTTTACGTAATGCGTATGAAGCAGCCGATGAGACTTGTGTCCAAGGGGTTCCTTCAAAAAAGTCTCATAGATCCTTGTAATCGACGGGTTTTCGTGGGACTGGCGGATTTTCTGGACCGAACCGTCGTCGCGGTACAGCGCACCGGCACGGAGCATCCGGATTTCATCGTTGGTGGGGATGGGTTCCCCGCCTCCGGCGACGCACCCTCCCGGACAGCACATGATCTCGATGAAGGCATAGTCGGCCTTCCCTTCGCGGACCCGGTCCATGAGCTTCCGGGCATTCCCGAGACCGTGCGCAACCGCAACCTTGACGTCGCCCAGGGCTCCGACTTTTACCGCCGCTTCTTTTACCCCTTCCAGACCTCGAACGGGCGTAATGTCGAGGCTGGGGAGATTCTCCCCCGTGACAACGGCGTAGACCGTCCGCAGGGCGGCTTCCATGACACCACCCGTCGCCCCGAAGATCGTTCCGGCCCCCGTATACTCGCCCATCGGGGCGTCATATTCCCCGTCAGGCAAATTCAGGAAATCGATGCCTGCTTCCTTGATCATCCGGGAGAGCTCGCGCGTGGTCAGGACGAAATCAACGTCGCGGTAGCCGCTGCCTTTCATCTCGGGCCTCTGGGCCTCGAATTTCTTTGCCGTGCAAGGCATGATGGATACGACGACGATGTCCTTCGGATCGATCCCCGCGACACCGGCATAATAGGTCTTGGCGAGCGCACCGAACATCTGTTGCGGGGATTTGCAGGTGGACAGATGATCGAGTTGGTCGGGATAGAAATGTTCGCAGAACTTGATCCATCCGGGGCTGCAGGAGGTGATCATGGGCAGGACGCCGCCCTCCTTGACCCTCTTCAGGAGCTCGTTCCCTTCTTCGATAATCGTGAGGTCGGCGGTGAAATTGGTGTCGAATACCTTGTCGAAACCCAGCCGTCGCAACGCGGCGATCATCTTGCCCGTTACCAGGGAACCGGGAGGCATGCCGAATTCCTCGCCGAGGGCGGCACGTATGGCAGGCGCCTCCTGAACGACGACGTGTTTGGTCGGATCCTGAAGGGCTTTCCAGACGGAGTCCACGTCGTCCCTCTCATAGAGGGCACCCACCGGACACGCCATGACGCATTGGCCGCAAGCGATGCAGTTCGTCTCCAGAAGGGGGAGATTGAAGGCGGGTGTCACCCGCACGTCATCCCCGCGATAGGCGGGTGTGAGCACGCTGACCGTCTGGATCGACTCGCATACGGCGACGCAGCGCTGGCAGTTGATGCATTTGCGATTGTCCCGGACAATGGAGGGGCTTGAACGGTCGATCATCCCTTCTTTCGGGAATTCCGTGTAATCGAAGCGAACATTTTTCACGCCGACCTGCTCAGCCACCTTCTGGAGCTCGCAGTTGCCGTTCCGGATACAGTGGTTGCACTCGGCCGGATGATTGGCCAGAAGAAGTTCGACCACCATTTTCCTCGCACTGCGAACCCGCTCTGTGGTCGTGTGGACAACCATGCCTTCTGCAACGGGAAAAACACAGGAAGCGATCAGGTTGCGCTGTCCCTTGACTTCGACCAGGCATACCCGACACGCCCCCGGTGTGTGGTTCATCTCCACCGAGGCACAAAGGGTCGGCACATTGATGCCGATGCTCTTTGCGGCTTGATGGATCGTCGTGCCGGGCTTTACGGATACCGTTCTGTTGTCGATCGTGAGATTTACCAATTCCATGATTCCCTCCATAAGCTGAATTACATGAAGTCCTTCAATTCGTGTTTGACCCACAATGACGAAGCCTGTTCGGCCTCCCCGTATGGGATCTTCCCGTGCACCGGCATGGCCTTGAAATCGTCGAACATGTATATGCCCAGGAACAGGTGGACCGGATTGACCTAAAAACCTTCACTCATTTTTATATTTTATGATATGTCAAAAATAACATACGACGCGCGTACGTTTAAACCATTATCCCGTCGCTGTCAAGCATCGAGGAGGTACCTGTTGAAACCTTGTGACATTGAAGCTCTCCGGAGCAAGCCCCGGAGGATCTTCGATCCCCAAGGAAGAGATCTTGAACATCCGTCGCTCGCTACCCCGCGGCAAGCCGCGGGGAATGCGCTCGCTGCCGGATTCATGTCCGGGGAAGCCGCTGCCGGAGTTTCGGAATAGCTGAATTGAAAGGATTTTTAGAACGGTTGACGGCGTTATGACTACACTTCCAGATATGGGAGGAACGTTTTGCGCCGCTCCTGAACGGTGGCAACGCGATCCGTTAGCGATGCGTCTATTAAAGAAACGACGGGGAGTGCAGTTTAGATCGCAGCAACCAAACACGGCGCCCTTCCTGTTCTGCCGCTCCATCCACGGCAGAGCAGGCTTGACGCCTATCGGATCTGCGTAATGGAGGGGGCAGGGATGTGGTCTCTAGAGGACCCTACAAGCCCTCTTGATACGTTTCACAGGAAAAGAATTGCACAGAAGGTATTGTTCATTTTGTCCCCCCTTCCTTGTCGAAAGAATCCCATTGGCGTTGGGAAAATACGAGTAATGGACATGTGTGTCAAGAAAATTATTCAGATAGATTATTCATGCCGATGTACTTAACTTCGCTGTACGCATTCTCCCTTTTATTATGTTTTTCTTGACATAACATAACGCTTCTTCTATATTCCCTTCTCCAGAAGACTGCCTCCAGCAAATCCATAATTCGGATAGTGGTGTCCGGTGTTTGCGTTTTGGAAATAGATTTTCATGCAGAAGGTTCGGATGGGCATAGGGATGTTGCATCTTTGGCAGAATCGTTCCGAAACAGGACTATCGTCTTTAAGAAGGACGGCCTGAAGTTCGACAATGGCGTCAAAATATCAAACCAAAGAATGGAGGGAAAGATAAACATGAAAAACACGTTCAAGAGTCTGTTCCTGCTTCTCGTCATTTCCGCAATGTTCGCTGTGCCGGGTTACACGGGAGAAATCAATCTGTCAGCCGCCGCCAGTATGAAAGATGCCATCGGGGAACTTGCGACCGATTTTGCAAAGAATAATTCAGACGTCAAATTTCAAAACAATTTCGGAGCCTCGGGTGCCCTTGCAAAACAGATCGAGAACGGCGCGCCCGCCGATCTATTTTTTTCAGCGAACCTGGAATGGATGGATTATTTGAAACAAAAGAAACTTATGGACGACAAAAGCATCCGGACCTTTGCCTTTAATACCCTCGTTTTCGTCGGAAAGCCCGATTTGAAAGTGAAGAACCTGCAGGACGTTGTCTCACTGGAAAAAATCGCCATAGGAAGCCCCAAAAGCGTTCCTGCAGGTCAATATGCCGTCGAAGCATTCAAGCAAGCGGGCATCGATAAACAACTGGAGAACAAGCTGGTTATGGCCAAGGATGTCCGGGAATGTCTGATGTACGCCGATCGAGGGGAAGTCTCGGGGGCTTTTGTCTACAAAACGGATGCGGAACTCATGGCTAAGAATGTAAAAATTCTGTTTACCGTTCCCCAGGAGCTCTATCCGCGAGTGACCTACCCCGTCGGCCTCACAATAACGGGAAGCAAAAAGGCCGAAGCGGCAGCATTCTACAAATTTCTCCAATCCCCCGAAGCTGAAAAGGTCCTTCTGAAATATGGTTTTGCGGTTAAGTAATCTTTATGCCGATTTTCAGTCATTCGGACTACCTGGCAATCCTGTTATCCGTAAGGGTGGCGGTGGTCGCAACACTGCTTTCTTTACCGTTTGGTTTTGCGGTAGCCTACCTCATGACTTACAAGAGATTTCGGGGGAGGATTGCTCTGGACGTCATTGTCAACCTCCCCCTGACCTTGCCGCCGGTCGTAGTCGGATACCTCTTGCTGCTCCTGCTGGGGCAAAACGGGCTGGTGGGCAAGTGGCTACTGCAGCCCTTGGGTATTCGATTAATTTTTACCTGGAAGGCTGCCGTCATCGCCACGGCAGTAGTCGGCTTCCCCCTGATGGTCAGATCCATTCGGACGGGTATGGAGGCCATTGACGAAAGGCTTATTCAGGCGTCGCGGACATTGGGCGCCGGCTGGTTTGACACCATCCTCACGGTGATTCTGCCGCTTTCCATCCGGGGACTGATCGCAGGTTCCATTCTTATGTTCGCCCGCGGTCTTGGTGAATTCGGCGCCACGATCATCGTGGCAGGCAATATTCCAGGAGTCACACAGACGATTCCCTTGGCCATCTATGAATATGTCAGTTCACCAAGGGGTGATGTACTTGCGGTGTCGCTTTGTCTGGTCTCCATCACCATTTCGGTCCTTGTACTCCTTTTTCATGAATGGCTTGGTGGGCGCATGGTCAGGGCGGATTAACGTGGACCTGAAAGTCAAGATTAAGAAACAGTTGGGCGCCTTCTCTCTGGATGCGGATTTTACAGTTCAGGGAAATAAGGTCGGTGTGTTCGGCCCCTCGGGTGGGGGGAAGTCAACATTGGTAAGCCTTATAGCCGGGCTGAGGCATCCTGATCGTGGTTTCATCATCCTTGACGGCGAAACGCTTTTCAACAGCGACCGTGGACTTCATATACCGCCGGAACACCGTCGCATCGGCATGGTGTTTCAGCGACCCCATCTCTTCCCGCATCTGAGCGTCAAAGGCAACCTGCTGTATGGTTATAAAAGATGCGAAGGCAAGAACCGGAAGATTACCCTGGATTCCGTGGTGGATGTCATGCAGATCGGTCATCTTCTGGACAGGGGGGTCAGGCATCTGTCGGGAGGAGAAAAACAGAGGATCGCCATTGGCCGGACGGTCCTCTCAAATCCGCGACTTCTGTTGATGGATGAACCCCTGTCGGCCGTGGATGACAACCTCAAGTTTCAGATCATATCGTACTTGAAAGACACATGTGAGTTTTTTGGGATCCCCTATCTCTTCATTTCACACGCACTATTGGAAATGAGGGTCATGACGAATCATGTTCTCACGATTGCTGACGGACACGTAACGGGACAGACGACGGCGGAAGACTTGGCAATATGCGGAATGAAGGATGCTGACGGGTATGCCAACATCCTGCGACTTGAGGCACCGCAATACATGAATGGCATTTCTGCATATCAATGGGGAGATCAAAGACTTCTCATCTCCGGTCACAGCCCTCTTGCGGAGACATTTTTTGAATTGATGTCGACGGACATCACGCTTTTCAAGCGACACCCGGGGGTAACCAGTGCCCGCAACCTGCTGAAGGCTACAGTTGCCGCCATTTTTAACACGGGGAGCAGGATAGGGGTGGGACTGAAATGCGGCAGCGAGCGGCTGGTTGCTGAAATCACAAAAGAAGCGGCCGATGAACTGGAAATCAGAGAAGGCGAGGAGATATACGCCGCCATGAAAGCGGTGGCTTTTAGACGCCTGATGTAATCCTGTTGGAAAGCGATAGCAGAGGATTCACAAAAGAGGGAGATCCTGGATGATCGGATTGAACAACCGTGCATGGTCAGACCCGACGATGTCAGTTATGAGAAAACAAACGAAACAGTCCTTTGACACATCCGTTGAACTGCATTTCCGGGGACCGATCGCAAACAGCACGAAGGCAGTTGCAGTCTTGAAGTTGCTGGGTTTTGTTGGTGCATCGTATTCAGGCCCTCGCATCAGGACCTCTTCCAAGTGTTATGAAAGAGAACATAGCGGAAAGAGATTGGCCGAAGTGAGATCTCAAAGAGGATTGACACAAGTCCGGCTTTCAGAGCTTACCGGTATCCTCCAATGCAATATCTCCAGAATGGAAAACGGCAAGCGCGGCATCTCTAGCAGGTTGTTGAAAAACTCTTCACCGTTCTGGTGTTGGTATAGTGTGTATGGTAATAAACCGCGCGACGACAGAGATCACGATAATAGAGGAGTGGGAGATGCGCGGGACAGAGAACCAGACGGACGCCCTTTTCGTTTATGTATCGCCGGAGAGTTTCGTAGCGGGGAACCACCCTCTTCGGCCGATTCGGGAGATGGCGGATAAGGCCTTGAGGGGCCTTTCGGGAGATTTCGATCGGATGTACTCGCACACGGGACGCCCCTCGGTACCGCCGGAAGTTTTGTTGAAGTCTCTGCTGATCCAGATTTTGTATTCGGTTCGGAGCAACCGTCTGCTGGTGGAGCAGTTGGGATACAACATTTTGTTTCGTTGGTTTTTGGGGATGTCTCTGGAGGAGCCGATCTGGGATCACTCGACGTTTTCGCAGAACCAGGAGCGGTTGATCGATTCGGAGATATCCGCGCGATTTCTGTCGGGGGTGATCGCCCAGGCGAGGGAGGCCCGGCTTCTTTCGGACGATCATTTCAGCGTGGATGGGACGTTGATTGATGCGTGGGCGTCGATCAAGAGCTTTCGCCCACGTGACGGTCAGGGAGATCCTCCGGTCGGGCGGAACGAGAAGCGGGATTTTCATGGAGCGCAGTGGACGAACGAGACGCATGGTTCGGTGACGGACCCGGACGCGCGTTTGTACCGGAAGGGCAGAGGGAAGGAAGCCAAGTTGTGCTACATGGGTCATGCCCTGATGGAGAACCGGAACGGCTTGTTGGTGGACACGCGGGTGACGATGACGACGGGCACGGCGGAGCGGGAGACGGCGGCGGCGATGGTAGAGAGTTTGCCCGGAATGCATCGGGTCACGGTGGGCGGTGACAAGGGCTACGACACCGGGGAATTCGTTGGGCAGATGCGGTCCCTGTGTGCAACGCCTCATGTTTCGCAGAACAATACCCGCAGGAGGTCGGCGATCGACGGTCGTACGACGCGGCATCCCGGGTATGCGGCAAGCGTGAAGATCCGCAAGCGGATCGAAGAGAGCTTCGGTTGGATCAAGACCGTGGGCATGCTCAGGAAGACGAGGCACCGGGGATTCGAAAAAGTATCCTGGTACTTCACCCTGGCGGCAGCGGCTTACAATCTGGTGAGGATGAGAAACTTGGGGGTAGTGCCGACGGGATAAGCCGATATGGGAGATGGCATCCCCTGGGAGGGGGACCTTTGCCCCCTCACAGGCAGGTTCCCAGGAACTATCATGACCAATACCCGCTCGCTGATCCTGAAAAATCGGTTCGGCAATTGAAAAAATCCCGGTCACAAAGTCCACCATCCTCAAAGATGTGCGTTTTTCAACGGCCTGCTAGAGAAATGGCCATGCGCTTGGGAAAAGCATTGGACGTTGGATACA
>Ga0209719_1001510_pt1 | contig 28269 bp, 34 predicted proteins | sample AD_JPNAS2_MetaG_FD_184421 | JGI IMG/M metagenome (GOLD analysis project Ga0209719, IMG submission 184421) | Active sludge microbial communities of municipal wastewater-treating anaerobic digesters from Japan - AD_JPNAS2_MetaG (SPAdes) (version 2) | ecosystem: Engineered > Bioreactor > Anaerobic...
CAGGAATCCAAGCGACCTGGATTTTTTATTGGAGGAAATATGATTGACGAAAGAGTAATGGAAGAATATGAACGCCTCGTAGATTTATTTAAGGACGTTGAAGAAAATAAAACTAAATTAGTGGATGAACTATTAATGAAGGCAGCTTTTCTAAAAGTTCAATTAGATGAATTAGAATTTTCTTTAAAAAAGAATGGAGCGATTCAATATTCTAACAAAGGTAATATGCGTGAGTCAGTTACCTATAAAACTTATTTAAAAACTTTGACAGTGTACCAAGGAATTATAAAAACGCTCAGCATTGTGATGGGAAAAAATACGATTGATGATGACGATGAATTTGATGAGTTCTTACGGTCGGCAAATCTTTAAGGAGGAGTTATGGCTTACGAAATAAATATTCATGTAGATAAAAAAGGAAAACTCGTAACAGAAGAAGTACCTTTTACTATCTCCGTCTTTAAAGAAAGTAAGCGGGTGAAACTAAACTTCACGATTGATGCAGAAATCGATAGCGAATATCACTATTTAAAATTCACTCATCAAAAAACAAATTATTTATATCGGGTGCATAATAATTCTTTCGATATTCCAAAAGCTGTAACTGCTTGGGAAGGTAGATGGGAGTTCTCGTTTATATGTTGTGATGAACCCGCTAACTCAAGTAATGTCATTACTGCTAATTATATTTATGCAAGTGAGCCGATTGTGGCAAATGTCGCTCGCGGTAATTTAGGTAATAATTCGACCACTGAAGAACAAAACTTACTTCGTGAACTTGTCGAAGGTACATTTGATGAGTTTGAGATTCCTAACACCGCTTCATTTATCAGTCGTTACTTTTTATCAAGTTGTCCGCAAGCATTCACACTCATTGTTCCCTCAAGTGTAATTACGATTAAGGACCGTATTTTGTATGAGTCTGGATGTACGAAAATCATATTTGAAGAAGGGTCGCAACTTAAAACACTTGAAGATTATGCGCTATATCGAATTGCGAATCTTGGTGATATCACGTTCCCTAGATCAATTGATTCATGGGGGAAATATAACTTAGGTTTTTGTGGAAGCGGAATCGTGCGGTTTGAATCAGTTTCGAATTTAAAAACTTTGGGAAGTCACGCTTTCTGGAGTATCCCGAATTTAACGAAATTATACCTTCCAGATCGTCTTCAGACTTTGGCTGGTTTAACGGCAGTCATTAAAAACTGTCCGCAACTTAATGAGGTATGGATTCCAAATACTATAACCGCTGCTATCCCCGCTAGCGCAATTCAAGATTGTCCGCTTCTTAATAAGATCACACTGCAAAGCAACTTTAATGCATCAGCGAATTTCTCGAATGTCCCAAATCTAACACGAGAGTCAATCGTCTTGATGTTTAACGCTTTAAAAGATTTAAGTGGTGCAGGGGCAAAGGTGCTCACGTTAGGTGCAGGTAATCTTGCTAAGTGTACACAAGAAGAACTAGATATTGCACTTAATAAAAACTGGTCACTTGCATAAGGGGGTATTAGTTTATGGAAATTAGAGAAGAAAACGGTAGACGCATTTTATATGCCGAACCAGGGAAAGTATTACAAAGCGTAACAGACGGCATGATTATCGGTCCATGGTTAATCCTTGGTAAAAACGATAGCGAAATCCATTATCACGATATTGATGAACCGATTGAAGAAGCACTCCCTAAAGCGACAGCACCAAAATATCAAGCGCACTTAAACGATACCCTTATTGAAGAAGACGCCCCTACTCCTGATAGTGAGCCTCTTGAGGAATGAGTTATTTACTAGATTACATCAAAGAAATTGAAAGGGGAAATATTCGTGTTGGGAAGGAGTTGCTTAGTGTACTTTATGCTCTTAGAGATAACATGAAAAATCCCGATTACATCTATGATGTAAAACCAGGCCAATTACGCATCAAGTTTATTGAAAAGTTTTGCCGGCATACTAAGTCACCATTTAACGGGCAACCATTCATTTTGGAGTTATGGGAGAAGGCTTTTTTAGAGGCGTCCTACGGCTTTAAAATGGCGGAGACGGGGTTACGTCGCTTTAACGAAGTATTGCTCGTCGTGGCGCGGAAAAACGGGAAGACGACCTTTATTGCGGGTATCGATTTAGCGGAGTTTTTCTTAAGTTCAGGTGGTGTAGATATAGTCTGTGCGTCAAACACTAATGAGCAAGCATCCATCCTTTTTGAAGAAATTAATAATATGCGTGAACAGAGCAAAGCGCTCCGAAATGAGAAGCGTTCAAAAAAGAACATTTTCTTCATCTACTCGCCTAAAAACAAGAATAAGATTAAAAAACTATCGGCGCAATCACGCAATAAAGACGGCTATAACATCGAGGTTGGCTGTATTGATGAAGTGCATGAAATGACGGATTCGAAGGTTTATGACGCTATTAAGCAAAGTCAATCAACGAAGAAAGAACCGCTCATTTTCATCATCACAACTGAGGGAACTACAATTGGCGGCTTTCTTGATAAAAAGTTAGATTACGCTCGCAAGATGATTAAAGGCGAAATTAAGGATATTAGAATCTTGCCCTGGCTCTATACGCAAGATAGTGTCGAAGAAGTATTCGATGACCCTTCCTCATGGCAAAAAAGCAATCCGTCGCTCGGTAAGATTAAACTTGTCTCCTATCTTGAAGACATCATGAACAAGGCTAAAAATGATCTCTCAACAAGAGTTACGATGCTTTGTAAAGACTTTAATATTAAGCAAGCTGATAGCGGTTCGTGGCTTACTTATGGTGACCTTAATAATGAGGAAACCTATAACCTTAATGATTTAAAAGAAAGTTATGCTATTGGCGGTGTCGATTTATCATCTACAACTGATTTAACGGTAGCGTTATTACTAGTAATAAAAGATGAAAAAAAGTATGTCATTCCGCATTTCTTTATGCCTAGCGATGTGCTTCGTCAACGAGTAGCGGAGGATAATGTCCCTTATGATATTTGGCATAAGCAAGGACTTATTACTTTAACGGAAGGTAGTCAAAACGATTTTTCTTTTGTAACGAGGTGGTTTATTAATATGATTCAAACTTATCAAATTAGACCACTTTGGATTGGTTTTGATCCATGGAACTCACAGTACTGGATTAAAGAGATGGAGGAGTCAGGTTTCACTATGGAAAAGGTGCGACAAGGCGTTTACTCGCTTTCTGAACCAATGAAACAACTTGAAGCCGATTTAAAGAATAAAGTTGTGAACTATAACAATAACCCGATTATGAAATGGTGCTTAAGTAATACACAAGCCAAGGTTGATGTTAATGGTAATATTCAGCCTTCTAAACTTGATTCAAAGTTACGAAGAATTGACGGAACGGTCGCTTTAATTATTGCTTACGCTGTGTTAAATAGATACAAAAACGACTATGAAAACATGATAAGTTAGGAGGCTTTATGGGATTATTTAAAAGAAAGAAGAAGACCGTTCAGCCTATCAACTATGATACGAAAGTCTTCCAATCGACATTGAACATTTTTAGTGATTTTGGAAACAACATAAACGCTAGCGATGTGGTGAAGATTTGCATTGACCGCATTGCGACACACGCGGCTAAACTCAAACCGCGTTATGTAAAAAATCTTGATAACTCTTCGGTTGTCGAGAAAAAAGGGACATTAGCGTTTCTTTTAAAGTATGCGCCTAACCCTTTAATGACACCTTACGATTTTATTTATCGGGTGGTGACATTACTTTACTTAAATAATAACGCTTTTATTTATCCGCTCTATGATGAAAACACCTATGAATTAAAAGAGTTATGGCCAATTAAACCAAATGCCGTTGAAGCACTCAAAGATAATAGCGGTGCGTTATTTCTTCGCTTTTCTTTCGTTGATGGGAATAAATACACTTTGCCTTACGAATCAATTATTCATTTACGGAGATTTTACGGCGTTAATGATATCTTTGGCGGAAGCGGCGCAATTTCAGACCATTCCGCAATCCTTAAAACAATCAAAATTAATGATTCAGTCTTACAGGGAATTGATAACGCTATTCGTAGTAGTTTTCAGATTAAAGGGCTCCTTAAAATCAATGCCATGCTTTCTGAAAAAGATAAGAAGGCACAAAAGGAAGAATTTGATAGGGCATTAAAAGAAGCCTCGACTAGTGGTAATTCTGCCATTGTTCCTGTGGATCTTAAAAGTGATTATGTTCCTTTAAGCGTTGACCCAAAACTAGTTAGCAGCGAAACACTAACTTTTCTCCAAAAGAAAATCATCACCTATTTTGGTGTAAGTGAAGCAATCTACGATAACAAGTATACGGAAGATGAATATAACGCTTTCTATGAAGGAACGATTGAAGGGATTGCGATTGCGCTATCGGAAACTTTTTCAAGAGCTCTCCTTACAAGAAATAACTTAGAAAATGGAGAGCAAATTATCTTTTATTCCGAGCGTCTACAATACGCATCGTGGAACACCAAAGTAAGTGCGATTGAGAAATTAATGGGGCTAGGAATATTATCACTTAATGAATCAAGAAGTTTATTAGGCTTAGAGCCTATTGAAGGTGGCGACAAGCGTCTCCAGTCATTAAATTATGTTGACGCGGATAGCGCTAATAAATACCAAGTAGGCGAAGAGCCTAAGGAGGAAGAAGATGATAAAAAATAAAGAAGTGCGATTTCTAAATATTGAAACAAGAAATGAAGATGAAAAAGAAAGCATGGTTATTGAAGGTTACGCAATTGTCTTTAACCAGGAAACTTTAATTGGTGATGCAGAATATGGTTTTATTGAAATCATCGACAAAAACGCACTAAATGGCGCAAATTTAAAAGATGTGCCACTAAAATATAACCATACTGATAACCGCCTAATCTTAGCTCGTACTCGTAACGGTTCACTTACCTTTACGATTGATGATTATGGCTTAAAAATTAGAGCGGATTTAATTGACACCCAGTCAAATCGAGATGTGTATAAATCGATTGTCGCTGGATTATTAGACAAGATGTCGTTTGCTTTTACTGTAAAAAGTCAAAGCTGGGATAGAAGTGGGGACATACCAAAGAGAGTCATTACCGAGATTGATCGTCTCTATGATGTCTCCGTGGTAGACCTACCTGCATATGAAGGAACTTCTATTGAAGCACTCGCACGTTCCTTAGAAATCGCGGACGCAGAACTAAGGGCATTGGATAATGTTAAAACCGAGCAACTTAAAGAAGTAATTCGCAAACGACTTAAATTAAAAACGAATATTTAGGAGGAATTCAGATGAATTTAGAAATTCGTAAAAAAGAAATTGCTGAACGCTTAAATGAAATTCGGGCGTTAGCAGAAAAAGAAGACAACCTCTCCGTATTAGAAAAACTCGAAAAAGAAACTGATGCGCTCCAAGAAGAACGAAACTTAATCGATAAGAAATTATCAATGAAGCGTAAATTCGATAGTGCTGCGATGTTTCAAATTCGTAGTGATGCTGAAGCAATCGAAAATATGGAGAAACGTGGCAAGGACTTAAAAGAAGGACGCACAGTGACTGTCACTTCAAGTAATGTCTTACTTCCTTCGCACACTAATGCTGAAATCGGTGCATACCCTTTCCGCGATGTATCCACACTCGTTGATAAAGTAAGAATCGTTAACTTAGAGGGTGGTGAGACTTATAAAAAGTCCTTCGTAAAATCAACAGATATGGCAGGACTTACTGCTGAAGGTGATCCTTACACTACCGCTGAACCGACATTCGGTTATGCGACGATTACGAAAGTAAAAGTGACAGCTTATGCTGAAATTACGGAAGAATTAGAAAAACTTCCAGCCTTACCTTACTCACAAGAAGTGTTAAGAGGAATCAATATTGCGCTCCGCAAAAAGATTTCACAACAAATTTTACGGGGTGCAGGCTCCACGAATACCTTCAAAGGTATCTTTGCTAATAATGTTGAAGCACTTGCCGATAACACCGATATCGAAATTAGCACAATCGATGACACGACACTTGATGAAATCATTTATGCCTATGGTGGCGATGAAGAAGTTGAGGGTGGAGCAGCGTTAATTTTAAGTAAGAACGACTTACGGGCATTTGCTAACCTTCGGACAACGGAAGGGCGTAAAGTTCATATTGTCGATTATAGTGCATCAACGATTGATGGCATTCCTTATGTCATTAATAGTAACTGTGGGTCTGTCGTTGATCCAAATACTGAGGCTGGTACTTACTGTATGGCTTATGGGGCATTAACAAATTACGAAGTCCCAGTTTTCTCGCCAGTTGAAATTGCTAAATCAACGGATTACAAATTCAAAGACGGGATTATCAGTTACAAAGCATCCGTCTTTACTGGCGGTAATGTTGTCGGCTATAAAGGTTTCTTACGCATTAAGAAAAAAGCCGCCACTGTTGGTGGATAAGATTTCCCCATCAACATTAAATTAAGGTCGAAACACGTAGGTCTGACGTCTCGTACTACATGACCTATCGTTGAAGCGGGTAGGGTTAATATCTAAAAAATAGGGAGGATATTGTGATGAGTGAAAACATGCTGGAGATAGTAAAAAAGGCTTTGCTAATCCCTGTAACCGAAAACTATGCCGATGAGGAATTGTTAATTCATATCGCCTCGTGCCGCCAGTTGCTGATAACGACTGGAGTTCCTCGTGAAGTCGCTGAATCTAATAGTGACCCATTGGTAAAAGCTCTTATTATCATATTTGTGAAGACTAACTTTGGCTTCAAAAGCGATGGTACGGTGAGAGAGTTGCCTAAGAGCTTTGATGTCTTACTCAGACAGTTATGCCTCGTGCCTCTAGCCTCTGAGGTTCATGGCGCTCCTCATGAGTGATAATCCTCGGATTTCCTTATGATTTCGTATCCTAATTCCTACAATACTTCTTTCATCCTATTCCGTGTTAAAACAGCTGTCGATAAACTTGGCAACAAGTCTTGGCGGTTGGTCGGCTCCAAGGAGGTGGGTGGAGTAATCAGCTCCATCTCCTCCAAGGAATATTATTCATCGATTCAAACAAAAGTTTTATTCGATTTTAAGGTAAGTATTCAGTCTTTTATTTATGACGGGAGCAAGTATGCTTACTTTCCCTACTACGGCAAAATCTATGAAATCAAAAGAATATATCTAAACGGACAATATATCGAACTTTATATGGCGGAAACACCACTTAAATGGGAGGAAATTATAAACGATGGAAATTGATAAAATGCCAGAAGCATTAAAGGAAAATATCCAAGAATACTCCGAAAATGTCATAAAACAAATTCATATAAGTCTTGATAAAACGGCTGATAAAATTATCGATTACATTCGTTCTAATGTTCCGCGCAGTGGTGGTCCTAATGCACTTGCCGATTCCTTTGTTAAAAAGGCATATGGCGAAGGAGCAAATCGTATGATTGTCATTTATTCAAAAACGAAAAGTGGACTCGTGCATTTAGTCGAGTTCGGTTTTAAGCATCGAAGCGGAAAAATAGTGGCAGCACGACCGTATTTAAGACCATCTTTCGAATCGCTTAGTCCCTTAATGCTTGAAGAAATTCGGCAAATTATAAAAGAGGGAGGTTAATGCGTGTATTTAGAAAAATTACGAAATACGCTCTTAAGCGTTGTCCCGAAAGTGTTCTACGCTACTAATGAGTACGATAATGAAGATAATGCTGAACCACCCTTTATCGTCTTTCAAGAAATTAGTAAAAGAGCTTCAGTATTCGCGGAAGATAAACCAGTGTTCTATATGAGCACTATTCAAATTACGCTTGTTACTAAGAAGAAGGATCCTGCGCTAGAAACTAAACTAAAGACGACCCTTCTTAAAAATGGCTACACGCCACAAAACCTATCCGAGTTTAGAAATGAGGATGGTTCAATTAATAAAATCTATGAAGTTAGATTGGAGGAAATTTAAACATGGCTAATAATAAAATTACTTACGGTTTACGTAATGTCCACTATTCAATTGCGACACAAGCAAGTAACGGAACATGGAGTTTTGCGACACCAGTAGCCTTACCAGGCGCTCAAGAATTCACAAGTGATATTGTTGGTGGTTCAACAGCGGTTTATGCTGACGACATTGTTATTGCAAACTTAGTGCAAAACGCAGGGAGAACTTTAACGCTTAAACTTACTGAAATTACAGAAGAGTTTAAAACGGATGTACTTGGGTATAAAAGGCTTGCTAACGGCAATCTTGTCGAAGTAGCAAATGCTAAACCAGTCACCTTTGCACTCGGGCTAGAATTCCAGGGTGATGCTAAAGCACGAAGAGCATGGTTCTATTTGTGTAATGTAACACCCATTAGTGAAGCGACAAAGTCAAAAACGGACTCTGCAGAAGCAAATGCTGTGACACTTAATATTACCGCTCGCCCAATTGAAGTCGGGGATCATTTAGTTACTAATAGTGTTGCTGCGCTTGGTGATAGTAACTATGCAAACTTCCTAACACTAGCGCCGACATTACCGGTTATTCCAGGAGAATAGACTATGGAGAAAGTAGTTACCCTTGGAGGGAAGGAGTTAAAACTTGCTTCCTCGCTTTTTACGATTATTTCTTATCGGCAAGTATTCGGCACAGAGCTTTTCACCGATATCAACACGCTTGATAAAGCCTTACAAAAGAATAAAGATGATGTTGGAAAATTCATCGATATTTTATTTCGAATTGTCTACATCTTACATAAACCTTTTACGAGTGATACCTATGACAAGTTTATGCAGGGGTTTGATTTTGCGGTTTTAAATAGAACTGAGGAATTAAATAATCTAGCAAATGTTATTGCGGAGTTACTCGGTTCAGTAAACAGTAAACAAGCGGGCAAAGTATCCCCGCGATAGTGTGCCAGGTTATCATAGTTTCACGGCAAATATCATTTATAACTTGGCGCAATTAGGAATTCCAATCCGTGATAGTGAGTTTTTTGACATTCAAACTTACCTCGAAATCGTCGAAATCCACAAGAATGTCTATGCAGGTGAGACACCTAGTCGACAAGCAACACAAGCGGATATCGATACATTTTTAGGTTAGGGGGAGTATAAAAATATGGCTGAAACAGTAAAAGGAATGAATATTAAGTTAGGTCTTGACACTACTGAACTTGAAGCCAATATTAAATCACTAAATGCTGGCCTTAAAGAACAGCAAAGAGACCTAGCAGTTATTAATAAAAACTTAAGGTATGATGCTGGGAATCTTGATTTATGGAAACAAAAGCAAGATAAACTAAATCAGACTCTAACCTTAACGAAACAAAAGTTAGAAGAACAAAATAAGCAATTAGAGAAGGCTAAAAAGGCTGTCGAAATCGGCGCCATGAGCGAGAAAGAGTTTAATAAACTTAACCGCTCAATAAAGTATACCGAGGCTGAAGTCGCAAACTTAAATTCGCAACTTGAAAAAACGGAAAGCAAGATTAAAAGTCTCTCTAGTATCAACACTGCTGCTATCGGTAAAATCGGTTCAGCATTAACTAAATACGTTACTGCTCCCGCTATTGCGGCTGGCTCGGCTTTGTCCGCTCTAGCACTTAGCACAGCAAAGACAGTTGATGATATTGCCGATACTGCCAAAAAACTAGGACTTTCAGTTGAAGCATTACAAGAGTGGCAATACACAGCTAAACTATTAGGCTCAACCACGATTGCAATGGATAAAGCCTTTATTAAGGTTAATACAATCCTCGGTAATATTGCTTCGGGGAATGCGGATAGAGCAAGAGAAGCACTCGCCCTTATCGGGTTAACGGTTGATGATATTGCTGGGCTTAATACGGAAGAGGCTTTTGAAGTTATTCGTAATGCACTAGCAAGCGTTGAGGATCAAGCAACGAGGACGGCAACCGCGAATGCTTTCTTTGGCGAAAATATTGGTTCAGAGTTAGCGCCAGTATTAGAAGCGTCCGCTACTGAAATTAGTAAGTGGAAAGAAGAAGCAAGAGAGTTAGGAATTGTTACGAGTGAAGACGCTGAGATTGCTGGCTCTTTTAATGATGCGCTCGATTCACTAACGTTAGCCACTAGGTCGCTAGCGATGAGTTTTGCAACACTCTTACTACCCGTCCTAGAAAAGATAGTGGTAGCATTACGAGATAAACTTATCCCGAGTGTACAAAAAGTACTTGATTGGTGGAAAAGTTTAAATAGTAGCGTTAAAGTTATAATTGGAGTAGTCGCGGGATTTCTAATTGCTCTTGGTCCTTCACTTGTTGTATTTTCAAAACTTGTCCCAATATTGACGAGTGTTAAAACGGCATTTACAGCAGTAAGTGGTGCGGTTAAGGTGGCAGGACTAGCGGTTAAATTTTCAACACTTGGATGGGCGGCGCTTATTGCAGTAATCGCTGTAGTATTACTACAAAATGAAAAGTTCCGTGCTTTATTAAAACGGCTAATTGACATCGTTGGTGATTTACTTAAAAGGGTGGCTGGGTTTGCCTCGACTTTAGTTCAGTCACTCATGCCCGTTATCGTAGCTGTTATGAGTGTTATTAACACTTTAATTGATGTAGTCGTTTCTTTACTTGATGACGTTCTTGATTTAGTTATAGATATTATCGACGTAATCATTAATTTAATTGAAGCACTAATTCCTGTTATTACGAAAATCATCAATATGGTTGTAGGGCTTTTAATACCAATCATTAACGCAGTACTCGTCTTACTAAATCCAATCGTCAAAATAATCAAAATACTAATTGGCTTAATTGTTAAAATCGCTCAAGTAGCGTTTACACTCATTAATTCGGTTATTGGTCCGCTTATTAAAGTGATTACAGTAGTAGCAGATATTCTTAATATCATTATTAAACTCGTTGTTTCATTACTTGATATTGCAGTCCAAATCTTAAACCCTATTTTACAAATAATCGTAGCGCTCCTTATCCCGATTATTGAAGTCATCAGTGTCATCATCGAGGTTATTAGCGTTTTAATGGTTTTACTTGAGCCACTTATAAATGTGCTACTTGCACCACTTTTAGTCATGCTAGAAGTAATTTTTACGATAATAGAGGCACTGACGCCAGTTTTACTTGTCCTTTCTAATGTAATAAAGGCTGTCATCGTTCCGGTACTTGAGATACTTTTTGTTATCCTTGAGCCGATTCTAGCGGTGCTAACGGAGATTATTGATGGTGTTAAATGGCTACTTGATAAGGCTAGCGGAGTGTTTAACTGGTTTGCTGAACTCTTTAATGGCGAAGCATTCACGGATACAAATGCGGTCAAGAATAATAGTGTCACTAATAATAAAGTAGAAAACAAGACTACGACAAATAACGTCACAATTAATACAACAGGCGACGTCGATATCGATTCGATTAATGCCGCTTTAGGAGGTGCTTACTAATGCGCAAACTATATTTAGTTAACGAAGTAGGCACCACCTACTATTTGGATTATCGAAACAATACACTGATTGAATCGCTTGATGGTTTTGGATTTGATTTTAATATCGAATACCAGGATTTTGCCGACAAATTCGTCGAAAACAAGAGAAAAGTCCAGCAAAGAATAATTAATGTTACACTCCTTTTTCTTGAAGGATATGAAGGCTTTACGATTTGGCGAGAATTTATCACTAACACTAAAAAAATGCGCCTTTACTATTATGCCGATGGTCTTAAATATTGCTATGTCAATGTTAAATCAACATCGAAAAGTCAGCTCGAATCTTTCATCATTAGAAGCAGTGTCAGTATCGAATGCTTATCGCTATGGCTAGTTGATAAAACGGAAGTGATTAATGTTGTCGAATCTAATGAAGGGAAAATTTATCCCTATAATTACGCTTATATCTACTCAGTATCTTATAACGGTTCCGTAACGCTTAATAATGAATGCGTTAAAAGTGTTCCACTTAAAATCAAAATTACGGGAAACTTATTAAATCCCCGAGTAATAATTCGCCAAAATGGAATTGAAGTAAGTAAACTTCGCTTGCTACTTGACGAAAGAGATGAACCAGTAATTGAAGTATCTAGTGACCCTACTAATCAATATATAAAAAGAATTGTGGACGGAGTAGAAACTGACATATATGAATATCAAGATTTCTCCTATGACAATTTTCTTTTTCTCCCACCTGGTATTAGCGAAGTTTTCTTTGATCCAGGAGTGATGGAACCTAGTACTTGTGAGATTAGTTTTAGCGAAGAGTATATCGCTCACTAAGAGGAGTCTGTATGCAAATTATCTTTTTAAGTGAAAGGACACTTGCGGTATTAGGGTATGGCTACGCTAGTGATGATTTCGAGATTATTCTTGATTCATTAGTTCCGCAACAATCTTTCTTCCATGTAAATTTAAACAGTATTAGTGCGAGTGTCGGTGATTACCTTACTGTTCGCAAGAAGAACTATTTCTATATTGGTATCATTACGGCTATCGAAAAGATTGAGGACAACTATATAAAAGTTACTACGAAAGATTTCTTCTCTAAATTTGATGTTGAAGTGCCAGTTAATTCCTACACCGGTAACATCTCGCAATTTATTGTTAATTTAATTCGAGCACACTTCGTTTATAGTAGTGACCCCAAGCAAAATCTTAGCTACCTACAAACGCAAATCATGATTAATAAGACGGGTACACTTAATTATGAGCCCGATAAAAAAGTAAATATTCTAAAACTTGTTGCCGAGTTTTCAAAAACTTATGGATTGCGACTTGGCTATGAATTAGTTATTACAAATGGGCAAATCACGAATATTAAAATATTAGTCTTAGCAATTACAAAAGGTTTGATTATTAAGAGTAATCTAGGCGCTATCACTAACTTAAATATTGCGGACTCTAACACTAACGCACTAAATAAAATTATCTTTTATCCAAAAGCTGACAACGTCACCTATCAAAACATTATTACTTACTATCTTTTAAATGACGGTACGATTAGTAACTACACAAACTCGCCTAAAAGAATACCGATAGTTAGTTTTAAATGTGAGTTTTATAGTGATAAAGATTATACCTCGCTATCAACGAAGGCAACTTCCGCGCTTATTGATTCTTCACTAGAGCATAATATAACTTTTGATTTCTCATTTTTAACGAATCGAATTACCGATTTAACTGACTTAAGTGTTGGTACTTTTGTTAACTTCATCACTCCGCATAAGACTTATGAAACGCTCGTAACAAAGATGGTGTATAAGGGGACATTTAATAAAGCGACAATCACGCTTGGTGAACAACGCATCTCTTTAACAGATAAACTCAAATTACTAAATAGAAGGGGGATTTAAAAATGGCCTTAGTAAAAATTACCTTTGACTCAGCTTCAGTGTCAGCAAAGCAAGACGCTGATTGTAATCATTTTCTTGCCTCAAATCAAAACGGTCGAATAATCGGCTTAGGTGGGAATGTTGCTGTTACAACGAGTAATAACTACATCATTCTTTCAAGTGGGTATGTCCAAGTTTATGGACGAAGAGTGTATGTAGAAGCAAACACAAAAATTGCTGTGGCACTTACTGGTAGTGCTTATGGCTACGTATTTATTAAATTTGACCTCGGGAATAATGAGGTCTCACTTGAAAAGAAAGAAGCGCCAAGTTCCTATCCTTCGCTTATTCAAGAAAATTTACAATTTGGTGGACTGATTTATGAATTACCAGTTGCTCGTTACACAAAAACAGCGTCCTCGTTAAATCTAGACTATTACTATGATCCACCCGAAATTGTTAATGCTGACACACTGGCAGAAGCCCGTGTTGTTGCGCTCGACTTAGCAGTCAAAAATAGATATGGTCCTGTATGGCAAATGAATTATAGTTCGGTAAGCGGAAAGTTCTTTACTTATGACAATATTAAAACAAGTAATGCTAGTAATGGTTTCGGTAATGTTAATGTCGCAGGGTGGAATGTTGTTTTTTCAACAGCGGCCGCTTCGGGCAGTGGGGCAATCTATCAATATAAGTTCAATGGCACTTGGTATGATGTCGCAATTCAATTAAAAGATACTGGGCTTGTTGTGGAACCAGCCTTAGCATCGCACGCTCCAGGAAGAGTTTATGTTGCCCGTTAGTATCTATGGTAAAAAGGTACTCGCCATTTATCGGTGTGGGTCAGTTTTACATGGTGTTGAAAAAGATGACAGTGACCGTGACTTTATCGTCATTCTTAAAAACTATAATGATGTAAGACTTTGTAAAGTAGATAACGCCGACTATTTCCTTTTTGGTGTAAATAAATTTAAGCAAGCAGTTAATTTCGATAGACGCATTGCCGATTACTATTTAATCTGGCTTGATAATACTTTAATTGCGAAAGAAAACACATTATTCGTCGATGAGAGTTTTAAAGAAGAGTACTACGCTTTAATTAATATTGATTGGAAGAAGTACTTTAAGGTGTGGCTACGCATTAACTACGAATACTTTTCAGCGTGTTTTGATGGACACATCAATGAAAAAACACTCTATAACCTTTATCGTTTGCGCTCCTTATTAGTTCATTATGAGAACACAAGGAAATTTGAATATTACTTAAGTGCTGAAGATAAAGCGCTAATTATTGATTATAAAAATAAAAAGGAAAATTTAGAAAAACACTATGCCAACTTTAAAACAATTTTAGCCTTTATTAAAAAAGTGCTCGATAAGGAGGAACGCTAATGGAAGAAATATCTAATGTTCTAGCAGTCATCAGTGTACTTGGTACGCTTTCATCTATCTTTTTTGCAGTTTTAGCTTTTAGGCGTAATGATCGTGGTGACCAGAAGCAAATCGGGAAAAAAGAAGGAGAAGTCATCTCTGATATTCGCCACATTAAGTCTTCAGTTGACCGTGTCGAAAAAACGCTCGACAAACTCGAGGAGCGGTATAACGATTTAGATGGGCGTCTTATTAAAGTCGAAACTGATACCGCTAATTTAGCCGAAAAAATTGATCATCGTGTACGCACCAAAGCACGATACGTAAAAGGAGGTTCTTAATTTATGGATCAAATTCTAATTAATATCGTTTCAGTCATTGTTACGGCAGTAGTTATTCCGATAATTAGTCTGCTCGGCACAAAACTCATTCAGTGGATTGGGACTAAAACGAACAATGAAAAAGCAACGAAAATATTAAGTGATGCAACAACTATTGTCTTAAATTCAGTAAAAACGGTGTTTCAGACATATGTTGATACTTTAAAGAAAAGTGGGTCATTTAATAAAGATGCGCAAGATATCGCTTTAAGCAAGGCAAAAGATATTGCATTATCTCAATTATCTACTGAAACCATTAAATTTATCGAAAATAGTTATGGCGATATAAATAATTGGCTTACTATTCAAATTGAAGCAACGATTAGCACATTAAAAAATCACTAAACTATAATTTATCATCTCGGCTCCTATTGATTTAGGGGCCTTTTTTATTATTGGTGTTAAATTTTTCATAATTCCTTCCTATTTATATAGTGAGCAGTCATGAATGCTCTCGACCACTGGGCGATTCGTATCTATAAGGGATGCGGTGTGTTTGGTACCTTGGGCACATTAAAAGGAAGAGTACAGTAAGCCACTACTACAAGATGGCAGCCTCCGTGGGTTATCCTGCGGAGGTTTTTTTGTTATTTTACTACTCAAAACGTCACTATTTCTCCTTTTATAAGTAGGAGGTTTAACAATGACAAGTAACGAGAAAGTGATCCAATTAAAAAAGTCAGGAATGTCTTACCGCGCAATAAGTGAAAAGACAGGGTTACCTGTTGGAACAATAAAATCAATTTGGTCACGTGCAAATAAACTTGAAACTGAAGTGTCAAAGTGTAAAGAGTGCGGTGCGGAAATAATCATCATTAAAGGGAAGAAGCCAAGACAATTTTGTTCCGATAAATGTCGTATGAAATGGTGGAATGCTCATCGCTTTTTAGTAAGCAATAAATCTAAGCGCCACTACACTTGTAAATATTGTGGCAAAGAGTTTACATCAAAGGATTATAAAGAAAGAAAATACTGCTCGCATCAGTGTTACATAGAAGGGAGATATGGCGATGAAAATTAATACTTATTCTGAAAATATTACGCAGTACCAGCTAACGATGGCAACTGCAAAAAAACTCCATAAATTGAATATTATTAATGATGACGACTTCATTTTAATTGAGGAAGAAACAGCGAAAAAATATTGTATCAAAAAAGATAGTCTTTATCGCATTAATAACTTGATATAAACCCTCTTTTTAGTAAATATGGTAGTGGCTAGATTATGAGTAAAAATGATACAAAGATTAAGCGTGTAAGACATCGAAGCACACTACCACGTAAAAAGAAAGTAGCGGCTTACGCTCGTGTTTCTACTGGTAAAGAAGCAATGCTTCATTCACTATCCGCCCAAGTAAGTTATTATAGCAATTTAATTCAAAATAAGCGTGGGTGGCTTTATATGGGTGTTTATGTCGATGAAGCAATGACTGGCACAAGTAAAGAACGCCCGAGTTTCTTAAAAATGATGAATGACGCTCGTGCGGGTAAATTAGATATGATTATCACTAAATCGATCTCCCGTTTTGCGAGAAACACGGTGACGTTACTAGAAACAATTCGTGAGTTAAAAGCGTTAAATGTAGATGTCTATTTTGAAGAGCAAAGAATTCATTCCCTTAGTGCGGACGGCGAATTAGTACTTACCTTCCTTGCTTCATATGCCCAAGAAGAATCGAGATCCGCTAGCGAGAATCTTAAATGGAGTATTAGAAATAGATTCAAAAAGGGGCTAGCATGGAATACCTATGTTTATGGATATGAATATGAAAACGGAACTTTCAAAGTAATTAAAGAAGAAGCAGAAATCGTAAAAGAAATATTCGCCTCTTATCTTGGTGGAGAAGGCACTTTAGCGATTGCGAAAAAATTAAATGAACGTGGCGTTTTAACTAAACTAAATAATAAATGGCGACATAACTCTATTCAAATTATTTTAAGAAACTATTTATATACGGGAAATAGTCTTCTTCAAACAACATATAAAGATAATCATTTAACGAAACGGAAAGTTATAAATAACGGTGTTTTGCCGAAATATCATGTTGAAAACTCGCATGAACCGATTATCGATATCGACACATTTAATAAAGTGCAGCATCTCATAGCGGAAAAGCAAAAGAACACCAAAGTTAGAACCGCTCGAGACGAAAAGACGCTTTATCGAGGAATGCTTGTATGTGATAAGTGTGGCAAAAACTATAATCGACGCATAACGAAAAATAAGGCTTATTGGATATGCTCGACATATAACTTTTATGGCAAAGAATCTTGTCCCTCTAAACAAATTCCCGAAGATATTTTAAACGAAATTGTTAAGAGTACTTTAAATCTTAGTTCACTTAATTATGAAACGGTTAATGAACGATTAACTAATATTATCGTTCAAGATAAGCAAGTTAAACTTAGTTTAAAAACGGGACAAGAAATTACTGTTCCATGGGCATATCAAAGCCGTAGTGCATCATGGACACCAGAAATGCGAGAAAAAGCAAGACAAAAAGCAATGAAAGGACGTAATAAAAATGAAAAAGATAACAGTAATACCACAAACAATTAATCCGCTCACGAATAATCCGTTTAATAATGTAGAGAGACGCAAAGTAGCGGCTTATGCTCGGGTTTCAACTGATAGTGATGAACAAATGACGTCACTTGATGCTCAGATTGACTTTTACACTAATTACATCAAAGCAAATCCAGAGTGGGAATTCGTTAAAGTATATTATGACGAAGGGATTTCAGGAACTAACACTAAAAACCGCGAAGGGTTCAAACAAATGATCCAAGACGCCATTAATGGGAAAATTGATCTCATTATTACGAAATCGATTAGTCGGTTTGCTCGAAATACAGTCGATACCTTAGTGGCGATTAGAAAACTTAAAGAAAAGCGCGTTGAATGCTTTTTTGAAAAAGAGAATATTTATACATTTGATAGTAAAGGGGAACTTTTGATTACGATCATGTCTTCAATCGCTCAGGAGGAATCAAGGTCCTTATCACAAAACGTCACTTGGGGCATTCGCAAAGCATTTTCTGATGGCAAGGTCCGAATCGCCTATAAAAATTTTTTAGGTTATCGAAGGGGAACAGACGGTCGTCCAGAGGTTATTCCCGAAGAGGCAGAAACCATCAGAAAAATCTACCGGATGTTTCTTAATGGGTACTCGACTAACGAAATCGTGCATGCACTAGAAGAAGATAACATCGACTCACCGAGTGGGAGTAAAACATGGCGAATTCAAACGGTACAGAGCATATTAAGAAATGAAAAGTATAAAGGTGACGCTTTACTACAAAAGACTTTCACGGTCGATTATTTGGAAAAGAGAACGAAAGTCAATGAAGGCGAAGTTCCTCAGTATTATGTAGAAAATTCACACGAAGCTATCATTGAACCGGAAGAATGGGAAATGGTCCAAGAGGAAATTAAAAGACGCGCCAAATTAGGCAAGCAATTTCGTGGATCGAAGGTTTTTGCGAGCCGGCTCGTTTGTGCGGACTGTGGGGCGTTTTACGGGCCTAAAGTGTGGCATTCTACCGACAAGTACCGCAGTGAAGTATGGCAATGTAATAAGCGTTTTGAAAACCGGAAGTTAGGAGTTCAGTGTGATACACCATTTCTAACTGAAGAGCACATCAAGAAGTCCTTCATTAAAGCCTTTAATTTGCTGATCAAAGATAAGAACAAAGTCCTGAATCACTGCAAAGAGTTTATTTCGATTCTTGATAACACTGAGGAACTTAATCACCTAATTGAAACGCAAAATACTGAAGTTGAAGTGCTAGCAAATATGGTAAAAGTGCTGGTTGAAGAGAACGCCACGACTGCAATTGACCAGGCCGATTACCGAACTCGATACGAAGCACTCGAAAAAAGGTATCAAGCTGAGCAGATGAAACTAGACAATTTGATTAAAGAAAAAGTGAGGAAAATCGCTCAAAAGTCAGCAATTGAGGTGTTCATCAAAAGCTATTATAAGTTACCAGAAATAATGACGGAGTGGTCCGACCAAGTCTGGATGACTATGATTGATAAAGTGCTTGTATACGGTGATGGGAGGATGAAGTACATATTTAAAAGTGGTTTTGATATCAAGGTATAGATGTATTTTCAGTTTGCAGTCTTGGAATAGCCAAAAGATATTTATTGTTACCCATATAAGTAAGAAATAATTGTGGAAAACATAAAAACGCATTGAATTTCGAGATATTCGCTATAAAAGCAAACAATTTGCGAATATATTTTGGTATATTATATATATTAAACACGAAGAAGGAACCCTACGTATGGAAACAAATAAAAAACTATTGGGTAATGTATTTTTATCTTTGGTTGGGATAGTTGCTTTCTCTTTGGCTGTAATGTCACGCAACGAAAATGTTTTTCGCGATGTTCGAGGCGAGTACATTCCATCCTCGATTGTGCTTGAAACCAATAAAAACAAGATTGGGGTTGGGGCATTTTCTCCGACCACTACCTATTCGGGAAATGGCTTTGCCACAACCGAACTCGGTAATCAGGTTGCTTTTTAAATACAATGAACTCTATAATCTCACAAATTACTGGCAAACAATTAAGGCTGGAGGATACATTACTAACACTCAACCAATCACTGGTATGACAGGTCTTACCCTTACTAAGAGTAGTGTTAACGCTAGTATCAAAGTTTCCTGGTCGAGCACAACGACTTTTAGTGTAGATCGTCAAGTTACGTTTGATACAAGTTCCCCACTTGTGATCACAACAAATTTTAATAACTATCAACCTTACTATCTAAAAATTGAAGCAATATCTAATTCCTCAATCATAAGTGGAAAAATTGAATTTTACTGTTCGAATAGTTATCCGATTTTATCTCTAAATAGCAACTCGACGGGTTTAGGTACCGTGAGCGGGGCAGGAACCTACGCAATTGGTGAAGAGGTGACGATTGTTGCCACGCCTAAAACCGGTAGGCAATTTGTGGGCTGGTATGAAGGCGATACGCTTATTTCATCCGCAAATCCATACACATTTACGATGCCTTACACTAATTTAAGTTATGTTGCTAAGTTCTCAACAAATTCTTATGAACTGAAATTGAAATGTTACAAAAATTATTGGATGAAACAAGATGACAATTAATAAAGGAGAAATAAAATGACACTACCAAGCGTTAAAGAACTCATCGAAAAACGATTTCAAATTACGATGACAAGAAATAGAAACTATCAACTATTATGGCAAAGTGGCGATGAGAAAATACTAATATCAAATATTCGAAGTAATTATGTGGTAATAACGATGATTAAAGCATCAACTACGCTATCAACAACATTCGCTAATGAAAGGCAATTAATTAAAATCTTAAACGCATTTGTGGATATTGCTGGTGAATTAAATAGAAACAATAAAGGAGAAATAAAATGTTAAAAGAAAAATTAGAACGCCACATTAAGATGTTAATCGACGCCTTCAATTATAACTTAAATAATTCGGGCGAGTATAGTATCGCATACAACAATTTCTTAAGAACTGACACTGAGTAGTAACGACGTGACTAAAGGTACCGTTAGTGGCAGCGGTACTTATCTCTATGGAAGTGAAGTTATTGCAACAGCAACCGAACTTGAATTGATACCATTTTCTTGTACTTTATGTTCTTTGTAGTTATTATATCATTTGTTGATTCATGAGTCTATATTGGATAGGTGAATAGCCACCTAGAGTTAATTTTATTCTATCGTTATTATACCAATAGATATACTCATCAATTGTTCTAATTAAATCAGATAAAGATTTAACCTTTTGTAAGTAGATGGTTTCGCATTTAAGTGTCCCGAAGAAACTTTCAACCACTGCATTGTCATAGGCATTACCTTTAGCACTCATAGATTGCACAAATGATGATTTCTTAAGGTAATTACGGATATTTAGGAGATTGGTATAAAATACCCTGATCAGAATGTATGAGAAGTTTAGATAAGTCTTCATTTGGGTTGATTGCTTTATTAAGAGTTTTTAGAATCAAGTCTTGGTTTTGACTCCTAGATATTTGATATGCTTTGACTTCACCATTGTAAAGATCTTGGATGACGGATAGATATAAACGTTTACGATTGAATCTAAACTCTGATACATCTGTGACCCATGCTAGATTGGGATCTTCTTTTTTGAAGTCTCTTTTTAAAAGATTTGGTGTGATTTTATTTGATATTTGTGAGATATAGCGATATCTCTTTTTTCTTACCTTACAAACGATATGTAACTCTTTCATGAGCTTTATAACGGTTTTATAGGCTATTTTGACCTGATAGAAGTTTTGAAGGGCGAGTTTGATACGTCTATAGCCATACGTTTTATTGCTTGCGTCAAAAATCTCTGAAATAAGTATTTTTATATCATGATATTTATCAGTTTCTTTATGGTGCTCATAGTTGTAATAAACAGATTTGGGAAGTCCAGATATCTCAAGTAGATCTTTTAGTGCATATTTTCGCCTTAGTTCCTTGACTACTTGGTATTTTTGTTTGTTTGTTCCTGTTTTTGAACTAAGGCGATAAGTTTTTTTTGTATATTCAAGTTCCATTGCTAGGTGTTTAACTTTTAGTTCAAGACTTTTTCCGACCTCTTTGGATGGTTTATGAAACTTTCTAACTGGATTCTTACGGTAATCTTTTGGAGTTTGAAAGAAACGCTCTTTACCATAAAGTCTATACTGATATACCCATCTAGCAGGTAATGTATCATTTAAACTTCCTGATGTTAAATACATATCATATTTACGCGCTGTTTGACTGTATGAGAGTTCATTTAAATGATGTCTAAAACGACTTTTAACTTGAATTCTCCGCGCCACAACCCGTTCTTTTTGTTTTTATCTTTCATCGGATTCCTCCTACATAAATATATTAGTTTACACTAAGTACAGGTTTTTGGTATCAGTTCACAGTTAATCACGTTACCTATGCTTTAGGTTATGGCTTAACATTAATGATTATGCTTCCCCTTTTATGGTCGTTTTACATAGCTTTAACAATCGGCGGACTAAGCGTCGTATTTCTTCTCTTTATGCTCAGCGGTTCCATTATCCCTCCATTAATCCATAAACATTTAAACATCAACGAAAAAAATGGCGTAGATACGCATTTGCAATTCGGGAAGCAGTGTTAATACTAGTGAATTATAATTAAATGTTTTTACTGTAGCATCGCACTAAATTACCATCGAGTTCTTCGATATCTCCAACAAAAAAGTATCCTAATTTCTCATATAACTCATGTCTCAGGAAGTGTGGGTTGGAACCGTGAGCACTTATTTGCGAGGAGTTTATTTATCGATCAAACCCCGGCTGTCAATGATAATCATCATATATTCGCTGATGATAATAAAACGAATGGTTATCGGGGTAACAAACCCTTTAATGAACTTAATCCTGCAACCACCACGCGTAGTATCGATAGTTACGGCAATGTAACGGATAATTACTATACATCAACATACTTTATGCCCAATAAGCTCGCGAAAGGGGAAGTTGCTCGGGCAACCATGTATATGAATACCCGCTATGACTATAGTGTCACTTTAAACTTTTATTCAGTTGAACTGATGCTTGAATGGCATTTAGAAAATCCGGTCACAAACCGTGGAATATATCGTAATAATACGATTCATAACTTACAAGGTAATCGAAACCCCTATATTGATCGTCAAGATTGGGCTTGTTATATATATGGTAATACCAATTCCGCAACCCAAAGTTTATGTTCGACTGCCAATGTTGATCAGACATCAGTTGATGTATCCCCGAGTAGTGCGTTTCTCAATCTTGGATCAACTTTAACTTTAAGTGCCAATGTCTTACCAAGTGGTGCCCCAAGCGGGATCACCTGGTCATCACTTAATCCGAGTATTGCGACTGTAAGTAACGGTGTTGTCACGCCCGTTAGTGTGGGGGTCGCCACGATTCGCGCAACCTCAACCACAAATAATACGGTTTATGGATCAGCAAGCATTACCGTTACGAATCATAGTGTGCCCGTCACAGGGGTCAGTATTAGTCCAACTAGTCTTAACTTAGATGTGGGCAGTAGTGCCTCACTAATAGCAAGTGTGATGTCCGCTAACGCGACCAATAAAAGTGTGACATGGGCTTCGAGTCATCCGTCCATTGCTTCAGTCAATAATAGTGGCCAGGTTTCAGGGCTAACGGTAGGAAGTGGTACCATCACCGTCACAACAAGTGAAGGGGGATATACCGATACGATTCCGTTTACTGTTACTGCCCTAAGTGTGCCGCTCGAACCGACGACCTTTTCTTTTGATCCTAGTGGAAATACAGATTGGACAAACATCAGCGGTTTTGCAAAATATTTTACGAATAGTTATGGCATTAGTAGTGCTTCTTCTGGGGGCACTCTAAACAGTACGAATATTCTCGAAAATATGCCGCTAGGATCTATTTTCACGGTTAATGTTGCCACCGCGACGAATAATGCATCTTCTTATGCCACGCTTACGATATACGGAATATCAAAAGATGGCTCAAGAATTCCAAATATATTAAGTTACTATCAAACTGCGTATCTATCCACAAGTACCGACACAATATTAAGAAATCATGCCCTAAGTAATCCTGGTGTTTTAACACTTCCTGCATCATTAACCACCAAAGTCTATGCCCTTGAACTCGTTACTGATTCGGCCTCAAGTAAAACCTTACTTGCAGAGATCAGTGTTAGTTATGTTTATAATACAGCGTCTAACCAAGCCCTCGCTTTTGCTAACTTTGTGAATGGTGAAGGCAGACAAGGTGCCTTTAGTAAATGTGACGTTATCTTATCTAACTTAGTAACGGAGTATAATCGTTTAAGCATAGAAGGTAGAAACTTTTTTGAAGGTTAAAGTGACAGTGTGATCATGCTCGCTAAAGAAAGATTGGGTTATCTTAATGATTGAGTTAGTCAACTTCAAAGTAAAGCAAGAGCGGAATATAATAAAGAACCAATTTCCTTACTTTTCTTTATTGGACTCTCCTCTATCACCTTATATGCCCTCTGCCGTAAGAGGGCAAAATGATAATAGTCCACTAGATTTAGATTATTTTCTTTTATTTTTCACAAATGCGTAACAACCAATGACTGTTAAACCTAGTATCCCAATTAGGAGTATAAAGAAAATTAATATTTCTTGTTCGGTAAAAACCTTAAGTTCACACAGACACCCATTATAAATAATATTCATAACACAAAGTCACTTTATACCTTTCTACTGATAATGAGTTATCTTAATACATTAATAAGAAAATTTATACAAATATATAATAAAATCTTTCAATCTAATAAAAGAGTAGACAATTTACTATTTCCATTGTTTTTATTTTTATTATCATTTTTCTTTGTTCAAACTGGCCTGATGGTAAATTTGATTACAATGAACAGGTTATTCTACTTATTACTCTACTTTTTAAATTTCTAACGTTTCATTAAGAGAGTTTATTGTCTATTTACAATTTCAAATTAGCAAAGTTTTTATATAAAAGTCGCCTCTTCGTTTCTGGTCTTGTTCGCTACATAATCTTCCGGCTAAACTAATTGCTTTGCTTTATCGTAATAATCCAAATGAAATGATATGGGATAGTGTGAGGTGCGTGTATCGTCATAATTGCAAGTATATGAGTGACAAATATCTAAACGTCAACTTAAATTCCTAAATGATGAGAAAATTAATCAAAGGAATATTTATTTAAGAGAAAAACAATTCTGTTTGTTGATGTCAATCGAAAGCTTGCAATTATTTTATTAGTTCCGGTGTTTTCGTCGTATATTAGTTGATAATTGCGTTCCACACTAGAGCACAAATCTAAAGTGGCGTTAATCAGTCGTGATCCACGATTCTATTTTTTCTTGATTAAGTAAAGGGCAAAGTGAAGCAAAAACAGCTTTTAACTTGCAATATATTATTCCTAAGGTCTGAGTAAGTTATTTATAATTTTCGGTTAAGCTATCAAAATAACATCTTTGGAAACGATAATAGTTTTTTTATTGCTAATTTAACTCTCTCACTCATCACTAAAATGAAATTCAACTGCGGCTTTATTTCGTTTATAAATATAGATTTTATAGTAAAAAGTGATTTATATTTTGACGATGTCTTTGATTTATTATAAGTTTAATTAGTGTCATTATTATTTGCATCTTTTGCAAAATCTTTTGCCAGATATTCATCTTTCGTACTTCAAAATCAGGCATGCATATATATTCACATTAGGCATTTTAAAATGTTTTTCGCAAAAAATGAATACTTTTCTATCATAATGAACTACGAATTCAAAATTGTACTATAAACTAACTCTAATAAAAAAACAAAAATAATGACTCTTTGTTTTGCAAGATAATTATTACACAAAGGGAATTTGAATATTCTTATTTAAATACTTGACATCAACCCCGGTCATGCTAAAATATAAAAAAAGGAGGTCTATGAAATGAGAATTAAAAAACATAAATTAATTACAAATGCGGTAGCTACATTATTATCTTTTGGTTTACTAATTGGCTTTAGTGCAGTTACTAATTCCTCGCCAACAGCTCGCCTTTTCAAATCTGTTGGCGAGGAAACAACTTTGACTATTAAGGGATCTGCTACACAAGTTGCTACAGAATTTGCAGATGGTGAAGCTCTTGATGAAAAAATACAAGGAATTGATTCCAACGTGACAGTTATTTATTATAGAACTGGCACATCCACTGCTTATACGCCTCTAAACAATGCTAGCGAACAAATACGTTTATATAATTCAGGTGGTGGAATTGGTCAATCTATTATGGTGAAAACTGTGCCTGGCTATTCTATCAAGGATTTTACTGTAAATTGGACTGCAAGTAATAATGGTAAATGTAATTATACTTCAGGTACCAAAAATGCTTTAGATGCTTGCAGTTTTATCGTTCAAAATATTGGTAACACATCCGGAACAAAAAATGGTCAAGTTAGGATTACTTCCATAGTTGTTACTTACTTTTCTTATTAACATTATCTTAAATTAATTTACATTATTGGATACAGTTGGAAAAACTAAACGTCCTATTAAGGTTCTATTAAATTAAGGTTCTGTTAAATACAACGTGGAAAATCGTGGAAAAACGAAAATAACCCTCAAAAACTATTAAATAGAACGTGGAAGGTCGAGAAATCAAATTCTCGGCCTTTTTTTATAGGTGATAATTAACATAACTCTTTTACGAAATCGCTCAAAATTGGTGTATCCGTAAGCTGCTTTTGTGATGGTTTTAATTTGATTATTGATACTTTCTGCAATCGCGTTTGTATAGCGAATATTGTTTTGTGTTTTGGTAAAAGCATTCGCGATTTCGAACCTCAATTTGTGATAAGAACGAGCAACCGCATGTAATAATTCGGAACTGGACTCCCGGAGATTTAGAGTAATTCTTTCGATGAAAGCAAGCGCTTCATCATAGGTAAATTTCATATCATAACGGAAGAGATCTTGAAGAATGTTATAAGCCGTTAAGAGATCAATATTAAAGGATAAGCAGCGGCGAAGTAAGTAATCAAAATGGAAGATTTCTCCAGTTTTTTTGATAATTGTAATATTTATCAGGGATCAAATGGGATCGGGTAAGAAAGAATTCCTAGTGTTGTTTCATAAAGTTATATTCAGGGAAACCCTTTAGTGTTTTAAGTTTCATGGTCCGGACCCGAATTTGATCTATCGTGGTTGTCAGTAAGCGAATGACATGAAACGTGTTGACAATGTGAATAGCATTGGGAAAAAAGGTGTGAGCAACCGAAGAATAAGCATCATACATATCCGAGACGACATATTTAACTTTATATCGTTCTACGTGACTAATTTCATTAAAATACTCGCGAAGATAAGCCATTTCACGATTGCGAATAACATCCACGATTTCTTTTTGATGAAAGTCATACAGAATACAAACAAACTGTTGATCTTTATGCTTTGAAAAACGAATTTCATCAAGACAAAGAACTTCTGGTAAAGGACGACGTGGGACATATTTAACTTTGGAATCAAAAATTTGCATGACCCGGGCCGTTGATATCCCGTAGCGTTTACCAATGGCCGCGAAAGTAAGTTCCCCTGTAAATTCACTAAAAACAAGGTGTAGCCGTTTGTTGACTCGTTTTATGACCAGAATCAATCCCTTTTAATTCCGGCGTGAAGGTTTTATGGCAAGAAACACAGCGAAGACGAACCTTTCGAACACGAAGAATATCAATGATGTGATTGGACTCACGACAGTTAATCTCGATGGTGTGGTAATCATTAATATATACTTTGGTGCCCTTACAAAAAGGGCAAGGGCATATTATCGCTTTTCTGATCAACTTCATAGAGCCACCCTGTCGCAGTTTTTATCGGTTCGTTTAACCTATTAACAAATTGCGAAGAATCTAAACCTAAGCGTAATAAAAACACGTCGTAATCCATAATAAAACTCCCTCGTTAATATGGATTTAGTATATATAAAGCATGCAAAAAACCACAAAAGCTATTAAATCCGTCGTGGAATAAGAAAAAAGTGTCCACGTTGTATTTAACAGAACCATCACTTTGTGATAGCGGAGGCCATTTTAAAATGAAAATTTAACCCTTTTATGAGTCTTTAATGTTAAGACCATTAAATTTGTTAAGCGTTTTAGCAATTGTACCATTTATAGTTGAACGATTGTAGAGCAGAGGTTGCACCTTTGAACGATTACTTTCGAGGGGTTGCATGATTGAACGATTAAACGGAATTTTGTATTCTTTGACACAACCTTTGCCATCTGCCTAGTGAAGCTTTGATACAATTATCAAGGCTTTTTTTGTGCTTAAAACGCGAAAAATAGCACTTTTTCTAGTATTCTCTTTATTTTCTGATGTGAGTTGACGATTTTCAGGGCAAAAAATAGGGGGGAAATAAACAATATTGAAAACCTACTAGTTGAACGATTAGGGGGTGGGGTTGCACGATTGAACGATTACAAGGAGAGGGGTTGCATCTTGGGTTTAAGTCCCATCGGTTGTACCATATAAGAAGCATAGGTTTGATACAATAATCAGGCCCTTTTTTTGATCAAATTTAACACAAATATCCAAAAAATGCCAATTATTAGTCGATTTTCAAGTTTTTTGTCAGTTTCCAAAGTAATTGCAATTTAATATGCATTAACCCTGAAAATAGCATACTTGTATAATTTTCTTAAGCCGCGTCTTCGTGGAAAGGAGAATTATGTACTTTAAACATTTAACATTCGAAGACCGAGTTAAATTG
>Ga0209719_1001514_pt1 | contig 28242 bp, 33 predicted proteins | sample AD_JPNAS2_MetaG_FD_184421 | JGI IMG/M metagenome (GOLD analysis project Ga0209719, IMG submission 184421) | Active sludge microbial communities of municipal wastewater-treating anaerobic digesters from Japan - AD_JPNAS2_MetaG (SPAdes) (version 2) | ecosystem: Engineered > Bioreactor > Anaerobic...
GCGTTGAACCAGCACCACCGGAGTACAAAACCGGCAAAAAAAAAGCCTGGTGGGCGTTGTCGGGGCTGGAAATGTTATTATCGGGGCTGGAAATGTTGTTGTCGGGGCTGGAAATGTTGTTGTCGGGGCTGGAAATGTTGTTGTCGGAACTGGAAATGTTGTTGTCGGGGCTGGGGGTGTTGTTGTCGGAACTGGAAATGTTGTTGTCGGGGCTGGGGGTGTTGTTGTCGGAACTGGAAGTGTTGTTGTCGGGGCTGGAAATGTTGTTGTCGGGGCTGGAAATGTTATTATCGGAGCTGGAAATGTTGTTGTCGGGGCTGGAAATGTTGTTGTCGGGGCTGGGGGTGTTGTTGTCGGGGCTGCAATTCAGAAACCGGAGGCCTCACGGATGTACGACAACGCTTTTCACCTTACCCTTTCACAGGTCATTGAGGGCTACAACCTGGCTGCCCAGGCACGCGCCCTCAGCCCGAACACCATCAGAGATTACAATCACACGTTCAAACAGTTCAGAAAACATCTCGGTTCAGATCCGCTGTTTTTCACCATCCCTGCACAACACATTACTATCAATCACCAGCTCGAGCCCCAACTCCCGATCCCACACAAAAGCCTGTGCCATGCGCACGGCCCGGTATCCCTTTTCCACATGCCAGGCATCCGCTGCTGTCACAGAGCTGATCCGTCGCACTTTAACTCCGCCCACTTCCACCGCCTGTTCGTGATGTAAATCGCCCAGGTGCCACTCCCGAAACAGCGTCTCTCCCCAATCCTCAGCCCGTTCCTGCTGCATCAGGTGAAAAATGCGTTTGCCTTCCTTGCCATGAGAAAACCCCACCAGGTTTACCCCATAGCGCACGTACTTTCTGGGGCCCGGGTTGATGTCAACGTTCACATCCGGGCAGTTGTGATAATACGCATTCAGCGTGTACACCGCGCAGTAACTCAACGTTTTATCGTGGTTCCCGGGCACATACATCACCTCCACCGGCGCGAGCTGACGCAACTGTTCCACCGCCCAAATCAAAATCTGCACCCCCATGTCATACATCTTTGCCCAACGTGTGTCGGTATCCACCGGGGTTCCCGCAGTGGTCATGCTGGTGGTGTTGTCTACGTGAAAAAAATCCTGCCCCACCGGGAAGACGATCTTCTCAATCGGCAGGTTGTAGTGAGCCACTTTGCCTAAAAAATCTCTGACGGTCTGCACATACAGCGACTTTGCGATCTTCAGGTCATAATCCTCGCCGGTTTCTGGCGCCCACGCCAACTTGCCCAGGTGCAAATCCATGATCGGCAATTCCAGCATCTTCCGCCCTGGGCGATAGCTGAACTGCTCCAGCACGGGGCTTTTCAAATCTCTGAACACCTGCGCCACCACATCCGACGAGATCGTCCCGGTCGGTTTCAACCGCAGCTCAACCAAAAACTGGAAGTTTCTGCGCGCTTCCGGGCTTTCCACCCCGTCTTTGTCGCGCAGTTTCATCGTCACATCCCACCAGTTGCGCTTGATTTTAAAAGACAGCACTTCCCACTGCAGCGGATCCAACCCCATCTTCCGCATCACCGTCTGCGGATCCTGGCTCTCCTCTTCCGAGAGCATAATCAATCGTTTGGTGGTCCAGGTGCCGTCCTCATGATAAATGCGCTCATCCAGGCCTTTGGCGTTGTCTTCAACGTCTTCCAATTTTTGTTTGGTGCGCAGATGGCGTCGAATCCCGCTCAACTGGGTTTTAGCTGTATTTTGCGAGAGCTTAGCGCCGTAAAGTTCTCGCATCAAATCCTGGGCGTAGCCTTTTTTAGACAAAACCTCCTGGTCAAAAGCATCCAGTTTCATAAAGTACCCTTTTGCCGTCGTTGGTTATTTTGTTACGGGTGTTCATCGGTGTGGGTTGTGTGAATCCTGATCAACCAGTCAAGGTCGTGCACCGGAGCATCCGGTATCTCTTCCGGCGGCGTCTCCACCTCCGTAATTCGGGTGTACTGCGTCATCCCGCTGAGCCAGCCCGTGCTGATTTTGTACCAGCCTCCCTGCTCTTCGGACGCATAATGGATTTCGCCGGTCAGAGCATAGTCCAAAACGGCAGAATTTGCGTTAGGTGCTTCGCGTATTTTCATGTTACCAAGCATCTCGATGATGTACATCACATCTTCTTCGACAGGCGGTTCTACGGGTGGAGTTTCTACGTCCCATTCCGCTTCGATTATCGCTTTGCCAAGTTCAGGGTACACGTTAAACGCATGGTAATACTCCCACCAGTTGCACCCAGAAAACCCATGCTTTTTCGCTTCCATAACGAATATCTTTTGGTCAGCAGCAATCGCCTTCCAGCCGTGCTCCGCAAAAGCTGCTCCGGTCGGTATCATCGGCACCTGCGGAAAAGCCTTATACTCCGCGATAGTCCGCGCCAGTTGTGACGGCACCGTTCCGTTGGCGCTCATCCAGTACACCTGCGGCATATTCCAGTCGCAGTGGGCTAAGAACTCTCTGTATGGAAACTTGGCGTGCAGTGTCGGAAATCGGTAGGTGGACAAAGCAAGTTTCATGTTAGGCAGTGCGCCCTTCAACTGGTCACAGTACGCCTTTGCCAGTACCTTGTTGTTCGGATTATCGCGGTACTGATGTTCCGCGTTAATCACCAGCCCGTCGAAAGGAAGTTTTTTCAGCTCGGTTATGGCGCGTTGCGCTTCGCCGTTCACGCCGTAAACGTAGTGATAGCCGAGCACCTTGATTCCTGCTTTGTGGCACAAACTCACAAACGACGGCAGGTAATTCCAGTTGCCGTTCACGTCAGAGTACGTGCCGTCAGCAATTTTAGGAATCACGTGCGTCATACCCGCCTGTTTCAGGCGATCCACGACGGCGTTCATGTTTCCGCCCTCGCAGCGTTTCAAAATCCAGATATAAATTCCTTTGCCTTGCATATCACACCCTCCCCAGGTAGGTCATGCCGAAGACTGGCGAGTAGTCGCTGACCCGAATTACATTCAGATCTCCACCTCTATTTTGGTACACAACCACTTCCAGGTAGTCATTTATATTTAAGTTGTAAGGCGTCGATAGCAACATATTCACGCTGCCGTGCCCCGGACGCCGGTCCGAGGCGATCATCAGGCTCCCGTTCAGGCGGATGTTGACCACGCGCTCACCTGTTGCGTTATCCGCGAACACGATGTTTGTAAAAATCGTGTACATGCCCGCCGTTTTACATGTCAGCCGACCTGTGTTGCTGACCGTACTGTGCATCTCATCCGTGTCCCAGTGTTCGTTGTTAAACGTCAGTACGGTATTGGTGGAGTTGGGGATCGAGATGTTAGCGCTGTTGTATACGCGTGCCGAAGGGATCACTCCGGCAACAGCTTCGTGCAGCGCCAGCATGTTGTCCCTCACATACGTGTTCCACCAGCTGGACGGGATCACCTCATTCGTCACTGCGGTTGGTACGGGTTGATAACTCATCGTTAATCTCCTTTTTATCTATAATCCCCACACGCTCACATCCCACTCACCCACGTCCCAGCGGGCGGTGTTGGGTTTTACATCCTGCAACATCGGGTGCAATTTGATGGTTGTAATAATTTCTTGTATCGACGATCCGCTTTCATGCGAGATTTTATTAACAAAAAACGTCCGATCGATGTCAAAGCTGTCCAGCACAAGGCGCAACCGTTCTTCCAGGTCAATTGCGCACCCCAGATCCGGTCGGTTGATCAGCATAATTTCAGGGTATTCCTTCGGCTCATTTAAATATGCCAGCAGCACATCAGCAAAACTTTGCGCCACATTCACATCTGTCAACCACTCATAATCGAACAGAAAGGTGGCTGGCAGTCCGATCCCCGCTTCAGCGCTTTTCTCAATCAGAATCGGCTCCGGCTTATAAATCGGCTTGCCCTTAATGACCAGTTCGGTCAGGTTAATTCCCGACCCCGAATCGTTGGTAATGTCCACCTTGGCGTCGCGTGAAAATGCGGTCAATACCACATCCAGCCCAACGGGGTCGTAGCTGTCAACATACACACCGTCTGCGGGCACGTTCTGCTCCTGATATCGATAACGGCACCACAGGGTCAGCGTTTCACCGTCAGCAATTGTCACCGGTTTCAACAACTCCCACAACGGACTGTCGGCTGGGCCTAAAACGCGCGGATACACCGACACATGCACAATCGACCGGGCGTAATCCCAGGGCATCGGGATATAAATATTTTTACCGATCTGGTCTTCAGTGATAGTGTGCGACACAGCATCTGAGTTGTACCTGCTGCGGAAACGCGCGGTGCTATCTGCATCCACGCAGAACCTGCCCATGTCGGCATTTGCCAGTTTGTGGATTTCAGACAACCCGTCAGCGCCCGACGTCCAGTAATAGTCCATGATGTTCACGCCGGGCTCTATTTCGCGCCCAAACGGGTATTGGAGATTATCTAAAATTGCTCCGATCGCGACGTCCACGCCCTGAGCTTCCAACAGGGGGATGTCTGGTTTGTTCGAGTTCAGCCAGCCAGCCCCGTCTTCAACGATCAGGGTTGCCGTCTGTTGATAGCCGCTGGGACGGATGTCAGCGATGAAACCGGTGAACAGGTTGTAGTGCGCGCCCTGATGCCATATGACGAAGTTGGCCCGCCGTCCGGGTTGCAGCTTGCCGTACAGGTCGCCGTCCTTATTCCACGGGTCATAACGTCCGTCACGGTTGTCCACTTCCAAAATCAAACGGCCCACTGCAGGCGATTCCAAGCCGCCGCCCGGCGCGCCGATCATCCTGTCACGCCCCCGATCCAGCGCGTAGCGCGTCACCCGCGGTGCCTCATTCTGCCAGCTCTCTTCAGCCCCGGTTCCATCCCAGTCTACGAATAGCTGGTATCCCAGGTGCTCATAACCTTCAGGCTCTTCAATATAATCGATAATCAGGGCGGGAGAATTTGCAACATTCCCCACTGTTTGCACGGGTCTTATAATCCCAAATTCGGGACCAGTTGGCGCAATTCCGTTTTGGTCTCCGCTGTTGTTAAAACTATAGTAGGTAAAGCCCACTCGATTAATCCACGTTAAATCAAGATCATCGCTGTAATTTATGCCTGAGCGTGGCAGTCCAGTCCACGTTAAATCCAAACCACCAGTCAAACAGCCTGCATAAGCTGCCTGCATATTGCCCGCTGTAAGCGGGTCTTGAGCGCTCCAATCATGTTTTACGATTCTGATATCAGGTGAAGTGTTGCTGGCTAATGTGATTCTCAATCGAGCACGTAACACCACAGCCCCAATACTCAAAATAGACGTATCGAATTTTAGAAAACTTCGAAAGACCGTGTAATCTCCGCCCGCTTCACTTTGCCCAAAAATCGGTAGCTCACGATTAGGGGTTAAAGAGCTTGCGGTAGTTCTGGCTGTCGCATAGTTAGCGCTTTCACCGCGTACATCGGTGTAAGTGCCTTTATCCGCCAATATCACCACGCTCTTCATGTCCTCAGCGCCTCCCGCATCTCTTTTTGGATATAGGGTGCCAGCGACCGCTCCACCCAGGCCTGATCGGCAAAGTTGAACGGGGTGTAAATATTGACGATGACGTTTCCGTCTCCCCCTCCGCCCATCATCGCTGCGGCTTGCCGGTGGGGCACCACATAACCGCGTTCCGTCGTCATCATGTACTCATCGCCCAGCTCACGCCAGCGGTACATATGCCCCGGGTACACAGGCCCGCCCGTCGCTTTCATCTCGGGTGAACCAATACTGCCTGCCCCGTCGCCGCCGCCTCCTCCGGGCAGGTCAGGGATACTGCCGGTCGTCTTCAACCGGATGAGCACCTCGTACTCCTTGGCAATTGCATCCAATTCCGCTTGCAGCTCGCTCACTTTCGCCTGGGCGCTGACCACCGACCCCTCCAGCGGCATGAAATAATCCACAAACACCGCCGCGTCCTTCACAAATTGACCAGGGTCATCGAGCAGCGTCTGCAAAAGTTCGGGCATCTCCAGGTCATACGCCACCTGGTATCGATGCTCCGCGCCCAGCGTCGTACCCAGCGCCTTGTCAATTGCGTCCAACCGCGTCACCAGCTCATCGCCTTTCACGCCCGCGTCCTGCATCCCCTGCACCAGGTCATCCGCCAGGCTCGACTTCCAATCCTCCTGGGCGCGCACCAGCACTTCCATCGCCCGCGATAGGTCGGTCTCCATCTTCTGCTGCAGTTTTTCCAGCTCAGCCATCGCCGCTTCTACATCGATCTCGATCTCCACCCCAGCATAATCCGGCAGCCCCTCCAGTGCCTCGCTCAACCCGGCAACCGCAAACGCTTCTTCGATGGTTGCGCCCGCTGCCAGCGCCGCCATCACCGCATAACCGGATGCCTGGGTTGCGGCCCACTCTTGTTCTGCTGTCATTTCTGCAATCGCCCCGCTCAGCTCGTCGATGACCTCGGTATTCACCACTACCGAGTAACTCAGGGCTTGCATATGATTTTTATACTCATGAGTTGTGATAATCCCCAACTCCTGAGCCTGCTTCAACACCTGCTCCGCCTCGACCATACTCATCACCTGTTCTGTATGGTGTTTTACCAAGTTGGTGCCCCACTCCAGCGCAGCACCCAGCGCCGGGTTCTGAGAAATATAACTCGCCTGCACATCCTTTGCATTGCCCATCGCGGTTGTGAACCGGTCCCAGGGGTCCGTGGCGGCATCGGCACTGCCGCCCAGTTGCTGGATTAATAGATCTCCCTTTTCCAGTACCTCATTCAGCAGCGCCATCTGCTGTTCCTCAGAGGTCAATTCTTCCACGGTTTTGCCCAGCGATTTGGCTAATTTTTCGTTGGCTTGGCCAACTTTTACCAGTATCCCCAGGTTGTCCAAAATCAGCGAGCTCGAGCGCTTGATGCCGCGCGTGATGCTCTCGTACATGTAGGCGGTGTCGCCCAGTTTCGGGTTCAACGCGCTGGCGGCTTTCGAAATTTCTAACAGTTTAGTGTTGTTTTCTGCAAACGCCAGCGTCAGTTCCTCGGTCATCCCGGCTGCCAGCGTCTGAAAACCGGACATCAAATCCAGTTCAGTGACAATCCCGCCTGCCGCCTGCCGCCAATCATCCAGGACCGCCGTGCTCATCCCCATCGATTCCATCAACGTGGAAAAAGCCCGTTCCGTCTGTACGAACTCGGCTCCGCCGCGGGTGTAATCGAAGACCTGTTCAAAACCATCGGCGACTTTTTTTACAACTTCCAGCGCCTGGTTGATGCCGATGGCGAAGATTTTCCAATCGTCCGCCGCCTGTTTAATAACATTGGAAGATTGGTCCGTGGCTTTGATGATGATTTCAACAACCGATGATGGCATTTAAAACTCCACTTCCTGTTGATACAGCCATAATAACAACTTTTTCTCAGCATCGCTGAACTGGCTCACGTCCTTAATCTCCATCGCGTGCCATTTTTTCATCAGCAAGTACACCACTTCCAGCAGCTCCATCCGTTCCATCAACACCGCATCCTGATCCAGGTAGCCGCCATGTTCCGGAAGGCAGTCCCAACGCCTGCACATCCATAAAATATCCAGTTCCATCGGCCGCGGACCCTTCCCGGCGGCATAATCTGCGGCCTGCTGAATCAGTTTTTTCCCGTTACCCGCAGGCTTTCCATGTGTTTGTAAACCAGGGTGCAGATGTGCATCACCAGGGTTGCCACACGCGGGTCAAACACAGCTTCCAGCGGCGTCTCCAGTGAAAAATATGCGCACTCCCAGTTTTCAATCAATCCCAACCGCACGATCACAGCCCACAGCTCCACAAACAACATCTCGCGGTTGTTGATAGAGCCTGAAAACACCGCCCAAAACTGCAGGGCTTGCTTGACGGTGATCTTTTCTGGCAGGCTGAACTTGGCCTCAAACTGTTTCAGGTCATACTGCACGCTTCCGCCGCTCATAAGGTTGCCACCTCATTCACCAACACCATCTCAAAAAAGCTGTTGCTGGTGGCGTTGTACCGGCCGCGGAACTGCCCGGTGATGATGTCATCGCCGTCATCCTCGCCCATCGGGTCGAAACGATCCCATTTTCCGGTCAGGTCTACAATCAGCGTTTTGTTGTTGTAAGTGCCCGCTTTTGTCAGCGCCGTGCCCTCACATTTCAACCGGATCAAGCGCGCTACGCTGGCCCGATAATTTGCCAGTTCTGCTTTGGCGCCGCCGGAGGTCATCTCCATCGTCAGGTTCAGCATGATCTCTGGCGAGCGCTGCTTGTAGGTGCTGTACGAGCGCGACCCATCCGCGGTGTATAACGGCACCCAGCCGGTTTCCACGGTCAGCGTGGCGTTGATCAACACGCCCGAAACCAGGGTTCCCCCATGACTGCCGCTGACCGGATCGATATACAGCTTGGTCAGCCCAAACAGCAGTTCCTCCACAGTCGGCACCACCGGCGATGCCGCAAACCCGTCGCTGTCATCCTCCACGCCCGTGGTTTCCCAGACTGCGCCCAGCATCCAGGCGGCGCCGCGTGCGCCCGTCAGCGAGAAGCTTTTCACAAACGCGCCGCCCGCTTTGTCAACTGAGATATTGTCGCCGTTTTTGATGCTGTAGGTCTGCAGGTCAGAAGCGGTCTTCAAATCCGCAGTCTTGATCGGCATGAGATACTGGCGGATAAAACCGGTTGCTCCCCCGCCGGTGTCTGCCGCGGGTGTTGCCCTGGCGATCCCCGCGTCCAGAACATGGCCCAGCTGCTCAAACGTCGCCGGGTGGTCCGGGATCTTCAGCTCGCCCCGATGCTGCGGGAAGTACTGTCGGTCCGTTCCGGGAAACACGCCGATGTTCTCCTCGGGGAACACGCCCACCCGCTGATCTTCCAGCTGCCCTGGCCCGCGCCAGTTAAACCAGGTCGCGGTGGGGGTCCCAAATGCCGACTCCCGGCTCATCTGGATCTGGCGCAAAGTCGTTATTCCATACTCAACAGTCATTTCAAATCTCCTTCGTCATCATTAACCAATGGTTTAATTTCTTCCTTAGGTTCCTCCACCCGTTTGGCAGGCGCCTTTTCAACCTCACCAGCAACGTTTTTGTACAACCCGGTTAGCACCAACGCTGCCGGGTCCACCCCCAGCGCCTCAATCTCTTTTTCGGTCAAATTTCTGGCCGGGACGCCGACCACAAACCCGCCGCCCATATATTTCAACATTTCAAAGCCTTTCTGTTAATTTGTTTGCACATTTTCAACCCGATTTCATCTTTATTTTTGTCAAAACGCTTTACACGCGCTCCTTTATCCTCGCGCAACGGCGATCTGTTCAACTTCCTTCACCACATAATACAGATTGATGCCCGTAAACATCCGGTCGCCATACTCCATCGCCGCGGGGCCCTCGTAGAAGTTCCCCTCTGTGGGGGGGATGATCTGCGTCACCGCCCCGCCCAGCTGCAGGTTCTGGGCAAGCACATTGCGCACCGCGGCAATCAACGGCACGGCTGTCCCCACCCCTTCGGGCAGCAAAGTCACGCTCACCAGCAAACTCAACCTCACCCGGTGATACGCCACCGCCGGGCTGCCCATCCCATAATTCTGGGTGCCGCTCTCCGGGAACCACAACAGCGTTGGGCTGGCAACAATCTGCCCGGGCAAGTCATCATACGCACGCACATCAGCAATCCCATCGATGGTTTTCAACACCTTCGTCAAAGCGTCTTTCCAATTTTCAATCGCCATATTCTCACCTTTACACGGCCAGCTGTTTCGCAATCCGCTGCACCGCCTGTTCAAATGCCTGCAGCACCTCGGGCCTGGCTTTCTTTAACCCCTCCTGCATGTACAGGCGCGGTTTCAACCCGTACCGAGAAATTGCCCGCGCTACAAAAAAGGCCACTCTTTCCGCTTCCGCGCCCTTCAAGCCGAACTTACTCTCCACCCAGTACTGCAGCTGCGCCCTGTTCGGCCAAAACGGGCTGGCGCCAAATTCCATCACCCGCGCATAGGGTGTACGCGCCCCCACCACACCCGATATGGTCTTCACCGGTCCTCCCTTGTTTTTCACCACGCCTGTAATCCGGCTGATCAGAAAGCGTGAATTATGTGGCGCCAGCGCTCGTGCTTCCCTGGCAACCGCCTCGACTGCGCTGCCCATCGCCGTACCGACCTCAGCCCCTGCGATCTTGTCAAACTCAGCAAATCGTTTGGCCAGCTCTTCCAGGCCGCGAACCTCAACCTCATAATCCATGGTTAACCGACCCCCGTCCTGATATATCGGCTCATGCGCTCTTCCGCTTCAGGGTCCCACCGTCCCACCCACAGCATCCGGCCGCCCACTTCCAGCCCGCCGCGGGTGTCCACGTACCCCTGCTGCGCCCGTGCCAGGTCGCGCACCACGCTGATCATCGCCGCCAGGGTAATGTCCATCGGTGGGCGCCACATCTCAATTTCCGCATCCTGGGCGTGCGCCTGCGCCACACTACCGTTTTGAGCGCGCACAACCACAGCCGTGTCGCCATCCGTATCATCGATCGTCACCGAGCGCACAAACAGCATCTCGTCATCAATCCTGATTAACCGCCCGGTTTGCAGAACCGTTCCCAGCCCATACAAATCTTGCACAACCCCGCTCTCAATTCGCATCACGGTGGTTTCTGCGTCCAGCGCTTCTTCCAGGTGCAGTGCGCTGCCCTCCCAGCAGGCAGCCCTGTCATCCGTGAACCCCCAATCCCCTGTGATCCGCACCGAACGCTCCCCCGACGGGAACCGACCCCCGTCCGACAGCCTGAGCATGTTAAAACTTCCCGGGGCGTTGCTGTTCCAGCTCACCGCTCCCCGGTAATCCTCTGCGGCCAGCGCACTATACTCAGCAGCACCCTTACGGATCGCCACCGACTCAATCGCGATCAAATCGGGAATCCACACCGCAATGTTTCCGCCGTCAAAATGCAACGCGCCTTTGCGCGGGTAAAAACTGCGCTTACAGCGTCGATCAATCGCCCGACTCACCCCAACACATCGGCGATATAAGGGCCCGTCGTATTTATCGATCTCCGGTCGGATCAAATCTGGTGCCGCTGCCTTGATCTCTTCCGGTGTCACATAAAGATTCATGTCACTCTCCTCACCACATCGGCAACGATGGTAAACACACCGCCGTACGGCTCAACCGCGCTGCCGCTGCTGGCGATGCCCTGTATTCCATAGAAATAATTTCCTGGCTTAAACTGAGCGGTGATCCCGGGGCCCAGCTTCAAAGTCAATGTCCCGCCTACATAGGTCAGCGACGCATCGCTGCGGCTGTCCAGGACTTTGCCGTTGATGACCAGGAGGTCTCCGGTTGTATCAATGAACAGTAAGGCCTGGGTGTCCTTATCCGAGAGGTTGCGTTTGATCGCCAGCTGTTGTTTCGCGGCTGGCAGACTCACGTCTTCAATCCCAATATTCCATGAATTACCGCGCGTTTGCGTAATTGCGGTCTGCGTGATGTAGGTCAGGATTTCCGCTGGCGTCATCGTCAGCGTGCGTTTGGCGTGTGTCCAGATGTTTTCCGCCGTGGGCATAATCGGCTCAAGCGCTTCGGCGATGTCTTCTGCTATGCCGGAGATGTCCACCGTCGCGCTGGCATCCACCACGTTTGGCGTGGTGAAAGTCAGTTGGTCGGTTTTGGCTTTGATTGCTGTAACGTTGGCATCGCTGTTAGTCGCCACTGTGAAACCGAAAGCCGATAACGTTCTGGTGGCGAAACTCCAGATGTCCGAAACTAACGTTCCGAAACTGGATAGCGTTCGCGTCGCAAATCCCCACACCGCCGCGGGAATACCGCTCACATCCGCCTTGAAAGTGCTTGCGTTATCCGTGTTCGCAAGCGTTCCGGTAACGTTCAGCTTATCAAGGTAACCTGCCCGCGTTGCCGTGAGCCGTGTCGAGACGTTACCCGTATCCGTTTTGATGTTGGTAAGTTGTGTGTCAAGGTTCGCACTTGCCAGCCCGACCGCATCACGCACATCGGCTTTGGACAGTCCGCCGCCACCTGGATCAATAGCGTCAATCGCTTCCATGATGGCTTCGAGTGTTTCATTAGTCCATGTTGCACCTTTGATCGCGGATAGCGTGGCTTCGAGTGCCAACGCGGGGTCGTAGCCGTCAACAGATTTGTTGCCTATATTCACTTGACCCGAACCATTTATTCCTTGGGATACATCATGTCCGCCCCCTGAGTTTAATTGTCCGGAGCCTGTTTTACCTTCTGACGTGTTAACTTGTCCGACATAGAAACCCATGTTAACTTGTCCAATTCCACCGCCCTCGTTATACTGACCAAAGCCATCCCAGTTCTCGTTCACGATATGGAGCGCGCCCTCTTCTTCAACATCCGCCAGTATCTTCTGCTGCCCCCATGTGATAGCGCCCTGCGTGCTGGCGAGTTCCGCTCCCGTGACCTTCGTGATATTCGTTGGCGTTGCCAACCCATTTTGTATCTTAGTAACCGCATCCGCTTTAATCTTAGCCCCAGCTATCGCATCCGTTGCTATCTTGGCATCCGTAATTGCGTTAGAGGCGATTTTAGCAGCAGTAATAGCTCCATCAGCCAACCCCATTAAAGAGCCTACCGCGGCTGGTGAGGCTGGCAGGTTGTCCGTCTTGGCTTTGATACCCTGTGCTGTTGCCTCAAGCGCAAGTGACGCAACGTTTGCCATGAAACTTGAAGCGTTGTTGGTATTTGCCAAAGTGCCAGCCACGTTTAACTTATCCAGATAACCAGCACGTGTAGCAGTAAGCCTACCTTCAAGTGTCGCGACGTTGGTAACAACCGCGTTGCTGTTCAGGTCAAAGTCGGTCAGTTGTATTTCAAGCGGACACGGAGCCATGTCATCCGCGCCGTGTAGCATGACCAGCGCGCTATCTACGCCATCCGCAAGTATGTTATTATGCAAATCCAAGCGATAAATTCCTGGCATGTTGGTGGCGTCTACTTCCTTGAAACCGCCAGCGTCATGCGCACCGGTTACGGTCTGCGTTTTCAACGATAACTGTGCTGCGCTGGCTTTTGGTCGCACATAGTAGCACTTTAGACCAGTCGTGTTATACGCCAAGCCAGTCAAACCTTCGCCCGTGGTTTTACTGCTATCTTGAATAAAAACATAAACGGATACGCTTTGCGCACCTTTTTTGAGTGCTAATTTCATAGCATACCTCCTGATGCGGGGAGTTGATGCGGCTAATCATCACACCTTCTTCTCCGTCGTCTTCCTCACCGGCTTGGTCTCCTTGGGACCCACCTTCCGGCCCCCCGCCGGGACGCTTTTCGCGGGTTTCACCGCAATCACCTCCACCAGTCCGGCAGCCGCAAAATGCTCCACTCGCTCCCTGGGCCAGCCCACCACCACATCACCCGGGCGGTAAGCCTGCCCGCTCCCCGCGTCCATAAACGCACGGACCGCCCGCACAATCACATCAACTTGTTCATGCATCCTTCACCTCACTTCTGACCGTCAATAACTCCACCTGGCCTCCCGGTTCTCCCAGAGCCATGCTGATCGTTTCACCTGCTTGAATCACCCGCACCGGCAGTTTTCCGCTCACCGGGTCGGGCAGCGCCTCCACCCTGTACAGCTCGTCTTCTTCCGGATCAGGCCAGATCACCTGCGGCCAGGGCGCATAACTCTGGTGCCCGCACACCACGCCCAAATCGCACCTCTGCGTGAACCCCAGCCGCTGCGCGTCCAGCGCCAGCATCCAATCGCTGCTCACAAGCTCCGGAGTGCCCGGCCACAACCCGAACTCAATCTCCTCCAGCACATGCCGCCGGATCAACGTGCACCCCTGGCCCACCCCGGCAACGGGGATCACCTTCCCCCAGGATGCCCTCGCAAGGTCAGGGTCCCGGCTCAAACTGCGTCCCTGCAGCGCCGTTAGCTCGCTGTACGCGCTCCACTCCCTGCGCCCGTGCCGCCACACGTACAACCCATACGCGATGTCAGCTTCGGTGGCTGCCAGCCGGTCCACGGTGTCCGGAGGAACGATCATGTCGCACTCCACCGTCAACAGCGCATCCAGCCCCAGCTTCAAAACCACATCACGCGCCACGTTATAGTTGTGCGCCACGTTCTCATACGGGTACGCGTGGGGGTTATCCCATCCCCTGAACCAGTACTCAATCCCGATCTGTTCCGAGTGCAGCCCGAACAACGCCTGCACCGTCCGCCCCCACAACCGCGGCATCTTCGGGTTCATCGGGCAAAAAACCAGCACATTTTTAATCGCCAATCGTATGTCCTTCCATCGCTAATCCCAAAAACGGGATCAAACTGTAGATTCCGCAGCCGTACTCCGTGCGGATTTTTTCGCGCACCGCCAGCGTTTGCGGCAAAATCTCACCCAGCCACCGCCGGTAAAACTCCTCACCACCTGCCACCGGATCGTTATAACCCTCCATCCGGGCTTTCCCGTCCAGCGTGCTGCAGTCATGCCCGCACAAAATAATATTTTTAGCGCCCATCACGGCAGCAATATGGATTGCACTGGTGATCGTGCTGTAACTCACCACGATTTTGTCGCTTTTTTTATCAATCACACTCAGGTCAACCCGCTTGTGGCTGTTGTCCAGGTGATCAAATACATAATCGCCTTCCGGGTTCAACCCCTTCCGGCCGTTTTCCTCTGTCCACCGGCTCACGATCAGCGGAATCCCGCTCTCCCGCGCCTCGTCAAACAGCGCCGATTCCTTCCGCACCAGCCAGGTCGTCTTAAACTTCCTGGAAACCTGGTTCACACCAATGCTGATCTTGTTTTCAAAAAATTCTGGGCTCACATAATCCATCGTCGGACCAGCAGCCACAATCCAGATATCAGCGCCCCGATGGCAGTCGGTAAGTGTATAAATATTTTTCAACCCGTTTTCCTCTGTCCCCCCCGGCATTAACCGAGGGGGACCCTAGAGAATCAAACAGCCGCAGGGGGTCGGCTAAAAAACAATCTCGTCCACCGTGGCAACATCGAAATTCGATGCAGGCATATACCGGGGATCGGCGCCCAGAACCAGCACGCCCGCATCCACCGCATCAACGCCCACCGTCATATACCCGCGCACAAAACGGTAACCATCGTCCAGTTCAGCGGCTTTAACCACCACGACGGCTTGTTTGTTATCGTCTGTGCCCGCATCGGTCAACTGGGTGATCGCTTTTCCGGTGATATCCTTCGCGCCGCTGCCCGAAGAATTCTTGGCTTGCTGCAGTTTGAAATCAACCGTGGCAGAGGCCTCAAAATCGCCCACCATCAGCACAAAGCCCAGTTGATCAAACTGCTTCATGTCCACCCAACCGGATCCCTGGGTACCCGTGCCGTAAGCATCGGGATCAATCGCTCCCAAAACGGCAATTTTTTCAGTAATTAAATTAGGCATTTTGTTTATCTCCTTGCTGGGAAGGGTTGGCCCTCCCCAGCCTTCTGATTCTTATATATATTGCAATACGACAAATGGGCTCACCACGGTCGAACCGTCAGCCAGTTTGACCGGGCTGTCCAGCCACGGTTGACCGTCGATCGCCTCAACCGTGCGGAACACGGTTTGGTTCGTGCGGAATTTGTGCTCACGGCTGATATCCATCGTCACCGCCTGGCGATCTCCCCACAGGTACCAGCTGTAATCCACCAGGCATACGTCGCCCGTAGTGCCCAGGGCTGGCAGCTTTTCAGTGAAGATGATCGGCCATCCCAGCAGCGTCGAAGCTGGACCGGCTGCCGCGTTCGGCTGCCAGATGTTGTTCGACGCGCCGTCGATCATCTGGAATAGCTCGGTCATCACCGTCTGGCTCATCAGCCAGACCGGGCTGCCGTTCAAAATCAACCGCGACGCCATCGCAACCGCGTCCTTGAACGCAAATTTGTTCCGCGTTGTCCGAGCGACCTCGTACCGCGCCGGAGCATGTAAAATGCCCAGGGGGCGCCCTTCACCGGTGCCGTTCAGCGAATCGTAGTCCTCCTGCCACGCCAGTGCGCCGCCAAAAGAACCAGGGCCGCTCAAAAAAGCTTCAATTGAAATCGCAGAATCGCGCAATAGCCCGTTCGGGATCTCGGTATAACCGGCAAGCTCCTTGGCTTTCAGCTCAATCATCTTAAAGCTCGGCTCGCTGGCTTCGATGTTGGTGTTTTCCTCGGTGTAATACGTGCGTACACCGCCGAAAAAGCCGCTCACGCCCGCCGTCGCCGTGGAATAGTCCACCGCCGGGAACGGCACGCTGCGCGACGCCATCGGGACAATCCGCGCCCTCGGACGCATGAAGGAGCCTTCCGCCCGGGTCTGCAAAAGTTGACCCTGTGGGGCTTCCGGTATCAGGAACCCGCCATCGACGCCGATCTCACCCGCCATCGCCTTGTCAACCAGCAGGCTTTCCAACCGCGGATCATGCGTATGCTTGGTGTACCAGTCGTGCATCGCCTTCACATACTCGCTGAAGGATGTAAACCCGGCTTCCTGGGTCTTCTTCCGCCGCGCTTCCGCCTCGGCTTCCAGTTCCCGCTTGGTCATCCGATCGGCGATTTCCTCTTCCAGGCGCATCAACTGCTCTGCCCGTTCGGCTTCTTTTTGAATGTCTTCGGCTTGTTGCAGATAAGCGTTAACCTGCATTTGCTCCTGGTCGGTCATCTCATCAGCCATCAACAGTTTGGCTCGTGCCAAAATCTGTGCGGCTTCTCGGTATTTTTCATCGAGAGTCTTCTTATCATAAATTGTCGTCATTTCGACCTCCGTAGTCTGGCAATTGCCAGATCAATTTCTAAGTGTTTTATTTTCATCATCAGATCGTGAGTGAGTGCCTCTGGCGACTCGACTCTTTCCTTCACATCCGTGGTCACCGTTGCCGGGTTTGCGCCCCAGGTCACCGGTGAATACTCCCATAATCGAATTTCCTTCAAAACCCGGTAGGTCTCCGCTTCATTTTCACCGCCCTTGATAAACTCGAACTGTAGCGCGTCAAACCCCACCGACCATTCATCCATCGCACCCGCTTTATACAGTGCATAGGTTTCTCGCCCTAATTGAACGTCCATCACAAACTGGGTGCGGGCAAACAACCCGCCCGTTGCCTCTGGATAGCGCGCCAACAGCTCCGGCGGTAAAAGCTCCCGTGGATGCTCAACCAGCGTCAGCGGTGTCCCGATCACCTGATCCCACCGGTGCTGATGCAATACCCGGATCTTCCGCGCCCCCTGCGGCCCGCGCTCCTGGATGCTCTTTGTAAACGCGCCCATCTGGATGATGTCGGGCGGCCGGTCCAGGTCTTTAATCCCCATAATGCTCACATACGCTTCAACGATCCCCGTCTCCGCGTCCATGCTTTGGGTAAAACTGGGGAAAACCTTCGTTATCATTTTTTCTTTTTCCATATTTACAATCCTCTTTTTTCACCTTTCAGTCATCCCACTCAATCACCGGCTGCATCACACACCGACAGTTCGGGTGCAGCGGCGGCCAGTGCACATCTCCATACGTCATCGCCAAACGCTCATCCCCCACCACCATCTCGCTCCCCCCCTCGTGCCAGATTTCGCCAATCGCGATCACCTTCCCGTGCATCTCTGCACAAAACGGGCATAGGCGATCGTCCAATGCCGCGAACCATTCAATCTTCTTGATCCCGTGCTGCTGGTAACCCTCCACCAAACCCGCGTTAGAACTCCGAATCGTCTCACTCCGTGCGATCATTTCCGCCCGAATATCCGACCAGTCATGGTAAACCCGCTGCAGCTCGTTTCTCAGCGTCAGCACCGACCAGCCCTGAACTTGCGCCCTCAAAATCAGGCTGCGCACGTCCTCAACCGTCGTCTCACTGATCCGGGTCGCAAAATCAAACGCGTGGTTCTGCACAAATTCCGCCACCGCCGGGTTTTCAATCTCCCAGTCAATCCCGATGCTTCCGCCCCAGGTGGTCACCTGCTCCTTGATCAACCCGTGCATCAACGGCAGCATTTTCTCAATCCATTCTTCAGCGCCTGGCCCCAGCAGGTACTCCAGGATCATCCTCAAAATGGTTTCATAATCAATCGCCTTGATCGATTTCCCCTTGTGCGTGTTGATCAGCGCCTCAATCTCGATCAACTCATCCCCAAACACCTCCATCGCCGCCTGTTTGAAGAATCCTTCCCAGTTCCTCGCGATCCGGTCAAACGTCTTCCAGGCGATCTCCCCGCGCTCCTGCGATTGCGCTGCGTCATCCAGCGCAGCAATCTCTTTCTTTCCTGTTGTCACCTGTGCCCGTAAGGGTATTGCGAGCTCTTCTCCTGTCATTGCGAGGTACGAAGCAATCTCTTTCTCGCCAACATCCAACAGCAACACCTTCCGGCTGGCATCGCCCGGGCCGTCATCCACAACCTGGCTCATCAGCGGGCGATACAGCACATCCCCCACGCCAACCGGCAGCGGACCCAGGCCCACTTCACGCCGGGCTTCATTGACGGTGATCCACCCCCCAATTACCGCCTGGTTCGCCCTGGCAAACCGGTTGGCGCGATCATCCTGCAAAGCCACAACATTGGAATATTCTGCCACAATGATCACATCGTCTTCCAGCTCATCGCTCAACGCCCGGCTCAACCCCTCAGCCAGCTTGGTTGTCGTCGGGATGATGTTATCCTCCCACAGCGCCCGTCTGGCAAGCGCATAATTGCTGTAAGTAGCCGCATCCAACCCGGCTTTCACCCCGATCAACACCGGCGGCACCTTAAACGCGGCACAAATTCGGGTTTCCGAGATCGCCCGCAAATCGGGGAATACCATCTGGTCCAGGTTCAACCCCGTCTGCTGATATTCTGCATCTGCGTCCAGCACCATCACCTTGTGCCAGTTCACTTCCCCGGAGTACTGCTCCCCAATCCGGGATTGGATCCGCCGCACTTCAGCGTCATCCAATATATTCTTGCTCTTGATAATTCCACTCGGCACGGCCCCGTTGATAAAAAACTGTTTAATAAAACTCGTCTGGCTGTTGTCATTATCCGCATCTGCAGCGGCAGCCATCAACGGCGGGTGCCCTCGTCCCAGCCCGCCATACGGGTCGTTCGGGTTGGGATACTTGAAGTGGATCACGCTGTCCGGCAAAAAATACAACTTTTCCCCGTTCTGCGTGGTGTACACATACCCCAACAGCGCATCCTCATCAAACACCGACTTTCGCGGGTCCAGCACGGGCGTCATCAGGTCGGGCCTCGGCAGCCACATCGCCACCGTCTGCGCCCCCGTTTCTTCCCGCTCCTTGATCACATACGCGTTCCCATCCAGGTTCAGGTACGTCACCAGCGTTTCCAAAAAATCATAGTGCGATTGCCACCGGTTGGGATAATCCAAAAGCCGTTGCAGCGGATGCGTCTCCAAAATTTCCGTCTGGCCGCGCTTCAACCGTCGATGCACCTGCAGCCGCGCACTGGGCGTCGTCCTGGCGATCTCGCGTACCGCGGCATACACCACCGCGTTGCGTTTATATCCCTCCTCAACATACGTGGGATAGTCCACCAACCGCGTCACTTCCACCCCGTAGGTGTTAACGCGGGTGATCGCATACCGTCGTGGTCGGACGGCTTTCACCCAGGTTGCAATCGTCTCCAAAAGCGTTTTCCGTTTCAAAACACGCCGCTCCTTCCACCGCGAGCCAGTTTGTTATAGGCTCCAGACGCTGCATCCACCTGGTCGTCATGCGTCCCCTTCGGGAACATCATCAATTCCTCAAGAAATTTCTGATTCCATTCAGCCCGCACCATGTGCACCAACCTCGCTTCGCACGCAGTCGCCAGGGCTGTCGCCCGAACTTCCTTGCTCTTACTGCCCACAGGGTCCGGGATGATCCCGCGCCCACCCAGCTCTTTCACCACGTTGGCAGCGGCTTCTTTCCCCGCCGCGCCCGGTTCAACTTCCTGGTAGGTCTTCACAGTCGGGCCTTCCCGCTCCAGGTCCGCGTCAATCATCCTTGCGATCATCTGGTTTCTGCCGTGAAAGCTCTTCTGATCACGCCGTACATGCTCAATGTAATAATGGCCGTCGCTGGTTTTTGCCATCAGCACGCCAGCCGTATAATCACCGCCGCGGTCAGTCCCTGCCTTATCCCAGTAACGCGCCCGCGCAATCACCTTGCCGCTGATCCGCTCCACCGCATCAATCCATTCCGGCTTGAACATCGCTCCCTCTCGCCGAATCGGGGATTGCTGATACAACGAGATCCAATCATGCCCCCCCACGTTGGTTTTGATGCGCTGTAAATCCTCAACCGAATATTTTTCAGGCCATAACGCCTCGCCGTCACTGCGCTCCAGGGGGTCTTCCACCAGCGGCCATATGCCGTTCAACAGCATGTCCCTGAACAGCGCCGCCGGGTCCTTATCCTCTGGCACACGGGGCGATTCCCACAGTGCGGGCAAATTGACCACCTCCCACTGATCCGCCATCGGGTCGCTCGCCATCTGTTGCAGTAACCGGCCCGCCAGGTCATCCGGGTGCCAGCGGGTCATAATCAACACCACCGCGCCGCCGTCCTCCAGGCGTGTATACGCTGTCGAAGTCCACCAATCCCACACCCGGTCCCGCTGAGCGCTGCTCTCGGCTTCCTCTCGCCCGCGCAGTGGATCATCCACCACCAGCAGGTGAGCGCCCGTTCCGGTGATTCCACCTCCCACGCCAGCCGCCACCACGCCCCCACGATGGGGCGCCGCCAGGTCCCACGCAGTCACCGACCGGCTGTCCGAGGACAGGTCAACCGGTGTATCAACCGATGATTTATGGCCAAATACGGCGGCATACCGTGCGTCCATCACCAGGTCCCGCGCCCCGCGGCTGTTGGCGTTGGCTCGATCGCCGTTATAGCTCGTCAAAATAATCCGCGAATCCGGCATCAATCCCAGCAGCCATGCTGGGAACTGCCGCGAACATTGCTCTGTTTTCCCGTGTCTGGGGGGCATCGTGATCATCAACCTGCCGATCCCCTTTTTCCCCCTCGAGCGGATAAACTCCACAACCTGGGCTAAATACTCCCCTACCAGTCGATGATGGCGATATCCGTGATACCACGGGCTTACATACTCGCTAAAATCCACCAGGTTCCGCCTGGCAAGTGTCCGCATCGCCAGTTCCGCTTGCGCCACTTCGGGATCAATCGCCGTCAACATCTCAACTCTCCCCCGCATCGTCTTCTGTAGGGGTTGGCACGGAGGCCAGCCCATCATCCTTCAATCGTTCGGTCAATCGGCGCAGTTCCTCATCGCTCAACTCGCTCAAATCATCTTCGGTCAAACTTTTCTTGCCCACGTCAACCTGGGCCCGCGGTACATAATCGCCGATCATCTCAAAAAACAACTTCCGGTCAGAATGGCCCTTGTAATCGCGGCTGCTGGCCACCTCGATCATCGCTTCAATCACATCCCGGCGGTGCTCATACAACGGCTCGGTTTGCATCACCGCGATAATTTCGTCAATCGCCGGGTTTTTCTTCCGCCAAGTATAAATCACCCTGGGCGATTTCAATCCCAGCACCTCTGTTGCCAGCAGTGCCATGCTCTCTGGCCACCGCTTGCCCCTCGGGCTGGCTTCCCAGGCGATATATGCCGCCACTCGCCACATGAACCCCAGCTCTTTTAACCGCACATAATCGGCAAACCAACCCGCCTTGGCTTCCACTTCCTGCAGGTTTTCAAGCGCGTGCATCGCCGCCAGGCTGATCCGGGTCATCTCCCCCCGGGATAATCCAGCCTCTTCTTCTGCAGCAGGCAAATCAAGCCCCAGAGCCAGCTGCTCCAGGTCCTTGGGGTCACTTTTCCTGATCATATTCCTCAACCAGTTTGGCTAACTTGCGCTCCAGCTCACTCACGCGCCGTTTCAGTTGCTTGTTTTCGGTTTCCAGTGCCTCGATCTCCTGGTTCTTTTGATCCAGTTCGTTCCGCAAATTTCGGATTTCTTCGTGCATCACTTTCGCCTCAGTATTCTTTATGGTGATGTCCCCTTCCAGGCGCTTGATCATCCCCTCCAACCGGCCAATTTCTACGATCAAGCCCCCGTTTTCTACTTTCAATTTGCTCAACTCGGCACGAATATCCTTAAGCTGTTCGTTCGATTGCTGCACAAGCTGTCCGGCTGTGTCTGCAAACAGTTTCGATATATCGGCGCTCGTTTTCCGGCGCCCCACTAACGCATTGACTATCGCTGTCAGCAGACTGCCGGTCAACAACATCCCGACCAACTGCAGCCAGATCGGCATCAGTCCGTATCCTTACAAACCGTATCCTTAGAAAAACTCTTGCCTACAATCGGCACCTCTCCGCTCGAAAACACGTCATGGGTGCTCTTAGAAATCCAGTTCTGTACAATAAAGGCAAAAATTAATCTCAAGATCTCAACCACCTGGGCGATCGTTGCGTCCAACCCGGGGATGTCAAACTCCGGCGCCACGACCCCGGCAACAAACAACCCGATCAGGCCCACCAGGTTCAATCCCGCTGCCCAGGTGCCCGCCTGGCCGTTTTTCACCACGCCAATCGTCTTCAACACGTTGACAATCAGCGCAATCGCAGCCGCAACACCGCCCAGCGCCATCAACTGCTCAAACAAACTAAATAAATTTTCCATCTTTCCATCTCCTTTTGTAACCTGTGCCCGTTAGGGTATTGCGAGGAACGAAGCAATCTCCTGCTTAAACGAAAAACGCCCGGTCACCAGAAGTGGATGTCGGGTCCACCACCGGTGACAGGGCGCTCATCTCCTGCCGTGGCCCGAACTGCATCGGGCCTGCACTATCATTTTAAACCATTTACACCCCCCATTCAACCGACAGCCCGTTCGAGCCAGCCGCCATCCAGGCGGCATGGCGAAGCGCCCACGACACGAGTCGTGGGTGCAAACCCGCATCAGCGAAGCGCCCACGAGCTGAAGCGGCCACGAGCCAGCCACCATCCAGGTGGCATGGCGAAGCGCCCACGACACGAGTCGTGGGTGCAACATCGCATCAGCGAAGTGCAGGGCTCAGGAGAGCCCTGCCGAGGGGGTGCAACCCCGACAACCCTCCTTTAACCACAAACCCCCCGGGTGCCTCGGGGGGTTTGTGTCTCAGAGTAATAGGAGAACCATGGAAGAAACTAACTATAACCTTACAGTAGGTGGCTCATTCTGTCCATCGACAGCCTGTTCGAGCTGAAACGGCTGCAATTCACGCCTCACTCTCCCTTCCTTAATCGATAAACCTCTTTATCCAGCTCGAAAATCACATCCCTTAATTCGCTGAGCCGATCCTCATAATCCGAGCTAATCTCATTCACTTTCTGAACATCTGCCAGCAGCTTGTTTATGCTCTTTAATATCCCGTTCCTCGCATCCTGGTAATTTCGTCTCATGTAAAGGTCTGGATACTTACAATACTCTTTGACTGCATCGATGAGCTGGTCTAACATCTCCGCAAAATTAGACATATCTCTCCTCACTTTCATCTGACCGTGCAGATTTGTAGGTTTCCACCGTGCAAATTTCTGCTACCCTGCCGAGCCCCTACAAATCCCACTTCCGCTCAAACTCATTCTGCCGGTCCATCAGATACCGCCAGCGCTCCCGTGCTTTGATCTCCTCACTCGTCGGGCACGGGCTCGACCAGTTGCACGAATCCTCCAGCGCATCCAGCGCTTTCAGACGCACTTCCGCAACCTTGTTCTCTTCCTCAAAATCCCTCAGCCAGGAGGGTTCCTCCGCCTCCTTCTTTTCCGATTCCTCCAGCGCCCACAACAGAAGCGGCAGGTACTCCCCGATCGTCATCGTCGCCATGGTCTTCGGATCGTCTGCCAGTTGCCACAGCAGAAAACACGCATCCGCTGTTTGCGCCAGCTCCTTCACACGTTCGTCTTTGTGCGCCCGCAGCTCCTTCATCACAACTTCAAACGCGTCCATAGTAATTTTTTGCACATACTCCGGCGGATACATCGTCTTCATCTTTAGCCCTCCCACATAATCCAGAACATTTGTTCTATTATATCCGCTTTCATCCCCCATTGCAACATTTTGGTTCAATTGGTCGTTCATTTGCTGACTCCTTTTAACTGGTAAACAAAAATCCGCAATGTGGTTTCGCACCGTTGGAGTCAGCAACTCAGGACGGAACTTTTTGCCACACTGCGGATCTTCGTCCACAATGGTTTTGATTGTAGAACGATGCTTAAAACAAAAGCTCGTCCATGTTGAGGTGCTGACTCTACTGCCTCCAGTCTATCACGAACCGCTGTCTTTGTCAAGTAATTGCGCCCATTTTCGCGTTCTGAACAGCCGTTCCAGCATCGCCTCATCCTGGATCCACGTGCGCATCGCATCGCACACCGAGCACCGGATGTCCACCACCCGCCCTTCGGCGATGCTCATCACCTCCGGCGCCTGGGGTTCCTCGCTCTCCATGTCCACCGCCTGGCGAAAAAGCATCAGTTGCGTCACTCCGCTGCCGTTCCGGCGCACCATCCCCAGCGCATGCCCATTTTTACAGCGCCATACGCGCATCTCATCCATTTTCACACGCTCCTTCAACGTCGCCATCGTTGCGGCTGGCTGCATGACACAGTGCCAGCACCATCACCACCCCTGCCAGGCACACCACATACCCGCACGCCGCCCCAATCCAAAACCCGGACCAAAATCCCATATCATACGCCCTTTCTCTCGCTTGCCAACTGCCGCATTCGCCCCACCCCCACGCCAAATTCCGGCAGCCACTCTCCGTACACCATCCCGATCGTTCCCCGGCCCTCCACCGCCACGCGCTTCCCATCATGCGCAGCCATGCTGCTCCCAACCCACGCGGTATCCGGCCATACATCAAAATACGCATAATAATAGTACGCGCACGTCTTCACAGCCTGGCTCACCCGGTCCTTCTTTCCAAACAGCACCCACAGTACCATCGTCCCGTCCTGGGGGCCTTCCTCCAGGTCGCGGTATTCCACGATCTTTCCCCGCAGCGGCCAGTGCACAATCCCGTGTTCAATCCCTGCCTCGGTATAACGGTCCGTGATCACCGCATCCGCACTCTCCCACGGGATTCCCACCAGCGTCTGGTTCCATTTGCGCTGAAACGCTTTCGCGTCGCCGCTCACAAAATGAACCCTGCGCCATCCGTCCTGGGTCAGCGTATCCTCAACCAACACCACACTCTCTTTACCCATCATCCACCGCCGTTCGGCTCTTTAAAACGAGCGCAGCGCCTCCAGCTCCTCCGGTGGCGACCAGCGCCCGCCCACCACTTCAATCACCCGCGTATTTCCCACCTGCTGGGGGCGTTCAATCACGCCCTCTGCTTCCAGCTTTTCCAGGTGATACGCCACCGAACTCGTCGTGCTCAATCCGGTCGCCGCCATCATCTCCCGGTACGTCGGGGAGTTTCCATCATGCGCCCTCTTATACGCGATGATAAATGCCAGCAGTCTTTCTCTCATTTCCGTCTCCTTTATCTATGGGTCATCTCCAAACCGGTTACTGCACAGAAGCGTTTCTCCAGCTCCGGAACGGGTTCACCCCAGTACCCTCGCTGCCGTTCTCCCAGCGGGATCCACGGCACGCCCAGGGCTTTAAACACATCCTCTTCCTGCGGTGTTTCCATCGGCGTCCGTCTTATAGTCGTTGCCCCTGCCTCCACGCCCAGTTTCCACACCCGTCCGTCCTCCACACGCCGGTTGCTCATCCGTCCGCCGCCCTTCAACCGTGATGTCACCAGCCACCGGCTGAAATCAGCCGAACCTGTCCTGATCGTCAGGATCACCCCCCACCGTTCCGGTGTGCAGATGAACAGATCAACCGGGTACCCGTCAAAGCGCAGCTGCTTCATCCGCTCGCCCCAGCGCCCGGGTTCGTAAATCTCCGGGAAAGTGTTCAGATGCAGGTCCAGCAGCGAATACCCCTCACCTTCCATCCCGAACAACCCCTCAGAAAAACGCATTTTGGGGATCGCCACCATCTCGATATCGCCCACCGTTGCGCACCGCCGTCGCAAACTCCCCGCGATCACAATCCGTTCACAAAACGGCTTCAGCCTGGCTTCCAGTTTCAATGCCGCCTGAATCGCATCCTCATATCGATGTTTCCCTTTCATGACAGCACCTTAGTTCCTATCGGCCACCCTTCCGTTTGTAAACTGACTTTCCACTGAGGCGGCGTCCACCCCACAATCGTCGGCAAAGCCTCAACTTTCACGCCGTCGTATCCCGTTGGCAGGGCATGTGCTAAAACGCCATCCAGTGTGAAAATCTCATTTTCTGTAAAATCGCCTGGTTCTACGTCCCATCGAGCGATCTCTCCATACCCCACGCGTCGGTGTTTGCCTAAAAAGTTAATCTTTTGTATTAATCGCTCGATTTCCTCTTTGTTTCCGCAGCATCTGGCAGACAACCGATCGCTCACCAGGGTAGGAACCGGTATTCTGCGTTCCATCCATCGCCCCACATTGGTATTCAAACTTTTGGTTTGCGACCATTCGCCCGACATGATCCGTTTATGATGATATTTCACGTCTTCTATGCAATCCCCTTCTGGTACAAACACAGACGATAACCATAACGGAAGTTCGTTTATATAATCAGCAAGTTTCAACGGCAGCGGCGCCCAATAAGCTTCAGGCGTATCCGGCACGCCTTGTCCGCTCGTTGCCTCGTCTACAACACACCACGCCAACAAGTTGTCCAGGTAAATCGGATCATAGTTCACGATATGGCTGTTCGTTTTCAGGTGAGCGGTTACAGTTAAACATGTTAATTCCATGTCGCAATATCGTTTTGTAAAACGTTCCATCTCTGAAAGATAAATCATAGGTACCTCGCTATCTCCGGATGATCATGAGAAAACTCTCGATAAGCGTCCGGAAAACACTTTTTCAGGATGACCGCTTGCCCTTGCGTAATCGCTCGCCGGTTGGCAAGCGGTCCAATCCTTTGTCTCTTTTTTGTGATGCCTTGAGCCTCCATGACGTCATAGGCACTGTTATAAGGCGTCCCGTTGGTGTGGATATACGCCCACACATCCTCTACTGTCCACCACGCCAACGGATAACATTGCCACAATTTCTTTGATTCTACGTAATGCAGCTGGCCGTAACTTTTTAACGCTATTTTTCGATAACTGTTTTCTTCAGCCCTTATGCCAACGCAAGCGCCGTCATACCCCAAACGATGCGCCCACAGCGGATGATTATCACCGAGATACTCCACAGCGTCATCTTTATAGCCAGGTTCCCACGATGTGAACCATTCGATATGTGTTGTTGTATTGGCGACCATGCGTAAATTTTCTGTTTTCGCTAAAAGCTCCTCAGTTTGTTTGAACTTATATTGATCATCACAATACACAGCCTCTATCTCAGGATCAATACTCCTGACCAGAGCAAGCATTACAGAAGAATCTTTGCCGCCTGAAAACGCAACATACGGCTTTTGGCTCTTTTCCAACCACGCTGTAATCACAATTTCTGCCTGCGTAACGCGTTTGCGGTATGCGTTTGTCTGAGCGTGCATGGTATGCGCAACGGCTTCCATCATGTCAAAACCCTGTAGTCGCTCCCCAGCGTACCATCCATCATCCATGCAACCAGTTGGTCACGATTGATTTTTAGATATTCCTCATAGGCGTCGATATAATCTTTTGGTGTGTCGTTCAACCATTCGGCTGTAACTAGGCCAAAACCCCTGGCAGATTGCCCGGCAACAACCGGGAAACCATCAACGTATCGTTTTAATGCCGCTCCAAACGCGCCCACTGTCAGCGGCTGTGCATTTTCACGGATATAAAATCGAACCAGTACGGTCGTTCCAGGAACGAGCACTTCAAAGTTATAGATCATTTGACCTATACCAGCCTCTGTGCCATGGCGCGTCAAAGTAACTTCATCGACCATATCAAAAATGGACATATCAGAGCCAGGCAGGTCGCCAACGGCTGAAGCGTTTTCTTTACACACAATCCACGAAGCAACCGCTAATTTACTCTCGCCAATGTCGAACGAATCAGTAACCCCACCGATCAGATCTAAAAGAGGATAGTTTTTACGAATGGCTGTTTTCAACTTAAAAACATTAGCGGGTTGTTTAGCGCCAGCATATATATTGCCTCCGTTTACAAAGATCGCTTCAACAGAAGGGGGCAAGTCGCCCCCGCCAGGTAAATCACCGCGAATCCCCAAGTGCTCAACCAGGTGCAGCCAACCCGGATGCCTCACCAGTTGGTGGCGCAATCCGTTTGTTGAAACAACAGGCACTTCCATTACCAGTTTCCCACTCGCTTCAGCAGCGACGTCCTCATAGCTG
>Ga0209719_1001517_pt1 | contig 28206 bp, 30 predicted proteins | sample AD_JPNAS2_MetaG_FD_184421 | JGI IMG/M metagenome (GOLD analysis project Ga0209719, IMG submission 184421) | Active sludge microbial communities of municipal wastewater-treating anaerobic digesters from Japan - AD_JPNAS2_MetaG (SPAdes) (version 2) | ecosystem: Engineered > Bioreactor > Anaerobic...
ACCGCGGCGGTGGGATGGACCATGACCCGGCGGTTGACGCAGATGACGCTCTCCACGTACTGGGAAACGAAGCCCAGATCGTGACTGACCACCACGATGGTGATGTCGGCGCTCATGGCGTGGAGGAGTTCGAATAATTCCGTTTCCACTGCCATATCCACGTTGGCCGTCGGTTCGTCCAGAAGCAGGAGTTCCGGCTCCGCCGCCAGGGCCCGGGCGATGAGGACACGCTGGCGCTGCCCTCCCGAGAGGTCGGTGAAAGGGCGCCTCCGGAAGGCTTCCATCTCCAGGCGTCGCAGGGCCTCCAGCGCCGCTTCCCGGTCGGCTCTCCGGTAGGGACCGATACCCGCGCCGGTGCCGAGGCGGCCCATGAGGGCCACATCCAGAACGCTTACCGGGAAGCGGGAATCGAACTGGACATGCTGGGGCATGTAACCGATGCGGGGACGGGCCTTCACCGGGGGCAGGCCGAAGATTTCGATGCGGCCCCGGTCCGGTTTGAGGAGGCCCAGCATCAGTTTCAGCAGGGTCGTCTTACCGCCGGCATTGGGTCCGACGATGGATATGAAGGTCCGGGCGGGAACGGCGAAGCGCACCCCTTCCAGCACCGGGGCGCCGTTGTAGGAAAAATCGACATCGTTAAATTTAATAACGGTTTGGCTATTCATCTTTCTGTGTACCCACGCCGGCCATGGCACTCAGTGGCCAAGACCTTGTTCCACCGCCGTGGCGATGCGGTTCAGATTGTCCAGGTAATCCCGGGCCAGGGGATCGATGGGCACCACGGCCCCCCCGATTGCCCGGGCGACGGCGGCGGCGCTCTTGGCGGGAAACTGGGCCTGAACGAAGATTACCTTGACGCTTTCTCTGCGTGCGGCGGTGATGAGGGACGCCAACTGCCGGGCGCTCGGCTCCCGGCCGCCCCGTTCCACGGGCGTCTGGATCAAGCCGTAGGCGGCGGCGAAATATCCGAACGCGGGGTGATAGACGTACAGCTTTTTCCCCTTGAGCGGGGTGAGCGCCCGGGCGATCCGGGCGTCCACCCGATCCAGATCCGCCTGGAACGCCTGGAGATTTGCCCCGTATTCCTGCCGGTGGTCCGGGTCCAGGCGGCAGAGGGCGTCATGGATGTTCTGCGCCTGGATCTTGACCAGCCGGGGGTCCAGCCAGATGTGCGGGTCCGGCGCCTGCCGCCCCTCCGCGGGATGCGGGGATGCCCTCTGTTTCCCGGCTGCATCCCCGCTCCGGCCTGTGGATTGCCCCTCTTCATGAACCGGGGCGCCGGTTTTTTTCTTTGCCTCCCGCGGCGTCCCGCCGCTGCCCCCGTGGTCATGCCCTTCCCCGTCGGGATAGCGGTAGGGTACGCCCTGCTGGGTGGCGACGATCTCGATCTTCCGGTGGGAGGCCCCGATCTTGCCCAGTACGGCTCTTTCCACCGGCACGCCGATGCGGAAGTAGGCCCGGGCTCCGTTGAGTCTGGCCATCTGCCGCGGCGTAGGTTCATAGCTGTGGGGAGACTGTCCCGCCCCCACCAGCACCGACACATCCACATGCCGGCCCCCGATCCGCTCGACGAAATAGGCCTGGGGAAGGATGGTGACAAAGACGGGGAGCCGCGACGGCGGTCCGGGGGTCGCCGGCCGACCTGTTACCGCGCCCCCGTCCTGCCCCCGGAGGAGCGGCGCCGGGACCGCCACCAGGATGACGGCCAGGCAGCAGCAAAGCAAACGTCCGAGGATAATTCCGGACCGTTTTCTATTCAGGCTTGCCGGTGGAATTCGCACATTCGATAATGAGTTCATGGCAATCCTCACAGCGCCTGACGGCATGGTTTTGCGCGAAACCTTCCCAGTGTTCCTTCTGTTTCGGTGACAGGATTCCCGTACCGTTGCAGAGAGGACAGACATTATCGAGGGCCGTCATGATCGCCGCCCGGATAAACTCCGAGCGGTTGGGGATGTTGCTGATCACCTCCCGGAGGTCCTCGTTGACCTTGAAGGTGATAATGGCTTCCTTTTTCTTCATCGGCCGCCCTCCCGGCACTTTCTTTTTATATTACTAAGTAATACCAGGCTTGTCAAGGAGCACCGGCGCATACAAAGGGACGGAATCTCAACGAGTGCGATTCGTAATACCGATCTCGATCCGGCATCCAATGCCTGCATATGGTTTTGCTTCCCCGGTGCCGGGAATGATTTGCCCTCCCGATCCAGAACCGGAAGAAATGCTTTCCTCCCGCCTGCACGGGGATGACAAAAATGGGTGTTGTGCAAAGATTCAATAATATTTGGAAATCTGTCCAGGCATCCCCTGGGGGCGGATTTTTTCAGTAGAGGGGGAGAACCGAGCCGGAGAAGAAGAGGCTGAAGACGCCCAACCCCGCCAGAAAGGCCCCCAGGGCCAAGGGCTTTCTCATGACGGCGAAATTGACGGCGAAGAGGGCGACGACGCACGCCCCGAAGGCCAGGCACAGGGGGCAGTAAGTATCGTTGACGATCTGGAAGCGAACCAGCAGCACCTCGCCCCCCAGGGCGCCGGAGATAAGGGCCGTGCGCAGATATTCACCCATGTTTCCACAGCGGTTCGGAAGGGGGAGATTGAGCGCCAGCAGGAGGCCCATGAAGAAGATCCCGACGTCCTGAAGCTCCATGCCCAGCAGGTTGCCCTTCAGGTAGCGGCAGGAGGTGTCGCAGAGGGAGTAGAAGATCATCAGCCCCATGCCGAGCAGCGGCAGGATGACGTTGACACTACCGCGGATCTTCACCCCGGCGGTCACGGCAGCTTCTTCAGGGCCTTGATGACCTCATCCGTGCCGATGAAGGTCTCTTTCTTCCCCGCCTTTACGATTACGCACGTGGGCGTGGAATGGACGCTGTCTTCCTTGATCAGCTCGTTGTAACGGGCAAACAAGGCCTTGGGATCGAAGCTCGCAAAGGCTATCCCCTTGTTCTTGAAGGCCGTTTCGATTCGCTCCGGCAACGATTTTTCCCTCGCCGCCGCCGTCTCGAAGAGGAGGCTCCGGACCTTCAGGGCATGTTCCAACTCGTTTTGTTCCTTCAGGGCGTAGAGAAAGTAGCGGGCGTAAAGGACGCTGTTGCGGGTGAGGGGGACGTCCACCAGGGTCAGGGAGATCCGTTTCTTTTTCACCAGGTCCCGCAGCAGCGCCTCCGCCGCCGGCTCGATGGAGCGGCAGGGACCGCAAAAATAGTCGGTGTAAAGGCGGACTTGAATCGCCCCGGTACCATATCGGGGGAAGGCCCCCGGTTCGTCGCCGGCGACGCGGCCGGGAAACAGCGACCAGGAAAGCAGCACAAGCGCCATACCGATTACGAACACTGAGCTTCGCTTGCCGGTAGGAACGTCAAGCTTCATTCTATGGACACTAAGCCTCGTTTTGCGAGCATAAAAATTCGTTTTCGCCACCCTCCTCAATGCCGATTCGCCACCGCTCATTTTTTCAGCCATCTGACGACCTCGTCTTTTGTAGGGATCTTCCCGGCGCATTTTACCTCGTTATCGACGATCAGGGCCGGGGTGATGAAGACGCCGTAGGCGGCGAATCTCTTTACGTCTTTGATTTTCTCTATCGTCGCGGGAATTTTCTCCGCCGCCAGAACCTCCGCGACCAGTTTCTCCACGTGGTCGCACCGGGCGCATCCCGGCCCCAAGATTTTGATATCCATCGCGATTACCTCCTTTAGCCGCTTATTGCAAGGGCAATTTCACCACCTCCACGTGCTTCAGGGTCCGACCCAGGAAGCGCTCGGCGATGGTTTGAAACCGGAAGGGGACATCGGAGACGCAGAAGCGATACTCCGGGGGAATCCGGAGGGGATTGGCCAGCCCCTTTTTCTGCAGCAGCCGGGCGGTGATCTCCGCCATGGCCTCAGCGGAATCCACAAGCTTCATGGCGCTTCCGACGACATCCTGGAGCAGGGACTTGAGGAGCGGGTAATGGGTGCAGCCCAGAACCAGGGTGTCCACGTGTTCCGCCAGGATCGGTTTCAGATATTCCTGGGCGGTCAGGCGGGTCACCGGATGATCCAGCCAGCCCTCTTCCACGAGAGGGACGAACAGGGGACAAGCCTGGGAAAAAACCCGAATTTCCGGGTCATGGCCGTGGATCGTTCGGGCGTAGGCGTTGCTGTTCACCGTCGTCGGGGTGCCGATGACCGCCACCTGTTTGGTCTTCGTCGCCGCGGCGGCGCAGGAGGCCCCGGCCTCGATGACGTCCAGGACCGGTACGGGCGAGCGCTCCTGGATCGCCTCGTAGGCGGCGGCGGCGATGGTGTTGCAGGCGACAATCAAGAGCTTGACCCGCTTTTGCAGAAGAAAATCGGTTATTTCTATGGCGTACCTGGCGATGGTTTCCACGGATTTGACGCCGTAGGGCACCCGGGCCGTATCGCCGAAATAGACGATGTTTTCAAAGGGTAGGCGCTCCATCAGGGACCGGACCACCGTCAGCCCGCCGATGCCGGAATCGAAAACGCCGATGGGGTGGACGAGGCTCAGATCCATGCCGGGTTTCCTTTTATGCACATTAAGCTTCGCTTTCCGATCGTCGCCGGATCTTTATGCCGGCCTCTCCGGTCCTCCCGGCGGAAGCCGGGGGCGGGGAGTTTCCCGCCCGCCGCCGTCTTATCATCCGGGGGACGGACGGCCGGACGATCCGGGCATAGCTTTTCGCCGCCCCGGGTGTCGCCGCATCCGGCGCCGCCGCTGCGTTTGATCCACCCGCCTCTTCCCCGCCCGCCGCCGCGTTTGATTCCACCTCCGTTGCCCGAGCGGCCGCCGATTCTTCCTCCCCCTGGCCATGCTTTTTGCTGCCCTCGTAAAGGGGGTATTCCAGGAGCCGGCTTTCCAACTCGCCGTTGAAAAAAATCAGTCGCCGGGCGGTGCGGAGCCCCACCTTCTTTGCCAGATCCAGATTGGCGGTAAAGATATAGCCGCGATAACCGCCGCATTTCGTCTTCAGGAAATCCCCCATCTCCCCATACAACCTTTCCAGTTCTTCCTCCTCGCCCAGACGCAGGCCGTAGGGGGGGTTCATGATCACGACCCCCGGGGACTGCGGCACGGGAGTGGCGGCGAAGGGACAGACGCGAAACTGGATATGGCGTCCCATCTTCGCCCGCCCGGCGTTGATCGCGGCGCCCCGGACCGCTTCCGGGGAGATGTCCGTGGCGATGATCCGTCCCGGAATTTCTTTCCGCTCCTCCTTCCGCACCCGGACCCGCAGGCTCTGCCACCGGTCGTCATCGAACCCCCGGAGGTGGTAAAAGCCGAAGTTTTCCCGCAACAGTCCCGGGGCCCGCCGCCGGGCGATCAGGGCCGCCTCGACGGCCAGGGTGCCGCTGCCGCACATGGGGTTGATCAGCGTCTCTTCCCCCGTCCACCCCGTGGCCATGAGCGCCGCCGCCGCCAGGGTCTCCTGCATGGGCGCCGTTAGAGGGATCTTCCGGTAGCCCCGTCGGGACAGGGGTTCTCCGGAGGTGTCGGCGAAGATCCGGTAACGATCGTTTTGCCAATAGAGATGCACGACGGCGCCGGTGCGGTCCGACCCCGAGTCCGGGCGCCGCCGGAAAAGCCCGCGGAGGCGGTCCACGACGGCGTCCTTGACCCGGACGTTGGCGTAGCGGGGATCGCGGATCTCCGGGGTATCCACGGCGGAGGTGACGCAGAAGTAGCGGTCCACATGGAGCACCTCTTCCCAGGGCAGATCGATGGCGCCGGCATAGAGATCCCCGGGGGACCGGGCCGTGCCTTCGTGAAGGAGAAAGAGGACGCGCTGTCCGGTCCGCAGGGCCAGATTGAGGCGCATGGCATCCGTCATGTTGCCCGCCGTTTCCACGGCCGCTTCCGATACCTCCCGCACCGGCAGCCCCAGGGCGAGGATTTCCTCCCGCAGGTAAAATGCGATCCCCCGGGCGCAGGTAACAAGGATCGGGTTTGTATCGTTCCAGAGGTCAATCATGGCTGTTGTCTAACACAAAGAGGTTCATTTGGCAAAGACCAGCTTGATAAAAACCTCCGCCGGGAAAAGGCCATGCGGACAGGCATGGGCAAACGGCAGCTTTAAATGCACAAAAAAAATTGCCAAAAAAGGTAAAGTTGGGTAAAACCTTCACCTATGGAAGCTAACCTTAATAGTCATAATCCGGAAAAAACGCGTCACGCCATCTTTTATCTCCTTCTCGGCCTGGCCACCCTCCTGCTGCTCTATCTATTGAAGCCCTTCTTCTATCCGCTCTTCTGGGCGGCGGTGATCGCCGTCGTCTTCAAACCTTTCCACCGCCGTCTGGGCGCAAGGATCAACTCCCCCAGTCTGGCGGCCACGGCTTCTTTGCTTTTGATCATGACGGTCATCATCCTTCCCGCCGGGATGATCGGCAGTCTTCTGCTCAGCGAATCCCTCCATGTTTACAATTCCCTCAACGTGGACAGCGCCCGCATCGAAAGCCAGATCAACGACATGATCGCGAGGATTGCCGCCGACCCATACCTGAGCTATTTCCATATCGATATGGCCCTTATCGGCAAGAACGTCACCGCCCTGGTGGAGGAGGCGACGAGCTTCATCTTCGACAGTCTCAAGAATCTTACGCAGAACACGATCATGTTTCTCGTGAACTTCGTGATCATGCTCTACACCCTCTTTTTCTTTTTACGGGACGGCAAGAAATTCGTGCATATGACCATGCGGGTCTTCCCCCTCGGGGCCGCGAAAGAAGGACTGCTGCTGGAAAGGTTTGCCGCCATGACCGTGGCGACCTTGAAGGTCACGTTGATCATCGGGGGCCTCAAGGGGATCCTCGGCAGTATCGTCTTCTTCCTCACCGGCGTCCACGGCGCCATCACCTGGGGCGTCCTCATGGTTTTCACCTCCATCATCCCCGCCGTGGGCTGCGCCATTGTCTGGGGTCCCGTGGGGGTGGTCATGATCATCCTGGGCCACGTCTGGGAGGGGCTGATCATTCTTCTCTGCGGCTTCACCATCATCAGCCACGTGGATACCTTTCTGCGTCCCCTGCTGGTGGGGCAGGCGATCCGGATGCACACCCTCCTCATCTTTCTTTCCACCCTGGGGGGGCTTTCCCTCTTCGGGATCTCCGGGTTCGTCATCGGTCCGGTCATCGTTTCCCTGGCCCAGACCCTCTGGGAGTTTCACGACGAGCTGTTGAAGAACAATAACGGTTCTTAGTCATGACCCTTACATTTATCGACGACCCAGACGGGAAACAGTTTGCGGCCATCTTCCGCCTCTATGAGACGGCCGGTTGGTGGACCGGTCGGACCCGGGAATCTCCGGAACTGGTGCGGCGGATCGTGGCGGGAAGCCATTGCTTTGTCCTGGCGGAGGAAGGCAATGAAATCGTCGGCATGGGCCGGGCGATCAGCGATGGCGTCAGCGACGCCTACCTCCAGGACGTGTCCGTCCGTCCCGACTTCCGGAAACGAGGCATTGGGTCCCGGATTGTCCGGGAGATACTCCTGCGCCTCCGGGCCGACGGCCTGCAGTGGGTCGGTCTGATTGCCGGGAGAAATTCCCTCTCCTTTTACCGTCATCTGGGTTTCGAGGAGATGCCGGCCGCGGCGGCGATGCTCATGATGATAAATTTCGAGCGAGCGTTGCGGGAGTAAGGATGAAGCGAATCTCCTGGGAAGATTATGGATCGCTAAAGTCCTTCTTCAAATGTCAGCCCTACGGACTCTGTAGCTATTCCCTGCCGTCCCTCATCGTCTGGAGCAACCACGTCTTTCAGACATCCTACGCCCTGGAGAACGGCCGCGTGATCATCGCCAACCACTGCCGCCACCGGCCCGAAGACAGTCACCTCCTGCTGCCGCTTCTGCCGGAAGGATTGCCGGCGCCGGAAGAACTGGCCGCCCTAATGGTGCAAACCGGTTACCACCGGTACGAATCGGTGCCGGAGGACTACCTGGAGCGGGTCGGCTGGGACCGGATCTCCCGTTACTTCGCCGTCACCGCCCATCCCGAATACGACGATTATGTCTATCTTACCGACGATTTGAGCCGCCTCAAGGGGAACCGCTATGCCAGGAAACGCAATCTCCTCCACCAGTTCGACCGGGATTATCTCGCGGCGGGGCGGGTTGCCGCGGGGGCGATAACGCCGGCGGTCGTTCCCGAATGCCTGGTCTGCCTGGAGAAATGGTGTGCAACAAAGAACTGCGACGTCGATCAGGACCTGGATATGGCCTGCGAAAAAAAGGCCGCCATCAATGCCCTGCTCCATTTAGACAAGCTGGAAATGCGGAGCCTGTACATACGCATCGACGGCGAGGTCTGCGCCTTCTGCATCTCCTCCCACCTGGGACCGGACATGGGGGTCATGAACTTCGAAAAGGCCCTGCCCCACATCCGCGGCCTCTACCAGTATCTCGACAACGAATGCGCCAAGACCCTCTTTCCCGGCTACCGCTATATCAACAAGGAAAGCGATATGGGCCTCCCCGCCCTGGCGGAGTCCAAAAACTCCTACCACCCGGTCCTGAAGGTTAGGGCCTACTGCCTGGAAATCAGATAGCCACCGGATGGAAGTTGCAAAGAAACCGTTAGACCTTTGAAAAATGGCTTCGCCGCTTGCGAACCATTTTTCCGCGGTTACGCAAATCTCTCCCCGTTAGATGCGGGTTACGTCAATCCCGGCCTTTATGGCCAACTTGTAGGATTCCCGCTTGTAATAGATCCCGGCGGCCAGAAGGCAGAGGGACAAAGCCAGCCCCACTCCCATTCCGATCAGGAACAATCCGGCGCCCCACTGGGTGTAAACGACGAACACCAGTGGCATAAACATGATGGTCAGAAGCAGGCCCACCTGGAAGAGGCGGTCGCCCAGCAACCAGTAGCGGGCCGCCCGGGGCGCCTTTTTCCGCATCACCTCGAACAGGGGATAATCCAAAGAGGTAAAACCTTTTTTGTTCATGGGAGCCATACCTTCCACTGAAACGGCTCAGTCTCTTTCCCGGGACAGGGCCTCGCCCATGACCTCGCGCCAGTAGGGATCTTCACGCATCTGGGCGAGTTTCCGTTGCAACTGCCGCACCGTGATGCCTAGGACCGCCGCCGCCTGCCTCCGGTCGGAGCCGGTGTTCATGAGGACATAGGCCACCTGGATTTCATCGTTTTCCTTGAGGCTGCACAGGCGCCGGGCGAACATGGACTGCCGGGTGGGTTGTCGGCCCAGGTGATGGGGCAGGATGATTCCCCCTTCACAGAGGAGCACGGCGTTTTCCACGACCTGCGCGAGCTCCCGGACATTGCCCCGGTATTCCCGACGGGTGAGAACGTCCATGGCCTCGGGGCTGAAACCCATGACCGCTTTGCCGTGGCGGTTGTTCGCCTCGCGAAGGAAATGGTTGGCAAGCAGGGCGATGTCTCCTTCCCTCTCCCGGAGCGGGGGGATGTGGACATGGGCGGACTGGAGTCGGTAAAGGAGATCCAGGCGGAACCGGCCCTCCTGACAGGCCCGGTCGAGATCCATGTTGGTGGCGGAAATGACCCGGACGTCCACCCGGATGGCCTTGGACCCGCCCAGAGGCGTGAAGGACTTTTCCTCCAGAACCCGGAGGAGTTTCGCCTGGAGTCCGGGCGGTAGTTCTCCGATTTCATCGAGAAACAGCGTCCCGCCGTTGGCCTGTTCGAAGAAGCCCCGGTAGTTGGCCTCGGCCCCGGTGAAGGCCCCCCGGACATGTCCGAAAAACTGGGTTTCGAACATGGTATTGGGGATGGCGCTGACGTTGACGGCGATGAAGGGACCTTCAGGGGCGGGTCCGGCCCGGTGGATGCCCCGGGCCACAAGTTCCTTGCCCGTCCCCGATTCGCCGGTGATCAGGACGGGATTGCCGCTCCGGGCCATGACCTGGGCGTAGGCCAGCAGGGACTTCATGAGGGGGCACTGGGTGATGATCTCCGCGAACGCCCCGGGGATTTCCCCGGCCTGGGTCCGGCTGCCCGCCGACAATCCCTTGAGGAGCCCCTTGCGTTCATAGGCCCGCTCGATGGTCAAAAAGAGCAGCTCGTTGTCCACCGGCTTGACGAGGTAGTCGTAGGCCCCCAGGCGGATGGCGCGGACGGTGGCGGGGATGTCGTCCACGGCCGTGAGGATGATGAATTCCGTCCAGGGCTTGAAGGACTTGGTCGCTTCCAGGACCTGCATGCCGTCCGTTTCCGGCATCAGGAGGTCGAGAAGGACGATGTCATAGTCCTTTTCCCGGATGCGGCGGATGGCCTCCCGGCCGTTGTCGCAGATCTCCACGTCCCGCAGCCCCCGCCATTTCAGCAGCCGCTGCACCGATGCGAGGGCGATTTCCTCGTCGTCAACGATGAGGATCTTCATAAGCGTTGCCTCCCGGTTTCTTCTATCAGCTTCACGAGTTCCTCCATAGCAAAAGGCTTTGCGACGGTAAAGGAGGGAGGAGATGCCGGCGGGAGGCCGTGCCGGCGGCCCCGGACGCCCGGCCCGTATAAAACCGAATAGAGGAGCGGATGCCGTTCCCGGACGGCGGCGATCACCTCTCCCCCGGTCAGGACCCGCAAGTCGGCGGCGGCGATCACCCAGTCCACCTCCGGGGTCTCGTCAAGAAACCGGATGATCCCCTCCTTGTCGGTCGGTGATTCGATCAGCCAGGTCGCCGCCGCGACGAAATGGGCCTGCAGATCTTTGAGGAAAGAGGCGTCGGCGTCGATGAGGAGCAGGCGGGGTTGGAGGCGCGGCAGTTGCTTTCCCTCCGCGGGCAGGTAGATGCTGAAGCGGCTTCCCCGTTGCGGGTGGGAAAGGACGCCGATGGTGCCCCCGTGTTCCTTGATCAATCCGTAGGAGATCGACAGTCCCAGCCCGGTGCCGCCGGAATCACGGCGGGTGGTGAAAAAGGGGTCGAAGACGTGATTCAGGGTCTCCCGGTCCATGCCCCGGCCCGTATCTTCGATGGCGATCATGACGGCGTCGAGGTGGGGCAGGTGACGGGTGGTGATCGTTATTTTTCCCTTGCGGTCCTCCGGCATGGACTGGTGGGCGTTGATGAGCAGATTGCCGATCACCTGCTCGAGCTTCTGGAAGTGTCCCCGGACGGGGGGGAGGTCGCCGGCGAGCCGTTCTTCGATGATGGAGACGGTTTTCCGAACCTGGGCACCGACGATGACCAGGGCGCCCCGGATGACCTCGTTTACCGGCAGGGCCTTCTTCTCCGACCGTTCATCGCTCCGGGAAAATTCCTTCAGTCCGGTGATGACCCGGCTGATGCGGGTGGAGGCGATCTTGAAGGCATGGATGATCTGGTCCATGTTGTCCATGACCTCCTCGGGGCTGAGGCCCCGCCGGGAGCAGTTCCTCGCGAAGTCGTCGTTGTCATTCAACACCGGCGCGAGGGTGTTCCAGATCTCTTCCAGGAGGGGGATGTTGTATGAGATGAAGCTTACGGGGTTGTTGATCTCATGGGCGACGCCGGCGACCACTTCCCCCAGGGCCGTGAGCTTGTGGGTCTGGATAATCTGCTGGAGGCGCAGTTCGTTTTCCCGGCGGATTCGCTTTTCCTCCGTCACGTCCTGCCAGATCCCGACGAAATGAGGGATGGGCGCGTCGGGCATGCGCACCGGGCGCCAGAAATCGGAAAACCAGCGATAGGTCTGATCGGCGGCGCGGAACCGGTACTCGCAGTGATAGGTGTCGGCCCCGCTTGTTTCCCGCAGGCACTTGATTACCCGCTGGCGGTCGTCGGGGTGGAGCCGCTCCTGCCAGAAGGTGTGGCTCTCCGTGAAGTCGCCGGGATGGTAGCCGGTGATCTCCGTTACGGAGTGGCTCACGAAGGTGATTTCATGTCTTTCCGCGGCATTGCGGGTGTAGGAGACTATGGGCAGGGACTCCAGGAGCAGGGAGAGCTGATCAGTGGTGCGCTGGAGGATCTCGTTGGTTCTGCCCAATTCGAGGGTCCGCTCCCTGACCCGCGCTTCCAGCTCTTCATGGGCCTTCAGCAGGGCCTCCTCCGCGTCCTTGCGCTCCGTTATGTCTTCCAGGGTCTCCACAGCCCCGAGGACCGGTCCCTGGGGCGCCCGGAGCAAGGCGGCGGTAAAGCGAAGCCAGCGGCCGTTATCCCCTAATTCAGGGAAGAAGTCCGTCGCCTCGTAGGCGTCGTCGATGAGGGGTGATTTTATGTATTTTTTCCCATACCACCGGGGGATGTCCGCAACGGCCCCCTCCACGAGCAAATCGGCCAGACAGGGCCGCCGGCTGCTGTAGAAGGCGCGCCAGTGCTGGTCGGTGCCGATGACCTCCGCGGCGCCGATGTCGCTCAACTCTTCCAACGCCCGGTTCCAGTGGATGAGACGATGGTGGCGGTCGATGACGAAGGCGGGGATGGGAGAGCCGCCGATGCAGCCCATGAGCAGGTCCAGCTCTTCCCTGGCCAGCGGTCCTTCCCGTTTGTGCCGGCAATGATCGGCACCGCTATTTATCACCCGGCAACACCTCACGATTCATATCAAAAGAAAGAGTGGCTTTTCTCCGTAAAGCTTGTTAAGGTACTATACACAGGCCGTTTTCTTGCGGACAGGTGCGGTTTCCGGCATACGGACATTTCCGACCAGGAGGAACAGGGTATGGACCTCGGCGATATCGTCATGGTGGACAATCCCCGGCATCCGTTTTACGGCCGGAGGGGTAAGATTATAGGCCGCCGCGGCCTCTACAGGGAAGATGACCCCTGGTTTCTCATCTATGTCCCTTCCCACATGCGCAGTTTCCTCGTTCCCCAGTCGATGCTCTGCCTGGAGCAGGATGCCGCCGTCACCGTGGAAATCTTCACCGAGCGCATACAGTAGCATGGGCAAACGGTCTTTACCGGGACTACCTGCGCTCGATGATCTCGCAAAAACTCAAAAAATATCCCATTTGATTGTTGACGATCGATGCAGCCCGCGGCTCCATGTCCCTTTCGTAAAGCCTATATGCCTTATATAAAAGGCATTATATTCTAATTAGGGCCTGCCGCTTCCCTCGAGACATCTTCTCCGCGGCTAACCGTCGGCGATCTCCGCGGGACTGAATACCCCGCCGACGGTGACGATCCCTGTAATCAGCTCCGGAGGAGTGACGTCGAAGGCGGGGTAGTAAGCCTTCACCCGCCCGCCGGAGATGGGAGCGCCCTGAAATTCCAGCACCTCCCGGGGGTCCCGCTCTTCGATGGGGATGTCGCTTCCCCGGAGCGTGCGGCGGTCCGGCCCGCCGTAGCCGAGGATATAGAAGGGGATATCGAGCCACCGGGCGCAGATGGCCAACTGCAGCGTCCCCACCTTGTTGGCCGCCGATCCGTCCATGGCGATCCGGTCCGCGGCGGCGAACACCTTGTCCGCCATTCCCCGGGACATACACCACGCCGCCATGTTGTCCGTGATCAGGGTCGTGTCGATCCCCATCTCGCTCAGGGACCAGGCCGTCAACCTCGCCCCCTGGAGGTAGGGTCGGGTTTCCGTGCAGAGCGCCTTAATCTCCTTGCCGTTTTCCCGGGCGTATCGGAACATGTACAGGAGGCCGGCCCCGGCAAAACAATGGGTAAGGACGGTATCACCCGAGACCAGAAGTGTTTCCGCTTGTCTTCCCGTCGCCTGGGAGATCTCCCGCTGCCGGGCCAGACTCTTTTGCAGGGCGGCCAGGATGATCTCCGAGGCCAGTCCGTCGGGCTCCCGCCGGACCCGCTCCAGGAGTTTTCCCAGGAGGACGGCGAGGTGAAAGCCCGTCGGCCGGGTGGCGCACAGGCGGTCGGCGGCATGCTTGAGAAAGGCCATGTCGCGACCGCCTCTTTGCCTTTCCGTCTCCCGGGCGGCCAGATAGAGGCCGTATCCCGCCGTGATGGCGATATCCCCGGCGCCCTGGACCATCATCTGTTCAATGGCCCGGGCCACTTCCACGTGATCGGTGCAGTAAACCTCCGCCTGGGACCGGGGGAGCTTTCGCCGGTCGATAATGATCAGGGCGTCTTCCCCTTCAAGATAGACGTTGTTTTCCAGATGCATGAGCAAAGGTTCGGCAGTCATCGCTCCTCCCGACGGTCCGGCGTTCGTTGCCGGCCCGCCGCCGTTTGGAAACGCCATTCCGGCGCCAATATGAATTGAAAAATAATACCTTATGCCCCCTCCGGTATGCTGAAGCGCCAGGCGCAGAACCATTCCTCGGGATGATCGTCCGGGGGACAGCCGATGCATTCGCAGAGGATGCGGTTATCAATGTACTCCCCGAAATGGCGGTATTCCACCAGTCCCGCGGACTTGCAGGGATAATCTGCCAGCCCCCGGCGCTTTCTCGCCGATTGGACCCGGCAGTCGTTCATCTGAAAGATGAAGCTGTTGGGACCATCATCGACAATGGACTGGACATTGACCCGGGCGTACATCCGGAAACGCAGGGCCTGTTTCAGTCCCTCCAGGCCCGCCTCATGGGGCAGCCCGAGGAACTCCTTGATGGACCAGGCCTCGAAGGGGGAATATCTTGTCCAGCAGGTGTCGTTGCACCGTTTGGCGTCGTACATGTCCCGCGTGGATTCCACGGCCTGGAACCAGACGCCGTCGTTGGCCAGCCAGTTTACCCCGAGATTGTTCATGATATTGATGAGCTTTTCTTTCGGCATCTCCAGGAACGGCTTGGGAATGCCGTCGATCATTTCAAATCCGAAGACCTTGGCCATCCGGTCCATCTGGATGTCATAGCTGTTCTTTCGCGCCTTTTTCATGATTTCCAGCGCCCGGGTGATGCCGAACTGATGCTTAACCGCGGTGAACCACAGGGTGTAATGCACCATGTTGCGATGGAACATGTCCACGATGAGGCGAGCCATGTCCTCCTGGCTCAAATCCTCCGGTTTTTCCGCCGTGATGACCCTTTTCGATCTTATTTCCGCCATTGCTGTTTCCCTCCTTCAATATAAATTTTCCCCGCCGGCGGGGATTCCCCCCCAATTTGATGATTGCTGATGATGGAAAAACGCGCATTTTGGCTGTCGGAATGTTCATGGCAGCATGGCGGCATATTAAAGGGAAGGGAGGGCGAAAGTCAATAAAACAATTTCACGGCCATGCGCCGTCTCCGCCTGCCGGAACGGCGCCGGCCGGCATCTTCCGCATAACCCCATGCCCCTGCCGGGCGCACCGAAAGGTAAAAATATTGAGCTATTTGCGGACATTTTCATATAACGAATCAGAGAGAATCGCTTGGGGCGATTCCGGCGACCTGCCTGTCATCTTCCGGCGACATTTGTGTCGTGATTTGTAAATATATGTAATCACTGATTATTGTTTCTTTAGGAAGGTTCGGCGCCCCGTTGCGCCCGGATCGGGGCGACATTTCCTTCGTCCATGGAGGAGCGCGACGGGGTTTGTAGAATAATTTGTACATATATTCAAGTAGATACATAAATAAAGGCCTTGAGGGGATATGGCACGTCCCTTGCGATACAATATGTCAAAAGCGGGATAATTCTTATGAAGGGAGGGATCCAAGATGGTAGCCTCGATGAAATTGATCGATCTGGTCGAGAATCACGCGGAAAAGATCGCTGCCCAGTGGTCCAAGCTGGTGGTGAAAAATCCCTTTACCCCTTTTTATCATGACAAACAGGCGGAGCGACTGATCCCTCAGGCAGTGAGGTTCTACAGGAATTTCCGTAAGTTGTTTATGGAGCCGAAACCGGTGGAGGCCTCCGACGGATATTTCACCAGTTACGCCGACAAGCGATACCGGGAAGGGGTCCCCCTGCACGAAGCCGTTTACGCCCTCATCCTCATGAGACGGCAGATCTGGCTCTATGCGGAATTTCAGGCCATTTTTTCCACCGCCGTGGAGAGGCAGCAGGCTATCGAGAGCGTCACCCGCACCATGCTCATGTTCGATTACGCCGTATATTTCATCACCAAGCGTTATCGGGAATTGATGAAACTGGAGTGGTTCGAGGCGCCGAATACCTGAAGGTGCGGACAGGTATCAAGCGGTGCCGAGAGACGACCCCGCCGAGGAAGCGGCGCCGGTGGAAAACGGCCGGGGGTCGCTACCGGCGGAGGGGAGCCGGCAAGGCAATTTATGAACATGGAGCTTCGCTTTGCCGGCGCCCCGGGGATGCGGCCCTGGCGGCGGTGACAACCACAAGCCTTCCCTTCGCGGGATAGACAGGAGGGCAGAGAATATGTCCGGTTCGCTCAAGCTCGTGAATCTTATCGAATCTCACGCCGATCCCATCGCCCGGCAATGGGCCCGGGACGTGAAGAGAAACCCCCGGACACCGTCTTATCACCACGTTCCGGAGGAAAGGCTCGTACCGATGGCCATGCGCTTCTACGACCACTTCAAACAGATGTTCTTTACCGACCGTCCGGCGGATGTCTCCCAGCAATACTTCGCCCGTTACGCCGAAGAGCAACATGGCCGGAACATCCCCCTCGACGAGGCCCTCTACGCCCTGATCATGATGCGGCGCCACATCTGGCTCTACGCCGAGTTCCAGACGATCTTCATCTCCGCGGTGGAACAGAAGCATGCGGTGGACAGTCTCGTCCGCACCATCCTCATGTTCGACTACGCCATCTTTTTTATCAGCCGGCGCTATCAGGAACTGATCCGGCAACGCATCGAGGAAAAATTAGGCGTCGTGAACGTCCTGCGCATGGAAAGCCCCCACGGGGCGAAACTGGGTCCCTACCGGGGCTTCATAATGACCGCCCTCGTCCTTGTCGCCTTCGGCCTGACCTATTACTATCATGCCGTCTTGGGCGTGAACGTCATCTTCACCCACCTGCTCTATATCCCCGTCGTCCTGGCGGCCATCTGGTGGAAGAAAAAGGGCGTTATGATCGCGGCGGTTCTGGGCGGGTTCCTCCTTGTCAGCCATCTGGTGTTTCTGGGCGGGATGCCTTTTACCGATGATGTCGTTCGGGCGGCGATGTTTCTTGTCATCGGGAGCGTCGTGGCCTTCCTGAGCGAAGGGGTGGCCCGGGCGGAAGAGATGTACCGGGCGCTGCCGGCGGCGGCTAATTGCGAACATTAAGCTGCGCTTTATAAACATTAAGCTGCGCTTTGATTACAGGAGGAAAGGGAGCCTAAATGATTAGACAGGAACAATATCAAGGAACCGTCGTTTCCGTTCGGGGCAGCGTAGTCGATGCCCGCTTTCCCGCGGGCCGTCTTCCCGCCATTCGCAACGTCCTCCGTGCCGGCGACGACGGCGGGATACGTATCGAGGTCATGGTGCAGCTCAACAACGAGGTGGTCCGGGGCATCGCCCTCAGGCCCACCCAGGGCCTGGCCCGAGGCTCGAAGGTGGTCGACACCGGCGAGCCTTTCCTGATTCCCGTGGGCAAGGAACTCCTCGGTCGGGTATTCAACGTCTTCGGAGACCCCATCGACAATATGGAGGGCCTCTCCGAAGAGCAGCGCCGGCCTATCCACGGCGTCCAGATCCCCCTGACCCAACAGTCCACCGTCTCGGAGATCTTCGAGACGGGGATCAAGGCCGTGGATATCCTGTGCCCTCTGGAGCGGGGGGGTAAGGCCGGTCTCTTCGGCGGCGCCGGTGTGGGCAAGACGGTCCTCCTCACGGAAATGATCCACAACATGGTGGGGCACCATCACGGGATCAGCATCTTCTGCGGGGTCGGCGAGCGATGCCGGGAAGGGGAGGAATTATACCGGGAAATGAAGGAGGCGGGCGTTCTGGCCAACACCGTCATGGTCTTCGGACAGATGAACGAACCGCCCGGGGCGCGTTTCCGCGTGGGACACACGGGGCTCACCATGGCCGAGTATTTCCGGGACGAAGAACGCCAGGACGTCCTCCTCCTCATCGACAACATCTTCCGCTTCATCCAGGCGGGACAGGAGGTGTCGGGACTCATGGGACTCCTCCCTTCCCGACTCGGTTATCAGCCCACCCTGGCCTCGGATCTCGCCGAGCTGGAGGAACGTATCTGCAATACCTCCACGGGGGCCATCACGTCCATCCAGGCCGTTTACGTCCCCGCCGACGACTTCACCGATCCCTCGGCCTCCCATACCTTCAGCCACCTCACGGCTTCCATCGTCCTTTCCCGGAAGCGGGCCAGCGAGGGTTTCTATCCGGCCATCGATCTCCTCCAATCGGGTTCCAAGATGCTCATGCCCACCATCGCCGGGGAGCGGCACTACCGGATCGCCCAGGAGATCAGGCGCAATCTCACCATCTATGAGGAACTCAAGGACATCATTGCCATGCTGGGCATCAACGAGCTGTCCCGGGAGGATCAGCGGACGGTGTATCGGGCCCGGAGGCTGGAGAGGTTCTTCACCCAGCCATTCTATGTGACGGAACAGTTCATCGGCAAGGCGGGTAAGATGGTGGCCCTCACGGACGCCCTGGACGGGTGCGAACGGATTCTGAACGACGAGTTCGCCGATTATCCAGAAAGCGCCCTCTATATGATCGGTACATGCGATGAGGCCGTTCGGGAATGCTGAAGCCCCGGGCGGTCCATGGATAATACTTGCGTCCGGGAAGGAAGGGAACGAAGAAAACCGGATCCGGAAGGCCGGATAAGGATCAATTAAGGGTGTATAGAGGGGAAAGAGATGCAACTGAAGGTTTTGTTACCGGCAGAGGTTCTGCTTACCGAAGAGGTGACGAGGGTGGTGGCGGAGGCGGAAAACGGCTTTTTCTGCCTCCTGTCCCAGCATGTGGATTTTGCCGCCCCCCTGGTTCCCGGTGTCTTTTCCTTTACCGCCGCCGATGGAACGGAGCATCACCTGGCGGTGGATGTGGGCGCCCTGGTCAAAAAGGGTTCCGAGATCTTCGTCTCCACCCGGAACGCCGTCCGCGGCCGGGAACTCGGGGAGCTCAAGGAAGTCGTCGTCGCCCAGTTCCGGGAGATCGACGAAAGGGAAAAGAAGGCCCGAACGGCGGCGGCCCGCCTGGAGGTGGACCTCCTGCGGCGCTTCATGGAGTTGCGGCATGAATGATTACCGGGGCCGAGCCGTAAAGCGGGGCGTGAAAAAATATTCGGATAATCTGCGAGGACATTATGACGGACGATAACCTGACGCCCAGCGAGCGGCGCCTCAAACAGGCGGAAGAATTCACCCGCAAGGTAACCCTCAAGGAAAAACGGCGCCTGAAGGGAAAGGCCCAGAAAGATGAGGGCATCTGGTTCGGCCTGGGGATGTTCGGCATCGTCGGCTGGTCCATCGCCATCCCCACCCTTATCGGAACCGCATTAGGGTACTGGATCGATCAGAACTGGCCGAGCCGTTTCTCCTGGACCCTGATGCTCCTGATCCTGGGGGTTGGGGTGGGCTCCTTCAATGCCGGGTATTGGGTCAAAAAGGCCCGGGACACGATCATCAAAGACTGAGGATGCGTCCATGAACCATTTCCTTCATCAAATCATGATCCCCCTTGCCGCCGGCGGCCTCATCGGTTTTCTGTACTTTCTCGGCCTTTGGCGGACGGTGCGGCGTCTCCCCGTTACGCCCCGGCCGTGGCGGTTGCTTGCGGGCAGTTACCTCCTGCGGATCGTTTTCGCCCTGGGCGGGTTTTATCTTCTCATGGACGGGGCCTGGGAGCGCGTCGCCGCCGCCGTCGCGGGATTCATCATCGTCCGGACCGTAATGACGAAGAGACTGGGAACATTGTCATCTCTTCCCCGGAAAGGAGCCGTCGCATGGAAGTCGTAGCCATCAATCAGATCAGTCCCGATCAGGTGATCCTGTTTGCGTGGAGCTTCGTCACCATCAACGCCACCCTCGTCTATACCTGGCTGATCATGGCCCTCCTCGTGGTCGGATCCCTCCTGATCACCCGCAATCTCTCCACGGACCGGACCTTGAGCCGCTGGCAGAATCTCATGGAAGTCATCGTGGCGGGTATCCGTTCCGAGATCGGCGACATGGTGAAGGAGGGGGTGAATACCTATTTCCCCTTCGTCGGGACCCTGTTTCTGTTCATCCTGGCCTCGAATCTCTTCACCTTCATCCCGGGTTACGTGGCCCCGACTTCGTCCCTGACGACCACGACGGCCCTGTCGATCATGGTATTTTTCGCCGTGCCCATCTACGGCATCGCCAAGCAGGGGATCCTGGAATATCTCAAGGAATACTTCCGCCCCACCTTCATCTTTTTCCCCTTCCATGTCATGGGGGAGTTTTCCCGGACCCTGGCCCTGGCCGTCCGGCTCTTCGGGAACCTCATGAGCCACGAGAAGGTCATCGCGATCCTCCTGGCCGTCACCCCCCTGTTCTTCCCCGTGGTGATGCAGATCCTGGGGCTTCTCATCGGTCTGATCCAGGCCTACATATTCGCCATCCTGACGATGGTCTATATAGCTTCGGCGACCCAGTCTCACGAGGAGACGGAACATAAACCAACGTAAACCAATTAAGAAAGGGAGGAATAAACATGGACAGCATCAGCATCATAGCAATGGCATCGATTATAACTTCCGGATTGTGCATGGGAATCGGCGCCATCGGACCGGGACTCGGGCAGGGTAGGGCCGTACAGGGGGCCTTGAGCTCCATCGCCCAGCAGCCCGACGAGAGAAACTCACTGACGCGGACCCTCTTCGTTGGCCTTGCCATGATCGAATCCATCGCCATCTACTGCTTCGTCATCTCCATGATCCTGGTGTTCGCCAATCCGTTCTGGGCCTACGTCATCAAGAAAGCAGGAGGATGATCCATGCATATCGACTGGTTCGTCTTTTTCTCCCAGATCGTCAACCTCCTGATCCTGATGTTTCTCCTGAAGAAGTTTCTCTTCGGGCGGATTGTCGGGGCCATGGACGCCCGGGAGGCCAAGATTGCCGCCCGGTTTGCCGAGGCGGAACGTTCCCAGGAGGAAGCCGAAACAGCGGCGGCGGCCTGTGAACAAAAGCTCCGGGATCTGGAGACGCGCTATGAGGAGATGCTCAACCAGGCCCGCCGGGATGCCGAAACCTACCGGGAGCGCCTCCTGGAAAAGGCCCGGGAAGAGGTGGACTTCCTGAAGAACCGATGGAGCGAGGCCCTGCGCTCCGAACGGGAGAATTTCCTCCAGGAGCTCCGGCAGTTGGCGGGAAACCAGATATACGCCATCACCCGCCGGGTGCTGAAGGATCTGGCCGGTCTCGACCTGGAGGAGCGGATCGTCAATGTCCTCCTGGCACGCTGGGCCGCCCTCGACGAGGGGGAACGGAGGCGGTTCCTCTCCGAGGGCGCCGAGGGACAGCGGATCACCGTCTCCTGCGCCTATGAGATTCCCGCGGCCATACAGCGGCGCTTTCAGGAGAGCATCGGTCCCTATCTGCCCGAAGATGTGGAGGTGGCCTACGAACGTTCCGAGGATGTCCTCTCCGGCTGGGAACTCCGGGCGGACGGCCACAAGATCGCCTGGAGCATCAAGGATTATATCGATTCTCTGGAGGAGCGTTTTTACGGGGCACTTCAGGAAGCGGCCACGGAACGAAAATAGGGACGGGCATCCGGGGAAGAACTGCCGGAGAAGGAATTTCGCGCCGGCGGGAGTTAATTTGCGGTAGCCGCCACTGGTCAAGGAGAGGGGAACATGAACAATACCGTGACAGAAAAGGAAGAGTTGAAACAATTCTTGAACGGCGCCTTCCGGACGATGGACGAAGTCCTCGCCGATCAGGAGGCCGAACTCAGGGATCGGGAGGTGGGGGTCGTCACCTATGTCGGCTACGGCATTGTCCGGGTGGCGGGGTTGCCGAATATCAGGGCGGATGAACTGGTCCTGTTTCCCCACAATCTCCAGGGGCTGGTTTTCAACATCGATGCCGAGGAGATCGGGGTGATCCTGCTGGGGCCCAGCGAGGGCATTCAGACCGGGGCCGAGGTACGGCGCACTGGCCGGGTCCTCGATGTCCCCGTGGGGGAATCTCTTGTCGGGCGGGTTGTGGACGCCCTGGGCCGCCCCCTGGACAACCGGGGAGAGGTCCGGACGGTGAAACGCCTCCCCGTGGAGCGGGAAGCCCCGCCGGTAATGGCCCGGGATCCCGTTACCGTGCCCCTCCAGACCGGGATCAAGGTAATCGACGCCCTCTTCCCCATCGGCCGGGGCCAGCGGGAACTCATCGTCGGGGACCGTCAGACGGGGAAAACGGCCATTGCCATCGATGCCGTCATCAACCAGGCCGACAAGGACGTCCTGTGCATCTACTGCACCGTGGGGAAGAAGGCCTCCGACGTGGCGAAGGTGATCGCCGACCTCAAGCAGTACAATGCCCTGGACTATACCATCGTGGTGGTCGCCACGGGGGACGATCCCCCGGGCCTGCAGTTCATCGCCCCCTATGCCGCCACTTCCATGGGAGAGCACTTCATCTCCCAGGGGCGGGACGTCCTGATCATCTATGACGATCTGACCTACCACGCCCGGGCATACCGGGAGCTGTCGCTCCTCCTGCGGCGGCCCCCGGGCCGGGAGGCCTTCCCCGGCGACATCTTCTACATCCATTCCCGCCTCCTGGAGCGCTCCACCCACCTCCGGAAGGAACACGGCGGCGGCTCCCTGACCTCCCTGCCCATCGTGGAGACGGAGGCCCAGGATATCTCCGGGTACATCCCCACGAACCTCATCTCCATCACCGACGGGCAGCTCTATCTTTCACCCCGGCTCTACCAGAAAGGTATCCTCCCCGCCGTGGACGTGGGGAAATCCGTCTCCCGGGTGGGCGGCAAGGCCCAACTGCCGGCCTATCGGGCCGTGGCCGGCGACGTGCGGATCTCCTACTCCCAGTTCGAAGAGCTGGAGACCTTCTCCCGCTTCGGCACCCGGCTCGACGAGGCGACGCGGAAGGTCCTCGAACGGGGCTGGCGGGTGCGGGAAATACTCAAACAGCCGCAATATAAGCCTATCCATGTGGCCGAACAGGTCGCGGCGATCCTGGCCGTCACCTCGGGGATGTTTGACGGCGTGGCTACGCATGACGTCCGGCCGGCAGAGGACTCCCTCCGGGAGTATGTGCGTGAGCAACACGGCGCCTTCTGCGCCCGCATCGCCGCGGGGGAAAAGCTTGGCGACACGGAGCGGGATCTGCTCGTCCAAGCCGCCCAGGCAACCGCCGGCAACTTCATCAAGGAGAACGACCGTGCTGACCGCTGAAGCCCTGAAAAGAAAGATCCAGAGCGCCGATGACCTCCTGAGCGTCGTCAAGACCATGAAGGCCCTGGCGGCGGTGAGCATCCGCCAGTACCAGCGGGCGGTGGAATCCCTGGCCGACTACAACCGGACCGTGGAGATGGGGCTCCAGATCGTCCTCAAGGATCGCCGGGGCGTCCTCGCTACCCGCCCGGCGGGCAACCGGGACGCCCTCCTCGGGGCGGTCGTCTTCGGTTCCGACCAGGGTCTGTGCGGCCAGTTAAACAACATCATCGCCCAGCATGCCCTGAAGGAAATGGACCGGACGGGGATTCCCCGAGAGCGCCGGATCGTCATCGCCGTGGGTCTGCGCGCCGCCGACATCCTGGAAGACGCCGGTCAGAAGGTCTTCGAGATCCTCACCACCCCGGGCTCGACGGCGGGCATCACCGCCATGGTTCAGGACATCACGATGGCGATGGAGAGCTGGCGTTTTAAAAATTCCGTGGAAAACATGCACCTTTACTACAACGAATATCTCTCCGGCGCGACCTACCGTCCCCAGACCCTGAGGCTCCTGCCGGTGGACAAACAGTGGCTTGCGAACCTGAAAAAACAACGCTGGGAATCCCGGACAATCCCCATGTTCACCATGGAATGGGAGGGGATCTTCCGCGCCATGATCAGGGAGTATTTCTTCGTCTCCATCTACCGGTCCTTCGCCAACTCCCTGGCCAGTGAAAATGCCAGTCGCCTGGCGGCCATGCAAAACGCCGAGAAGAATATCGAAGAGCGGCTGGAGGAACTGGATGTCCAATTCCATCGCCAGCGCCAGATGACCATTACGGAGGAACTCCTCGACATTGTGGCCGGCTTCGAGGCCATGAAGGACGACGTGGTCGGAAAAAAGAAAAAAACCAAGGATAAATCGGATGCCGGAGAAAGGGGGTAAAGGTTATGGGAATCGAAAAGAGGCTTTGTATCATCTGCGCCTGGCGGCAGCATTGCCAGAAACGGTTCTCCGTCGCCAGCGACGGGACGCTGAATATCCATTGTCCGGATTTTACGAGAGATTATACGATCAAAGACGTGGAGCCGGACAAGGAGCTTGTGGAACAGCAATTGGAAAGGTGGCGTCAGGAGGGAACGGCCAAGGCCAAACCGTGCATTACCGTTTCCCGGGATCCGGGGGCGGGGGGAAGCGAAATCGCCAGGATCCTGGCCGCGGATTTGAATATGGATCTCATTGGCGGCCAGATCATTTCCCGTGTTGCCGAGAGTGCCAAGATGAGCGAAAAGGTCGTCAAGACCCTGGACGAAAAGAACGTGACCAAACTGGACAGTTGGATCAACTCTCTTTTTACATCCCGCCATCTCTGGCCGGATGTGTATCTGCAGCACCTCACGAAGGTCGTCGGTACCATCGGCGAACACGGCAACGCCATTATCGTCGGCCGGGGGGCCCAGTTCATCCTGCGGCCGAATCGGATTCTCCGGGTCCGGTTCATCGCCCCCTTCGACAAGCGGGTGCTCCGGGTGATGAAGAATCGCAACTGCACCAGCGCCGAGGCGGAAAGTTATCTCATCAAGACGGACAGCGACCGGGCGGCCTTCATCAAGAAATATTTCAATGAGGATATCGCCAATCCCGCCAATTACGACCTCGTGGTCAACACGGCGATCCTCTCCTGCGAAGAAGCGGCGGAAATGGTCAAAAAGGCCTTTCAGGCCAAGAAGTTCTATAACAATGTTTCGTAAAGTATCCGGACCCGCAAAGGCAAATTATTTATCACAGGCAAGGAGGTCCTTATGAAAAAAGATGCGGTCAAGAAAAAAGGGGACGCCGGGCAGACGTCCCCGCCGTCGGGGCTGTTGCTGCACAGCATCGTTCAGGGCTTTTCCATCCCCACCTTTGTAATCGGCAGGGATCACAAGGTCATCTTCTGGAACCGGGCGCTGGAAAAACTGAGCAAGATACCGGCCGGGGAGATCATCGGCACCAACCAGCAGTGGCGGGCCTTCTACGCCGAGGAGCGGCCCTGTATGGCCGATCTCATCGTTGATGGGATAACGGCGAGGATACCCAAGTGGTATGAGGGAAAATACGAAAAGTCCTCGCTGCTTGAAGAGGCATACGAGGCCACGGATTTCTTTCCCGCCCTGGGCGACGGCGGTCTGTGGCTACGCTTCACGGCGGCTGCCATCCGGGATGCGGAAGGGCAGCTTGTCGGGGCGCTGGAAACCCTGGAGGATGTAACCGAGAGGAAAAATTACGAATTGAAACAGCGGGAGACGGAGCGGGAGCTGTTCAGCGTCATCGAAGGATCACCGACGCCCACCTTCGTCATCGGCATCGATCACAAGATCATCTACTGGAACCGGGCGCTGGAAAAACTCAGCAGGCTCCCCGCCGCCGACATGATCGGCACCAATGAACACTGGCGGGCCTTCTACGCCAAAGAGCGGCCCTGCATGGCCGACCTTCTGGCTAACGAAACGCCTGAAATCATTCATGAATGGTATCCAGGGGTGGCAAAGTCTCAACTCCTTGATGAGACCTACGAGGCGGAAGGTTTTTTCCCCGATCTGGGAACGAACGGGCGGTGGCTGAGATTCGTTGCCGTGCCGATCCGCAGTTCCCAGCGGGTACTCCTGGGGGCCATCGAGACCCTGGAGGATATTACGGACCGGAAGGCCATCGAGCAGGAAATTTTTGAGAACGAGCGCCGTCTCTACAGCGTCATCCAGGGCTTCTCCATTCCGGCCTTCGTCATCGGCAAGGACCACAAGGTGATCTACTGGAACCGTGCCCTGGAAAAGCTTAGCAATATCAAGGCGGAAGAAGTGGTCGGCACGAACGGGCAGTGGCGGGCCTTCTACGCCAAAGAGCGGCCCTGCATGGCCGACCTCCTTGTGGACAGCGCCCTGGAGAAGATTCCCAAGTGGTATTCCGGAAAGTACTGCCCGTCGGAACTGATCGAAGACGCCTATGAGGCAACGGACTTTTTCCCTGACCTGGGCGAGAAAGGGCGGTGGCTGCGCTTCACCGCGGCGGTAATCCGGGACTCCCGAGGAGAACTGGTCGGCGCCGTGGAAACCCTGGAAGACATTACGGCGCAAAAGGCGCCGGGGGAAACGGCAGGCGCGGCGGCCAAAAAGAAAAGATAACCCCGGGCAGCCAAAACGGGGAAATCCGGCCCAAACATTTATAACAAGAATCACCTCCGGTGATTTGGGAAGATCCGTATTTTCGCAAGTATAAAAGGAGGGTCAGACTATGACATCATACGCCACCAAATTGATAGAGATCACGGAGGCCAACGCCGAAACGATTGCCCAGCAGTGGTACAACAATGTAAAGTTGAATCCCCGCACCCCGGCATATCATACCATGCCGGAAGAGGAGGCCAAACGGCAGGCCATGTATTTCTTCAAGAATTTCGGGAAGCTCTTTTTCACCGACAAACCCTTCGAAGAGGCCCAGGCCCTTTTTTCCCGGTTCGCCGAGGACCGTTACCGCCAGCGCATCCCCCTCGCCGAGGTCATCTACACCCTGACCCTGATGAGGAGGCACATGTGGCTGTATTCCTCTTCCCAAGCGGTTTTCATCACGGCGGTGGAACATCATCAGGCCGCGGAAAGCCAGAGCCGCACCATCCTCATGTTCGATTACGCCATCTATATCATTGCCCAAAAATACGAAGAACTCCTGAAAAACGAGATGGAAGAGAAGATGAAAGGACTTAAGATCAAAACTCCCCTGTCCTTCTGGAAATGAGGAGGATTGGGCAGCTTCGATAAGGAACCATGCCGGCATGAATCTTTACCCTCCCCCTGGGGAGTCGTCTTTACGTCATGCTCCATGACGTAAAGACGACTCCCCAGGGGGTATGAACGACCCCTTTCACGGCAAGTCGAAAAACCATCCGCCCCGTCATACCGGCGACAGCCGGCGTCCAGTAAATGTCAAGCGATTACGGAACGGACGGCGCCTAACATTCACCGCGACGACGCCCTTTTGCTAATCCCTCGTTTTTCTGTCCCTGGCATTTCCCCGGCTTTTTGTCCTTGACAAAATGGTGGCATCGTAATATCAGAACCATCGGTGTAGAAGCGCGCTTCAGGGCTTTTATCATATATAAATAGCCAGACAATGAGGCGGTTTCCTTTAAACACGCTCCTCCAATGGTTCATTCACTTGCCTGCAACTTGTTCGTGACACAGGGATAATTCTCGTGCGGGGGGTCATGGGCAGGTATCATAAAGTATTATGATGTCCAGGAATTTGGAAAGGTTTTATGATCAGGTCTCTTAAAGGTTCAATGAAACATTTCAAAGTAAGGAGGGTGTAACGTATGTACTTTGCAGCGGAAGTGCTGGCAGCATCCAGCACGATGAGGCAGAAGTGGGAGGACGAGGTCCGCAAGGTCATCGCCAAGAATCCCGATCAGAAACCGCGTTGGTCCACCGTGTCCGATCTGGAAATCAAGCGCCTCTATGGTCCCGACGACATCAAGGACATGGATTTCGAAATGGATATCGGTTATCCGGGACAGTTTCCGTATCTGAGAGGCAACCAGCCCACCGGTTATCGCGGTAAATACTGGACCTTCCGGATGTTCTCCGGGATGGGGGATGCCAAGACGACCAACGAACGCTGGCACCTGCTGCTGAAGGAAGGGCAGACCGGCCTCAGCACGGCCTTCGATTTTCCCACGTTGATGGGTTACGACACCGACTCACCCAAAGCCAGGGGGGAATGCGGGAAGTGCGGCGTCGCCATCGATACCCTGGAAGATTTCATGCAGTTGGTGGATGGGATCCCCATGGACCGGGTGACGACGTCCATGACGATCAATCCGCCGGCGACGGCCCTGTGGGCGATGTACTGCGCGGCGGCTGAGCTCAAGGGGATTCCCCTGACGAAGATTGGGGGGACGATCCAGAACGACATGCTGAAGGAATTCATTGCCCAGAAGACCCTGATGTGTCCGCCCGATCCCTCGGTGAAGCTGATCAGCGACACGGTGGAATTCGGGACGAAGTACGTACCCCGGTGGAACACCATCAGCATCAGCGGGTACCATATCCGGGAGG
>Ga0209719_1001531_pt1 | contig 28061 bp, 31 predicted proteins | sample AD_JPNAS2_MetaG_FD_184421 | JGI IMG/M metagenome (GOLD analysis project Ga0209719, IMG submission 184421) | Active sludge microbial communities of municipal wastewater-treating anaerobic digesters from Japan - AD_JPNAS2_MetaG (SPAdes) (version 2) | ecosystem: Engineered > Bioreactor > Anaerobic...
TGAACTCTTAACTTCCCACCTAAATGAGCCAGTATTTCTGACTCGTCTTCAAGTAGAACTCTAAAAAATCCATCAGGCAGACTTTCTGTCACCACTCCATTCTTTTTTATCTTGTCTTTTTCTTTATTCATGTAAAAGATATTAGAACAATAGCAAAACTTTTGCTTTTGGTCAAGAGATTAATCAAATTTTAATTTTATTTCTATACTACTATCTTTTGATGGTAGCGATGATCTCCAAAATGGAAAAATGTCAATCTCGACCTTATCTATCTCTGGCATATTTTCAAGTAAAGATGCAGAATGAAATTTGTTATTATTTATTAGTCCCCCTTTTAATAAATCTTCTTCAGGTAGCGTATATATTTTTGCATTAAAGATAACATTTAATTCAATTTTTCCTCCATCAACTTTATACTCTTCTATTTCATACAAAATACTATTAGGAACTATTTCAAAGTCATCAAACATTTCATTCCTAATCAATTTTTCACCTATTTTTAATAAATCATCTTTTCTAAAGGCAGTCACTCTGCTATCAATTACCCCCGAAACATTAAATTTATCTACTTCAGCGCCAGCGGGAGCATTAGCATATACATCTTTCACTTCTAAAGATATAGTTTTCGGAATATAGATAAAACTTTCAGGAATAGAATCCATTAATTCTTTTTTAGCTATTTCACCATATCTTTCCTCAAAATCTTCTTTCGCAGAAGTAATATCATCGGCGGTAACTATTTTAACTTGTGAATCCTCACCCCCAGTCAAAGGACCAATTGTTTCAGCATAAATACTTGAATAGATGCTCGTTACAGCAAGTTTTGGAAGAGAAAATTTAGCTGAGTCAATATTATATTCTGTCCCTGCCTCACTTGCAGTTACTGCTACATCAACATATCCATTAGCGGGAATTGTAAATGCCTCGTCAGCTGTATATACCAGTTCTCCTGGTGCAGACAAAAATCTTGTATTTTTTATTATTGCCTGATCTTTAGGAGGATCTATCTTATTATAAACCCTTATCACTCCAGTAGCTCTTTTTGTTTTTGAATCAGTTCCCGTTGATAAATAATCACTTGATGCTTCTTTAGTACCAGAAAATATTACACCTGGCAAAATTAAATTATCAAAATCAATCAATGCCTCCGATGTATTTACAGTTACAGTAGAAGTTACTGATACTTCTTCTGTATTAGGATATATACTAACTTCTGCTTTTCCCTGAACAAAGAAAAATACTCCTAATAAAGCAACGACAACAAAAACAGAAATAAAAATGAAAGGATTTTTCTTCTTTTTTGATTTTTCTTTATGGCAAAAAACTTCTTGTTTTTCTGTTTTTTCACTTGGAATTATATCGTATATTTTCCTTGACATATTGCTTTTATTCTTCTTACTCCTCTACTTGAACTCTCTTCTTTAATTATCTTAAATGATTCTAATTTTGATACATTGTCTATATGCTCCCCACCACAAATTTCTTTTGAAAAAATCTCTCCACTATCTTTATCATATATCGTCCAAACACTTACTTCTTCAGGATACCTTTCCTTAAAAAAAGATAATGCTCCTGATGATAATGCTTCACTTAAAGGCATCACTTCCTTTTTGAGAACTAATCCTTCTTTAATTTTCAAATTAACTAAATCCTCTACTGCTTTGATTTCTTCCGGTGTTAATTTTCTCTCAAAAGAAAAGTCAAATCTTAATCTTTCATCATTAATGTCTGAACCCATCTGTCGAACACTCTCACCCAAAACTTTCCTTAATGCTGAGTGTAACAAATGCGTTGCAGTATGTAAATATGGATTACTGCCACCTCCAAACTTCTTTTCTGCTCCAGCTCTTGATAACTCTTGATGCTTTTTTAACTCATCGTAAAACTCATCTTCATTTAACTTTATATTCTTTTTAGATAATTCTTCTTTTATCATTTCAAGAGGAAAGCCATAGCTTTGATAAATATCAAAGGCCTCTTTTCCCGAAATATCACCTTTAATAGAATTAATAATTTTAAGTCCCCTATCTAGAGTTAAAGAAAACTTCTCCGCTTCTTTTTTAACTATTTCGTATGTTTCTTTTCTTTCTATTTCTTTATAAACATCCTTATACTTTTCTATAGTTAATTTAATTAAAGGAACCCAAAAGTCCCCTTGTAGCTCTATCATTTTACCATATCTAATAGTTCTCCTAATTAATCTTCTTAAGATATATCCCTGGCCGGTGTTTGATGGAATAACTCCAGCGTCTACAAGAAAAACTATTCCTCTAATATGATCTGCTATGATCCGACAAGCTACCTTGTCCCCTTTGCCTATTTTAGAAATAACATCAGAAAATAAATCTGTTTCATATGCAGAGTTTTTACCTTGAAGAATAGAGAGTAATCTTTCAAAACCAATTCCTGTGTCGATGTTTGTCTGATTAAGCAATTCATATTCCCCTGCCTTATTTTTGAAATACTGCATAAAGACAAGATTCCATATTTCAACATATCTTTTACAATAATCACAATTAGGCCCGCAATCACTTCTACCACACCCGAATGATTCTCCCCTATCATAGTGAATTTCTGAACAAGGTCCACATGGTCCTGTTTCAGCAACTGGTCCCCAAAAGTTGTCTTTGAAACCACATTCTTTAATGCTATTAATTCCTCTTTTTTTCCAAAGATCAATTGCCTCTTCATCTTTAGGAATAACATTATTTCCACCAAAAACAGTAATATGCATTCTTGATTTATCAAGACCAATGCTTTCTAAAAACTCCAAAGCATAATCAATTGCACCTTCCTTAAAATATCCTGACTCATCTTGACCAATTGACCAATTGCCAAGCATTTCAAAAAAAGTATGATGAGTATCATCTCCAACTTCTTCAATGTCATCTGTTCTAAAACATTTCTGACAACTTGCTAGATGCCTGTTCCCAAAGTCACTAACAACATCTTTTTCCCCCGCTAAATATGGTGAAAATTGTTGCATACCAGCAGTAGTAAATAAAACACTAGGATCAGTTGGCAAAAGAGAAGAAGAAGGCACGATCCTATGCCCCTTGCTCTCAAAAAAATCAAGAAAATGTTTCCTTAATTCGTTAGAATTCATATCTGTATTCTACCAAAAACACTTGCTTTGGTCAAATAAAAAAGCACCGCCAATGCGGTGCCTTCATTATTGATTATCTGATATTTTTCTTTTTGCTTCTTCAATCAATTTAGCTGCTGCATCTTTTCCTCCTAATCCAAATGATAGACCTAATGCAATAGTTAGTGTTCCAACAAAACCCATAACTAAGGCATTTACAATTTCAGGGGCTACTCCTAATTGAGATAATACTGCTAAACCAGCAAAAATATATATTCCACCTTTAACAATTGTTCCTAACAAATTAACAAAGTTAACTCCCATCTTCTTAGCTGAAACCTTAACAATTTTTTCTATTACATCAGCAATAACTATTGCTACAACTAAGATAATGATAGAAACTATTAAACTAGGTGTCCATGCAACAATACTAGATAATATTTCAGCAAAAGCAGTCCAACCAACTATATCAGTAGCAATCATTAAAAATACAAAAACTAATATCCACTTGAAAATTGCCCCAATAAAACCAGATGGCTCCACCTTTATATCCGCATTAGCTAAAGAATCTTTCCATCCTGTTCTTTCAAAAATAGAATTGAATTTCAATTTGTTTAAAACACCTGAAACTAATTTGCCTATCCAAATTGCTATAATCCAACCTATTATGAAAATAATTATTGCCCCTATTAAATCAGGAAGGAAAAGTAATACACTTTCCCAAGCATCATATAGTGCTTGCGTTGTTATTTGTGACCAATCTTGTGTCATATTTTTCAACCATTTTTTCTTTGCCTATCAAATCGTAAGATAAGAAAGACAAGAAAACAATGGATATTAATTATTGTTAAGATTATACCATACTATTAAAAGAGTGCAAGTAAGTTTAATATGATATTTGTTGAACAATGTCAGAACTCACTTTGAACAAAACTAACTTTCCACCCCGCCACTGTTCGCTAATGCTTGCTGTCCAGCAAAAAAAGTTTTCTCTATATTTTTTGATTTGCACGCGCCCGATTTTTTCTTCTAAAAGGAAAAGAAAACTTTTTTGCTGGGTTCTGCTCTGAACGAGCAAAGCGGCGGGGCTTCGCTTTGGCAGGCGGGCAAAAATTCCTTCCCCCGGACCCCCTTCCTTTTTGCCCGCCTGCTGGAAATCCCTAGCGATTTTTTCGGACGGCGGCGGGACCTCAAATTGGGTGGCGGGTGGGGTTAATTATTTAAATAATAACACAACAAAACAAATTCCTAAAGCTAAATATAAAATTCCAAATATTCGCGGTATCCATAATTCAACATGAGAAAAAGGATAATATTTTGTTTTATCTTTTCCCTCTCCTAAAACTTGCCACTCATATTTGTATAAAGCAAGTGGTAAATGTTTTTCAATTTCGTGAATAACGGCAAACTTGCCTGTATTTAATTGCTTGTATGACTTAATCAAAAAATAAAAAACAAAACAAATAACAATACCCAAAACCGCAAACAAAATTTTAAGCCACGGTAAATTTTCAAATAAGTTAATCTGGAAGGATAATCCAATAAAAGAAATTAAAGCCGTGTTTATGGTAATGAAGTAATTGTTAGCTTGTTGCCGTCTGTCGCTCGTTTTTTCTACGCTTTCAATAAAAAGTTTATACTGCTCAAATAGGTGGTTCTGATATTCAGCTCCATAATCCTGTTCTTTTTTTGAAAATAAATCGTCCATAAATTTTATCTTTGGCCGTCTAATAATTTTTTGAGATTATCCCAAGTCCATTCGTAAATTTTATCCTCATCTTTTGCGTTCTTCGGCTTCACGCAAGTCTCATCGCTCCTGCCCCAAAGCAAAAAATATGGTTTTTCTTCCTCTTGAGTAATTTTAACTTCCGCCGCAACTCCGTTGGCGGTGTCGGTATGCTCGCCGCAAATTACGACGACTTGGTCCACTTTCTTTATTCTTGTTCTCACTTTCTCTTTCCAGTCGCCTGATAGCTCTTCTTTAACCGACATATCTGTAATCTCAAATGGGCTGTCATCATTTTTTGCCTGACCAACAAGTAAATTTTTTAAATCTACATCGTGGTCATAATCAAAGCTGATAAAAGCCTTAACCTTTGAATTTGATTTGTTGTAATTGTTGAAATAGTAGTTCATATTATTTTTTTCTAGAAGCCTTTTTAATTATTTTACCTGTCTCGGACATAACACCAATGCCCGACCCCTCTGTCGCTTGAATAGCATTGTTAATATTGATTTTATTAACTGCCAAGTAGCGAGCTTTTTGCGACCTTTCAACTTGTTTAATTCCTTGAAATATCCCGGACTTTTTCGTTTCTACCTCAATAACTTTATTCGGAAGAACAATATCAATGCCCTTGTCCGATTTATAATCGGCATTGAATTTTTTTGCCAATTTATTGGCAATTTCGTCATGTTTAGACATATTTTTTAAAGTTAATTTATAAAGGTCAAAGCCGACCAGCAATGACTATATCCAGTATAGAACATAGATTAGAACAAGTCAATATGTTCTTGACTTCCATTTTTGAATAGCCTATACTGGAGGTAGATAATAATTGTGGATAACTTATGAGAAATAATCTACACCCTATACAAAAAAAGCTTTTGGATTTGTTAATCAAAAATATTGATGAGCCACTTACAATCCGCGAAATGCAGGATATTTTGGACGCTTCCTCAACAAGTGTTATTGCTCATCATTTAACCCAGCTTGAGAAAAAAGGATATTTGAAAAAAAATCCCGCAAACCCTAGAGATTATCAAATTTTAAAGGACGCGCCGGAAAAACAAATAACTTATTTAAACCTATACGGCTTGGCTCATTGCGGGCCAAACGGTTCTGTCTTGGACGGCAACCCGATAGAAAGAATACCCATATCAACAAGAGTGATTTCTTTTCCGTCTGCCGAGGCTTTTATGGTTAAAGCTAAAGGCGATTCAATGGAGCCGAAAATAAACGACAGTGATCTTGTTATTGCAAGAAAAACTGATGACGCGGACAATGGCAGTGTTGTTGTGTGCGTAAATGACGGCGAAGCTTTAATCAAAAAAATAAAAAAAGAAGGGCGAAACACAATTTTAATTTCCTTAAATCCAAAATACCAGCCCTTCCTTGCCGATAAAAATTTTAGAGTAGAAGGAGAGGTTAGAGGGGTGATAACGAATAAGGTTTTTTAATATGGACAACCTAACAAGAGAGCAAAGAAAATTATGCATGACAAAAATAAAAGCAAAGAACACAAAGCCAGAAATTGCAGTTAGGAAAGTTTTATCAAGACTCGGCGAAAGGTATGGGTTGCATAATTCAAAATTAGCCGGAAAGCCTGATATAGTAATTGTAAAAACAAAGAAGATAATTTTTATCAACGGATGTTTTTGGCACCAGCATAAAAATTGCAAAAAACAGGCGATGCCGAAAGCAAATAAAAAATATTGGGAGCCAAAATTAAAAAGGAATATTGAAAAGCAGGCGCAGGATATAAAATTATTAAAAAAGCAGGGGTGGGAGATTTATAAAATTTGGGAATGTCAAACGAACAACGAGGACAAGCTAACTCAAAAAATTTTAAAAATATTATGAAGCAAGATGAAATATTTAAACTAGCAGAATTGTTTTGCGGCCCCGGCGGCTTATCTCTTGGGGCAATGACCGCCGTTGTAAGCAACCCAAAAGGCAAAATATACAAGGTAAAGCCTGTTTGGGCCAACGATATAGATGAGGACACTTGCAAAACTTATGCCCGCAACATTCACGGGGGCGATTTAACAAATGTTGCCTGCGCTCCCGTTGAGACAATAGACTTTAAAAAAGTACCTGCTTTTGATGTTTTGGCTTTTGGTTTTCCCTGCAATGATTTCAGCGTTGTCGGGAAGCAAAAGGGATTCAACGGCAAATATGGCCCTTTATATACCTATGGAGTAAAGGCAATAGATACGCATAATCCGAAATGGTTTATTGCCGAAAATGTCAGCGGTTTGCAAAGTGCAAATAATGGCTCTGCTTTTACAAAAATTCTTGATGATTTAGAAAATGCAGGACAAGGCTATCGTTTGACTGCCCATTTGTATAAATTTGAAGAATATGGTGTACCCCAAACACGCCACAGAGTAGTTATAATCGGCATTAGAAAAGATTTAGGTTTGGAGTTTAAAGTTCCAGCTCCAACAACGGCTGGCAATTATATTTCTGCGAAAACCGCTATTGAAAACCCGCCCATACCAAAAAATGCGCCCAATCATGAAATTACGGCACAGGCTAAAATAGTAGTTGAAAGATTAAAAAATATTCCGCCCGGAGAAAATGTTTGGTATGAAGGAATACCGGATCATCTGAAACTGAATGTAAAAGGCGCAAGAATGAGCCAAATTTATAAAAGACTGCACCCAGATAAACCGTCATACACAATTACTGGAAGCGGCGGGGGTGGCACGCACGGCTACCATTGGAGTGAAAACCGCGCTCTCACAAATAGAGAGAGAGCAAGAATACAAACTTTTCCTGACGATTTTATATTTGAAGGCTCAAAAGAAAGTGCACGAAAACAAATAGGAATGGCTGTGCCGCCAAAAGCGGCGAAAGTTATTGTTGAAGCGGTTCTGAAAACTTTTGCCGGTATTCCTTATGACTGGATTTATCCGAAATTAACTAATGGCAACGGAAACGGCAACGGACAAAATTGTCTTTTTGAGTTTTAGTTAAAGCTTTTTCAAAAGCTCTTGCCAAGCCGCTTTGTCTTTGTGCAAAAGCCCTGATTTTTTTACATAACGCACGCCGGTAAATTCCTGCCCCGGAATGCTGGTTACTTTTTCAAGCTCATCAATTTTGCACCAACCGGCAATTTCGCAAAATATATTTTGAAAGTCCGGCATTTCGTCTTTGTATTTTGGAAAATGCTGTTGATTTTTTATTACTTCAATGACCCTTTCTTTTGTCAGTCTCAATAAATGATCATCTGGCATATCGGGGCGGCAGAAAATATAATAATCAGACCTTCTTTCTTTAATCATTATTTCATTTTCGCCCAAAACAAGATATGCGCTTTTTGGCTTTGATGATTTTATGCCAATGCCAATTTTAGGCTGTCTTGTTTTTCCGTTTTCAATAACTCCGATAATATCCTGCGGGACAATTTCATCATATATTCTGAAATCAAGCTCAACATCAACATTAAACTCTTTTTTAAAGAATTTTTTTACCGCAACTTCAGCAAGCTGTCCCTTTACCCAATTTGTAATCTTTTGCCCAAATTCTCTTTGCCTTGCAGTTCCCCAATCTGACAAAACATATCCGCGGAAATGCTGGGCTAAAGCAAAATCCAAACAAAGAGCGTAATCTTTGAAATTCAACTCAACTGTCCGCCACTTGAAATCGTTAAGCCATTTTTGCAAAACTTTTTGCTCAAATAGAAACCTTCCCCTGCCGTTCTGTCTTGCAAGACAATTAAATTCATCTGCATTTTGAAAATAATTATCAAAAGTCTTGTCATCAAGACCTAAAAATTTAATTGCTTCTTTTTTGGTGAGAATTTTGTCCATAATAAAAATTATTTTTTAATAAAAAAATCTACTTCTTTTTTATAGATTTTGGCAAATTCTTTTAGTTGAACAATATCAATGCGCCTTTGGCCTGATTCAACTTTTGAAATATAGGATTGCGTCTTTCTCAAAAGTTCGGCGGCTTTTTCTTGGTCCAGTCCAGCCTCAATGCGGGCTTTTTTTAATTGTTCAACTACGAATTTATGGTCTTTTGAATAAATTGCTTTTGTCATATTTGCATCGCCTTTATTTATATGATATATTCCATAGTGTAATATGCCAAATCGGAATACACTAATTCAAGGGAGTTCCTTGTTGTCGCCCGCGTATGGGAGGGTGGGACAAGGGCGACACTTTTTTTATTCGGTCCCGCCGCCGTCCGAAAAAATCGCTGGGGATTTCCAGCAGGCGGGCAAAAAGGAAGGGGGTCTGGGGGAAGGAATTTTTGCCCGCCTGCCGAAGCGAAGCCCCGCCGCCTTGCGGCGGGACGGCTGGAAATTGATTTCAAAAAGCCCTTTGATTTGCTCGCAAAACTGCCCGCCGAAGCGAGGGGCAAAGCCCCGAGCGAGGCGGCTAATTCAATATGGTGGACCGACGGGGACTCGAACCCCGAACCCTCTCATTGCAAATGAGATGCTCTACCAATTGAGCCATCGGCCCTCATATGGGTGTGGGTATGCCTGGACTCGAACCAGGGACCTCGTCATTATCAGTGACGCGCTCTAACCAGCTGAGCTACACACCCTTCTTTAATATAAAAAGATGTTCTTTCATTGGGTTAAACCAGGCAGAAACTTTTTTTGAATGAACAACCTCTAATTGAACTTCTTTAAATATATCTTCCCATTCTTTTTTTGTAAAGAACTTTCCTCTTTCTTTATTTTTTTGAAATAATTTTGCAAAAGACACTCCATGTAAGTAACACATCATTTTGCTTAATGGTCCTTCGGGGAGATTCTCATATAAAATAATAGTATTATTTGAAACTCTCTTTATTTCTTTTAGCAGGTCTTTTGGATTTTTGCAATGGTGTAAAACAAAATTAATTAAAACTACATCAAAGTAATTTTCTTCTAAAAAAGATAAGTCTTCACCATTATATTTGATAAACTCTATATCCTCTATTCTGTTATCAATAATATCAACTCCTAGTACACTACTCCTAAAAAATATCCCAAATTCTTTTCCTACTGTTCCCGAGCCACAACCAAAGTCAAGTATTTTAGAATTAGGCAAAATAAAATCAGCGCAATCCTTGCACATTTCTCTTGCCGCATTTCTGTAAAATTTACGAAAAATACGATACTGAGATGGCCCTATGCTTTTCATTATTAGTTAGTTTCTTAGAGTTGTTCCGCTATGTATAAAATAATCTCTTGTTTAGGTAGAGAGATCAATACCTCGAGATTAATTCAGTGATCACTCGCGAATTAATCTCGGTCGACAAACATTTAAAAAAAATAAATGATCCACGAGCAGCTTCCGCTACCCGTGCCTTGTTACGACTTCGTCCCTCTCATTGAATCTACCTTGGGTCCATTTGCATGGAACTTCGGGTATCCCCAACTCGCTTGACGTGACGGGCGGTGAGTACAAGACCCAGGGACATATTCACCGCAGCATGGCTGATCTGCGGTTACTAGCGATTCCGGCTTCATGAGGTCGAGTTTCAGACCTCAATCCGAATTGGGGGATTGTTTGATAGGATTTGCTCCAGATTACTCTTTCGCTTCCCGTTGTCAATCCCATTGTATCACGTGTGCAGCCCAGGACATCAAAGGGCCATGCTGATTTGGCGTCATCCTCACCTTCCTCCTGGTTGTCCCAGGCAGTCCTCTATGACACATGAAACATAGAGCAAGGGTTGCGCAGGTTACCCCATTTAAGGGAGCAACTCAAGCCACCTGCTGACGACAACCATGCAGCACCTGGGTTAATGTCCTTGTGGGTAGGCAAATCTTTCGAAATGCTTTCATTAACCTTTCAAGCCCTGGTAAGGTTCCTCGCTTACTATCGAATTAAGCCACGTGATCCACCGCTTGTGTAGGTCCCCGTCTATTCCTTTGAGTTTTAGCCTTGCGGCCGTACTTCCCAGGCGGAATACTTAACGCGTTAGCTTCGCCACTGCAAGGGTCGACACTTGCAATAGCCAGTATTCATCGTTTAAGGCGTGGAATACAAGGGTATCTAATCCTTTTCTCTCCCCACGCTTTCGTCTTTCAGTGTCAGGACTGTCCCAGCTGATTGCCTTCGCTTTCGGTGTTCCACTTGATATCAACGGATTCCACCCCTTCACCAAGTGTTCCATCAGCCTCTAACATCCTCTAGTTTGCCAGTTTTTCCCGCTTTTCCAAGGTTGAGCCCTGGAGCTTTAACGAGAAACTTAACAAACCACCTACAGACCCTTTACGCCCAATAAATCCGGATAACGCTTGGGGCACTCGTATTACCGCTACTGCTGGCACGAGTTTAGTCACCCCTTATTCCTAGGGTACAGTCAAAGTTCTTCCCCTAGAAAAGTGGTTTACAATCCGAAGATCTTAATCCCACACGCGACGTCGCTTGATCAGGCTTTCGCCCATTGTCAAATATTCTCGACTGCTGCCTCCCGTAGGAGTATGGCCCATGTTCCAGTGCCATTGTTGGCGGTCAAGCTCTCGCTCCGCCTACCCGTCATTGCCTTGGTGAGCCATTACCTCACCAACTAGCTGATAGGACGCAGACTCATCCTTTACCGAAAAATCTTTACCGTTTCCGGACTATCGGGAATTAGCCTAGATTTCTCCAGGTTATGCCCGAGTAAAGGGTTGATATCTACGTGTTACTAACCCGTTCGCCACTGTTGTATTGCTACAACCGTTCGACTTGCATGCCTTATCCACGTCGCCAGCGTTCATCCTGAGCTAGGATCAAACTCTCAAAAAAATAGCGGAACAACTCTAAAAAACTTACTAAAGTTGTCCCTAAAATCCTACTAAAATGATTGCTTATTTAGTTTTCAATGAACTATATAGCATTGAAATACTACCTAATATTTATCAAAATGTCAAATATGAGCCGGTAGACGGATTCGAACCCCCGACCTACTGTTTACAAAACAGTTGCTCTACCACTGAGCTATACCGGCATATTACTTTTTTTTACTAATTGATTCTTTAATTTCATTCCAATAAGAATCAATTTTCTTCTTTTTCGATCTCTCTCTTAATTTTAATATCCAATCAGACAATTTCTTATCTGCCTTTAGAGATAATATTCTAACTCTACTTAAAAATTTATGCAAGAGATTCTCAAAAAAATCAGTACCCTTTTTGGTTGTTCTTTTTATCTTGCTTTTAACTTTTTCTTTAACTTCTTTTTTAAGAAAAATTGATTCTGACTCAGGAATTTCTTTAATTTTTGGTATTTTTTTATAGACAAAAAATACTAATATTAAAAAACTAACAATCGCGACAATTAAGGCAATTATTTCAGAGTTCATAAATTACAAATCTTTTAACAATGATATTCTCGCCTATTTTGGCAATATATTCATTGATTAAAGATTGAATTGTTTTGCTATCATCCTTTATCCACAATTGATCTAGTAAACAAACTTCTTTTTTATACTTTTCAAGCTTACCCTTAATTATTCCTTCTAAAACCTCAGCTGGTTTATTCATTTCTTTAACTTGCTCAGTAATAATTTCTTTTTCCTTCTCTAATACACTTTGAGGAATTTCTTCTTCTTTTAAGTACATTGGTTTCATTGAGGCAATTTGTAAACAAACCTCATGGGCTAAGTTTTGAAACTCCTCTCCCCTTGCGACAAAATCAGTCTCACAATTTATCTCAAGTAAAACTCCTAATCTTTTGTTTGAATGAATATATGAATCTATAATTCCCGCACTCGCTTCCCTTTCAGTTTTTTTCAAAGCAACAGCGGCACCTCTTTTTTTCAAATACTCTTTCGCTAAAGAGATATCTCCATTTGATTCTTCAAGGGCTTTCTTGCAATCACCTAAAGAAATTCCTGTTTCTTCTCTTAATTTTTTGATAGTTTCTATTTCTACCATCATTATTTTTTAAATTAATACTTCTTCTATTTTATATAATATATATTCTACAGCGGTGTATGCATCATCATTTCCAGGAACTGGATAATCAATCTTAGTTGGATCAACGTTAGTATCAGCAATAGCAATAATTTTAACTCCTGATTGAATAGCTTCTTTTAGGGCAATTTCATCTTCTTTTACATCAACTATGAAAATTGCACCAGGAAGTTCTTCCATATTTTTAACTCCCTCAAATTTAATTCTCAATCTTTCTAGTTCTTTTAACATTTGTAATCTTTCTTTCTTAACATACTTCTTTTCAAAGTCCTCTTCTTTCGTAGATTGTTCTAATTCCTTGTAATAATTTATTCTTTTTCTAATTTCTTTAAAATTTGTAAATAGCCCTCCAATCCATCTTTCGGTAACATAGTATGCACCACATTTAATAGCAACCTCTTTAACTAAATCCCTTGTTGCAACTTTTGTTCCAACAAAAATAATTGACTTGCCTTCACTTTTTAATTGATGAATAAAATCTAATGCCTCAGCTAGGCCTTCTGCCGTCTTATCTATATTAATCAAACTGACTCTGTCTTTTTGCTTAGCAACGTAATCCTTCATTTTAGGATTTAATTTTGATTTGTCGTGACCATAGCCAAGACCAGCTTCAATCATTTCATCAACCGAAATATTATATTTAGAAATTTTATCTGTTTTTGTTTCTTCCATATAGGTATATATATCATAACAATTTTCAAATAGCAAGAGCCCTTGATTTCTATTCTCTTTTTTGGTATAAGAAAGCTATATGAAAAAAGAAATTCATCCAAAATACTTTGATAATGCAAAAATTAGTTGTGTTTGTGGTGCAATGTTTGAAGTTGGCTCAACTGTTGAAAATATGGAAGTTGAAATTTGTTCTCAATGTCATCCTTTTTATACGGGAAAAGAAAGAGGTTCTGACAAGGTAGGCCGAGTTCAAAAATTCAAAGAAAGAGCAGCTAAAAAGAAGAAATAATTGTATATGTCTGAAGAAGTAAAATACAATGCGATTATTATGGAAATAAGAGCAGGAGTTGGCGGAGAAGAAGCCGCCCTTTTTGCTGCTGATTTATCTAGAATGTATACAAGATATGCTCAGAATCAAGGAATGAAAGTAGAAGTTCTTGATTCAAGTCAAACGGAAATTGGTGGTATCAAAGAAATAATAATCGAAATATCGGGAGACAATGTTTATTCTCTCTTCAAAAATGAAGCCGGTGTTCACAGAGTTCAAAGAATACCCGAAACAGAAAAATCAGGAAGAATACATACCTCAACAGCAACTGTAGCTATACTACCAAAACCAAAAGCAACTGAGATTGATATTAAACCTCAAGATGTAAGAGTAGATACATACAAAGCATCAGGGGCAGGAGGACAATATGTAAACAAAAGGATGTCAGCTATAAGGTTAACACATATACCAACTGGTGAAGTTGTTACCTGTCAAAATGAAAGAAGCTTAAGTCAAAACAAAGAAACTGCCCTTTCCATTTTGGCGGCAAGATTGATGGATAGAAAAAGACAAGAATTAGATAAGCAATTGACTGGAGCAAGAAAATCACAAATTGGAAGTGCCTCAAGGGAAGAAAAGATAAGAACATATAATTTTCCTCAAGATAGAGTAACTGACCACAGAATTAAAAAAAGTTGGCACGATATAGAAGGAATAATGCAAGGCAAGATTGATAAAATGATAAATCAATTATCAAAAAAACAGGACTAAGTCCTGTTTTAAAATATCAATCCTTCACAAGTGGCAGTCATCTCCCCTTTATCAATATATTCTTGAATACACCAAGCTCTTGTTCTGACAGAGCTCGCATATGAGTTTGAGCCACCATAATATCTTGAAGCGGCACTATACTCCCCAGAAGTAGTTCCTCCACCTAATTGTTTTAAGTATATTGCTGAAGCAGTAAATGAATCTAGTAAATTCCATGGATCAACCACACTTTTTCCTGTTGATTCCTTAACTTTATCTTCAATTAATCGCCATGTACTAGGTATAAATTGAGCTGGTCCCATCGCTCCACCAAAGCCAAATGGAACATATCCTGATTTTGCACAAACAATTGAACCATCACTCTTTACACTAGCACTAGAATAATAGTAACTCCCCCTATAAGAAGTTGCACACTGAGGAATCCAACAGGATACAGGCGTTTTTTCCATCACTCTTTGAGAATCCCTAATTATTTCTATAAATATTGGTAAATCACGAGTAGGATGGATAATTCTTGATAATGGTTTTCCATCACTATACATTCCACCTCCTGTCTTAGTATCAGTAATATAGCATTGACCAACATTTCTTCCTATTGCTGATTCTTGACTAATAATTCCCAATAAAAATGCGGGTCTGACACCAACAGAATTACCTACGCTTTTTGCTAATTCAAGGGCCTCTCCAAATGTTGGTGGTTCTTGATCTTCAGTAAGACCAATTATCGAAATTAACTTCTTAGCAATTTCAGCCGCCTTTGTCTCAACATCCTCTTTCTCTTTTAATTGAGCTTGATATTGTGCTTCTGTCAAACTATACAATCTATCTTTCTCTTGCTTTGCTGTAGCTGATGCCTGTTTTTGTAATGCCTGTAAAGCAAGTAAGCTTTCTCTCTCTCCTTTTTCTTCCTCTAAAATAATTTTTCTCTCTTTTAAGTTATTATTTAGTGTTTGGAAATGAGTAAGAAGTTCCTGGTTTTTTAAGTTTAATGTCTCTAAATAAACCATATTATCAAAAAACTCAGATATGGTTTTACTAGTTAACATAATTTCTACAAGTGACTTTTGATTTTCATTATTAACAGCCCTTAAAATCAATGCTATTTTTTGTTTTTGATTTTCTATCTCCTTTTCTATTTCAACAATTGATTCCTCTGTCTCTTTTGCCTGAAAATCTAAACTTTTAATGGCTAAATTTGACTGATAAATTTGATAATCAAGATCTTTAATTTTTGCGTTTAATGTCTCTATTTGTTTTTTGAGTGTATTTTTTTCGGCACTTGTTTTTGTTAAATCAGAATCAATATCTTTTCTTTTCTCTTCAAAGTATGCTTGACATTGATTAAGCATTTCTTGACAAGCCGATTCTGATATTAAATCACATTGCTCTCTCCAGCCCTCTTTTTCACAAATTAAATCAAAGTCAATTTCGGAAGAAGTAAAAGCAGAGGGAACAATTATTCCCATTGCTATCACTAAAAATAATTTACTAAATAGCTTCATTATTCTTTTTCTTCAACTTCTTCTTCCTTTGTTTCTACTTTTTCTACTTCTTTATCAATCTCTTTAATTGGCTCAGATAGTTCCTTATCAACATCTTCTGGCTTAACAATTTGAATTACAATTTCTTCAGGGTCATCAAAAACAACCTCTACGCCATCTCCCACCTTAAGATCTTTAATGGCAATGTAATCACCTATCTCACTTAATCCCGAAACATCAACCTCAATTTTATTAGGAAGATCTTTAGGTAGTGCACTAACAGTAACTTGTCTCATATTGCTAATCATCGTTCCACCAAATTTTACAGCAGGAGGTATTCCTACAATTTCTAAGTTAACATCTGCTTCTGTTTTCTCTTCTAAGTTTGGTTGGTAAAAATCAACATGGATTAATTCTAGAGTAAGTGGATCAACTTGTGTCTCATGAACTAAAACATTGTATGTTTTTCCTTCAACATCTAAGTCAATCAATGTCTCTCCTACTTCCTTATACATCTTTTCTATTACTTTTTTGTCAATTTCTAAAGAAACATTTTCTATTCCTGGACCATATAATACAGCTGGAATAATGCCCGGTTCTGAAACTTTTCCTTTTCTAATTTTTGCTTTTAAGTTTGTCATATATGTTATATATAAAGGATTTTTTGTATTTTGGCAACCCTGCTACTTTATGTAAAAGTATTTTTCTATTTCTTCGCAACGAAAAAACCAAGTTTGATAAATATTTTAATCACATCTTCCCCAGAAAGATTTTTTAATTTAGGCATATATAGCAGTGCCAATTTCAAAATTTAATAAAATAGAAGGATTTGGATTTAAATTGTAATTGCTTAAATCCTCTCCTTCCAAATGAAGCTCTACAGCCTCTTTAATATTCTTAGCTAATTTATCAAGTGTTTTTGCTTGAGTAACAATAGGCAAATCAACACCTTCCGCTATGTAGTATTTCTCTCCTTTATGAACATAAAAATATATAATGTTTTTCATATCAATTTAATAATACAACACTACCAACTAAAGTCAAGTTAAACTATCTTCCCTTTCTCTATTTTAATTTTGTCTTCAAAACTATCATTTTCTTTCAATAATCCATTGATAGCTCCAGGGACCTTAATACAAGATGTTGCATTGGCAATAGCTCTTCTTATCCCCCATTCAACATTATTGTTTGACTTAATTAGTCCTGAAACAAAGCCAGCGCCAAAGGCATCACCTGCTCCTGTTTTATCTACAACTTTGACCGTACAAGCAAAAGCATTATATAAGACATCTTTATCTGAAACTAAGGCACCATCAGCTCCTTTTGTTACTACATTTATCCCATTATGTATTTTATTTAACTCACTCATTATTCCAATTTCATCATTTTCTGGAATGTGAGTCAATAAAGATGCTTCTTCCAAATTAAGTAACAAAACATCTACCTTCTTAAGTGATGGTCCTAATTTTTCTATTCCCATTGCTATCTGAGAATTACCTAAATTAATTGCTACCTTAATTTTATTTTTCTTAGCAAAATCAACAATTGCTTCAGTTGATTTACTGAGCTTACCTGATAAAGGAGCGATATAGAACCATGATGGATTATTCATATCAGACCAGTAGACATCTTCTATATCAAGCATTTCTGATGCTCCTCTGTAAGCTAACACGGTTCTTTCATTTTCAGAAGTATTCATTATTACGGAATTGTTTGTTGGTTTATCAACTATTTGAATAAAGTCAGTGCCAATGCCCGACTCTTTTAACAAATTAATGATTTCTTTTCCGGGAATATCATTTCCAACCGAACCACAATATGCTACATCTAGTCCCTGATTTAGAAAAGTAAAAGCAGTATTGACTCCTCCACCTCCAAAACTAAAATACATATCTTCAAGATCAATTTTAGATCCTAAATTAAATGCAATTGCAAACCCAGATGAAAAATCTTTTGATTTAATTACCAGGCCACTAGGCATTTTCAAAAATATGTCCCATGTCGCTGACCCAAATGTTACTATCTCCGACATATTATTTTCCTAATTCCATTATTGTTTTTATTACTGTATCAGCATTTAATGAAATGCTTTCAATTCCTTCTTCCGCTAAAAACTTTGCAAATTCAGGATAATCAGATGGTGCCTGGCCACATATTCCGCAATACTTATTTTTTTCTTTACAAACCTTAATCACCCTTCTAATTAATTTCTTTACTGCTTCATTGTTTTCATTTCCAATGTGTGCAAGTCCACCATTATCTCTATCTAATCCCAATGTTAATTGAGTTAAATCATTTGAACCAATACTCATTCCATCAAAAATTTCCAAAAACTGGTCGGCTAAAATAACGTTTGATGGTATTTCGCACATTACATAAACTGGCATATCATCATTTAATCCAAATTCCCTAATTAAATCAACTACTTGTTTGCCTTCTTCAACGGTCCTACAAAATGGAACCATTACACAAACATTTGTTAATCCAAAAACTTCTCTTACCCTTTTGATTGCTTTACATTCCATTTCAAAAGCTGGTTGAAATGATTTATCAATATATCTACAAGCCCCTCTAAAGCCAAGCATTGGGTTTGATTCTTCTCCTTCAAATAATCTTCCGCCAATCAAATTTCTATACTCATTTGTCTTAAAGTCAGAAAATCTTACAATAACTTTTTTAGGATAAAATGCGGCGGCTATTTGGGCAATTCCCTCTGCTAATTCATGGATAAAATATTCTTTTTTATCACTATATTCTCTCGTTAAGTCATCGGCAATTTTCCTTTCTTCTTTTGTTAATAAAACGTTGTTATAATCAATTAAGGCCATTGGATGAATTCTTACTTTTTCCGCAATGATAAACTCTTCTCTTGCTAAACCAACACCATCGTTTGGTAAAAATGATGCTTTGAAAGCTGTATCAGGTGCACCAATATTTAAAGTAATCTTTGTATTAATCTGAGGCATTTCTTCTAAATTATATTCCTTAACACTAAAAGGAACATCTCCCTCAAGAACCCTACCAATTTGACCACTACTACAATCAACTGTTACCACATCCCCTGTTTTTAATTTTTTAGTAGCATCTTTTGTTCCTACTATTGCTGGAATACCCAACTCTCTAGAAATAATAGCAGAATGACAGGTCTTGCCTCCTTCATCAGTAATAACAGCACTAGACATTGTTAAAATCGCATTCCAATCAGGATCAGTCATTTTCGTAACTAATATCTCGCCCTTTTTGAAATCCCCCATTTTCTTAACATCAGTAATTACTCTTACAACACCCTTGCTTACTTTGTCCCCAATACTAATTCCTGTAATAATTGGCTCTGCTACAGAATCAACAGTATATTCTTTATAGGTTCTTTTTTCTTTATCTTTTAATGAATGCACTGTTTCAGGTCTTGATTGAACAATAAATAATTCCCCTGTTTTTCCATCTTTTGCCCATTCAATATCTTGTGGTGATTGATAATGTTCTTCAATAATACAACCCCACTTGGCAAGTGTTAATGCTTCCTCGTCAGTAATTGCATATTTCTCTTTTTCTTCTTTTGTTGTATCCACTTCCTTTACTCCCCCGCTTTCTCTATAAATCATTTTTCTATTTTTTCTTCCCATTTCCTTATTAATAATCGCACCAGTTGGCTTGAAAATAAAAAACTTATCAGGAGTAATTCTTCCCTTTACTATCAACTCTCCGACTCCCCAAACTGAGTTAATTAAAACAACTTTATCAAAACCACTATCGGTATCTAAAGTAAACATAACGCCCGATGAACCAATATCACTTCTAACCATTTTTTGAATCACCGCAGAAAGATAAATTGATAATTGATCAAAGCCCTTATCTCTTCTGTAAGCAATTGCCCTATCCGTAAATAAAGAAGCATAGCAACTTTTTACTGCTTCTAATACATTTTCACTTCCTTTAATATTCAAATATGACTCGTGTTGTCCTGCAAAAGATGCGTCTGGCAAGTCCTCTGCTGTTGCTGAAGACCTAACAGCTACATCTGTATCTTCCCCATACTCTTCGCAAAGTTTTTCATAGGCCTCAATAATTTCTCTCCTTAAATCATCTGGAAACTTACTCTTCATTGTAAGATTTCTACATAATTTTCCTGCCTTCTGAACATCTTCTAATTTATTCAAATCAATTTTAGCAAATATCTCTGCTATTTTTTTATCAATTCCATTGTAAGATAAAAAATACCTATAAGCATCAGCCGTAGTAGCAAAACCATTAGGAATATTTATTCCCTTTTGTGTTAGCTGTGTATACATTTCACCCAACGATGCATTCTTCCCACCAACGATGGGAACATCTTTTTTTCTAATTTCCGAGAAAAACATTATATTTTTTGACATATTTTTTTAAAAGCCTAATCCTGAGAAAAGGCTGATTACACTAATTATTAAAAACAATAAAATAAAAAGGATATCCAAAATAAATATTACCACATTTCCTTTATTCATACAATTTTTTAATACTTCTTACTGCTCGCAAAACATCACTATAATTAGGAACATCTTTCAAATCACCGCTATGAAAACAACAAACTATTGGTTTAGAAGGATATTTCTTTCTCATTTCAATAACTATTTTAGCATTTCCATTATGGTCTGTCATTGTTTGTGGTGCAGAAATTACAATTAACCCTCCGATATTTTTCTGAGACAATAATGCCTCCATCGCAATTTGATATCTTTGAGGCATTGCATCTCCAATTATATCTAAAGGATTGATTTTATTAGAAACACCTTTTAGTTCTTTTAATTTTGTTAGTGTTTCTTTGTTAAGATGAGGCAAATCAATTCCATATTGAAAACAATAATCAGCGGCTAATACCCCGAGACCTCCCCCATTAGTTATAATACCAATTCCATCTTTAAGTTTAGGTAAATATGCCAATGCCTTTGAAGAATCAATGAGTTCCTCAATTGAATCAACCACAATTACTCCAACTTGCCTCATTGCTGAAACAAAAACATCATAATTTCCAGCTAAAGTTCCTGTATGAGTTCCTGCGGCGACCGATCCAATTTGACTTCTTCCTGCTTTAATCAAAACAATTGGTTTTTTAATTTTCCTTGCCACATCCATAAATCTTCTTCCATCTTTTATACCCTCTAAATAAACTGCTATAACTTTTGTTTCTTTGTCTTTGTCTAAGTATTCTAAAAAATCAACCAATTCTAAATCTGCTTCATTACCATACGAGACAATCTTAGAAAAACCAATTCTATCAATTACTGAATTAATAATTGCCCCTGATTGAGATAGAAATGCAACTGGGCCCCTTTGAGGAGTTGTATAAGAAAAAGAAGCATTGATATCTTCTGAAATAATTCCTAAACAATTCGGACCAATCATTTTTATATCATTTTCTCTCAAAATATCTCTAATTTCCTCTTCTTCTTTTTGATTGCCAATCTCTCTAAATCCTCCTGATATAATAATAACCCCTTTAACTTTTTTAGAAACACAATCAAGGACTACATTTTTTACAACCTTAGCAGGAACAGCAATAATTGCTAAATCAATGCTTTCCTCAACATCATTTATTTTATTATAACAATCAATCCCTAAAACACTTTTGCGATTAGGATTGATAAAAAACACTTTCTTATCGCTCTTTAATAAGTTTTGAGATATCCCCAAACCAACTGTGTTTTTTTCTTCACTAGCTCCTATTAAGGCAATAGAATTAGGATTAAATATATTTTTCATATAATTATTCTAAAATCAGCAACTAATGCTTTTGATTCATTAACAATTACAGGATTAAAATCAATTGATTTAATTTGCTCTTCTTTTAAGGAAAGATTGGATACATTTACTAAAATATCCACCAAGCTATTAATATTAGCTTTTTTATTTCCTCTTGCGCCATCAAGTATTTTAAATCCTTTTATTTCTTTTATCATTTCTAATGCTTCATTTTTATTAATTGGGGCAACGCGCAAAGAAACATCTTTAAGAATTTCAATAAATATACCACCTAAGCCAAACATTATTGTAGGACCAAACTGGTCATCCCTATTCATTCCAATCGCGACCTCATTTCCATAAAACATTTCTTGAACTAATATGCCTTCAATAATTTTTCCCTCAACATTTTTCATAATTTCTTCCCAAGCATCATCAAAGTCATCTTCCTTTATATTAACTTTAACTCCTCCAATTTCCGATTTATGAAAAACTTTTTGTCCATGCACTTTTAGGGCAACAGGAAAACCAATTTTTTGAGCAAATAAAAAGGCCTTATCTTTAGAATTGAAAATTTCTGTCCTGCAAAAAGGTATTTTGTATTTAGACAAAATTATTTCGGTTTCTCGAAAACTTAAAATATTCATAATATAATTATATCTTAAAAAAAGAATAATAACAAACAATTTTAGAAAGGAGAAATATCTTTCCAAATAGGTGCGGTGAAATTATAAACATAAGAATTTTTAGATTTTTGACAGAAATAACCATCTGAATCTGTAACCTTAAGAACAACATTTGTCTCCTCTTCGCTTCCATCAAAAACAACAGTTTGAGAATATTGATTAGATGTTGATGGTGTCCCACCTAAGAATATCCATTCGTATATTGGTTGACTTCCATCATAGGTTCTTGAATCTTCACCATCTTTCCCTGCAATAAATTCAACTTCTTCTCCAATGATATAATAAGGTGGTATACTTGAAAATAAAACCCGAGGAGATGCATGGCTTTGAGTTTCAAAAGAACTAGTAGCCCATTCGGACCAACCACCTTCAACTCCTTGAACTTTAATTCTCCAATAATAAGTCGTTCCCCAGTTTAATTTCTCTTCATTCCAACCAGAACCTGCTAAATTAAGCCACATTGAATTATTTGAATTATCATTAAAGTTTTGTGTAAAAACATTATTCACAAAATTAGGATCATCTGATATTTCTATTATATATCCTCCTTGAGTATCAATTGTAGAAAAATACTCCCAATTTAATCTCACCACAAGACCAGTATTTACTTTAGGATAATCATCTTCGTCATGCATACAATAACTCATATTGACATAAAGATTGTCAGCTTTTATTGATGGATCATGCTTTACTCCATAATTGCTGTTCCCACATTCATTTTCATTTACACAATTAAAGCTTATCCAACCAATCGCATCAGACCAAGCATAACCAAGAACATTCCTTGAGTTGTAATCGTAAGAAAGGCCATAGTTATTTCCATCAAAATTAATTGGTCCTAACAGTATCCATGGATTAGAAGATCCTAAATCTTTAGCCCAACCACTGATGTTTCTTGAATCTCTATCAAACCTTGCAGAACAAGGAATAGTTGGGCAACCAACTAAATCTGAAGCATTAAAGCTTATCCAACCAAGCGCATCAGACCAAGCATAGCCAGAAATATAACCATCATAATCTATATTAGTGCCATAGTTAAAACTTACCCAACCAATCGCATCAGACCAAGCATAACCATTCAAATTACCATCTTCTTCTGCTTCAACGTCAACAATAAAAATCAATAAAATTATTAAAAAAGAAAAACAAACTACTATTTTTAAGAAAACTTTATTCATTTAAACAATAATAATTATCTTCAATAAATCTATACTCGTAAGGATGACAATTAGAAAGATCAACCGAAATTACACATATTTCTCCCGTAGAATAAAAACGATAAGTTGAATCTTCATCCGGTTCTGGAATAGATTTAATAAAGGGACTAAAATAAGAAAGAAGGTCGCTAGAACAACTTCCTTCTCCTATAAAACAATCAAGCACTGGACATTTATTAAAATTCATATGCCTATAAGCAGCAGCTGCGTCTTTGATAATTTCTAAATCAGACTTTCTTTTCATATCATTAGCAACATCATTACCTTCATCATTTCTAACGATAACAACACCAGAAAGAATCCCTATAATCAAAATTACTACCAAAAGTTCTATCAAAGTAAACCCCTTTTTAGTGTACATTGTTACATTACTCAACTATTTCGTTAGACATTTTACAACAAACCTTTCGGTTATAAGCATCACAATTTCCAATATGTGAATTTGTTGGATTAGAAGAATCATCAGAAACAGACGCTAAGCAAATAAATCCTTCACCACAACTTCCACTATGATATTCACAATCTATTACCTTTCCTATAGAAGATAAATAAACAACGTTACTATATTTAGTTCCCCCACGGCCTTCTACGTGAGCATTAGTCACGCTACTAAGCTTTAAAACAACATTAGAAGATCCACTCTCTAAGTTTGTTCCTTCACAACAAACTTTATTAACATATCCGGGGGTTGATCCATTTGGCATCTCTGCATGACTACCTGATTCATCATAAATGCTAAAAAGGTGAACTGACTTCACTTTTTCATCTTCGCTATTTTCCGGAGAAATACTACATTCATCACTAATATTACAAGCAAAAACATTTGAAGGAACAAATGCCACACAAGAAGATGTTGATCCTCTATTTTGGCCTAAACAATTCCAAGACCAACCACCTACCACTTCATTAATTCCTCCCTCTTCATCAAATAATCCACTAGAACATAATCCACCTTCTACATATTCTTCTAATTCATCTAAATAATACTCATCACTATTATGATAAGTACCACAAGCTCCAGCTATTGGATAGGTTGTAATCTCTACAATTTCATCTCCCGAACAACTATAAGAAAAATTAATATCTCCTCCTTCAGAAAAAACTTCACAACCATCTTCTTCGGTATATCTGTACTTATACACTATCCCCGGATCAGGAACAGGAAATCCTTGAAAATAAGGTTTTATATCTGATAAGAAATTGCAAGCATTAGCATCACCCTCTTTTAAAACACAACTAGAAACATTAGGAATATTATTATAATTATCAAAACTATAAGAAACAATTCCTGTTTTTAATATCTCCAAATCAGACTTTACCTTTACCTCATTAAAAAGCTGTTCCTTGTCCTGTGTTTGGACGATAACAAAACCAGCTAACAACCCTATGATTACTACAGTTATAGCTATTTCTATTAAAGTAAATCCTTTTTTATTCATTTTTTTAATTTTAGTATTATTAAATATATTCTACTATCATATTTTATATTGTCAATAAAGAACCTGAGCCAGAGGTGAGAATCGAACTCACAATCTCCTCTTTACGAAAGAATTGCTTTACCATTAAGCTACTCTGGCATGATTTCTTTCAGCCAATTAATAACTCTTTCAAAGAAAGTATAACTCTTTTCTTTTTCTAATTCAATTTCATCAGCTTCTTTTTTAATAATATATATTGTCTCACCAGGTTTTTGCATCCCCAAATCTTCCCGAGCTATTCTTTCTAAAAATTCATCACTATATGTTTCCCCTAAGGTATAATTAAGTATATCGTTTTCTTTTTTTAATTCATTCAATTCTTTATTTAATATATTTAATTCTTTTTCCGTAGCCATTCTTTTTTGAAATATATTAAAACAAGAAATAATTAAAAGAACTATCAAGAAAGATATTAACAAAAAAATAAGGATATTTTTTATTTTTTTAAAATTGAATTTTTTTGTTTTTTTTGCTACCATAATGCGTATGAATAAGGACTCTAAAAAATTTAGAATATTTTGGATAATTATTGTGGTTCTAATTGTTATTTCAATGATAGTATCCCTAATAGGACCAGCAATATTTTAATTTCCAAAAACTTTCAAGAATACTTCCGTGGGAACTTTTAATTTTCCCCTGTTTTTCATTTCCTTTTTTCCTTTTTTTTGTTTTTCTAAGAGCTTTCTTTTTCGTGTGTAATCACCACCATATAATGGCGCTAAAACATCTTTTCTTCGTGCACTTATTGTTTCCCTTGCTATAAACTTGCCTCCAACTTTTGCTTGCAAGGCAACAGCAAACATTTGTGGAGGTAAAAACTCTTTTAATTTAGTAACTATCTTTTTTCCTTCAGTCGCCGCCTTTGCCTTAGGGATAATTTTTGAAAATGCTTCTTCTTCTCTACCAGCAATCATTATTTCTAATTTAACTAATTCTGCTTTTTTATATCCTATTTCAACATATGTCATTGAGGCATATCCCTGAGTGACATTTAAGAGATTTTCATAAAAACCACCAATAATTTCTCTCAAGGGAACTTCATAAATAATTAAATACCTGTCTTTTCCAAAGGGACGCGAATCAATATGATTTCCATCAATCCCACCCAATAATTCAAAAACTCTACCAAGATATGCATCTCCAATAATCAAAGTTAGCTCTGTCCAGGGCTCATAGTGTTCTTTGAAATCATCAGACCAGTTATTAGGATTATATATCATCACTTCACGACCCTTTCCATCTATTGCCTTGTAACATACTTGAGGAGCCCCAATAACAAGATCTAAACCAAACTCTCTCTTTAACCTCTCCATTGTTATCTCTGTATGTAGTGTTCCTAAAAAACCACATAGAAATCCTCTACCAAAGGCCTGGAAATTTTGATTTTGATAAAATAATGCTGAATCATTTAATTTTAATTTAGACAAAGCAACCGCAAGCACTTCAAAATCATTTTGTTCTTGAGGATATATTGAAACAAATACTTTTGGCTCTGGTTCTTTGTATCCATGCAACGGCTCTAAATCATCCGATAATGCAATCGTATCTCCAATTCTAATTTTCTCTGGCTCTTTAATCCCTGTAGCAATAAATCCAATTTCTCCCGCTTTTAATTCTTCAATTGGTGACATATCGGGCTTAAATATACCTAACTCTTTGACAATACCAACCGACTTCGCATTTATTAGATAAATTTTATCATTTTTCCTTATACGCCCTTCACTAACCCGAATATATGAAACAACTCCTAAAAAAGAATCATATTGAGAATCAAATATCAATGCCCTAAATGGCTTGTCTTCTAAAACATCTGGTGCTTTTACTTTTTCAATAATTTTATCTAATAATATGTCTACATTCTCTCCTGTCTTTGCTGAGATTGACATTACTTCATCGGGAGAAATCCCTAAGAAATCAGCAATTTCTTTTTTAACTTCATCGGTCCTTGCCGCTGGTAAATCAATCTTATTTACTACAGGAATGATTGTAAGCCCTTCTTTTTTAGCTAACTCCAAATTAGTAATTGTCTGCGCTTGAATACCTTTTGTTGCATCAACTAATAATACTGCTCCCTCAACAGCGGCTAAACTTCTTGAGACCTCATAATTAAAATCAATATGTCCAGGGGTGTCTATCAAGTTAAGTATTATCCCTTTGTAAATCATTCTAACAGGAGTCATTTTAATTGTAATCCCCTTTTCCCTCTCTAAGTCCATTTCATCTAAATACTGCTCTTTCATTTTACTCTTATCAACTGTTTTTGTAATTTCTAAAAACCTATCGGCTAAGGTCGACTTTCCATGATCAATATGACTAATAACAACAAAATTTCTAATTTCCATTTCTTCTAATTAATCTTTTAATTGCACTAATTTCTGGCATTTTTAATATTACAGTCAATATGGCATAAAATGCGAAAGACGCAAGAGACACAATAATAAATTGAACAAGTGATGACGCGTCAATTATTGATAATAAATAAAAAGCAAATACTCCCATTAATATTGATGAACAAAACACCTTAGCAAAAGTTAAATATATTTCCTTGTATTTTAGTTCTTTAATTTTTTTCTTAAAGAAGTAAAATAGCAATAAAAATTCAATTAGTAATCCTAAATTAAAAGCAAAAACAAGTCCCAATACAGAAAAATTAATTGCTCCATTTAGTCCCAATATGTTTTTCATTACATCAGTAAACATACCATCTCCTGAAAAGACACTAACAAAAAAGAAAGACAAAAATACATTCAAAATGACAAAGAAAATTGCAATAACTGTTGGAGTAATAGTATCTTTTAAGCTGAAAAATCCTCTTAAAAGAATTGGTGCTAAGCATTGCGCAAAAGTACTAATACAAAATAATCCTAAGGCAGCAGCGGTAATTTCTGCGGCAACCACATCAAAACTTCCCGTCTTTAAAACAATATCAACAATTTCATTTCTTAAGACAAATATCAACACCCCTATGGGAAAGGAAATATACAAAACTTCATTGAATAATTTTACAAAACGATTACAAAATTCATTAACTTGACCCTCAGCCCAAAGTTTTGATA
>Ga0209719_1001561_pt1 | contig 27605 bp, 28 predicted proteins | sample AD_JPNAS2_MetaG_FD_184421 | JGI IMG/M metagenome (GOLD analysis project Ga0209719, IMG submission 184421) | Active sludge microbial communities of municipal wastewater-treating anaerobic digesters from Japan - AD_JPNAS2_MetaG (SPAdes) (version 2) | ecosystem: Engineered > Bioreactor > Anaerobic...
ATCATTCATTCCTGTATTCAAAACCGCGTCGATAATTGGTTGGAGATTCATTTCATCTGTTGCAAAAATTGGAATGGATCGTGTTTTTGCAAGAGAAAGCGAGGCTACTTCGCCTCTGTTTTTTCGGGGTTTATCCGGATTCATCATACGTTTGGCTAACAATTCCCATGTTGATGTATATACCATGGATTCCGCAGTGTCCAGGTCATCATCGTCAACAATCTGTATGATTCCTTCAGATATAAGATCGTGTATCTGCTCCTTGACCTGTGCAGACATCATGATCTCGTCATATACGAGACGATGGATATAGACCGTGTCTGCAAGCAGGGGAAACACTATACGCAGATACGGATACTTGGCACTGTCTCCAAGCTTATTGCATAAATCCGCATCCACGATGATTTCCCCATAATGCACGACCTTACTCCTCCATCAATGAATCCAGCTCATCATCGGAAGGCCGAGATTGCCTTTCCACATCCGGAACCCCCATCTCCTCGGGAGTGGTCTTGGCGAATGAAAGCAGGTATTCGAGCTTTGCACGGCTTATCTGTCCCTGCTCATACGCGGAAAGAGCGTTGTCTATCAGAGTATCAAGAGAAATCTTGTTGCTTCGTTCTATCAGCTCAATCCCGAGACGCTTGCGTATCAGGGAAACTTCATCCTCTGGAAGGGTAAGAAAATCTTTGCATTGTGCCACCGAGATCATATTGATTTCTGCAAGTCTCTTCGCCATCGTACGATAGGGGACCAGAAAGATGCGTGCGAGCCTGACGACAACATTGACGTCAATTTTAACATCATCAATCTTGCGTTGACGGATCTCCTGACGCAATAACAGTTCCGGTACGAGAAACTCCGCTGCAAAACGGTTTGCCTTCAACTCATGCTTCGGGATATTCGTAGTGCGCTCTTCCAGCTCCGAAGCCAGAATAAGCTCCTGCTCATGATTGAACCACAGGTGATACAACTCGTGCGCGGCGGTGAACACCTGTTTGTCAAAATCGATAGACGTATTGATGCATACGAATGATTGTCCATGTGTTTTCTCGAAAAACCCCCAGACATCCTCATCTTCCAGGGGATAAAAAAGAACCCTGCAGTTTTGATTCAAGAGTTCGAAGACCTGCTCGCCCAGAATGTCATTCTGCTTGTTAAAGAATGCGAGCTTTTCGTTAGCCTGATCTCGAATCTGAAGGCATTCTTTCGACGATAAATTATTCCCAGCCAAATCAAGGCCCCTCCATGATCTCATCCAGCAAAAGAAGCTCGCTTATTACGTTCTGTAAGTGTGACACTTTCTCACGAGTATGTTCGCTGTGAATTTCTCCCATAAAATTGAACGCTTCCACCTCGTCTGTCTTGTTGTTAATTTCCAGAAGTTCATCCACAGAGATCGCAAGAATGGTCGCAATACGTGAAATTTCTGCTACATTAATGGCCTTGGCGCCCGAGATGATCTTGCTCATCACCTGTTTGGAGACCCCAAGCTTTCCTGCAAGGTCCTGTTGGGACATGCTTTTATCTTTCAAAAGTCGCTGGATATTGCTCCCGACTTCCTGGAAGGTAACTCCAATCATATTAATTGCCTCCATCTTTCCGCGTATAAGTATAGGATTGGGTGCAGACAAAGTCAACATAATGTGTACTTTCTATCAATATGCTATTATGAGTCAATAATAATGTACATTTAGCCCTATTTGTCAGGAAATAGCATACTTTTCCTGCCAAAAAGTACTATCATTACGGGTAGTATGAAGACGGAGGTTGTAAGTGAATAAAAAACACGTTCTTCGGGGAGTTATGTGTGCTGCCTGTCTTTTCTTTGTATTGGCCTGTGACGGGTCGCTTCTCGTTTCCCTGTATACCAGCGATATGCTCACGGTCGCCAGGCAAAGCGAGACGGTACTCTATACCAGTGTTACCATCATCGCCTCGGGTTTAAAGGAAGAAAAGGATATTGAGTTCCTGCGGAACAATCTCAATTCGTTCAGCAATGAACGGATTATCAAGCATGATTACAGCGACGCCCTTACCTTTACTGTCAAGGTTCCCATAGTTAATGAGAACTTTCAGGGGACGTTCGATTCATCAAAAGATTTGCTCTTTATTTACGCGAATGACAAACCGGATCGTATTGACTACCTTTGCAAGTATAACAGTGCGGTACTTGATACGATCTCAACGTATCTGAAAAACGAGCACTTCCAGACTTTTAACTGGAATGATCTCACTTTGTCTCTGAAACTGGAAAACGATTTGCAGGAACCCGTTTCCGTCCTCGCGTACAGTTCGTTCATCAACGGTGAGCCTTATCCGTTCTCCGCGGCAATAACTTTGAACCGGCGTGATCATGTCGATATAGAATTCAGCAATGTTCTCAGAAACTCGATAGTCAAGGGAAAGAAACCGCTTGTGGTTTCAATAAAGAAGTGACAGGAAAACAGAAAAAAATCTGAATAAGTATCTCATTTTGGAATCTGCGTATCATTGTGAGATACGCAGATGTTTTAACTATTCAATAGATACCGATAGAGGAGTCTCCCGCTCCACCAAATAATCTGCCCCCATCTCCCGCAGCTCCTCATCATCCCCAATTCCACCGGTTATCCCGCAACAGGCGATGCCGGCGTTTCGGGCGGTGTTGATATCCACTGAGGAGTCACCGATGAGGATGGTCCGGTCCGGCGTGCTTCCGGTTTTTTCCATGATGAGCGTGATTCCCGCGGGATCGGGTTTGAGCGTTCCGGCGGATTCGGGACCGTAGATACAGGTGAAAAAACTGTCGGCATCGAGTGCCTTCAAGATGCGGATCGCGAGGTCTTCGGGTTTGTTGGTAAGGACGGCAAGGCGCTTTCCCTGCCGTTTCAGGGTTTCCAGCCATTCCCGCATTCCAGGATACAGGGCGGTTTTTTCGGTGCAGTGTTTGGCGTATTCCGCGCGGTATTCGGGGAGCGTCCGTTCTACCAGGGAGACGAGTTCTGTTTCGCTTACGTTCGCGGCAGTGGCGAGGGTGCGGGAAACAAGGGTGCGCGCACCGTTACCAATCCCGCGGCGTACGGTTTCGCGATCGACCGGGGGAAAACCGTTATGGGCGAGGGTGGCGTTCATTGCGGTGGTCAGGTCGTCAAGGGAATCGATGAGGGTACCGTCAAGATCAAAGATATAGAGGTCGTACTGGTCGGGGATCTGCGTGGTGTAGTCCATGGGCATCATTGTACTGGTCTTTATCCGGCGCGTCGAGGGGACCTTCTCCTCGCAACGATGACAAGGGTGATGCTGCACCACTACATGGTGAGCAAAGTAAAATAAATAGTTGCCATATTTTACTTTACGCAGTATAAGTAAAATAAGAGAAATCATAATTTACTTTGGGCGAATTCAGGGTATCACAGAACTGGCTTGGTGGCGCAAGTTTGGCGGATGCCGTGTTTATCCCTCCCGCACATACGGAGTTACCTGATTTATTGTCGGATTTTGAATTGTTTCTGAATGATACGCATTTGCAAATTCCTCACCTGATACGTATAGCTATTGCGCATTATCAGTTCGAAACCATCCATCCGTTTCTCGACGGAAATGGGCGAATAGGACGTTTATTGATTACGTTATACCTTGTTTCATCGGGTATTCTCGACAAGCCCCTTCTGTATCTTTCAGAGTTTTTTGAAGATAACAAGGGTTTGTATTATGACAATCTTACTCTGGTACGGACGAAAAATGATCTGAATCAGTGGATTCGTTTTTTCCTGGCCGGTGTAGTCGAAACCGCGACACGATCGTCCGAAACCTTGCAGAAGATTATCAGCTTGAAGAATGCTATTGAGAAAGAGCGGATACTCCTCATGGGAAAGAGATCACGGCAAGCGCTTGACCTTTTCCATAACCTGTTCAGCAAGCCGATCATAAACATCCGTGATGTACAGATATTCACCGGACTTTCTCCGAAAGCGGCAAATGATCTTGTGCAAGTGTTTGTAGAGAAAAAAATCTTGACGGAGACTACCGGTTATCAACGGAACCGGGTATTTGTCTTTACTGAGTATCTGAAGTTGTTTGATTCCCGATAACGTTCCCCGCTTCGTCCGTCGCGAGTTTCCCGTTGGAGAAGTCCAGTATCGGCAGGGGGTTTCCCCAGGGGTCGTGGAGCAGGGCGTACTTTCCAATGCGTATCTGGATGGGTCCGAACATGAGTGTTCCGCCTTGTTCGGTGATTGACTTGATGGCATCGTCTACATTGTCAACAAGAATGCAGGTTTCAAAGGGGCGGCCGTCGGTGTGCAGTACCAGTTCGTCGTCGGAGTCCGGCAGCGAGAGCCCGGCGGAATGGTTCCCGTCCCGCCAGAGGAGGGCGTGTCCGAGACTTGCGTAAAACGCTATACCCTTGTCGAGATCGTCAACGGGCAGGCTGTAGCAGTCAATTTTTCTGAATACCGGTTTTATCATTACGTCATGCTCCTTATAGTGAGTATATCATCGAACGTGAATAGACGAAACGGATGCATTATCAGAATGAAACAGATACCGGGTTGCAACGTGTGTTATTTGATGGCTGGTATGTATGCTGTTGCTATTAAAACCGAAGCAAGCTATTATAACCGTAGCACGGTCGGAGAAGCCGGCCGGCGAAAAAGGATGTAGTATGCCAGTAATTAGAATTTCCATGGCACCGACCAATGCCGAGGTTAAGAAGGAACTGATCGAGCGGGTCACCGCCGAGGCAATCGCAGTGACGGGAGTCCCGGCGATAGAGTTCACCACCTTCATCGAGGAATATCCCTACGACAACATCGGCAGGGCCGGGATGACGATGGTCGATTACAGGGCTTCCCTGTCCAAATAGGACGGGACGGGTGGCGGGGCGGCTATTGACGCCCCGTTGTACAGGATGGTATTTTACGGTCATGTCCATACCAAAACCCGGGAAACCGGTTCGCGGCTCCACGACAGGGGCTCCCCTCATGGCTCTCTTCGACCTGCTCGGTAGGCGGTGGGCAATGGGTGTTCTATGGAACCTGGCGCCGCGCGGTCCTTCGACCTTTCGTGCCCTGCAGGAAGCCTGCGTAAGCAAGAGCGGCACCATCTCTCCGTCCATCCTCAACACCAGGATAAAAGAACTCGAAGAAGCAAAGCTTCTCGTGCGAGGGCTGCAGGGCTATGAGCTCACACCCCTCGGGCACGAACTCTTCGATCTCCTCGAGCCCTTCAAGGACTGGGCTCACCGCTGGAGCCGGGAGCTTGAGAAGAATTGAGGAAGCGGGGAGCGGGACCGCTCAGTTTCCTCCGCTCGCGTACTGTTTTATGGCGGAGTTCCAGATGTGGGACGCGATCCAGCCAAAGATGACCGGCGCGGCGATTCCCCAGGCGAACCAGACCGGCGGAAGCCGTCCGAGCGCGAAGAGGGCGGGGAAGTTGGTGATCACGAAGATGGGTATCACGAAGACGCCAACCGCCTGGCCGATACGGTTATAGACGACCATCGGCACATTGTTGAAATCCCAGAAGGTATCGGCAAGACCCGCGATTGCGTCGGCTCTGACGATGCGGAAAACAAGGGTCATCGGAATGATCCACAGGGCATAGCCGACGGCGGCGCCCGCAGAAGCAAAAAAGGACCAGCCGAGTACAAGCGGAAGATCGATCGCGATCCCGGATCTCGCGAGGCCGACGATGACCATGATGATGCCGGCAATTGTATCAAAGAAAAACGCTCCCATGTCCGAGCGGCGGAAGGTTGCCAAAAACTGGGTGTTGACCGGCTTGACCAGGATCAGGTCGAAGGAGCCATCATGCACCAGGCGACTGAGCTGGAACAGGTTCATCGCGAAGACTCCGGCGTAAAATCCGGTGAGCGCTACGTATGAGCCAACGAAGACCAGGATCTCGTCGGGACTGAATCCGCCGATGCGCTTTCCCGCCGAGTAGGCAACGATCACGTACATCGTCTTGGCCAAAAGATAGCCTGCTTCCATCATGATTCCGGTAATAAAGTTCGCGCGGTACTCCATCTGACTCATGAAATTTATCCTGACGAGACGGAGCCAGATTGAAAAATGTCTGACTATTTCCCGCATATCAACTCCCTACAGCCGCGAAGCGGCGGATGCCGCGCGACCAGATTGCTTGACCGAGCGCGGCGAGGACAACCATCCAGAAGATGGCGACGGCGAACGACCCGAGGACGCTTTCCGGCGGAATGCGGCCGGTCAAGAGCTCGGTCGGGAATTGTATCGTAAAGCGGAACGGCAGGAGCGTAAGCACGCTCGAGGCGTCGGGTCCCAAAACGGCCAGGGGGAGTATGCCTCCCGATGCCGCGATGATCACGATTCTGACGGCCTCGAAGAGATACCCGATCTCGGTGAGCCAGAAGCCCACGAGGGCCACACACCAGAAGACGAGGAAGTTCAACACGAAGGCCAGGGCTAGCGACAGGACGAAGAGCACGAAGGCGCCGGCGGACACGACGAAACCGAGGGCCATGGCCAGGATCCAGACGGCCAGCACAAGCAGTACTCCCATGAACGCAGTCTGGACGATCTTGTCGCCGATGAACGAAAAGAGGCGGAAGCCGAAATAGCCGATCGGCTTTACCAGATAGCGGTCGAGGCTTCCCGACTTGATGTCCGCGTTCACGTCGTATTCGAAACCGGTCCGAACCAGGCGCGAGACGAGCTGTGCGATAACCGTGTAGGCGACCATCTGCGGAAAGGTAAAACCGAAGAGCGAAGAAGCGGGATCGTCGCTGTAGATGACGATCCAGAGGGCTGTCTGGATTACGACGGGAGCGATCGCGCCCGCGACGGAGAGAAAAAAGTTCACCCGGTACTCGAGTGCCGCGCGGAAACCCGTTCCCAGGCACTTCGCGTACTTGCCGGCGAAATGCGGCTCAGCCATTTGCGGCCTCCCACCGGTACAGTCGGGCAATTCCCTCTTCGAGGGGAACGTCCTCGATCGTCAGATCGATAACGGGAAGTTCGTCGAGCATCCTGCGGGAAAAAGCGCGGACCTCTGAACGGTCAACGTCGAAAACGGCCGAGTTAGTGTCGTGCGAACGAAAGCCCGGAATCGCGGAGAGGCGCGCCTCGGCGAGTTCTTCGGAAAAAATGAGGCGGACGGTCTTGCGGTTCGCAAGGGTCTCGTTCACGCCGGACAAGGGGCCGTCGTACACCGACTCGCCGTGATTGATCAGGATTATGCGTTCGCACAGGTCTTCGATGTCGGAAAGGTAGTGGCTGGTAAGCATCACGGTTGTTCCGAAGCGGCCCTTGAGCGCCTTGAGCAGATCGCGGATCGCGCCTTGCGAGATGAGGTCGAGGCCGATTGTCGGTTCGTCGAGAAAGAGGACGCGTGGGCGGTGCAAGAGGGCGGCGATGATTTCCATCTTCATGCGCTCGCCGAGCGAGAGTCGCCGCACCTGGACGGGAAGTTGTTCCGCAATTCCAAACAGACTGACGAGTTCGTCGAGGGTCGTGCGATATTCCTTGCGGTCTATCTCGTAAATAGCGCGGTTGAGGTTGTTTCAACGGCGTCGGTATACGAATCGTATCCCCGGAATTTTTCGAGAGCTGCCCGCGCAACCTGTACGCGCTGTTCGGTGTCCAGGAGGCCTATGTGGTACCAGAGCGCGGTTTTCTCCGCGATGGCGTTTCCAATGTCCGACTGGCTTTGTCCCGCGACCCGCACGATGGCCGCGAAATATCGGTCCTTGTTGTACATGCCCTTTGCGAGGGGGAAGCTCCCCGAGCCGCCCCGTGAAAAACCGGTGAGGTACACCCGGGTGCGGTCAATGCGGAAGCCTGCCGCGATCGCGCTGTCTATCCAGTCCGCCAGAGCCTCGCCGTCCCCAACGCCGTCTTTCTGGTAGTCGATTACGAAGGCCGGATGTGTTTTGCTTACGGCCGAATATTCACCTTGTCCCTCGCCCCAATAACCTGAAACCAGGAGCGGATAGTTCCGCGCTGCGTTCGCCTCCCGTTCGTATCCCCAGGGGCTTTCAAAATTCCGGCCGTCATGACTCAGTGTCACCGGAGCCTCGTCCTCCGTGAATGTTTCGGGGGGATCCAGCGGGAGAGATGCACCGTCGTGCTTGCTGTCTCCGGCTCCGTCGGAACAGGCGCCCGCGAAAAGGCAGAGGGTTATGCCAATTACCAACGCGATAGTTCGAATAGGTGTTCTCATGGCAGTAACGTTAGCACGTCCCGTATGGAATGACAAATGCAAATATTCCGGCAGGGACTGCATGTCAGGCACATCGGTCTTTTCTGGCAAAAAAGCGATATACGAACTATACTGCCTGCGGAGTGCGTAATGAAAAACCAATGGAGACTTCTTGTACTGTTCCCGGTTGTGTTTGTCGTTGTGAGTTGTACTGCGTCCGGTGTCGTTCAACCGGGCGATCTGGTAATTGATTCCTTGATGTATGAAAAAACAAGTGATGTTGTGGTTATTCCCCGGAAGGGGAGCGTTACCATCAGCGCTGTTGATGACAGCTATTGGGATTCCATTGTTTCCGAATCGACTGGAGCGATGTGGCGGGGTGTGTTTATTAAGGATCGAACCGTTACGCTTGGTCCGTATGCCATGGCAAAGTATCCGGTAACCCAGGAATTGTTTACCGCGGTAATGGGGTTTAATCCATCGCATTTCAGGAAAGAGAATCTGAATGGCATGCATGACTCTGTCGGTACGGCTGAAAACCCGAATTTGCGGCCGGTCGATACTGTTTCATGGTTTGATGCTGTCGTTTTTTGTAATCTGCTTACCCTGCGAATGATGAGGGAATCCGACTGTGTGTACTATACGAATTCCCGCTGTTCAAGGATATACACGCGTGAAGACGCTGACGAGGGTATTCTTCCGTTTTATGACATGCGGAAGAGAGGGTACCGGCTGCCGACGGAGGCAGAATGGGAATTCGCTGCGCGCGGTGGAAACACAAGCGCATCCGACTGGTATGGTGCGTATTCCGGTACCGGGTCAGAGAATGGCCGGATGGTGCATGATGCGCAGCACTATTCGTTTGTCGATACCAATCTGGATGCGTACGGGTGGTACCGGGGCAATTCAAACGGAATGACGCACGAAGTTGGAACCAAACTGCCCAATGCGCTCGGTCTCTACGACATGTCGGGAGGTGTATGGGAGTGGTTGTACGATGTGTATGATAATGAGGTCCATACCGGGACATTCAAGAATCCGTCGGGTGCGCCAACCGGAACCAGCAGAGTTTTGCGCGGCGGCTCCTGGTATGATCCTGCTTTTGAATGTTCAGTAATCCGGCGATTCCACAATGGGCATCCGTATATCCCTCACTTCTATTTCGGCTTCAGATATTGCAGAAGTTTGTAAGAGTACAAAGGGACGGTTCTCCGACTACGCTTCTGGACGAGGAGCGCGGGGAATCATGGTAGCCTATCTCGATTCGTCCGTAGTTCTCCTGTACATTCTCAAGGGTGACCTGGCAATCCGGCACGCGCTTGCGTGTGAAACCATACTTTCAAGTGAGCTGTTGGAGATTGAGTGCAGACGTGTTCTTCAGCGGTGCCGTCTGGTCGGAGAACTTTCCGACATAACGTATGTGACCGCAGTGAAGCGTCTGGATGCACTTCTCGCAGGGATTAGTCTTCTGGCCCTTTCGTCTCCAGTCAAGAAGCGGGCTATGGACGCATTTCCTGTGGTCATCAAGACGTTCGATGCGCTGCATCTTGCGACAGCAATTATATTTTCCGAAAAACATTTGTCTGAAACAATACTCATATTCTCGTATGACGAAGCCATGAATCGCTGTGCTTCCGTTCTCGGTTTCGCTGTGCCGCTCGCGTAATCCCGCTAATATGGCACGCGCATCTGGAATCCGTAACTTCCGTTCGCAATCACCGGTATGAATGAAGGCCGCTCTTTTCCCTGCGTTGCGTTTCTTCCGCCGTACCGTGAACGGAAGTCGGTGCCGACGGTCCATCCGATGGCGTGGCCGATGAGGACGCCGGCAACGACGTCCGAGGCCCAGTGAATGTTGCCGTCTATCATGGCGTAGCCCATGAGGGCCGCAGCGGCATAGGTGAGTACCGCGAATTCCCGGAATGACGGGTCATCTTTGTAAAACGCGGTGAGGGCGGAGGCGGCGGCGAAGGCGGTGGCGGTGTGGCCGGAAGGCCAGAGACCGCCAATATTCTGGAACGGGTAAAAATCGTGGGCGTCGCGGCTTTTCCGGAGCGGGAAATTTCCGCCGGCGTGATCGTCGCCCCGGTCTATAAAGGCGCGCCCAAATACGAATTTTTCCGTTGTGGTGACCAGGAAGGAAATTCCGACTGCCTGCACGACCGCGCCGGACGCATATTTGTATTCCGGGGTATCGGTTGCCCAGTAGACGATTGCCGCGGGGAGTATGTGCCAGACGTTTCCTACCAGCAACGCGCCGGTATCGAACGCGTCGCCCAGGTAATTCTTGTCCGTATCAACGATGTTCTGGTCAATCGGAGTGGCGATCATCAGGGCGGTTGCGCCAACCGCTCCGAGATGCCAAAATGCGTTTTTTCCGATATGGCTGTTGATGGTGTTTGTGAGAAACCCGGTAACCGGTGAAGGTGATGGTTTTACAGGTTCTTCTGCGGAAAGATTCCACGGGATAAGTTGCGCCAGGAGAATCGCTGTTAGCAGGTATTTCTTCATACGTTTCATGGCTCCGTGATCCGCGATGGTGTTCGCGTTATTGCCGCACGCGGCAAGAATCAGTACTGTCAGGACAAGCGGGATTCTTTGTAGCGACATGCTGTGCCCCCCAATGATTCGTTCAGTCTTTCCAAACCCTGTGCGCAAAAGTGTAAAGCTCGTTTGATCGTACTGTCAATATAAAACCAGTACTTTTGGTACTGGTCAAAACACTACTTCAGGGATGACCACGCCTGCGCAACTCCCCGTACACTGTGGCTGGAAGGAAATCCAATTCAATTCCAGGAGTGTGTATATGAAGAAAACAATTTTTAATGGCGCGGTACTGTTAAGCGTACTGCTGTGTTTCTCTCTCGTTCTTTTCGCCGCGTGCGATACGGGAACCTCCGGTGATTCCGACGATACGGAAACCCCGATCGAAAACCCCGACTAATGATCCGACGGACGATCCGATGGACGATCCTGCTGCAGCCCCCGCGCCAAAGCTCGATTTTGAAAGCGCGAACATCGCGACACTCAAAACTAATGGCGCTATTGCACCGAGTATGAATAATCTTAATGCAACATGGAACCCTAATCCGCTAGCAGAAGGTGAACAATTCACTGATCAGGCAGTCACAGACATGGTCATGGAAGCGGTTGCTACTGAACATGATTCAGGTTCAGCGTGTCTCGGTGTAACGGCAACCGCATATCAGAATTTCTACGCTCGCAATGTTGCCCAGTGGATGTTCCAGATAAATCTTGGAGGTGCAGGTCTTGGAGAAACGGTTGATCTTACCGACAAGACAGTCTCAATCAAGGCCTTTGTACCGGAAGGTAGTAAAATCGAGGCGATCAAACTGGTGTTTGGCCATGATGGGCAGGAGTCACAGGGAAAACAAGTTCGGTTTGATGAGGGTGATGGTCATCAGCCAAAGGATACCTGGACAACTGTGAGTTACAAGTATATTAATAAAGAAGAAATTAATACAGATTATACCTCGGGTGATTTCGATATCGGAAAAGTTAAAACTATAACTGTTATAGCGTTAATTGATAGTGGTACTGCAAATGTACCGGGCCAGACAGTTTACCTCGACAGTCTCGACTGGTAATCATTTTTCTGACTGAAGGGCGGTACTTTCGCGGGCGGTTGCCCGTGAAAGTACCGTTTTTTTTTGTCCCCGTGCTTCGCCTCGCGTGGCCCCCTCTTCGAACGGCTGTGAGCAGGGCCAGTGCGCGCCGGAACACGCGTTGTGCCTCGGTCCTGGTGTGAATCGTAAATTCTTCACCCATCGATCATAAAAAATTCAACTTTTTCTCCGTCGAATCTCTCCAGAGTGGTAACAGCAGTAAATTTTCATACCAAATGGATAAAATACTTCATGTACTTCCGAACAGGGCGGATGTACCATGCACGTACTATAGGCGGCGTTGCCGTTTAACGGAAAGATTGAAACCGTTTCAGCCAGCGGTATCGGATTGTACCTGCGTGAGTGAAGGGAAAGCTCTCAGTGGAAACCCTGGCCTGGAATGACTTTTAATCACTATTTTGTTCGTTCCCTTAAGGAGGGTTCCATGAAAAAAATTTTATGCATGCTGCTCGTTCTTCTCGCAGTGGCTCCGCTGGTAGTATTTGCCGGTGGACAGAAGGATTCCGGTCTTATCAAGGTCGGTATTGTCAATAATCCCCCGTCCGAATCCGGATACCGCGCTGCGAACGTTGCAGACTTCGAAAAAGTATTCACCGCAGATAACGGTTATGAAGTTTCTACCTTCTATAGCCTGAAGAACGACGAGCAGCTCAATGCCGCTTCACAGTTCATCACTGATGGTGTTGACTACATCCTTCTTTCAGCCGCCGCAACCGACGGTTGGGATTCCGTTCTCCGCAACGCCAAAGAAGCCGGTATCAAGGTATTCCTCTTTGACCGCATGCTCAACGCGGACCCGAGCCTCTACGAAGCAGCTGTTGTTTCCGACATGGCCAATCAGGGTAACACCGCTGTTGCATGGCTCAAGGCACAGAAGCTCCCCGAATACAATGTAATTCACATTCAGGGCGCCATGGGTAGCGATGCCCAGATCGGACGCACCAATGCGCTCGAAGCCGAATTCAAGGCCGGACGGATGAAGAAAGTTGCCCAGCAGACCGCTACCTGGGACGAAGCCGAAGCAAAGAAAATCGTTGAATCCGTTATCAACTCCAAGCAGAAGTTCAACGTTATCTATGCTGAAAACGACGGTATGGCCAAAGGTGCTGTTGCCGCGCTCGACGAAGCTGGTATTACCCATGGTGTGAAGGGCGACGTTGTCGTGATGGGATTCGACTGCAACAGGTGGGCACTCCGTGAACTGCTCGCCGGTAACTGGAACTATGACGGTCAGTGCAGCCCCTTCCAGGCAGCTGTTATTGACACCATGATCAAGAAGATCGAAGCCGGTGGAACAATCACCCAGAAGAAAGTCATCTCCGAAGAAAAGGGATTTGATGCAAAGACCATTACCCAGGCTGACATTGACAAGTACGGTCTTGGTGAGTAAGACAACATAGCGTAGCTAAAAAAATTTGACGGCGCGGGACACGTAATTCCCGCGTGATCCGCGCCGTCTTTTCTTCCAATCGTTACTGTAGTGCAGGTGGTTCTTTTCAATGAACAATGAAACAGTGTTAACAATGCGCGGAATTTCAAAGTCGTTTCCGGGTGTCCGTGCCCTGAACAATGTTGATTTCACCCTGAAGAAGGGCGAAATTCACGCGCTTATGGGAGAGAACGGCGCCGGGAAGTCCACCCTGGTAAAGGTGTTGACCGGTGTGTACCCGAAAGATTCCGGCGAGATCAGTATTGCCGGCGTGGGTAATGATCTTTCCATTCGATCTCCCCAGGATGCCCAGCATTTGGGTATCAGTACCGTTTATCAGGAAATAACCCTGTGTCCGAATCTTACCGTTGCCGAAAACATGTTTATCGGACGGGGCGGTTATCGCTTCGTGAACTGGAAGGCGCAGGAAAAAAAGGCGACGGATATTCTCAGGAAGTTGAAAATTCCGACAACGGCAACCCGCCAGCTCGGCGCGTGTTCGCTCGCGGTTCAGCAGATGGTGGCGGTTGCCCGCGCCGTCGATATGGAATGCAAGGTGCTCATTCTCGATGAGCCGACCTCGTCGCTTGATGAGCGCGAGGTGGAGCTTCTGTTCTCGCTCATGCGTGATCTCAAGGCACGCGGGGTAGGGATCATTTTCATTACGCACTTTCTTGAACAGGTCTATGAAATAAGCGACCGGATAACCGTTTTACGAAACGGTGAGCTGGTTGGCGCGTATGATATACAGGATTTGCCGCGGGTAAAGCTCATTTCCGCCATGATGGGAAAGGATCTTGACGATCTTTCCGAGTTGATGCAGCAGAAAAAAGATCGTAAACAGAATACGGAAGTGATATACGAAGCAACGTGCCTTTCCAGTGCTGAAGGCACCAAGCCGTTTGACTTCAGAATCCACAAGGGTGAGGTAAACGGGTTCACCGGTCTTCTCGGATCGGGCCGCAGTGAAAGTGTTCGTGCCATATTCGGTGCTGACCGCATTACCGGCGGCACGATGAAGATTAACGGCAAGGAAACGAAGATAACCAGTCCGATCGATTCCATGAAGCACGGGATGGGGTATCTTCCCGAAGACCGGAAGGGCGACGGTATAATAGAAGATCTCTCTGTTCGCGAGAACATCATTCTCGCCCTGCAGGTGCTCAAGGGATTTTTCCGGCCGTTCTCGCGGAGCGAGGCTGAAGCGTTCGCGGACGAGTACATCAAACTGCTCGGGATAAAGACCGCGTCTACGGATACGCCCATCAAGTCCCTTTCGGGAGGCAACCAGCAAAAGGTAATACTCGCGCGCTGGTTGTTGACCAATCCGCAGTATCTGATTCTCGATGAACCCACGCGGGGAATCGATGTTGGTACGAAAGTTGAAATTCAAAAGCTCGTGCTCAAGCTTGCCGCGGAAGGCGTGAGCGTTACCTTCATTTCTTCGGAAATTGAAGAAATGCTGAACACCTGTTCCCGGCTCATCGTTATGCGGGACCGGAACATTGTAGGCGAGCTGACCGGTGACCAGCTGACGCAGAGCACCATCATGCACACAATCGCGGGGGAGGGTTCTCACAATGATTGATACCAACGTAATGCGGACATGGGTAAAGAAACTGACGCAGTCACAGCTTGCGATTCCCCTGTTCGCGCTGTTTCTCATCGTCATTTTCAATGTGTTCCGGGATCTCAGCTTTTTTGAGGTCTCGATCAGAACGAACAACTTCGGTAACGCCGTTCTTTCCGGAAACCTGATCAGCATTTTGAGCGGCGCTTCCGAGCTTGCGATTCTGGCGATCGGCATGACCCTCGTAACGTCCGCGACAAAGGGGCAGGATATCAGTGTGGGCGCCGCGGCGGCCATAGCGGGGAGCGTTTTTGTAAAGGTGCTCCGCGCGAACGAGATTACCCTGCCGATCATTCTCGTGGCGCTTTTGACCGCCTGTGTGATCGCGATTTTCTTCGGACTGTTTAACGGCATGCTCGTCGCGAAGTTCAATATCCAGCCGATGATCGCCTCGCTCATTTTGTTTACGGCAGGGCGGCCGATCGCGTACTGGATAAACGGCGGCGCGACTCCGAATGTGGACAGTCCCCTGTTGAGTTATCTGGGAAGTTTCATTCCGGGTATCGCGATACCGAGTCCGATATTGATAGTTATCGGGTTTGTTATTCTCATGGTACTCGTTCTCAAGTTTACCAATCTCGGGCTGTACATCCAGTCCGTCGGTATCAATGAACGGGCGGCACGGCTTAACGGTATCAACCCGGTGTTCATGAAGCTTCTTGTGTTCATGATCCTCGGTGTTTGCGTGACCATCGCGGGATCCATGAACGTGTGCCGGATCGGTTTGATCAATCATGAGACCATACTGATCGACATTGAGATGGACGCGATCCTGGCGGTCGCTATCGGCGGTAACGCGCTGAGCGGCGGCAAGTTCCGGCTCGCCGGTTCGGTTATCGGCGCGTACATTATCCAGGCGCTTACGATAACGCTGTATTCCATGAAGGTTTCCTCTACGGCGGTAAAGGCGTACAAGGCGATTGTAATCATCACCATCGTGGTGCTCGGATCGCCCGTAGTAAAACAATGGCTTTTCCAGCTTCGCGACAGGCTGGTGAAGAAACCGGTAACGATTGCGGAGAGTAACTGATATGACATTCATCGGAAAGAAAACAAACGCCATCAAGGAACCGGTTTCAAATACAACCCTCCTGTTGACGATTACCGTGTGCGGGTTCTTCGCGATGTACCTGCTCGCCATGCTCATCTGGGGCGGCGGATTCCTGAATCCGCAGCAGTTCCTGGATATCTTCAACAACAACGCGTATCTCATTATATGCGCGTGCGGTCTCACCATCGTCATGATTACGGCCGGGATCGACATTTCGGTCGGTGGTACGGTCGCGCTCATAACCATGACCTGCGTTGTCCTCATGGAAGACTTCGGATTCGGAGTTTGGGGATCACTCCTGGTTGCCCTGGGAATCGGGCTTGCCATGGGCTTGCTGCAGGGATTTTTGGTCGCCTATCTCAGGATACAGCCCTTTATCGTTACGCTTGCCGGAATGTTCTTTACCAAGGGCATGACGACAATCGTGAGCAAGGAACCCCGAACCGCCGCGAACGAGATTTTTCTCGCCATCAAAAACTTCCGTATCGTTGTGCCGGGTATTGGCTCGTACGGAAGAACCGGAAACTTCATTCCGGCGCGGATTGAGCCGGGTGTTATTATTGCTCTTCTGCTCGTGCTTGCCATCTGGGCAATGCTCAAATGGACCCGTTTCGGGCGCAATCTCTATGCCGTGGGGGGTAATAGCGAGAGCGCACTGATGCTTGGTATTAATGTGAAGCGGACACAGTTTTTTGCCTACGTCCTCAGCGGCATACTTGCCGGAATCGCCGGATATGTGTATCTCCTCCACACCGGTGCCGGTAATGCCGCGAACGCGACCCAGGCGGAAATTCAGGCGATCGCTTCATCGATCATCGGAGGCACCCTCTTGTCCGGTGGTGTCGGTAGTGTTATCGGAACCCTCTTCGGCGTGATGTCATTGAAGACGATAAGCAACATTGTCGTCGCGTCGGGGTTGCGGGAGCCATACTGGCAGAGCATTACCACCGGACTCATGCTCTGTTTCTTCATCCTGCTGCAAAGCGTGATCCTCGCCTATCGCAAGAACAAGGCGGGATCCCGAACCTGCTGAACGAAACCGTGCCGTCTTCCTCCCCGCGGGGAGGAAGAACCGGTGCGGTCCTTTCCCCATTGACCCAAATCAGTACTATCGTATAGTATTCCCGTAAAAGCGTACCACTGTCCTGAACAGCTGCGCTGACTACAAAGACGTAGGATTACTTTCTACCAAGGAGGTTCCTATGGATCCGGTCAGCGATGCTGCAATTCTCACCACATTTTCCGTAGGTCTCGATACCGTCTGGGTGCTGTTATCCGCATTCCTTGTTTTTTTCATGAATCTCGGTTTTGCCATGGTTGAAACCGGGCTGTGCCGCAGCAAAAACGCGGTGAACATTCTTTCAAAGAACTTCATCGTTTTTGCTATCGCGTCCCTTTCGTTCTGGATTATCGGGTGGGGACTCATGTTCGGAAACGGCAATCCCTTTGTCGGTCTGCAAGGTTTGTTCTTTGCGAACGGCGGTGTTGACGAAGGGTACGACGCCATCTCCTGGACGCAGGTTCCATTCTGGGCAAAGTTCATTTTTCAGCTGGTCTTTGCCGGAACCGCGGCGACCATCGTTTCCGGTGCCGTGGCTGAACGAATCAAGTTCCCCGCGTTCATCGCCTTTGCCTCGCTCCTCGTTGCATTCGTGTATCCGGTAACCGGTCACTGGATATGGGGCGGCGGTTGGCTGCAGTCACTCGGGTTCTGGGATTTCGCCGGTTCCACGGTCGTTCATTCGGTCGGCGGCTGGGCAGCGCTTGCCGGTGTCATCCTCCTCGGGCCGCGACTCGGCAAGTACCGTAAAGACGGTACCGTCATTCCCATAATCGGGCACAACATGTCCCTCGTTACCCTCGGCGGTCTCATCCTCTGGTTCGGTTGGTTCGGCTTCAACCCCGGTTCGACCATGGCCGTTGGCGACGGCTCGGCTATCGCGCACATTGTGGTTACCACCAACACCGCCGCGGCCGCCGCGATCCTTTCTTCCACGATTGTTGCCTGGATTACGCTCGGCAAACCGGACCTTTCCATGATCGTGAACGGTGCGCTCGCGGGGCTTGTGGCCATTACCGCCGGATGCGCCTTCGTGAGCGTGGGCAGTGCTGCCATTATCGGTCTTGTTGCCGGGGCCCTTGTTGTGTTTGCCGTTCCCTTCTTTGACCGTAAAAAAATTGACGATCCCGTCGGCGCGCTCTCGGTGCATCTTGCCAACGGTATCTGGGGAACCCTCGCGGTAGGCCTCTTTGCCGTGGACGGCATAACCGGCTCGGCGACCGGAAACGGACTGTTTACCGGCGGCGGTGCTGGCCTCCTCGGTGCACAGGCTCTCGGCGTTGTCGCGGTTGGCGGCTTTGTTTTCACCCTGTCCTTCGTGATCTGGTTTGTTCTCAAAGCAGTGATCGGCATCAGAGTGTCCCGTGAAGAAGAAATCGGCGGACTGGACCGGGGCGAACACGGCGCTGAAGCCTACGCCGGATTCCAGATTATCGACTGAGGAAGGAGACCATTATGAAACTTATTGTCGCACTTATACAGCCGTACAAGCTTGAAGATGTAAAGCAGGCGCTTGTTGACGCCAAGATATCAAAGATGACGGTGAGCCCGGCCCACGGCTGCGGCCAACAGGCAGGCTACACCGAGGAATATCGCGGTACGATTACCGAAGTTAACCTCCACAAGAAAATCCGCCTCGATATCGCGGTCAATGACGAGTTTGTTGACCCGACCATCGACGCCATCATCAAGGCCGCCCGCACCGGCAAGATCGGCGACGGCAAAATCTTCGTCACCAATCTTGAACGCTGCATCCGCATCCGCACCGGCGAAACCGGCTCCGAAGCGATAGGGTAAGAATGTACCCTGCGATATGCTGGTAACCCCGCCGGGGTGGTTGGCTGCCCGCGAAGTGCTGGCACCCCGCCGGGTTGCTGGCTGGCCGTGAAGTGTTGTGATCCCTATCTCCCCTTGTTTCCTGATACAAAAACTTTTTCTCAGAAATAACTTGCGTTTTCACGTAAGCGGAGTTAGCATTGTAATGAGGAAACCGGGAAACTGTAACGGGTTTCCTGGTTTCCGCCGTGCTAAACACCCCGCCGGGGAACACAACAGTCCACCGGGGTGTTGATCCGGCAGCAAGGAGATAAGGCAGGATGTGTGAATGAGTGATTCGGCAGATGTAACCAACGAAGTACTCCGCGGGGAGATTCTCACTGCGGCCATCGGCGCGTTCAACGCGGCCGGGGCGCGTTTTACGCTCAATGATGTGTGCCGTCCGCTCCGCATCAGCAAGAAGACTATTTACACGGTCTTTCCCGGAAAAGAAGCGCTTCTTTGCGCGATGATCGACGAAGGATTCCGGCGGGTAAAGGAAGAAGAGGAACTAATTTATCTCGATGGAACAATGTCTACCGCCGAGAAGATACGACGGATTGTAATCGTCATTCCCGAGTCATTCCGTCGTCTTGATTTCAGAAAGTTCGCATCGCTACGGGACGGGTACCCCGCGGTTTATGCGCAAATTGTCCAGCACCTGGAGACCGGATGGGACCGGACGCTGGAACTGTTCGAAAAGGGAATGCGTGAAGGAACGTTGCGGCGTTTTCCGCTGCCGCTCGTTAAGGCGATGATAGAGTCTTCGATGGAGGCTTTCCTGTTGGGGAAGTACCCGGATGATATTGAATATGAACAGGCACTTGATCTCATGATGGAAATTTTCATGAAAGGACTACTTGCGCGGGAGGACATGGCATGATTACGTTAACGGGAAAAGAGAAAGCGTCGTATGGCGCGGGGGCGGTTGCGAAGGACATGGTGTATTCCCTGGTCGCGGGATTCCTCATGTATTACTACAACACGGTGCTGGGAATTTCCGCGTCGTTCATCGGCGTACTCTTCATGGCCGCGCGTCTTTTTGACGCGATCAACGATCCGGTCATGGGCGTCATCATCGACAAGACAAAAAGTCCTATCGGCAAGTTCCGGCCCTGGCTTCTTGTCGGGACCGCCACAAACGCTATTGTGCTGTACTTGATGTTTTCCATTCCCGCCAATCTCGCGGGAAACAGTTTGTTGATCTATGCGTCGGTCGCGTATCTCGCCTGGGGAATCACCTATACGATGATGGACATTCCCTACTGGTCCATGATTCCCGCGCTTACCGAACCCGGGCGCGGGCGGGAGAATCTTTCGGTCATCGCCCGGAGCGCGGCCGGTTTTGGTTTCGCTTTACCGGTCGGACTGACGATGGTGCTTGTGCCCCTGCTCGGGGGAGGAAGCGAACGCGCGGGATTCAGCCGGGTTGCGTTGATTGTCGCGGTTGTTTTTGTCATCGGTATTCTGATAACGACGATACAGGTGAAGGAGAAAAATCCGGCCGCTGGCAAGAGTCCGCGGGTACGGGATCTCTTCCGGGCACTCGTGAAGAATGACCAGGCGCTGGTGGTTGTCGTCAGTATCGTCGTATTTAATGCGTCACTCTATCTGACGAACCAGCTTGCCCTGTATTTTTTCAGGTTTGACATAGGGAACGCCGCGCTCTTCGGTGTCTTTGGAACGGTCGGCGGCGCCGCGCAAATACTCGCCATGCTCACCATTCCTCTTTTGCGTAAAAAGTTTTCGAGCAAAAGCATCCTTGTCGGCGGTATTCTCACTACCATGACCGGTTATGCGCTCCTGTTTGTGATGGGAAGTTTGAGTATCACGAATATGGCACTGTTAAGCGTTGCCGCGATCATCATCTTCATGGGCTTCGGTATTGCGACCGTGTTGACTACTGTATTCCTCGCGAATACCGTTGACTACGGCGAGTGGAAAAATGGACAGCGTACGGAAAGCGTCATCTTTTCCCTGCAGACATTCGTGGTCAAGCTTGCCTCCGCGTTCTCCGTCCTCATCGCGGGTGTTGGTCTTGATCTAGTGGGACTCGATGTTGACGCCGCGGTCCAGACTGACGCGACGCTTCTTGGTCTGCGGTTCCTCATGGTGGTCGTCCCCATGATCGGTCTTGCTTTCGCCATCATCTATTTTGTGCGTTTCTACAAACTTGGCGACGACCAGCTCACTGAAATTACCGGCGAGCTGGCAAACCGACGAGAGTCTTGAGGCAGCGTATGAAGATTCCCCTGAATGACGGGTGGGCGTTTTCGCCTGCCTTTACCGACGAACAAGTGAGTCCGGCGTTTGACGATTCCGGTTTTGAGCGGGTTCGTCTGCCCCACACCGCGGTGGAGACTCCCTTCAATTGTTTCGACGAATCCGTGTATCAGATGGTGATGACATACCGCCGGCACATAGTCCTGGATGATGTGTATCCTCGCCAGGCGGTTCGTCTTACCTTTGAGGGTGCCGCACACGCGGCCGAAGTGTATCTTGACGGTGAAAAAGTTGGTGAACACTTCGGCGGTTACACGGCATTTACGGTGGATTTGACCGGCCGCGTTTTTCCGGGAAAAGATCATTTGATTGCGGTAAAACTCGACAGCCGCGAGTCCCTGAACATTCCACCATTCGGTCATGTCATCGATTACATGACGTACGGCGGACTCTATCGTGAAGTCTTTCTCGATATAACACGACCCGTATATATAGAAGATAGTTACATACGAACCGACCGTATTCTTGATGAAAAGAAACGCCTCCGAATAGACGGGCGACTGGGCGGCGCGGGGAGCGCAACCGGCGTCAGGAATGCTGAACACTCGATACGCATATCCTTGATGGACACTGATGGTACGGAAATTGCTGCGCCCGGTACAATCTCATGTTCGGGAGAATCATTCTCCGCCGAGTTTGAGATTTCCGGTGTCGAGCTTTGGAGTCCCGATCATCCCCGGTTATATGTTCTTCGCGCGGAACTTGAGAATGGCGAGTCGCTGGAGACGCGGTTCGCCTTCCGTGAGATTGCGGTCCGTTCGGACGGGTTCTTTCTGAACGGTGAACACGTGAAGCTCCGCGGACTGAACCGGCATCAGTCCTATCCCTTTGTGGGGTATGCCATGCCGGCGTCGGTCCAGAGGCTCGATGCGGATATTTTGAAGTATGAGCTCGGGTTGAACGCAGTGCGTACCTCGCATTATCCGCAGAGCCGGCACTTCATTGACCGCTGCGACGAGATCGGTCTTCTGGTGTTTACCGAAATTCCCGGCTGGCAACATATCGGGAATGAGGTATGGAAAGAACACGCGATTCGTCACGTGGAAGAGATGATACTGCAAAACCGGAATCATCCGTCAATTTTTTTGTGGGGTGTACGTATCAATGAATCACCCGACGATCATGATTTCTATTCGCGAACCAACGCACTCGCTCGCCGGCTTGACCCTGACCGCCCCACCGGCGGTGTCCGGTACATCAAGAGAAGCGAGTTGCTTGAAGATGTGTACACATACAATGACTTTTCGCATACCGGAGACAATGCCGGCATTGAAAAGAAAAACCGTATAACAACCCGCCGGGACGCGCCGTATCTCGTGAGCGAGTACAACGGGCACATGTTTCCGACTAAAGTGTTTGACGATGAAACACACCGACTGAATCATGCCCTTCGGCATGCGCGAGTGCTCAATGACTTGTACCGTGAACCGGACGTTCTTGGCGGTTTCGGCTGGTGCATGTTCGATTACAACACCCACAAGGATTTTGGCAGCGGCGACCGCATTTGTTATCACGGGGTGCTGGACATGTTCCGGAATCCCAAACTCGCTGCCGCGGTGTACGCGTCCCAGCAGGACGACGCGCCGGTTCTTGAAATCAGTTCGTCCATGGACGTGGGCGAGTATCCTGGAAGCATTCGCGGAGTAATTGTCGCGTTTACCAATGCCGACGAAGTGCGTCTCTATAAAAACGGACGGTTTATCAAATCATTTGGCCGCACGAAATCACGCTGGGACAGTCTTCCCCGCGCTCCGATCGTTATCGACGATTTTCTCGGTGACCAGCTCGACGACGAACCGGATCTGCCCCGCCTCGCGCGCCGTGTTTTGAAGAAACTGCTCCTGCTTATCGCGCGGTACGGTCCGGCGCATCTTCCCGCCCGTGCGCTGGCGCTCGGCGGCGTGCTCATGTTCCGGTACGGTATGAGTCGCGCGGAAATCACCGGGTATTATACCCGCTACATCGGCGACTGGGGACAGGCGGCGACTGTGTACCGGTTCGACGCAGTGACGCGCGGACAGGTCGTCGCGAGCTGCGAGAAGCGTGCCATGCGGAGTGTCCAGCTTGACCTCCGGGTCGACCACACCATGCTTTGCGAATCCTCCACCTACGATGTGGCGACGGTACGGATCCGGGCCCTGAGCGACGCGGGGAATCTGCTTCCCTATTGTATGGAACCGGTTATACTTGAGACTGATGGTCCCATCGAACTGATCGGCCCATCAACTCTGACACTGCGCGGCGGTATGACGGGAACGTATGTTCGCTCCTGCGGAACAGCCGGTGCCGGTATGCTCCGCGTCATTCTGCCTGGCAGGGAAATACGTGAAATTCATTTTGACATTTCAATCGGGGAGGCTCCGTCATGATTCGTGAAGAGAACGGCCTGTTTGTTTTACGGACTGATCATACACAGTATCTATTCTATCGACGGGAGACCGGGCATCTCGAACATCTGTATTATGGTGATCGATATGACGGACCTTCGCCGGAAGCCATGTGTGAAAAACAGGCCTTTCTTCCCGGCAGCGCCATCGGTTATTCACCGGAGATCTCCGCGCTCAATCTTGAAAACCTGTGTCTTGAGATGAGCGCGCACGGGAAGGGTGACCTCCGCGAGCCCTTCCTTGTGGTGACAACGGCGGACGGGTCGCGCACCCGGGATTTTCTTTACGAGTCGCACGAGATCACACCCGGCAGGGATGCTGACCCGTCGGGGCTCCCCGGTTCGTACGGTACGGCCGACGAGGTGGATACGCTTGCCGTTATCCTGAAAGACGCCGCGAGCGACTTGTCACTCGTCTTGCGCTATCATGTGTACGCGCACTGTGACGTGATAACCCGGAGCGCCGAACTGGTTAACGGCTGTACGGAGCCAGTTCGTGTTTCCCGGTTTCTGAGCACCCAGCTTGATCTTCCGGACGGCGAGTACGCCATGACCACTTTCACCGGCGCCTGGGCCCGGGAAATGCACCGGGACACCCAGCAGATTTCTGGCGCCAAGCTCGTGAACAGCACTGTCGCCGGTGTGTCCAGCAACCGCTGTAATCCATTTTTCATGATCCATGGGCGGGATACCGGTGAAACGCACGGCGACTGTTTCGCGTTCAATCTCGTTTACAGCGGGAACCACTACAGTGTCGCCGAACGGAATCCCTACGGGAAGGTCCGGATATTGAGCGGTATAAATCCGGAAGGATTTGAATGGACACTCAAGCCGGGGGAACGGTTCCGATCCCCGGAAGCGATTATGGCGTTTTCGTCGTCAGGCTTCTCCGGTATCTCCGCGGCCATGCATGAATTTGTTCGTCACCATATTGTACGTGGTGCGTGGCAGTGGAAGGAACGCCCCATTCTATTTAACAGCTGGGAAGCGTCGTACTTTGACATTCACGAATCCCTCCTTGTCCGTCTCGCGAAAAAGGCGAAGAGCCTCGGAATCGAGCTTTTCGTTCTCGATGACGGATGGTTCGGCAAGCGTGACGGAGACACGAGCTCTCTCGGCGACTGGGTGGAAAACCGAAAAAAACTGCCAGCGGGATTGCGCGGGCTTTCAAAGAAAATTACCGCGCTCGGTCTTTCCTTCGGCATCTGGGTTGAACCGGAGATGGTGAATGAGGACAGCGACTTGTACCGTTCTCATCCGGAGTGGGTGGTCCAGGTTCCAGGACGGCCGCATTCGGAAGGACGAAACCAGCGCATTCTCGATCTTGCCAATCCCGAGGTGCAGGACTTTATTATCACTACCATGCGGCGTGTGTTCTCGTCCGGAGAAATCTCGTATGTGAAGTGGGACATGAACCGCGTATTCTCTGACTGGTACTCCCCGCATCTTGCGCCGGAAGATCAGGGCGGATTCCTGCACCGGTATGTGCTCGGACTGTACCGGGTACTCGAAACGCTTACCGGGGAATTCCCGCACATACTCTTTGAAGCGTGCGCGTCCGGTGGAAACCGCTTTGACCTCGGCATGCTCTGCTACATGCCACAAATTTGGGCAAGCGATAATACCGACGCGGTAAGCCGCCTCGATATTCAGGAAGGGTACAGTTACGGATACCCACCCTCGGTCATGGGCGCACATGTTTCGGGGTCTCCCAATCATCAGACGCTCCGGCGTACTCCCGCGGAGTCACGGTATCATGTGGCAACCTTCGGTCTGCTTGGGTACGAGTGCAATTTGCTAGACTTCCCTGCAGGCCGGCAGGACGCCATCCGGAATGAAACGGAACGCTATAAACAATGGCGTTCAGTATTCCAATTTGGTGCATTGTACCGGATTCCTCATCATCGTGTACGCGTCTGGATGACGGTCTCCGCCGACCGGAAACGAGCCGTGATGGGAATCTTCCAGATTCTCGTACAGGCAAACCAGCCGGATTTGCGTATACGCGGCTGTGGTCTTGATCCCGCCATGCGATACCGTTTCTACAACATTCCGGCAGGCGTAAGCATCAAGGAGTTCGGCGATCTCATCAACACACAGGCACCGGTGCATATCCGGGATGGTTCACTGGTACAGGATCTTGCGGCAAAGTTCTACAAACTGTCCGGTGAACAGGAAGAATACCTTTTAACCGGCGACCAGATCATGAAGGGTGGCATCTCGCTGAAACAGGCCTTCATCGGTATGGGACATACCGACGAAGTTCGCCTGTTCCAGGATTTCGCCTCGCGGCTCTATTATATGGAAGCCGTGGAGTAGTCGCTTCGGTTCAGATTGCCCTGATGGAGCTGTCCAGGTCCTTGAATACACTGTCGCTTTCACGACCGAGGTCCTGGACGGTGGAAGCGCGGGAGAGAATTTCCTTGAAGTTTTCAGTAATACCCTCAAGGTTGGTAAGGGCATGTCCGCTCTTCTCGCTGATGCCGTCTATGGACCCGGTATTGGCGGCAATCATTTCGTTGATTTTCCGGATTGAGTCCGTTACTTCGCGGCTTGCCGCAACAACATCGGATACGGCGCTGTTGATATCCCTGGTTCCCGCAGACAGGTCGCTCATGCCGGTAAGGATCTCTTCAAAAGCCGACTGTGTATGACCAATCTCGGTGGATATCGATTTGAATGCGGTATTCATGCCCTGATTGCTTTCTGCGGTCTCATCGATTTTTGTAAAGAGCCTGGAAAGACCGGTGGCTATTGTCTTGGTATTTTCAGCGGTTTGTTCGGCAAGACGCCGTATTTCTTCCGCGACAACAGCAAAGCCTTTGCCGCTGTCTCCGGCGTGGGCCGCTTCAATGGCAGCGTTCATGGCGAGAAGATTAGTCTGGCTTGATATTTCCGATATAACCGAAACAACATCCTGGATGTCCGAACTGCTTGCGATTAACGAGGCAATAGTTTGCGCAGATTCTTCGGCGCTTGTGATACCTCCCGATATGCTGCGAGCAAGGGAATCAACACTGTCACGGTTTCTGGTGGTAACCGCGGTGATGTTTTCAATCGATGCGGTCATTTCTTCAATCGCCGAGGAGGCCTGTATCGTCATTGACTGGTATCGGTCGGTTGATTGGGTGAGAACAATCGCGGATTGGGCAATTTCTTGGTTTGAATCCGCCGTTGAGGCTGCATTGTTCCGGAGGGTGAGTACGTCGGAGCGGATTTCGTTGATTGCAGTTCCGATCGCTTCCGCGGCTCCGGTCATTGAGTCTGCCTCGGTCATCAGTTTTTCACCGGTCTGCAATCCGCTTCGTGCTGTTTCCATGGCGTTGCGGATGCGCTCGACTTTTCCCGCTGCCGTTTCCGCGTCCTTCTCAAGTGTCGCGGTATATTGTTCCATGATGCTGATAAGCGCGTATGCGAGAATACCGGTAGTCAACAGACCCATGGTACTGTTGATGACACCGGTCGTCGAAGTAGCGTCAAGGTGTGCGCCGGCATTGCGGACCATTGCCCAGACACCCCAGTTTGTGGATGCGAAGAGGAGGGTGACAACTGCCACATGCCATCGACTGGCGAATACCGCAACATAGACGATCATGTAGGGCATGTAAAAAATATACGTGGTAAACGCTGTTTCCGGAGCGGGACGCGCGTTGGTGTACCGCAGGAGAATGACGACAATGATGGTGGGCAGTGCGTAGGACCATACCGCAAGTGAAAGTTTGCCGGTTCTGAGGAACAGGAGACTGACCACAACAAGCACCATTATTGAAGCCGCCCCGACGTAGCCCTTTATTTGCAACTCGCGGGAAATCGGCATCACCGAATAGAGTCCTATCAGCAGAACGAGAAGAAAAAACATGAATATGCTGTAAAAAAAGAATACATTTGCTTTGCTTTTAGTAATGAAGTCCCTGGTGTCAAAAGGACTGGTGAAAAAACGTTTGAAGTTCATACTGTTGCTCCTGTATCCAGTATATCTGCAAATTCTCCAAAAAACAATAATCAGTATTACTTCTAGACTGCTATCAAAATTGTTGAAAAATCTTTCTCAAAACGCCTGATTTCCTGGCCATTCTGCCCTGATTTCTCCTATATACCTCTCTGAGGGAGGTATACATGCCGCATCTCTGCGGACGAGCTGTCC
>Ga0209719_1001566_pt1 | contig 27559 bp, 23 predicted proteins | sample AD_JPNAS2_MetaG_FD_184421 | JGI IMG/M metagenome (GOLD analysis project Ga0209719, IMG submission 184421) | Active sludge microbial communities of municipal wastewater-treating anaerobic digesters from Japan - AD_JPNAS2_MetaG (SPAdes) (version 2) | ecosystem: Engineered > Bioreactor > Anaerobic...
CGGCGGCGGTGTCGGTGGCGATGGTTGATGCGTCATGGGATGAGATTTTCTCCACAGCCATGCACTACATCCCCGCGGAAAGCTGGCTGTACTATGCAATGGAGCGGGCGTTCTCCATCGTCCAAGAGGCAGATGGAAATGTCCTTGACGCATGGATGCCGTTACATGATGAGTTGAAAACAAGTGCGTGGGCGACCACTGCCGAGGCGATTCCTGCTGCGTTCGCGTGCTTGAAAATGGAGCACTCTGAATTCCGTAAAGCGATGATTCTCGCCGGCAATTACGGTCGTGACGCTGATACCATCGGTGCCGTCTGTGGATCAATCCTCGGTGCTAAGTATGGGTTGTCGAGTATTCCCCAGCGATGGATTGACAAAGTCAGGTATCCGAGCGGAACGTGCCTTCAATTCACCAAAGGGTTGGATATCATTGAAATAGCCACCCAGCTCTCACAGCTGATTTGAGGGAGTATCGACGCGTACCGCCAACCATGAGTGGAAGAGCAACGAGAGGGAAGGGGTACCCGTTTGTCCGTAGGGCAACGGAGTACCCCTTGGTGTCTGTAAAATCATGTGAGGATGCATTAGAAATTCTCATATGAGGCTTAGTGCTGGCAAATTCCCAAAAAAAATAGTTTGACAAATATGAAAATGTGTGCTGTACTATATATGGAAGCGCTTCCACGGAAGGTCTGATCTGCTTCTGTTTTGCACACCCTCCTTTTTGTGGAAACGTTTATGGAATACACACCGTCCGCTTGACGGACGAAAAGGAGCGTAATATGAGAAATGTTTTGGTAGTATTGATCGCAGTGGTCATCGCCATGACGCCGATCTTCGGCGCAGGGCAGACTGAACGCGTCCCCGCTCAGAAGACGGTCACCGTTTTCGGGGCGTTCGTCGATGAGGAGGCCCATCGCTTTGAAGAGTCCATCCGTCCGTTTGAAGAGAAGACCGGCATCAAGGTCATCTACGAAGGATCCAAAGACTTCGAGACCTTGATCAGCGTACGGGTCGAGGGCGGCAATGCCCCTGACATCGCGGGTCTTCCCCAGCCCGGCTTGATGGCCAACTTCGCCGAAAAGGGCAAGCTCGTGCCGGTATGGCCATCACTGAGTGCACTCTTGGATAAGAACTATGCGCCGGTGTGGCGCGAGCTCGGCTCCTATGAGGGCACGACCTACGGCATCTTCCACCGCGTCAACGCCAAGAGCTTTGTGTGGTATCCGAAGAAGGCGTGGGAGAAGGCCGGCTACGTGCCTCCCACGACGTGGGATGAGCTCAACCGCTTGATGGACCGCATGGTCGCCGACGGGCATACCCCGTGGGCCGTGGGAATCGAGGCCGGTGGAGCCACCGGATGGGTCGGCACCGACTGGATCGAGGACATCATGCTGCGCACCGCAGGACCCGACGCCTATGACAAGTGGGTCAGCGGCGAGATGCCGTTCAACGCCCCCGAGGTCAAGGCGGCCTTCGAGGTGTTGGGCAAGATTTGGCTCAATCCCAAGTACGTCTACGGTGGCAAGAACTACATCCTGACCACCAGCTTCGGGGATTCCCAGCAGCCGCTCTTCACCGATCCTCCTCGCGCCTGGATGCATCGCCAAGCGAACTTCATCACGGGATTCTTCCCCGATGAGGTTCAGGAGAACCTGGAGGATGAGGTCGGAGTCTTCGCCCTTCCCGCCATCAATCCGGAGTACGGCATCCCCATCCTCGGAGGAGGGGACCAGTACGTCGTCTTCAACGACCGACCGGAAGTGCGCGAGTTCATGGAATACCTGGCGACGTGGGAGAGCGGCAAGCTCTGGGCACAGGCCGGTGGAGCCCTCTTCCCGTACCTCGACCAGGATCTGGACGCCTATCCCAACGCCATCGAGCGGAGCCTCGCCGAGGCGCTGGTCAACGCCAAGGTCTTCCGCTTCGACGCCAGTGACCTGATGCCCGCTCAAGTCGGCGCAGGGACCTTCTGGACCGGAATCGTAGATTGGGTCGGTGGCAAGAGCCTCGATGCCGTGCTGAGCGACATCCAGCGCTCCTGGCCCAAGTAATCTGTCTGATGGTGGTGCCGGTCTTCGGCACCACCGCTCTGTCTGATATCCTGATGAGAGGAACCGCAATGAATGAACCACAAGCACCGAGTGGCAACGCCCCCCCTGCCGGACGACTGCACACCGTGAGGCGAATCGCCGTCTCGATCCTCGTGGCGGTCATCACGGCCCTCGTCCTGTGGGCAGGCTTCCTCTTCCTCAAGGAGAGCAAGGCTAATCCTGTCCTCATCGCCATCATCGCCATCATCTGGGGTGTCGGTGGGGTAGCGTTGCTCTTTTGGGTAACCGATTATCTGGTCAACCAACTTCCGCCTCTTGCGGTGAAGAAGATCCAGCCCTTTGTCTTCGTCGGCCCGGCGCTGATCATCCTCGCCTGGTATCTGGTGGTACCGACGCTGCGGTCGCTCTATTTGAGCTTCTTCGACGCGCAGTCCAAAACTTTCGTCGGCCTCGCCAACTACGTCTACGCCTTCACCGATCCCAAGATGCGTGAGTCGTTCGTCAACAACCTCATGTGGATCATCCTGGGGACCGGCGGCTCGGTCGGGATGGGCCTGATCATCGCCCTGCTGGCCGACCGCTCGCGCTATGAGAAATTCTTCAAGTCGATCATCTTCACCCCGATGGCCATCTCCTTTGTCGGTGCCGGCGTCATCTGGCGCTTCATCTACGCCTACAAACCGGTCGGGGAGAACCAGATCGGCCTCCTCAACGCCATCGTCACCCACTTTGGATCCGAGAGCCAGGCGTGGATCACCATACGAGGGTGGAACAACATCTTCTTGATCGCCATCCTGGTCTGGCTGCAGACCGGCTATGCGATGGTGATCATCTCGGCGGCCATCAAGGGGGTGCCCTCCTCGATCATCGAGGCCGGCCGCATCGATGGGGCCAGTGAGATGCGGGTCATCCACTCGATCATCATCCCCTATATCTACAGCACGTTGGTGACCGTCAGCACGACGATCATCATCGTTTCCCTGAAAATCTTCGACATCGTCTATACGATGACCGGTGGCCAGTACGGCACCGAGGTCATCGCATCGATGCAGTACAAACAGATGTTCAACTACTACGACTTCGGCAAGGGGTCGGCCCTCGCCATCGTCTTGGTGATCGCCGTCATGCCGGTGATGTGGTACAACCTTCGTCAATTCAACAAGCAGGAGGGCTTCTAGGATGAGTCTTCGCACGCAGAAGCAGTGGAACTACCTGGTACACGCCATCCTCATCATCCTTGTCGTCCTCTGGGCCATCCCGATCATCGGGCTCTTCATCTCCTCACTGAGGCCGAAGAGTGAGGTGTTGGAGAGCGGCTGGTGGACGGTCTTCTCCACCAAGAGCCGACTCACGCTGGCCAACTACAAGCAGGTCCTCGGCGGCAGCACCTACACCTTCGTCGACAGTACGGGCCGGACGGTGAGGGCAAGCGGCGACAACCTCAGCCGCGCCTTCATCAACAGCCTCACGGTGACCATCCCCTCGGTCATCATCCCGCTCCTGATCGCCAGCGCCGCCGCCTTCGGCTTCGCGTGGCTCGTCTTCCCCGGGCGCAAGTTCTTCTTCACCACCGTCGTGGCGATGCTCGTCGTGCCGCTGCAGATCGCCCTCATCCCGATTTTGCGCGACTACCAGAAGATCGGGCTCACCGGCTCGTACCTCGGCATCTGGCTCGCCCATACCGGCTTCGGCTTGCCGCTCGGCATCTATCTGCTCTACAACTACATCTCGACCATCCCGCGTGATATCTTCGAGTCGGCCTTCCTCGATGGGGCCAAGCCGATGGTGATCTTCGCCCGCCTGGTCCTGCCGCTCTCGGTGCCCGCCATCGCATCGCTCGCCATCTTCCAGTTCCTCTGGGTCTGGAACGATTTGCTCGTCGCCCTCGTCTTCCTCGGTGGGACCAGCGATGTGGCCGTGCTGACCCAGCGCCTCGCCACGATGGTCGGCTCGCGCGGCCAGGATTGGCACCTCCTCACCGCCGGCGCCTTCATCGTGATGATCGTCCCCCTCATCGTCTTCTTCGCCCTGCAGCGCTACTTCGTCCAAGGCCTGATGGCTGGCTCGGTCAAAGGTTGATCCATGGCAACACATCCCTTCCTCCTTGAACAGGAGCGCCTGGAGGGCGAAACGCTCGCCCACTATGAGAGTCTCTTCGCCTTGGGCAATGGGAGACTGGGGCTGCGGGGCTTTCCTCCCTCCCGTACCCCCGCCTTCCATCCGGGTGTCTTCATCAACGGCTTCTATGAGAGCTTCCCCATCCCTTACGGGGAGGATGCCCACGGCTTTGCCCGCACCGGACAGACGATGCTCGACCTGCCCGACTGCCGATACCTCACCGTCTCCGTGGACGGGGAGACGGTCGACTTGGCACAAGGAGCGTGGCGACGCACCCTCGACATGGAGCGGGGGGTGCTCACTGAACAGCTTCACCAGAAGGGCGTTTCCATCACCTGGGAGACGCTGCTCTGCATGGAGCGGCCCTCTGCCGGGATGCTCCGCGTGACCATTGAGGCGGAAGCGGCACGTGAGCTCGTCATCCGCTCTTCCATCGCGCTGGCCACTCGGCAACGAAGCGAGGGACTCGATCCACGCCTCGCCTCCCTCGATAGCCGCACGAGTCTGGAGACGCTCTCCTGTGCCTGTACAGAAGCTCCTCGCATGGGCTTCACCGCTCATGTCCGCACCAAGGAGAGCGGCCTCTCCCTCCACATGGGGGCAATCCACTCCTCAGATCAGGCGGTGGACTATCGGCAAAGCATCGATGAGGAGACGCGGCTGCCGGTGCTGACCATCAGCTTCAGCGGAAATCATCTGGTGGTGGAGAAGCTCTTCTTCTACCAGCAATGTGATGAAGAGACCATCGAACACTCCAGTTGGGAGGAGCTCTCACGCCTCCAGGAGGCGCACTGGAGACGCTTCTGGGAGGCGAGCGACGTCGTCATCGAGGGGGATGATGAGATCCAGAAGGCCATCCGCTTCAACCTCTTCCAGCTCCACCAGAGCGTCGGGAGGGATGGGAAGAGCTCGCTGGCCGCCAAGGGGCTGACCGGGCTGGGGTATGAGGGGCAGTACTTCTGGGATACCGAGATCTACGCCATGCCGTTCTTCACCCATACCGACCCGACCACTGCCCGCGCGTTGATCGCCTTCCGCATCTCGATCCTCGACCATGCCCGCTCCCGAGCCCGGGAGCTGAGCCAGCGGGGGGCACTCTTCCCCTGGCGGACCATCGGGGGAATGGAGGCGTCGGCGTACTTTCCCGCCTCCACCGCCCAATATCACATCAACGCGGACATCGCCTATGCGCTGTTGCAATACCTCTTCGTCACCGGCGACCGCTCGATCCTCGATGAGGGAGGGTACGACCTGTTGGTGGAGACCGCCCGCCTCTGGGTCGACCTCGGCTTCTACAATGAGCGGAGGGGAGGCAAATTCTGTATCCATGAGGTCACCGGGCCGGATGAGTATTCGGCCCTGGTCGACAACAACCTCTACACCAATGTGATGGCCGCCTACCATCTGGAGCACACCGCCCGCCTCCTCTTCCAGTTGTCACAGGAGCGGCCCGCTCAGTATGCCGCCCTCGCAGGACGGCTCGACCTCAAAGAGGAGGAGATCGACGCATTCCAGCGTGCCGCCTCCTCGATGTACATCCCCTTTGATGAGGCTGAGCACATCAACGCCCAGGATGACCGCTTCCTCACCCTCCAGGAGTGGGATGAAAAGAAGAGCGGGAAGATCCTCCACCCGATGTTGCTCCACTACCATCCGCTGGTCATCTACCGCCACCGTCTCATCAAGCAGGCCGACATCACCCTCGCCATGGTCCTGCAGTCCCAACGCTTCCCCTGGTACCTCAGGCGACGCAACTTTGTCTACTACGAACGGTACACCACCGGTGACTCCTCCCTCTCGGCGGCGGCGCAAGCGGTGGCGGCCTTCGATGTCCACCTGGGTGAACTCGGCCTGCGCTACCTCTCTGACACCGCCTTGATGGACATCGCCGACCTCCATGGCAACACCAAGGACGGACTGCACACCGCCGCGATGGCGGGGTCCTGGATGACCGTGGTGTCGGGAGTGGCCGGCTATCGCCTCACCGATGGCATCCCCTGTTTCCGTCCACTCCTGCCAAAGGGGTGGAAGCGCCTCTCCTTCACCCTGCGCTTCGGCAAGGTCCGCCTCACCATCGACATCACCGAGCTGATGACCACCTACCGCACCGATGGGCCTACCCTCACGATCTGCCACCGCTCCACCCCGTTGGTGGTGAATGGCCAGGGGTGTACGATCGAGACCCGGGCGCGCATCAAGGCGGTGATCTTCGACCTCGATGGGGTGATCACGAGCACCGACGCCTACCACTACCGGGCATGGAAGCGCCTCGCCGACGAACAGGGCTGGCACTTCGACGAGCAGATCAACCAACAGATGCGCGGCATCTCCCGTCTGGATTCGCTCAAGGTCATCCTCGCCCACAATGGGGTGAGCCTCACCGATGAGGAGCTCTTCGCGCTCACCGAGGAGAAGAACCGCTGGTATCGCTCATCGCTTGAGGAGCTGACCTCTGCCGATATCCTCGAAGGGATCCCCGCCTTGCTCGAAGAGCTGCAGGGGCGGGGCATCAAGCTTGCCATCGCCAGCGCCAGTGCCAACGCCTCCTTCATCGTCGAGAAGCTCGGCATCGGGCACTCCTTCGACTGTCTCGTCCCGGCTTCTGAAGTCCTTGTGGGAAAACCCGATCCCGAGGTCTTCGCCCGGGCCGCCGATGAGCTCGGGCTCTACGGTGAGGAGTGCTGTGGCATCGAGGATGCTCCTGCCGGCATCGCGGCCATCAAGGCGGCGGGGATGCGGGCCATCGGGGTGGGGGGTGCCGTCGACCCCGCTGTGTGCGATGTCCATGTGGCGAATACCGCGCTCTTGAGAGGCGCGATGCTGCTCGATGATCTGCCTAACTGTCCCGGTCGATGAGGACCGGCTGGAAGCACTCGATGTGGAGCGGGGGATCCGCCTCCGCCTCCATGATCTGGACGATCAGGGTGGCGGCCTTCGTGCCGATGCGCGCCGGCTCCTGGCTGACGGTTGAGAGGCCGAGATAGGCGGTGGCCCGGACCCCGTCAAAGCCGATGACGCGTTGGGGAGAGCCCGCTTCCCGGATGGCACGGATACATCCGGCGGCGATGTCGTCGCAGTAGCAGAAGATCCCGTCATGTCGATTCTCAGCGGCGATTCCTTTCCCCAGGGTATAGGCGAGCTCCTCATCGAGGAGACACGGTACGGACTCCACCTCGGTGATGCCGGCTCCGGAGAGCTCGCTGACGAACCCTCCGTACCGGTCCGTGTTGGCCTGGGCGGGAGGGTCGACGGCGATGTAGAGCGGGCGGGTACACCCCTTGGAGAGGAGGTAGCGGGCGGCGAGCCTGCCCCCCCACTCGTTGTCGGGGTAGATGGTATGCTCATCCTCCATCGGGTAGTCGATGTAGAGGTAGCGCACGTTGCGCCACCGCAGCATCTCATGCTCGGTCTCATCGAGGCGGAAGGCGAAGATCAGGAGGGCGGAGACCTGGGCATCGAGGACTCGTTGGATGACCTTGGGGTTGTGCTTCTCGTAGTTGAAGATGATGAGGTCGATGCCCAATCCCCGCAGCTTGCGGTAGATCGCCTCGAAGATCTCGAAGAAGTAGTGGTTTCCGATGTCGGGCAACAGCAGGCCGATGGTGGTCTCCACCTCGTCCTGTCGGGCAAGCTTGCTGGCCACCCCGCTGGGCTTGTACTGGCGCGCCTTCATCACATCGAGGACCCGTTGGCGAGTCTGCTCGCTGACGTGGATACTGTTGTTGAGCACTCGCGAGACCGTACCGATCCCCACTCCTGCTTCCCGGGCGATGTCCTCGATGGTGATGCGTTTTGTTGCCATATAGTGACTGTAAGTCCTTTTATACGCTCAGTCAACGACCTGGAAGACCTGCTTCCACGTGCTGCGGAACCCTTCGCTCTGGTCTCCTAGCTGCTGTTGTCCATTGGCGCCGGCTGTCCACACCGTACCGTCCCGCTTCAAGGCGATGGCATGCCTCGCCCCGCAGTCCACCTCCTTCACGTCACTGAGTACGTGTATGAAGGCACCGGTCGCTGAGGTGTTCGCCGTCGTTCCGTTCCCCCATTGCCCGTACTGGTTGCTGCCTGCCGCCCACAGGCGCGCCTGGGTGTCGATATAGAAGCTGGTATACCCTCCGGCGGCGATGGAGACGACCCCATCGGCGACCTTGACCAGACGAAGAGAGGAGTCCAGCTCCTTGGTCCCCAGCTGGCGGTTTGAATTCTCCCCGGTAGCCCACAGCGACCCGTCATCCTTGAGAACCAGGGTGAAGTTAGCCCCCGGTGCCACCGAGACGACCTGTGAGGTGATGTATGTCGGCTTGGACCGAGCGGCTCTATCACCGGTTCCCAGCTGGCCGTCCCCGTTCTCCCCCCAGCCGTAGAGCACCCCATCGGAGGTGAGGGCGAAGCTGCTGTGGTAGCTGTTGGCCCAGACCCGGGCGATGCCGTCCATGACCTTGACGGGGGTCGGGGCAACGCTGGTGGTCCCGATGCCGAGCTGGCCCGATGCATTGGACCCGGCGCCCCACAGTGAGCCGTCCTTCTTGACGAAGAGGGTGTGCGCATAGCCGGCGGCCATATCGATGACGTTGGAGGCGAGGACGAAGGGGGAGGTGCGGCGCGTCGTCGTCCCATCACCGAGCTGGTATTCATCGTTGCGCCCCGAGACCATGAGCCTGCCGTCCTCTGAGAGGAAGAGGGAGTGGGCGAAGCCGGCGGTCGCATCCTTGCTGTAGCGGATCAACATCGGGAACTCCTTGATGGAGGCAAGCGAGCCTTGGCCGAGCTGCCCCTGGTCGCTGAGCCCCGATGCATACAGGTCGCCCCGTTCGCTGATGATGAAGGAGGAGAAGTGCCCGGCTTTCACCCGGGCTCCGGCGGGGGCCTCGATCTGCAGGACCGTTGGTCCGCTCTGCAGTGGTGCAACCGGGGTGGCTGGAGAATCGCCGACCGGGCGCAGGATGAACGTGGCACTCTTGCCGAGGTCCTCCTCGTGGAGAAGGGAGGTGACCAGCATATAGGTGATGCCGCTCTCCACGGAAAGAGCGCTGCGGTCGATGAAGTTGAAGTCGTCGTCGAGGTTCCAGATGACCTCGTCATCGCCCTCCGCCGTCGAGCTGATGATCATGGTCACCGGCATCGTCGCCTGATCTGCATGGTAGAGCTCATGCGCCCCGTCCTGGGAGGCGACGAGCATGACGATCTTCATCTCCTCATCGTAGGTGACGGTGAAGGCTTTGTGTGGATCGGTGATGGTGGCGATGCCGAGGACGGTGAGGAGATCCATCTCCAGATCGAACGATTGTTCATCTCCGCCTTCGGTGGCAAAGCCGTGGAGGAGGAGCGTCCCCTCTCCATCGCTGCGGACAAACATGGGCTCATCACCCCAGACTTTCAATGAGGCGCCTTGACGCCAAGCCTCAGCCTGTATGGCACCTTCCACACTCTCTTGGACCCAACGCTCCCCTCCATCCTGGCTGACCAGCACCTCGTAGGCGGAGCGCGCCCCATTGAGGTAGGTGACGATGAGCTCCCCGTCACCGCTGATGCCGATGTGGACCGAGGCTTGCCGGGCAGCGCTGTGGTTGACCGTGCGATCCTCATAGAGTGGTGTGATGATCGGAGCGCTGGAGGCGGCGCTGACCTTCAGGATGCGAAGCGCCTCGGTGTCGATCGACCCGATGTAGAGTTGCTCACCGTCACGGGGATCGACGGCGAAGGCAAGCACTCCGCCGCTGGTGCGCAAGAGGTTCTGGATCTGCCAGCCTTGGCCACCATTTTCCGATATGCCGAGCTTGATCATGTTCCGGTTGTTGGTGTCCTGGTAGACCGTATAGAGGCGGGTGTGGATGGCGGAGAGCGATCCGCTGTAGCCGGTGGAGGAGGAGTCGGTCAAGCGGGTGAACGCATTGCGCACCGAGTAGGAGCGCCCCTGGTTGGTCGAGGAGGCGTAGTTGAGATCCCAGAAGCGGTCGTGGCGGTGAAAGAGGAGGTGGATGGTCCCCATCTCATCGATGGCCATGCCTTGGATGGAGGGGGCCTGGCTCGCCACCGCGATCCTGGTGGGGGAGAGGAAGGTTCGTCCCCCATCGAGTGAGGAGAGGGTCCAGAGCGCTCGCTCCTCGATGTAGCCGAAGACCAGCAGCTGGCCGTCGGCTGCAAAGCCTTGGAGGATGGCCGAGCCTGAGATGGGGAGGGCGACGGCACTCCATCCATCGCCTGAGAGGCGACCGAGCTGGATCGCTGACGCTCCTTGGTATGCGACCATGAGCTCTTCGTCGACTGACTCCAGGAAAATTCCATTGGTCCGAGCGACGGCGACGTCACTGGCCAACTGGAGGCTCGCCTGTTCGATGATCGGCTCTCCAAACAGGAGAGGGGCACAGAAAAGGATGATCAGCAGGGGCAGCGCACGGATGATTCGTTTCATAGGGGGCTCCTCGGTGATTTTTGACAGTGTACGTTGTTTGGGAGAGATGTCTAGGAAAATATGGTAATACAAAGATGTAGTGCACCATCAGGCGGGAAATCCCGCCATGAGTGCCTCTGGATGAAGAGGCTTCCTGTGGGCGTGGTCGCCATCACCGCAGCGAGAGGGCCTTGGCAAGATCACGCTCCCGCCTCGCCGCCTCATTCTGACAGCGGGTGATGGCCCCACTGAGTTTCTCGGCTTCTCGGTTCTCCACCAGCGGCCTCACTCGTGCCTCGAAGCGGGCCTCGAGCGCGCGGGCCGACCGGAATGCTTCCTCCCGCACCTCCGGCGAGGCCTTGAGCAGGGCGTTGGTCAGCGCCTGTCTTCGCACTGCATTCGGGTAGGCGTGAGGATCGGATGTGCCTTCGACCAGCAGCGGGACGAAGGGGTGGTAGAGCGGCAGCGGGGCGGGGCAACACCAGGCGATGACCTGGCCTGGGGGGTACTCGACCACCATGCTCGCTGTGGTGCGGGTGGGCTTGGGAAAGCGGGCGTCGATGGCGATGGAGGCCATCGAGCGATCCATCTTGGCATCGCTTCCCCGGTTATGGAGCAGGATGTCGCGCATCCCCATCCATGACGGCTCAGCTTCCGCGAGCAGGGAAGAGGTGGTCGCCTGCCTGACCCGTCCCTTGGAGAAGAACTCCATGAAGCGGTCGGCCCAGCGCCGGGAAAAGTCGCCTCCGCCGCTCTCTTCATCAGAGCGGTCGAAGTCGGTGGTGAGGCAGTAGGCGTTGGAGATAGAGGCGTGCTCCACCATCCGCTTGACCGCCCAGTGCGTCCCGGCGGTCTCGAGGATATAGAGCTCGCTGCGGTCGGCGATGATGAAGGAGTTGGAGTAGGTGAGCGTGCCGATGAAGGAGCCGTCCCCGCCCTGGCCCCACTCGTCCAAGAGGGAGAGGATGAGGTCGACGCCGGCAGTGGCGGTGGCGCTGTTGTGGAGGGCCAGGCGCAGGATATCCATGCCCAAGAGGCCGTCGGCCTTGGGTTTTTCCCGGGTGAAGACCGCCTCGTTGCCGATGGCGACCCCCTGTTCATTGACTCCCATCTCGGCGCCCCAGATCCACGACGGGCGGCTGATGAGGGCGCGATAGGGGTGGGCAAGGGTGCGGTGGGCACGCTTGAGGGTGGCGAATTGGAGGCCGTACTTCTCCAGTGTTGGCTCGAGGGGCGAATCAAGGGAGCCGGAGGCTCGCTCCAGCACCTGTACTTCCTTCGGGTGGCGATCGCTGTTCTTGGCAAAGAACACGCCGGCGTCTTGATGGATTTTTGCGATGGTGTCACACATGGCGGCCTCCTGATCCATCGTATCACATCCCACAGGTCCCGTGAGATTCTTTTCCTCCCACGAAACAAGTTAGGATTACAACAATATTGAAAGAAAATGTTATAATCATAACATGAAAGTATTTATAGACACAAAACACTGCTATTATATTGACAAACAGCGGAGGCGCATTAAGATGGAATCAATGTTCCTTCCAAAAGAGGGGAAGAAATCGACGATTGCGGTTCCGATTGTGCCCAGACAATGGACAGCCTGTCCAGCATCTCTGTATGATCGGGCGCAACGTATGTGAGGTTTGTATCGTATGAAATCCTATCGTATCGCCATAGTCGGGGTCCTCGGGGCTGTAGGAAGTGAGATGGTGCGGATGTTGGAGAAGTCCTCGATCGCGGTCGAGTTCTTCAAGCCCCTCGACACCGCCGAGAACGTCGGTGAGTTGGTCGACTTCCGTGGCTCGGCCTGGGCTGTCCAAGAAGCGAAGGAGGGCAAGTTCGAGGATATCGACATCGCCCTCTTCAGCGCCGGGGCGCTCGCAAGCAAGGCGCTCGCCCCGATCGCGGTGGCCGAGGGGGCGGTGGTCATCGACAACTCCAGCCAGTGGCGCATGGACGAGGGGGTGCCGCTGGTGGTGCCGGAGGTGAACAGCGAGGCGCTGCGCACCCACAGCGGAATCATCGCGAATCCGAACTGCTCGACCATCCAGATGGTGACAGCGCTCAAGCCGCTCCAGGATGCCTTCGGCATCAAACGGGTGGTGGTCTCCACCTATCAGGCGGTCAGCGGCAGCGGCACGGCGGGCATCGAGGAGTTGCGTGAGCAGACGAGCGCGGTGCTGGCAAACGAAGCGGTCGACATTAGAACCTACCCCCATCAGATCGCCTTCAATGTCATCCCGCAGATCGATGACTTCTTGGAGAACGGCTACACCAAGGAGGAGTGGAAGTTGGTCGAGGAGACGCACAAGATCCTCGGCGCCGACATCCCGGTCAGCCCCACGGCGGTGCGCGTGCCGGTCTACCGGGGACACAGCGAGTCCATCAACGTCGAGTTCGAACGCTCCTTCGATCTGGACGAGGTCTACCTGGTGTTTGAAACAGCTCCCGGCATCCTCATCATGGACGATGTGGCAAAGGGAGAGTATCCGCTTGCCATCGAGTGCGAAGGCAAGGGAGAAGTCCGTGTTGGGCGCATCAGGCGCGACTTCAGCGTGAAGAGCGGCATCAACATGTGGGTGGTCAGCGACAACCTGCTCAAGGGAGCGGCGTTGAATACCGTTCAGATCGCAGAGAAACTGATCCACCTTGGCTTGGTAGGCCACGAGAGCGCAAACTCCCGCTAGATGGCGAACTCCTCCTTGATGAGGGCCACCGCCTTGGTGACATCGGCTGAATAGATCGCATAGGCGATCTTGCTCTCACTGGTGGTGACGGCGAAGATCGGGATATCCGCCATCGCCATCGTGCTGAAGACGCGATGGGCGACGCCGCTTTGGAGCTCCATGCCGGGCCCTTCCACCGTCAGCTTGGTGATCCCCGCACTGATGTTCAGCGAAACCTCCCCATGGGCGCTCTGGAAGGCGCGCACCACCTCCGAGGCTTTTTTGATGTCCCCTTCATTGATGGTGAACGAGATGGCGATATAGCCGTTGGCCGCCCCGGTGTGGCTGATCATGTCGATGAAGACGTCACTCTCGGCCAATGAGCCGTAGAGCTCGGTGATGAGGGCCATGTCGCGGGGGATGTGCTCCAAGCTGATGAGCGCCTGCTCGCGCTGGGCGAGCAGCGTGGTGACGGCGCTGCGCTCGGTGACCATGTCGGCCATCGAGTAGATCCCCGCTTTCTTGCCGGCGATGTACCGGGCCCCATAGAGGGCGCCGGTGGCGAAGACTTGGCGACTGGTGATCTGATGGGAGATGGTGAGCGCCTCGTCCTTTCCGTAGAAGGAGACCTCGTGGTCGCCCACGATCGTACCGCCGCGCACCGAGTGGATGCCGAGCTCCCCGCGCTGTCGCTTCGTCTCGGTGCCGTGGCGGCCGAAGACGTACTCAAGACGCTCCACCCGCCCCTCGTTGACCGAGTCGGCGAGCATCTGGGCCGTCCCGCTCGGTGCATCTTTCTTCTCTCTGTGGTGCCGCTCGATGATCTCCACATCATACTGCTCACCGAGGACCTTGCTCGCTTCCTTGACCAACTGCTGGACCACATTGATGCCCAGGCTCATGTTGCCCGATCGGAAGATCGCAAGCTCATGGGAAAGTTTGTCGACGAGCGCGAGCTCCTCCTTCGAGTAGCCGGTGGTGGCTGCCACCAGGGCGAGCCCCCGCTCTCTCGCCACCGGAGCCCACTGGTGCAACGCTTGGGGAGTGGAGAAGTCGATCAACACATCCGCCTCCACCGGGCACGATGCGAGGGTGGGGTAGATGGGGTAGGGGCGTTCGCTTGCCTGCACATCGATGCCCGCCACCACGCGGATGTCGGCCATCTGGGCGGCCATCTCGGTCAAGGCCGCACCCATGCGGCCGCTGCATCCATGGATTATCACTCTGGTCATGGTACACACCTTGTTCTTAGCATAACGGTATGTTACTAAATACACAGAATAGAGTCAATTATTACAGAGTGTTATTTTTAGACAGAGAAGGGGAGGCGTCTGCCTCCCCTGCAATCGTATCGTTCCCGTTACCGGTAGGTATTCAAGAGGATCTCCTTGTTCTGCTCCTTCAGAGGAGCCAACGGCAGGCGGAAGACCTCCTTGAGGAGGCCGGCATCGGCCATGTAGGTCTTGATGGGCACCGGGTTGGTCTCGATGAATTCGTTGACGAAGAAGGGGTGGAGACGGTTGTGCACCTCACGGGCGACCGCATAGTTGCCGTCCAGCGCCTCGTGGACGAGCCGACTCATCTCGCTGACGAACATGTTGCTGGCCACCGAGATGATGCCGTGGCCGCCGAGGGCGATCATCGCCAAGGTGAGGGCGTCATCGCCGGAGAGGACCGAGAAGCCTTCGGGGACTCGGGAGAGGAGATCGGTGATCTGGCCGATATTGCCACACGCCTCCTTGACGGCGACGATCTGGGGGTGGCGGGCAAGGCGCAGGATGAGGTCGACGCCGATGTTGACCGATGTACGTCCCGGCACATTGTAGACGACCACCGGCAGACCGCCCTGGTCGGCGATCTCATTGTAGTGGCGGTAGAGCCCCTCCTGGGAGGGCTTGTTGTAGTAGGGGGAGACCTGGAGCGTATGGTCGGCCCCGTTGTCCTTGGCCCGACGGGTCGCTTCGATGGCGTGGGCGGTGGAGTTGGAACCACTGCCTGCGATGACCGGCAGCTCGCCGGCAGCGAGCTCGGCGGTGATCGCGATCAGGCGGTCCTTCTCCTCGTCGGTGAGCGTCGGACTCTCACCAGTGGTCCCGATGGGGACCAGACCGTCGATGCCGAGGTCGATCTGACGCTGCACCAGCGCCTTGAACGCTTCAAAGTCGACGCTGCCGTCCGTGTTGAACGGGGTGACCAGAGCGGTGTACACACCTTGTAGCATGGCGATACTCCTTTTCTGTCGCATGGACACTCCCCATACGATGAGTGGTAGTAGTGTAAACAGTGCCATCCGGACCGTCAAGATACGGTGGTGGGGGCGCAGAAAAGCGAGCACGGGAGAGACTAGTTAGAGCCTCTGAGCGACTATTGTTCGTTTTAACCCCGTTGATGCTCGCCCCAATCAGTATTTTCATTGACTTTTTGTCAGTATGGAATAAAGTGGAAGGTAGTAGGAGTGTGCCCACTGCCACTACCCAATCTATCATGAGTCGTCAAAAAAAGGAGAAAGAAATGGCTGAAGGAAAAAAGGCCCCTGTTAAAAAGGGTTGGCTCGGATGGTACTTCAATTTTAACTTGTTGTACCGTATTCTTATTGGACTTGTCCTCGGTGCTCTATTGGGTATCATCTTCCAAGAGAAGATTCTGTGGATCGCTCCACTTGGAAACCTCTTCGTCAGGCTCTTGAAGATGATCATGATGCCGATCATCCTCTCCACCCTGATCGTCGGTGCTTCTTCGATCTCCCCGGCGACATTGGGTAAGGCAGGTGTCAGGATCGTCATCTTCTATCTGGTCACCAGTGCTCTTGCGGTTGTCATCGGCCTCTTGATGGGCTCGATCTTCCGCCCCAGCGCCGCGATGGAGACCATTGCCATCGCCGATGCGGCGGGAAAGGCGGCCGCCACGCAGAAGATTTCCGATATCCTCTTGGCGATCATTCCCACCAGCTTCGCCCAGGCGGTCGTCAACGAGACGATCCTGCCGGTGATTTTCTTCTCAATCGTCTTCGGTGTTGGTCTCTCATATCTGAAGATCAGTGAGGATGAGCGGCTGAAGAAGGCAGGAGAGACGCTCTATCAGTTCTGTGATGGTGTGGCCGAAGTCATGATGCGCATGGTAACCGGCATCATGCAGTACGCCCCCATTGGAGTCATGGCACTGGTCGCCGATGTCTTTGCCAAGCAAGGAGCAAAGGTCGCCGGAGCGCTGGCCATGGTCACCATCGCCTGCTTCGTCGGCTATGCCCTGCACGTCGTCCTGGTCTACGGCGGCATGCTCAAGGCCTTCGGATTGAAGATCAAGACCTTCTTCAACGAAGCGAAGGATCCCTTCATCACCGCCTTCGTCACCCGCTCCTCCAACGGTACGTTGCCGGTCACCATGGAGGCGGCGGAGCGCCTGGGCATCCCGAGGGACATCTACGCCTTCTCGTTGCCGCTGGGTGCCACCATCAACATGGATGGAACGGCCATCTACCAAGGGGTGTGTGCGATCTTCATCGCCTTGACGGTCACCGGACACAACTTCACCATCGGTCAGATGGGTATGATCGTCATCACCGCGACGCTCGCCTCCATCGGCACTGCCGGAGTTCCCGGCGCTGGAGCGATCATGCTCCTGATGGTCCTTGAATCGGTCGGACTTCCCGTTGTCGCGGGGTCGGCGGTCGCCGGCGCCTATGCCATGATCCTCGGCATCGACGCAATCCTCGACATGGGCCGAACCGCCCTCAACGTCACGGGAGACATCACCTGTACCGCAGTGGTCTGCAAGCAGATGGGCTACCTCGACATGTCGAAGTGGGAGTAGAGACCATCATTTGATGATGTGATGAGGAGGCCTTCGGGCCTCCTTCTCTTTAGTGGGCGATCGGCTGCTCCATCGCCCACTCGAAGAGTTCGAGGACGCGCCGTGAGACGTTGCGGAAGCGGAACGTCTCCTCTTCGCTTGCGAACTCGATCGAGCTGGTAAAAAATCGTTTCTCGTACGAGTGGGAGGTGATCATCTCTCGGGGGATGACGGTCACCTCGACCCCTCCGACGAGGCGGCGGCTGATGACGATGACGCGGTAACCGGTGACCACCACGAGGCGGCGCAGCCCTTCGCGGATGCCGGTCAAGAAGCAGTTGATGGTTTCATACGGGTAGACGATCGTCGCCAGTGCCTTGATCTCCGGGCGAAAGCCGTAGAGGTCGTAGACGTAGAGCTCCTGCATCCGGGACCGGATATCCTGTGGGGTGGTGGTTTGCATACCCTCATCGTACCACACCTATCAAAATCGCTGTACTGTTTTCTTCGCGGGTGTATACTGGAAGGGGAGGAGCACGATGGGAAAAGCAATCGGCGTCATCGGTGGGGTAGGGCCCTATGCGGGCATCGACTTGGTCAAGAAGGTCTTCGACAACACCATCGCATCAAGCGACCAGGAGCATATCGACCTCTATCTGACCTCGACACCGGCGGTCATCGGGGACCGGACCGCCTACCTGCTGGAGGGCGGGGAGAACTCGGCTGTGGGGCTCTTCTCCTGCTTCGACAAGCTGGCCCTCATCGGAAGCGATGTCATCGTCATCCCCTGCAATACCGCCCACGCCCCCCCGATCTACGATGAGGTGGCGAGAAGGGCGGCGAAGAAGTGGCCGAACGTGCTCTTGCTCAACATGATCGCGGAGACGATGAAGGTCATCAAGGAGCGCTTCCCCAAGGGGGCGAAGATCGGCCTTCTGGCCACCCTCGGAACCCATGGGGTCGGGGTCTATCGCACCCACTTCGAAGGGGCGAGCGCCTTCACCTTGATCGAGCCGGAAGAGAGCGGCAGGGAAGCGGTTCACCAAGCCATCTACGACCGCCAGTACGGCATCAAAGCCATCGCGCCACCGAGCACGCTGGCGCGTGCGGTGGTCAAGGCCCAGGCGAAGCAGCTCATTGAACGGGGAGCTGACGCCATCATCCTCGGCTGCACCGAGCTGCCGCTCGCCCTCCATGACGGGGAGGTGGACGTCCCCCTCCTCGATCCCACCGCGATCGTCGCCCGGGCGGCCATCAAGGCGGTCTCGCCATCTCAGCTGCGGAACGCCACAGTGCTTTGACCACCACTCTCAGAGAGAGCGGGAGGAGCCGCGGCTCCTCCCTTTTCAAACAATCACGCTGCGTTTGTGTTTCAGTGCTGTTCGCGTGCCCTCTTGAGGGCGATGGTCCACCACGACAGCTGATCGAGCATGGCCTCCACCTGTCCTTCGAGCTGGTCGAGGTCCTTGACCTGCCGCTCTCCGTTCATGATCGGGTAGAAGTCCTTCCCCATGATGAGCACCGACTGCCTGACCGGCGCCATTTGAAGCTCGACGCAGATATCCCTGAGGTGTTGGACGGCTCTCGCCCCCCCGGCGGAGCCGTAGGAGAAGAATGCGGCGGCCTTGCGGTTCCACTCCGGATAGGCGTAGTCGAGGGCGTTCTTCAACGCCGCGGTGATGCTGTTGTTGTATTCGGCGGTGACGAAGATGAAGCCATCGAGGCTCGCAATCTTCTCCTGCCACGCCCGGGCCACGGCATTGCTCGAAGGCACGTAGGCGTTGGAGGCGATTTCGTCGAAGAACGGCATGGGATAATCGCGCAGATCGACGATCTCGAAGGCGAGATCCGTCCGCTTCTTCGCAACCGATTCCACATATCGGGCTGCCTGCTCTCCAACCCGCGCCGCTCTGGTACTGCTGATGATGATTCCAATCTTTGGTATATCCATGGTGATTTCCTTTGTGTCGATGTACGATTCTCTTTAAATATAGTGTACGATATAATCGTACAATCGTCAATCAGGGACACCCATGGGAATTGCACAATACCGGGGCATAAAAAAACGGCTGGAAGCAAGCAACTTGCTCCAGCCGTATTGGGTGTTGGGAACAGATTCCCGTCGTACCCCCGGTGGGGGAGAGACGGTTAATCGGGGATACAGGCGATGCACTCCAGCTCCAACAGCACTCCCTCACCCATATCGGTGACTGCTACGCAGGAGCGTGCAGGCGCCTCAGAGTGGAAGTACTCCCGGTACACTTCGTTGAATACATCCCGATCCTTCAGGTCGAGGACAAACGCCAGGATCTTGACCGAATTCTCGATCGATGTACCTGCATCCTCGAGCAACTTCTTCAGGCTCTCCATGCACAGGCGAGCTTGGCTCCTGATGTCCGGTGCAAGCTTGCCATGCTCATCCTGGCCGATGATCCCTCTGGTGAAGACCAGGTCTCCAACACGGACGGCCGGGGAGAAGAGAGAGCCCTTCTCGGCGTTGATGATGATTCGTTTGGCCATGTCGCCCTCCCTCTTATACTACTTTGACCTTGATGCAAGCCTTCCGCACAGGAACGCCGACCAGTGCACGCTTCTGCGGCATGTGGACATCCTGAGGGAACACGATGGCGATGTCATCTTTCTGAAGCAGCACGTACTGGCACTCCTTCTCGTAGAATGAGGCATCGGGAGTCGGATCGTACGGAACGGTCTCCTTGCAGCGGGAGATGTGGGAGTATCCAAGATACTCGAATCCCTCGGCCACATAGTGGACGTCGGCGTAGACCTTGTGGGCCTCAAGACCGCAGTTGTCGATGGTCTTGGACGTGTACTCCTGCACCAGGATGAAGACGTCGTCACCGTCGATGTCGTGGCGTCCGAGCTCCATCTTCCGGATATCATTGGCCTTCAGGAATTCAAACGCCTTCTTGAAGCGCTCGCCGAACACATAGTACATCTCGCAATTGGAAATATGATCAACTATCATAATCCTTCCTCCTACTCCATTGGAATATTAATATTTCAAATACCCGTCCATAGTATAAGGCAGCATGAGAATAGTCAACCTTGGTCAGGAGATTCCCAGGTTCCTGCGCCAATGCAGGAGACAACTCCTTCTATCAAAATAAACAAGATCGTGGGCTCACCATCTTCCCTTCTGAGGGGCGACCGCTCAATGCCCTGCGCTCCCTGAGGGGGCGCAGAGAGACGCTCTTTTGATTGAGGGAACCGATGGGGGCAGAAAACCCTGGGCGGAAGCTTCCATGCAGTGCCTGAACCGGTGTTCCTTCAGCCCTCGGCTATGCTATACTCCCGATTATCATGAAACGAGCGCACGGAATACTCATCCTATTAATTGCGGCGATGATGACATTCAGCCTGCTCTCCTGCTCCTCCGCAAAGGTGATCGAGGAGCGCCGCCTCTCCCATCCACCCACCCCGACAGGATGGCTCGATGAGAGCGGCATCCCCTCATATGACTCCTCCATTCCCATCTTCTACAACACGGGGGTGGAGTGGAACCAACGCTCCCTCCAGCTCATAGAAGAGGCGGAAGAGTACATCGTCATCTCCATCTTTCTCGGCAATCTCATGGATGTCGCCACCGAGGTCTGGGATGCCCTCATCGCCAAGATGCACCACGGGGTGCGGGTCTACTGCATGATCGACTCCACATCCTACTTCCAGACGCCCCCCCATTCGTCCCGCATCGTCCCGGCGGCCTTCTCCTATCTGCGCGATGCCGGCATCGAGGTGGTGGAGTACAACCCCTTGTCCCTCAACCAGCTCGCCTTCATCCCCACGCTCTTCGACCGTGACCACCGCAAGTACTGGATCATCGACGGCCGTCACATCGCCTTGGGCGGCATAAACATCAACTATGCCTCCCTTGCCTATCCACCGGAGACCGGCAACATCGACTCGATGGTGGAGTTCGACTCACCCGGTGCCATCACACAGATGCTCACCTCCTTCGTCGCCACCTGGAACCAGTACAGCCCGAGCCGGCTCGATGTCTCCTCCTTTGAGGTACCCCCCACCGACGATCTGGCGACCAAGGTGTGGATCCTCGACCATCGATGGCCGTCATCCTCCGAGACGACGACGCTCTTCGATGCCGTCACGCTCGGCTGCCAAGAGGAGCTGTGGATGGTGCAGGGGTACACCTATCTCACCGCTGCGCTGAAGGAGCGCATCGCGAACGCGGTGCGGAGGGGAGTGAAGGTCAACGTCATGCTCTCAGAGAACGCCGGCAAGGCCAACTACCAGAGTGCCGCCTACTATTCGATCCTCGACCTCATCGACGCCGGGGCGACGGTCTATATGTACGATGACCCGAACAAGGCGTTCCTCCATCTCAAACTCATCGTCTGTGACGACAGGTACACCGTCGTGGGCAGCCCCAACTTCAACTTTCGCTCCCAGACCTTGAGTCGGGAGTTGGCCGCAGTCTTCGCCGAGGAGGAGGTCGCCGCCCAGGCGAAAGCCCATATCGATGAGCTGTTGAAACACTGTCGGGTGGTGAGCCGCGAGGAGGCCCTCCAGTGGCGGACGACCAAACACTACCTCTACCACCTCCTGATGCAGGTCTACGGGTGATGCCATGACACAGAACACCAAGCGCTTGACCGCTTCCCTCCTCGCCATCCTCTGCTGCTCCCTCCTCCTCGCCGCCGCCCCGTGGACCGGCGGCTACCGCATCAGCTTCGACGGCTACGGCGATGGGGCCGTACCGGCGGGCGACGAGCACCTGGGCGCTGAGGTATGGCTCGCCCCCTTCGACCTGCCGGTGGCCAACCCGCTCCTCTCCTTCGGCCTGCTCGTTCCCGTGTATGGCGGCGACCCCGGCATCCTCCTGGAGGGAGCGGTGGAGCTGCGCCTCTTCTCCTGGGTCGACCACCCCGCAGCGAACCTCTTTCGGCGAAAGACCGCCTGGAGGCCGACCATCCAGGCGGGGATCCTCTCCCCGCTCTCCGACTTCTCCTCCTCGTCCATCACGGTGACCGTCCATCCGCTCTCCTTCTTCTTCGGGGAGAAGACGGTGTCGGTCCTCGCCCCCCGACTCCTCTGGGACCTCGAGACGCACCGGTGGGATTGGGGCGTCCGGCTGCTTGAGATCAGCCACTCGCTCTTTTAGGGGAGGTATGACATGAAGAAACACTTCCTGCTGACGACCATCCTCCTCACCCTCTTTTGTACACGCCTCACCGCCCTTCCCGTCGGCATCTCCCTCTCCACCTGGGGTGCCTCCAAGAATTTTGCAAGCGGGGAGGGGACCCATGCCAGCGTCGGCGCCTTCGTCGCCCTCGCCCCCCGTCTCGAAGTGGAGGCCTCGGCCATCGTCAGCCTCACCCCGACCATCGCCCAGGACCTCATCGGCTCCCTCCACCTCTCGTTCCCCTTCGCCGCCCCGCTCTACTACACGGGGGGGGAGGGGACGCTCTACTACAACGGCTTCATCGGCCTGGGCTACCTCGGGGGCTGGGACGACCACCACCAGAGGGCGGTGCATGCCCTCTCCCTGCGCGTCATCCCCTTCACCCTCGGGGGCAGCTACTACACCCGCCGCGAGCGGGCCCTCGCCTTCAGCGTGCTCTACGACTTCGTAGGACAACAGTGGGCGATGAGCTGGAGCCTGCTCGGCTTCGACATCTACTTGTAGGCGATGCTGCAATTGGGTAGACTGAGCGGAACGAGGAGAACCAATGATGAAAGGCGACAACTTTGTATTCGGCGATACCGCCCCACTCACGCCTGCAGGCGAGGGCGTCACGCGCAAAGTCCTTGCGTACAACGATGATCTGATGCTCTGTGAGCTTCACTTCGAGACGGGGGCCGTCGGCTCCCTGCACCGCCACCCCCACCAGCAGATCAGCTATATCATCAGCGGCTCATTCGAGTTCGAGATCAATGGCGTCAAGAGAGTCGTCAAGGCGGGCGACTCGCTCTACAAAGAGCCGAATGTGGAGCATGGCGCCGTCTGCCTCGAGGCGGGGGTCCTGTTGGACTTCTTCACCCCGATGCGGGACGACTTCGTCCAATAGCGTCATCAAGCCAGGGGACGTGTCCCTCCCATCTCATGTATTCGGACACAAAAACAGCCGAGCCATCACGCTCGGCTGTGATCGTATGGCCTCAGGGCGGTCAGGCGTGGTTGTGCGGCAGCTCCTTGACCAACGCCTCCGTGGGGGTGGCGAAGATCCGTGCATCGAGCTCGCGCTTCGCGGAGAGGGTCGTCGAGACCTGGACGGCGCTCTCATGGTCGGTGACCAGGAGGACCATCTCCCGTTCAGGCAACACCTCGACGCCGATGAGCGGAATCTTGACGATCTGATCAGATGAACCTCCCCGGCCGTGGAGGATCGTCGCGCCGGTCGCCCCAACGCTGCGGGCGAGGGCGACCACCTCATCGGCCAAGCCTCGGGGGGTATCGACCACGATGCAGACCTGCGCTCCGGTGGCGATGGCGGGGTAGCGCTCCTCGGCGAGCACGGCGACTCGCTCGCGACTGGCGATCCGTTTCTGCTTATGGGCGAAGTAGGTCCCCAGGATGTTCAGCGAGAGGACCGGTGCCATGGCGACCATCGCGATGACGCCGAAGCCATCCCGCATCACGTCGGCGGTGGGAATCATGCTGGCCGCCCCTTGGGCGAAGGCGAGCACGAATGTGGCCGTCATCGGCCCCGATGCCACCCCTCCGGCATCATAGGCGATGCCGACGAAGACCTGGTCGCTGAAGAATGAGAAGATCACGGCGGCGATGAAGCCGGGGATCAAAAAGTACCAGAGATGGACGGAGGGGAAGACAATGCGGACCATCGACAGGGCGATGGCAATGGCCACTCCGCCGCTGAGCGTGATGCGGATCAGGCGCACCGGGATGTGCCCGGCGGTGACCTCCTCGATCTGTTCACCGAGTACGTGGACCGCCGGCTCCATCAAGACGACGATCATGCCGAGGAAGAAGCCCACCACGATCAAGAGGTAGCGGTCGAAGGCAGCGACCTGCATCCCGATGATCCTACCCATCTCCAAAAAGCCGGTGTTCACTCCGGTGAGGAAGAGGACCAGGCCGGTGAGGGTCAACAAGAGCCCGCCGATGATGGAGAGGATGCGTTTGTGGCCAATCTTGAACTTGAAGGCGTTGAGGAGGAAGAAGAAGATGGAGATGGGCAAGAGCGCGATGAAGGACTCTTTGAGCGTCACCGGCAGCATCCTCATGAGGGGGCCGATGATGCCCCGTTCAATGACGAACGGGTCGGCGGCGCTCTGGATATGCTTCTGTCCCGTGATGATCGACAACAACATGACGGCGAGGATCGGGCCGGCGCTCATCACGCCCACCAAGCCGAAGGCGTTCTCCTCGGCGCGTTTGCCGCCCTTGATGGAGGAGAGGCCGAAGGTGAGCGCCAAGGCGAAGGGGGTGGTCAAAGCGCCGGTGGTCGCCCCCGAGGCGTCGAAGGCGATGGCCAAGAACTCCTCGCTGACGAAGAGGGCCAGGATGAAGATGATGCCGTAGATGATGGCCATGAAGGTGTTGAAGCGCATCCGCTCCTTGAGCAGGCGCAGGACGCCGAAGGCGACGGTGACGCCCACTCCCGCCGACACCACGTAGACGATGGTCATGGCGCTCATCGTATGCCCAGAGGCCGTCTCGATCTGGAGGCCGAGGATCAAGAGGTCCGGTTCGGCGACGGTGATCAAAAAGCCCAGGAGGAAGCCCATGGCCAAGATCTTGATCAGGTGTTTGCTGGTGGCGACCTCACCGGCCATGAGCTCCCCGATGGCGTTCATCGAGAGGTCGACGCCCCAGAGGAAGATCGAGAGACCGATGAGCAGCAAAACAGAGCCGATGACGAAGCGGACGAAGATGTCCGTTTCCACGTGGACGATCGTCAGGGTGAGCAGCAGGACCAGGACGACGACCGGAAGCAGCGTCTTGATGACTTCATTGCCTTTTTGGAGGAGGATTTTCATCTGAGGCCTCGCTTGTTCTCTTCGACCAAGCCGGTCGTCTCAGTCACTGAGAGGACGAAGAGCATCCCCCCTCCGGTGCGCTGCAGGTCAAGGTCGGCGATGAGATGCCGCTTGACCTCATTCGTTGTCTGTGCCGGGGTGAGGATCAGGATGATCTCCTTCTGCGGCTCGATGGCGAGGTCCGCATAGTAGTGGGCGGGGATGCCGGCCCCACGGCCGCTGATCACCGTCCCTCCCTTGGCTCCCGCCGATCGGGCGCTCTTGATGCACGCCTCGCTCTGCCCCCGATCGACGATCGTGATGATTAAATTCCAGGCGGCGGGGGTCGCCAATTCGCTCCACCCTCCCTCACTGAAGGGGATGGTGAAGGCGATGCCGCGGTGGCGTTTATGCAGGGCGAAGGAGGAGGCCACCATCTCATGGAGCTGTGAGGCAAGCTGCTCTTCGGCGCTGATCATCAAGATTTCCTTGGTGCGTTGTCCCAAGTGGCGGGTCGCACGAAACCGTGATCGGGATGTGCCGTGACCGAGGATGATCGTTCCGCTTTGCGCACCGATTTTTTGGGCTTGTTCGAGGATTCTATTCGCCTTTCCGCGCTCTACAATGGTGAAAAAGATGGCATCCGTCATGCGTCTCCTCTCTCATGGGGGTATGGATTCATAGAAGTTTCTCTGTATACGTAATAGTACCACGTGAATGGTCCAAAAGGCGACACCGTTTGGGAAAAAACTTCAAATAGTTACATATTGTGTGCCCGCCAACAATGAACGGCGGAGATCCGCCCCTTGTTGCAATACCGATATATTCATATACTGAAAGATGATGCATACCAACACCGCAAGGAGGGGCGATGTTCACCATCAAGGGATTCTACAATGATGCCGTCGTTTATGCCCACGCCTCTGATGTCGACCAGGGGGCCATCGACCAGATCAAGGAGCTGCTCGCGCGCCCGTTCGTCAAGGACAGCACGATCCGCATCATGAGTGATGTGCACAGCGGGGCGGGCTGCGTCATCGGTACGACGATGACCATCTGCGACAGCGTGGTGCCCAACCTCGTCGGAGTGGACATCGGCTGTGGCCTCGAGGTGGTCCGCCTCGCCGAAGAGACCATCGACCTCGCCAAGCTCGACGCCTTCATCCACCGCACCATCCCCGCCGGCTTCAAGATCCGCGATCGGGCCCATCCGTACAACGACCTCATCGACCTCACCGAGCTCAACGCCCGCTCATCGCTCGACCTTCCCCGCGCCCGGCTGAGCATCGGCACCTTGGGAGGGGGCAACCACTTCATCGAGATCAACACGGACGAGGATGCCAAATGCTACCTGGTCGTCCACTCCGGCAGCCGCCATATCGGATTGCAGGTGGCCACCCACTACCAGAAGATCGCCTCCAAGGGGACACGAGACCCGCTGGCCGCCCTGGAGGGCGCCCCCTGTGAACAATACCTCTCTGACATGCGCCTCATGCAGCGCTACGCCGACCTCAACCGCAAGGCCATCGCCGATGCAATCATCGAGGCCTTCGCCCTCACTGTGGTCGACCGCTTCTCCACCATCCACAACTACATCGATACCGAAGAGATGATCCTGCGCAAGGGCGCCGTCTCCGCCCAACAAGGGGAGACCCTCATCATCCCGCTCAATATGCGGGACGGCTCGCTCCTCTGCAGAGGCAAAGGGAACAAACAATGGAACTACTCCGCCCCCCACGGAGCAGGGCGCCTCATGAGCCGACGAGAGGCGAGGCGGACGCTCAGCCTCAAACAGTACCGCACCCTGATGCAGGGCGTCCACACGACCAGCGTCAACAAGGCGACCCTGGATGAGAGCCCGGAGGCCTACAAGCCGCTTGCACAGCTCCTCTCCCACATCGGGGCCACCGTCGAGGTGGTGGAGCAAATCAAGCCGATCTACAACTTCAAAGCAGCAGAGTGATCTGGTGGCGAAAGGCGTTTGCATGTGCCAGAGGCGGTGTTTCCTCCCACTCCCCGCACCAAAATTACGACATGCTCTGGCGTGCCTATGATATCAGCATGATGTGATGTACCAAAGACAAAACCCCCAAACAGCTTTTTTACACAGGGGACTGTTTCCAGTTGGATGGAACGCAGTCCCTTTTTTTTGTCGTGCACCATGCACAGCTGATGGTGGCATGGAGTTTCCTCTCATCAGTAGGGAACGTCTGAGAAGATTTGTAGATGGAGAAGCTGTCGCTCCCGCTTCAACAGCTCAAGACTCTGCCTATTGACCCTCCTTGGGCCCTGGGAGTCGACAACCGCTTCCTGACCATGAAAGACGGGCGCCTTCGATGGTCTGGTCCAGGCACCCACTCGGCGACCTGCTTTCATCAACGATAACAGAGATCAGATCAGGGATGTCAGAGGAGCCAATCGAAGGGGGAGAGGAGGATGCGGGAGAAGAGGACCAGACCGCGCTTGTAGGCGGGCACCGGCTTTCTCTGCACATCGCGAGCGCCATAGGGAACACTCTCTTGGGCCAACGTCTCCATCCGCTCTCCCAGCGATTCGGCCACCGCTACACTGTCGATGACCACC
>Ga0209719_1001569_pt1 | contig 27547 bp, 31 predicted proteins | sample AD_JPNAS2_MetaG_FD_184421 | JGI IMG/M metagenome (GOLD analysis project Ga0209719, IMG submission 184421) | Active sludge microbial communities of municipal wastewater-treating anaerobic digesters from Japan - AD_JPNAS2_MetaG (SPAdes) (version 2) | ecosystem: Engineered > Bioreactor > Anaerobic...
GCAAGATCCACCCTTTCCTGGGCATTCTGAAGGGTTTGGGAAAAGACATCGTTAAGTTCAGGCTTCTCTTCTTTCCAAGTTGGAAGAAGATTGTGCGTCTCGTACTTGGATACGGATTTGCCTTCTTTCTCCCAAGCATCTTTTCGGTATGCTAAGGTCTGATTGTATGTCCACCGGCATAGATCTAGGGTCCTCTCCATCTTCGTCCTTTGGGACTTTGTTGGGTAGATCCTAAATTTATATGCCTTGAGCATAGATACTTTTTATGCGGTTGATTGTGTTTATAGTTTTCTGCACAACGGTGGGGCACGATTCAACCCCTCCCCTGAAGGAGAGGGGTCTTCTCTGCCCCTACACCCCGACGTTATAACCGGCCTTCCCTAAAATCTTTTCAATCCGGGTTTTGCATCATTGCGAAGACTGCTCGGAGCCCTCCAGGACATCATCTGCCAGAATCGTCAGCAAGACCGTCAAATCCTCCATGGTTAGGATCTGGGCCAGTGCGCGATCAAAGAGCATCGTCGCGTCTGCTGGCAGATCCTCATCGCTCCTCCAAAAAAGGATTCGGACAATGACGCCGGGAAAGGCCTCCACCTCCACTGCCACATCCGCTCCCTCCACCATCCTGCCGGCAAAATCCTCCAGCAAGATCTTGACCAATTCCTCCGGGCTCTGACTGAATCGCTCTGCAAGCGGCCTGATTGCCCGGCGAGAGAAATTGGAGCAGAAGAGCTTTCCTCCATAGGTCTCTTTGATGGATATCCATTCTCCTGCAGGTTCGTACCCCTTTTTCGATCTGCCGATCAGATAATGGAGCAGGAGCACCGATACCATCTCAATAGCCTGGCGGCGACCGGGCAGGAGGAGAACCTCCCTTTCCGCCTGCTTAATCTCATATCTATCTTGGAACAGTGATATACTATTGCTGGATGGAAGGCCGAGTCTTTCCAGCTCCTCCCAGGCCATGCCCAATGCTATATCGTATCCCATTGATCTTCTCCTCTCTCTGCAAGACAACTCAAAGAAGATTACTGGCGGTCATCATCATCCTTTCGGCTGGTCAGATGAAAAAACATAGAAAGGCTTATGCCGTCAAAAGGAGGAGAAGAAAGCATGAATCTTGGGCGGAGGTTCGACATAGGGGCGGGAATTTTCGTCTTTCTGATAATCCTTCTCACCCTTTACCTAACCAAAGACTTCCTGACAACCATCCTCTTGAGCGTGGTGCTCGTTTTTCTTCTCAAGCCCCTCTATGCCCTGTTCTTCAGGCTGACTAAAAGAAAGCAGATATCCTCATTTTTATCCATAATGCTGGTCTTCATCCTTATCCTCTCCCTGATTCTGGGGATCACCAGCGCCCTATTGGTGGAGCTGTCCTATCTGCAGTCATCAGGAGCCATATCAGATGTGGAGATTGATAAGACCATCAATGAGATCGATGCCTGGTCCAAGAGCTTTATCCCCGCCTGGCTTTACAACTCCATAATCGAGATCGCCCTGCGCTATGTGCAGGAGATAAGCGACATTCCCATAGCGTTCGCCACCTGGGTATTTCCCATTCTGCAGCGTGAGCTCACCACCTTTGGCTCCAACCTGCCCATTCTCTTTGCCCATCTGATCGTGGTGGTATTCTTCACCTATTATCTGCTCATAGACGGCAAGGTTTTTATTGATCTGGCGGTGGATCTGGTCCCCCAGGAAAAGCAGGGTATTGTCAGGCGTTTTCTGGATGAGCTTTACAGCATCTACCATACTCTCTTTACCGTGTACTTCTCCACCTCCATGCTCAGCGGTGTGATGGCAGCGATTGGCTTCTCATTGCTAGGCATCCCCTATCCATTTCTGATGGGGGTGGTAGTGGCGGTATTCACCCTCTTGCCCCTGCTGGGGCCGCCGTTCGTCTTCATTCCCATAGCAGTCTATTATCTGATCGTGGGAGACCTTTTCCGCTGCCTGATCCTCCTGGTATTTGGAACGGTGGTGCTGATGGTAATTCCTGAAAACGTTATCCGCCCACACCTGGCCATGATGAGCTCCCGGATACACCCCATACTCACCCTGCTCGCCTATACCGCACCCATATTTGTCATTGGAATCATCGGGGTGATAGTTGGCCCTACCCTCTACGGCTTCCTCCTCGCCGTCTACCGGTCGATCAATGCTGAAAGGAAAGGATTATAATCCAGGTGGCATCCTGCAATTCAGGGGATACTGCAGGTGAAGAATGAGGGATTTTGCGGTCAATTGGGGCTGAATCCTCCGAGCCAACAATATTATAATGGCTCTTCGCTGAATTATGTGGATGAGGTCCGGCAGAGAATATAGCCACTGTTCCTTTGCGTCCCTGTGGTTGGGTCAGTGCACCACGGTTCACCACAGAAGCACAAAAGACACAGAGAATCTCCAATTCAAGTTTACCCACGCCAAATCGTGAGGATCCATTATAATTGAGAGGTTTAATGGGCGGGCAGAAAGAGTATCAATTGGCGGTATTGTTCATAATCCTGGATGTTTTATTCTGGGGTTTTTCCTTTATAAGCACCAAGGTGGTCCTGTCACAGATTCCGCCTGTATCGATAGCATTCTTCAGGCAGATCATCGCTGCATCGACTCTGATAATGCTTGTTCTTTTTACCAGGACCTCATTCAAAATAGGTCGAAGGGACATGGGATATATCGTCCTCGCCAGCTTCTTTGGAATAGTGATGTACTTTTCCCTGGAGAATACCGGGCTTCTGTATACCACGGCATCCAATGCCTCGATGATCGTGGCCGCCCTTCCCATATTCACCCTATTTGCCGAAGCTATGCTCTTCCGTCTGAAGGTCACCTGGAAGATGATTCTCTGCTTGATCCTTTCCACCATTGGAGTGGCTCTGGTGGTCACGGTTGATGGGAAGGTGGATCTATCATCTGCCAGGTTTTTCGGCAATCTGCTAGTGATGGGAGCGATCATCTGCTGGGTATTTTACACCCTGCTGAATAGAAGGCTCTCTGAGAATTACCCCTGCCTGGCTTTAACCGCTGCTCAATCAACAGTCAGCATAATTCTATTTATTCCCCTCATCATCCCGGAGATCGAAAGATGGCCCGCGATATCCGAGATCTCTCTGCCGGTATTTGCTAATCTGCTCTTTCTAGGGGTTTTCTGCTCAGGCTTCGCCTACATTTTTTATATTTATGCCACCAGAAGGCTGGGAGCAACGGTGGTTTCGGCCTTTTTAAACCTCATTCCAGTGGTGACAGTGGTCTTCGGATATCTCATCTTGCACGATACCCTCTCCTGGATGCAGGTCCTTGGAATGGCACTGATAATGATCGCTTTATATCATCTTAACCGGTTGATGAAAAGGGCGCAAGTATGAGGCGAATAGGGCAAATGGTGATTTGCGGCGTTTCCCCATTCGCAGCGATTATGGCCCCAAGCCAGTCGACTTCTACTCCCTTAAAGCAGTTCGAGAGCCACTCTGCTCATAAGACCCGCCTTCAATCCCCGCTTTTCCGCCACAGGATTTGCCTCCTTAATGATGCCCTGCAACAGGTCTTCGATGTTGGCAATCGAGCTTCCCTGAGATGGCCTGGTTGCTGGGTAGCTGAAGCTTTCTAATCCCTGCACATCGAAGGCCCTGGAGCCCACCATTTCCGTATCGGTGATGACGGCCACCAGGTTGACCGGCTCGGGGGAAATGACAGATCCTTCCGCTTGCTTTCTCTTTAGCTGCACTCTGGTATGATTCATACCTAACCTCCCGAAAAGTTCAGGCGCTAAACCTGTGCGCCTGAACTTTTCGGGAGGTTAGGCTATAGGAAACATATGGGATGAAGCCAGTTTTGCTCGGCAGATATCTGACGAAGTCACTCAAGACCGGATTTCGATTAGATCCATTTTTGGCCTCAAGCTCAGCCCAAGAGCCTTCCCGCTGGCCCTATCTTTCCCCGCTCCGTCTGGCAGACGACCGACTGCAGACCGCAGTCTCTAAGAATATAATGGACCTCCAGCATCTCCCAGTGGCTGGGCCGGACCAGATCAGGCCTTCTGAACTCCGGCCGGTAGTCCAGAACACAGACCTGAATCCAGGGATCTATGCTGACGATTCTCTCCGCCATCTCCTGGATCTCTGCTATGCTGATCAGATCCTCATTGAATGGGATGCCGATGCCCAAGAAGACCTGAGGATGGCTGTCGTGCAGGTATTTCACCGCCTCCCAGGCGGTCTGCAGATATTTGGTCGCCAGCCCCTCATCCAAAAGGCCGGTCATCTCCATGAAGGTGGAGGTCCTCAAGGCCTTTAGATCGATGCCAATGTCGGTCATGCCCGCACCGACCAGCTCATCGATATAGTCCTCGGTCAAAATTGTGCCGTTGGTATCCACATGAATCCGAGCGATCGGATTTTGCTCCCGCAGGAGACGTATGAAAGAGACCAGCCACGGCCGGTTGAGGGTACACTCCCCGCCGGAGATGGCTATGCGTTCCACTCCGCACTCCTTTTTCGTCTCAGTCATCCTCTCCGCCGCCTCCTCTGGGGTGAGGGGCTCGCCTACGTCCATAAAAGCATACCGCCAGTTCTGGCACTGGGGGCAGCAGAGGTTGCAGCCTGAGGTGAAGCAGACCGCTTCTATGAAGCCCAGGCCGCTCTCCAGCCACCATGGTGTGCCCACGCCTCCCGTCTTATGGCCCATGAAGCCTGCCACCATCCTGCGAGGCGTCCCCATGGGCGCTGCAGTCCTTATCCTCATTCCCTCTTGCACCTGTGCAGTGCAGGCCGGCCTAGCCTCTCCATCTATCTTCAGGGCACAGGCCCAGCATCCTCCCACCTGGCAGGGCATGAATAATCCTTTGTCGGAAGGATGCAATGTGATATTATATCCGAGCTTCTCCAGAGCCTCTTTAACTGAGAAGCCAGAAGGCACCTCGATCCGTCTGCCGTCAACCTCTATCGATGTCATTGACCGCCTTCATGGATTGCATCACAATATCGATGGGAAGCACAGTCTCTCCAGATATGCCGTTTCTGGCAATCCAGGTGCTGATGGATGTGCATGCCATCAAGACATCCGACTTATCCCTGCTTTTGGCTGCAATGATCCTGGCGACATCATCCTTGTTCCGGATCTTGATGTTGTAGGCCATCTCAATCGCCAAAAGCTGCATTTTTGCCCTCTCTTCAACCGACTCCATGAATGTGTCAATGCCTTCCTTCATCTTAAGGCCTTTGTTTTCAGTCATCCGCGAGCAGAAGGTTTCAGCTAGAAGAATGGCTAATTGCACAGGGCCAAATTTCATGATAAAATGCCAGGCTTTCAGGACTCTGCCCAAAAAAAGGGTGAAAGGAGGTGATTATTTAATTACTGCCTCCAGCCTTCGGTTTACCTCATCCCAGTTCACAATGTTCCAGAAGGCTTCAACGAACTTGGCCCTCTCGTTCTTGTAGTCCAGGTAGTAGGCATGCTCCCAGACATCCAGGACCATGAGGATGCGAAACATGGGATAGACGTTCACATTATGCTTCTCAATCTGCATAATGATCGGCCTGCCGGTCATGCCGCACCAGGATAAGGCCGCCCATCCGGAGCCCTCTGTGCTCACAGCAGCAGTGGTGAACTCCTTCTTGAAGCGCTCAATGGATCCGAACTCCTTTTTCAGGGCCTCGGCTAAAGCGCCCTCAGGCTCCTTCTTCGCTTTGGAGGCGGGAGCGAGGTTCGCCCAGAATAAGCTGTGCAGCACGTGGCCCCCCGCCTGGAAAGAGAGCTCCTTTAGCGTGGCCTTCATATCGATGTCCGATCCGGATTCCCGCGCCTTGTCCAGCCTTTCCAGTATGGCATTGGCGCCGTTCACATAGGCGGCATGATGCTTGTCATGATGCAGCACCAGCTGGGCCTGGGTGATATGGGGCTCCAGGGCATTGCCAGCATAGGGCAGCTCGGGCAGGGTGTATTTCTTCTTATCAGCCATATAAAATCACCTTGATTTTCAACCTCATCAATTGTCTGCTCACAACTTCTTATGGCAGAACCACCAGTCCTCACAGACCATGCCGCCGCCTGTCTTTCTGCCGGCAGCAGCCTTCTCATCCGCCGGAGGGGGCACGATCACCTGGTCGCCGAGGAAATCGTTGTTGGGCCAGTTTGCGGGAGTTGCTACCTTATTCTTGTCCACGACCTGCAGCGCCTCAAGAGCCCTGATGATCTCGCCCATGTTCCTTCCTATCTCCTGGGGATAGAAGAGTATTAGGCGAATTGTGGCCTCAGGATCGATGATGAATACCGCCCTGACGGTATTGGCGCCCTTGCCAGGATGGATCATCCCCAGCCTCATGGCCACCTTGCCCAGGTCGTCGGCGATTATGGGGAAGGTGATCTCCACTTTCAGGTTCTCCTTGATCCACTGGGTCCACTTCATATGAGCAAACACCTGATCAACAGAAAGGCCGATAAGCTCGCAGTTCAGCTTATCGAAGTCGCTCCTCATCTTCTGGAAGGCCACGAATTCAGTGGTGCAGACCGGGGTGAAGTCCCCGGGATGGCTGAAAAGGACTAACCACTTTCCGGAATATGCATCTGGCAACTTGACCATGCCATGGGTGGTCTTGACCTCCATGGAAGGGAACTTATCTCCAATCAATGGGAAGCCACCTTTGTCGCCCATATGGTAGCTCATATGGTGAAAACCGCTATGCTCAAATCCCCTCGAGGGGCCGGATCTATCTGATTCGCACATATTTAATAACTCCTCTCTATCATATATATTTGGTTCTGTTAGATGAAGCCTTTCAGTTTCTTCAATACTCTTCCATTTGGCAGAATTTGCAGCTATGATGCCACTTGAGCTCCACCTGAGATCGGACAGGGATCTCGCTGGTGCAGCTGTTCTTGCCCTAAATCCTAGATGAACTCACACACTTTATTTGGAGATAGCCCGCGAGGTTTGATCCTGCCCACCTCCCAAACCAATCAGTCCTTTCTCTGCCCTGAATTCCAGTGGGGGATATGTTTATTTAAGAGTGATTATTAGCTAATAATTACTATGATCAGTGCAGACAGCCTGGACTCAACCATCATAAAGACATTTCGCAACAGCGGCTATAGAGCCACTCCCCAGAGAATAGCCATCAGCAGATACATACTGCGCAATCACGAGCATCCTTCAGCACAGAAGACTTATCAGGAAGTCAAGAAGACCCATCCTACCGTAAGCCTGGCCACCATCTACACCACAATAAAAATTCTAAAAAAGACCGGCCTGATCTGTGAGTTGAACCTGCCTAAATCTCAAACCAGGTATGATCCCAATACAGAGCCCCATGCGCACCTGGTCTGCCTTCAGTGCGGCAGCGTCACCGATTGGATGGACCCGATAATGCAGAAATTGGTGAAAAATGTCTCCAGCAAGGCGAACTTCACTGTAATCGGATCGAGCTTTGATCTGGAGGGGATCTGCGCTTTGTGCGGTCGAAGGGCAAAGGATGCCCTGAAAAGCGCCTCCCCACCGGCAGAATCAATATCGGCCGAGTAAAAATCGTTATAAGCCTTTTTGTCGATACCAGTCTTAATCACTTGATTTACATGGATCTGAGCCGGGCGATCCTCTCCTCTGTGCTGGGATGGGTGGAGAAGAGTGACGCCACTGCCTTTCCTTTGAGGGGATTGACGATGAACATATGAGCAGTGGATGGGTTCACGTCCGAACGCACTGCATTATTGCCCGACTCCAGCTTGGCCAGGGCACTGGCCAGGGAGAGAGGGCTGCCGCTTATCTTCGCTCCACCGGCATCGGCCTCAAACTCCCTGCCCCTGGATATCGCCAGCTGGACGATGGTGGCGGCCAAAGGAGCCAGGATGGCCATGGCTAAAACTCCCAGTGGGTTGGGGCCATCATCGTCCCCACCGCCGAAGATCAGCGACCACTGGGCCATATTGGCCATAAATGTGATCACTCCGGCAAGGGTAGCCGCTATGGTGCTGATCAGAGTGTCCCGATTCCGGACATGAGCCAGCTCATGAGAGATCACTCCTGCCAGCTCGTCTCTATTTAGGATCCTGGTGATCCCAGTGGTAACGGCGACTGCTGCGTGCTTGGGATCCCTGCCCGTGGCAAAGGCATTGGGCATGGGATTATCGACTATATAAAGCCTGGGCATGGGAAGGCCAGCGTTGGCGGCCAGATTCTCCACCATGCCGAAGAGCTCCGGAGCCTCCGCTACTGTGAGCTCGCGGGCTTTATACATCTTCAAGACCAATTTGTCGCTGTACCAATAAGTTCCAAAGTTCATCAAAATGGAGAAGATCAGGGCTATGAGCATGCCACCTCTTCCACCAAAGTAGCCGCCGATCAGCAGCAAAATTCCTGTCAGACCGGCCAGCAATAGGGTCGTTCTGATCATATTGGCCATAGGTATTGGTTCGTCTAGAGAGTTATTTATCTTTTGCTATTGGCTGATCGGATACCATCGAATGGATGTCCTCAAAGGCAGTTTTTTGGGGAGAGGAGTTGTCCATACTCGATGCATAGGATAAGTATATTGACAGGTAATTTGATTGTGAGCACAAGAGCCTGAGAGAGTACAGGATAAGATAATTTGAGGTGAATGATGTTTGCACCGGTGGGCACAGAGGAGATCATACCGCGCCGAAGCTTTCCGATAGTTACGGCAGTGATAGTGGCAATTAACGTCCTTTTTTTTATCTATGAGATCTATATTCTGATCACAGATGGATCACAGGGACTGAATTCCTTTTTCAATACCTTCGGCCTGGTGCCTGCCGATGTCACAAGCGGCCAGAGCAGCATGCTGCCACCATATTCAACATTCTTCACCTCCATGTTCATCCATGCGGGCATATTGCATATCCTCTCCAATATGGTCTTTCTGGCCGTATTTGGCGATAACGTGGAGGACCTCTTGGGCCCCATCCCCTATCTCATCTTCTATCTGCTCTGCGGCCTTGCGGCATCAGCCGCCCAGATTGCTGCTGACCCCTCCTCAATCATCCCCAATGTGGGGGCCAGCGGGGCGATCTCTGGGGTTCTGGCCGGATACCTCGTCCTCCTGCCCACGGGCACTGTACGCCTGTTTATATTCTTCGGATTCTTCTACCGAATCACCAAGATACCAGCGCTGCTCTTCATCACCGTCTGGTTCGTCATCCAGCTATTCAGCGGCGTGGCCTCGTTGGGGGTGGTTGCAGAAGGCGGTGGTGTGGCCTACTGGGCTCACATTGGAGGTTTCATAGCAGGATTACTGCTCGCTTTTGCCTACAAGACAATCATGAGACGGCATCTATTCCCGTCGCACTGATGGAAAGGAGAGCAATAAGGGCCTCCAAAATCTTTTTCTTCAGATATGCAGAATGGACATCCTTGAGGAGGAATGATCTTTAAAGGGAGTTTTATCTGTATCCTGGTTTCTGGCGTTATCTTAATGCAGATATCACTCATAGCTCAATCGGGCTTCTGTGCACCCGCTTCGCATGATGAGGAAGGCATAAGCTGCTACAATAAGGGCATAGACCTGGCCGAGCAGGGCAGATATGATGAGGCCATAGCGGAGTTTGACCGCTACATCCAGGATTATCCGGATTATGCCCGGGCCTGGTACAACAAGGGGGTTGCTCTAACCCAGCAGGGCAAGTACGAAGAAGCCCTCATCGCCTTCGACAGGGTGACCGATATCGAGCCGCAAAATTCCCAGGCCTGGTATAATAGGGGAGTGGTCCTGTACATCCTGGGAAGATACGAGGAGGCTCTGGAGGCGTCCAATAGGTCCACGATGCTGAATGGTGAAGATGCCAGGGCCTGGATCAATGAGGGAAATGTGCTCTTTCAATTGAACAGGCATGAGCAGGCGGTGGCAGCATACGATCGAGCCATCGGGATCGATCCCCACTCTGCCCAGGCCTGGTGCAACCGCTGCAATTCGCTGATCAACCGGTCGGAGTACGATCTGGCGTTATCATCTGCCCAGAAGGCCATCCAGATCGACCCGGATATGGTAGAGGCTTACAGCTGCAGGGAGGCGGCACTTATGGAGCTGGGAAGGGACTCATAGGCGGCCGCTGCCCTGACCAGGTCAGAGGTGGCTTGTATCATCGAGAATTTATGCCTCTGCCTCACCCATCAATCTATTCACCAGCCACTCGGGCTCGAACTTCACCAGGTCGGGATAGGTCTGTCCCACGCCAAGGAAGAGCACCGGCTTGCCGGTTATATAAGCGATGGATATGGCAGATCCGCCCTTAGCGTCGGCATCGGTCTTGGTGAGGATCGATCCATCGATGGGCACCGACTCATTGAACAGGCGCGCCCTCTCCACGGCATCGTTGCCTGCTATTGCCTCATCCACGAATATCAGCAGATCGGGGGTTGTGACCCGGACGATCTTTCTCATCTGATCCATGAGGTTGATGTTGGTATGCAGCCTGCCAGCCGTGTCCGCCAGGACTACATCCTTGTTATGGGCCCGGGCATACTCGATGGCATCGAATATCACCGCTGCCGGATCTCCGCCCGTCTTGTGCTTGACCACCTTCAGCCCCAGATTGTTGCCATGCACCTCTAATTGTTCAATGGCTCCCGCCCTGAAGGTATCGCCAGCGGCAAGGACCACAGAGTAGCTCTGATCCATGAGATACTTTGCCACCTTGGCGATGCTGGTCGTCTTACCGGTGCCGTTCACTCCCACGAACAGGATCTTGACCGGCTTATCCTTCGCCCGGATGTACTCATCGAAGTCCAGGTGGTTCTTGGATAGAAGGGTTATCAGCGCATTTCTAAGAGAGTCCTCAGCCAGCTGGCCGGTATCCGAACCGATCTTCTTTTTCTTCCCAACCAGATCGGACTTGACCTCTCTTACGATCTCCTCAGCCACCGGAAGGGCGACATCGCTCTCCATGAGGGCCATCTCCAATGCCCACATGGGCTCCTCCAGATCCTTCTCCTCTAAGATTATCTCCTGCTCGAAGACCAGGGTCTTGGCCTTCTGCAGGAATGAGAATCTGCCTTTCTTATTTTTGGTCTCTCCATTATCCAAGGGCTTGGCCAAGGGCTCCTTCGTAGCAGATCCAGAAGATGCTCCCATTTTGGGCTCCTTTGCCTTCGAATCCATCCTGCCGGCATCCGGAGCCTCCAGAGCAGGCCGATCCTCTGCCTCGATCTCCTCTGGCTGTGCTGCTCCCTTCGAGCCCTTGGCTGAAACCTTCTCAGCGACCTTGGCAGACAGGGCCTCCTTAAAGCCGGAGAGCTTCTCTTTGAACCGGTTAAACAACCCCTTCGCTCCCCTGGCCACCGCTGAGGCGGCTTTCGTACTGCTGCATTATGCCCTGAATCTTCTGCATCTCTTGATCGATCTTGGCAAGAACTTCCGTGAGCTTTTTCGAGCCCTCAAGAACCTCATTCTTCCGGGTCCTCAGGATCTCTATGGCCTCTTCAGATCTTTTTTCTATGCTCACACCTGCCCCGACATTCAAGATCACATTCTCCTTGGAGGCGAGTTTGCCGTGGATGAAAGATCCAGAGCCTATGGGAACCAGAATCTCCTGACCGACCTCAGCCTCCTGCAGAGCATCAACTGCTGCGAGAGCACTTTCTAGCCCCTGGGCAGCGATCTGGCTCAGGCCGAGCTGATGGGAGATTCCCTCTGCCTGAGCCTGGTACTGCTCATATGCGGCCAGGAGCCTTCTGATCTCCTCCTCGCTCCCAGGAGAGCTACTCAACTGTCTTCACCTCGTCTATCTTGATAAGGCCTCTTTTCAGACCATGTTGACTTCCCATCAGGGAGTAGACCATATTTTTGGCATTCTTCTCGTTCTGGCTATCCACTACCTTGCTGAAAGGAAGCCAGGTCTTGCCAATAAGCCCTCCCTTATATCTTCCCTTGATCTCAAAATTAGTCATGAATTTTCACCTCTATTACGCCAGGAAATCCAATGCATCTTCAATGCGGCCCAGCTCCGGGCCGGTGGTCTCGTCTCCTGCGAGGTAGCCGTAGCTGTTCGCCAACAGACCTGAGCCCACCAGTGGCGAGCCGAGGTTGACTGTGCCCACATCCACAGGCAGTTCGAATAGCTCCTCCAGCACTGCCATTTCCTGTTCGGATACCCTGGGATGGACAAGAAGGCCTTTGTTGGTGGCAACACCAGCCATTCCCACGGTCTTCAGGCCTCCGATGGTGCCCTTTTGCACCTTGACCTCAAGCGTCTCCTCTATCGCCCGACAGGCTCTGGTGGAGAGGCCGGGATGAACCATAGCGGCGCTGTCGTTGGCCAGGATGACATTGCCGGCGGCATTGATCCTGGTCGGCAGCCTGGAGACCTTTCCATGCTCTTGGAGGATCTTCAGATCTTCAGCTTCCGCATGGCGGCTGACCACAAATCCGCTCTTGTTGGCGGAAATGAGCGAGCCTGTGACCGATCCGATGCCAGGCGGGATGCATACCGCCTTTACGTGAAGCCCTTCTTCTATGAATGCTAGATCCTCTGCCCCGATCATTGCGGGCAGCAGTACTATATCATCTGTGCAGCAGGCGAATACACCCAGCAGACTGCTACCTGCAATCTTGATCCTCTTATCTCTCACCGGCAAACTCTGCTTCCACTCCGCCGTCTTCAAACTTGACCGCCCGCACCCTTACCCGCCTTGGTGGCTTCATATCCCCTCTTCTCCAGATAACCTGGTTTAGGCCGGGATCGATCTTCACATCCTCTGCGGGGGTCTTCATATGCCGGGCAAGGTAATTCCTTATCTCAGCCATGGCCCGGTTGGACCTTCTGTAAACGGGAACGCATTTCACAATACCCAGGGGTATGGTGTAAACTCTTTCTGTGTCCGCCATTGTCATCTCTCTAGACTGCTTCTTCGCCAATGTCTTCTCTTGGGGTGAGCGACTACCTTCCTCATGGTCTTGACTATGACCCAGGAGGGAACCCTACGATTCTGATTGAATGCTTTGGCAAGCCTGATCTTCTTGCCCTTTAATTTCTTGGACAAATCTCTTCCTCCGAATTACTCTCGTGTGCGTATGATTGGAGGGGAATATCCTGTCGACCTCCATCTGGCCATGCCTCTCTTTTAGCGCATATCTCAGGCCCACCTCAAAGTCTGAGGCAGGATGCTTCTCGGAGAGCTCCTCCTCGAAGTCCAAATAGCGCGAGGCCATCGCCCGGATGGCCTTTCCACCCAGGCCCGCCAGAGGTCTCAAGTATTGCACATGCAACCGGTCTTCCAGGCTTCGGATGGCGCCGAAATCCATCTTCGGGGCGCGATCATCCCTTCTTGTACCGTCCGCCACAAATTCGCACTCTTTTGCTACTGTCTCTACTGCAATGGGATGAACATAATTGAGAGCATCATTGGGATAGCCCGTGGACTGCAATATCTTCAGGGCTCTCTCCAGGACATCCGCATCGAATACCATTCTTCTCAGGGGATATCCCAGCTCTCTTGCTGCTTCTTTTGCTCTCATCCAGGAATCGTCGTGGCCAAAGCTGAAATTCACCAGCTCTATCTCCTCGAAGAATGGCTCGAGAAGGAGGGCCGTCAGACTGCTATCTTTTCCGCCGGAGAATAGGACTGCAACCTTCATGTATCGACCGATTCCGAGATTTTTCATCTTCTGGTTATATTGATATCTCTCTTCTTGGGCTGGGCCTGGGTGAGTATCGCCTTGAGTTGTTCGTCAGTGATCGCGCCTCTCAGCCTGCCGCTTTGTGCAAGCATGATGAGCTGGGCCTCGATCTGGGAGACGAACTCGGGCCTGGTCATGCGAATGGCATTCATCCTTTCGCGAGCCTCAGGTGTGAGGATGGTCCGCATTATGGCCGCCTTTTTGGCTTCCATCTCCTGCTGGGCCTGCTCCTGCTGAACAGCAGCCATTTGTGAATCCGCCTGCTGCCTTTGGATCTGCTCCAGCCTCTTTCGTCTCAGTTCTGCAAGCTCATCATCAGCCATTGTTTGATTCCTCCTTATGCTGTCGATTCTGCGGCTGGTTCGGATGCGGGTGCAATTGAAGCCTCTTTTTGGCTGGCCACCTTATGGGCTATGCCGTCGAGGAATGCCTGGCCCTCTGGGGTCATCTGGCGTCCCTTCTTCAGCTTCCTAACTAGGCCTGCCTTCTCCAGCTGCTGCAGGGATTCTCTTACCACTGAGCCGCTGCCCTTGGCGAAGGTTCCAGTGGCCACTCCCTTGCGCTTCTTTCCGCCGTAGAAGGTTCTGAGCCGGGATACTCCCACCGGCCCATCGATATATATTCTGCGCAGAATGGATGCCGACCTCACAAACCACCAATCTGGATTGGTGGGTGGCATCTCCCTATTTACCCCAGTCTTGGCAAACTCAGCCCAAACAGGTGGCTGGACCTTGCCCGCTGCCTTCAGCTCTAAAGCTGTGGCGGCTATCAAGTCATGGGGAGGTACGTCGTAAACAGTTGTCAATTTTTCAATCCTCCGAGATGATAAGGAACAAACCAGAACCCTTACGCCAAAACAAGTATAAATGCTTTTTCCGCACTATTCACTCTAGGCGCGATTCTCCAAGAGGGCAATTATCCCCATTCCCGTAGAAGCACAGGCTGCAATCCAAGAGAATGGGATGTTTGAGCCTGAGGAGAATTCAAGCCCACCCGGATTTCCCTTTCTGATCTTTCAGCTTATTATCATCTAGATCCGTATAAGACTCTTCCCTTTTATCAGCTTCCTCAGTTCGTCGGCGATGAATACCGTGCTTGAGACGGCGAAGATGATGGCCCAATCATACAGCGAGAGGGCCACCGTTCCCAGAGCCATCTGGAAGAATGGCAGGGTCGTCGCCATCAGCTGCAGGGCTATCGATGCAACTATTGCCCCGATCAAGTATTTGTTGCTGAAAAGGCCGATCTTGAAGACGGACTTGTCTTCAGACCGGCAGTTGAGGGCATTGAAGATCTGGAACATGGCCAGGGTGGTGAAGCCCAGGGTCTGAGCGCGGTGTATATCTCCACCGTTAAGCTCCCTGGTAAACACCAGGAGGGTGCCCGCAGCCATAAAGGCGGCAACGAAGAGCACATTCTTAACTATATCCATGTTGATTATATTCTCCTTGGGGTTTCTGGGCGGCTGGTCCATCACATCCTCTTCTTTAGGCTCCATGGCCAAATTCACCACTAAGAGCCCGTCGGTAACCAGGTTAACCCATAGGATCTGCACCGGGGTGAAGATCAGCACATTTATGGCCATGAAGACCAGGGCCACCAGGATGGTGAGGATCTCACCAGCATTGGTGCTGATGAGATACTTCACTGTCTTTCGGATATTCTCGAAGATTACCCGGCCCTCCTCCACTGCGTTCACTATGCTCTGGAAGTTATCGTCCGTCAGGATCATGTCCGCCGTCTCTTTGGTGACATCGGTTCCAGTTATCCCCATGGCGATGCCGATCTCTGCCGCCTTGAGGGCAGGAGCATCGTTGACCCCGTCTCCGGTCATGGCTACGATATGCCCCTTCCTCTGCAGGGATTGGACTATGCGGTGCTTATGTTTGGGTGATACCCGGGCGAAGACGGAGGTATCCTGAATCAGACCGTCCAGCTCCTCATCGCTCAGATCATCCAAATCCGAGCCGGTGAGGACCTTCGACCCTTCCTCATAGATCCCAATATCCCTGGCTATGGCCTGTGCGGTAATCTTATGATCCCCGGTGGCCATGGTCACCTTGATCCCCGCCCTCTTGCACAGATGAACCGATCTTATGGCCTCCGGCCGGGGCGGATCGATCATTCCGGAAAAGCCGGTGAATATCAGGTTAGCTGGACCCTTATTCTTGAATTCATCCCCCTCTTCCGGCTTAATGGTGACATAGGCCAGGGCCAAAACGCGCAGAGCCTCTGCTGCCATCTGCGAACTGGCCTTCAAGAACTCTTCCTTTCTCTTCTGGTCAAGCTCCTTTACCTCTCCCCTATCCAGGACATATGAGCACATGTCCAGGATGGTCTCCGGCGCTCCTTTGAGCAATGCCAGCAGCTCAGCAGAGCCGGTGCGGTGGAAGGTTGACATGTATCGGTTCTTGGGATCAAAGGGGATCTCATCGACCCGGGGATGGCTTTCCTCCAGCTCGCTCTTATCCAGGCCCGCTTTTGCCGCTGCCACTAACAGGGCGCCCTCAGTCGGGTCGCCCAGGATCTCCCATCGATCCTCTTCTTCCTTATGGCTCTTGAGGGAGGCATCATTGCAGAGGGAGGCGATCTTCAGGAACATGCTCAGGCTTTTATCCTCTGAGGCTTTTAGCGGCACTCCGTCCAGCTCAAAATCGCCCTTCGGCTGAAATCCGACCCCCGATACATCGACTATCCTGCCCGCCAGGAAGAGCTTCTGGACCGTCATCTGGTTGGTGGTCAGGGTACCGGTTTTGTCAGTGCAGACCGCAGTTATCGATCCCAGCGTCTCCACTGCATCCAGCTTGCGGATGATGGCATGCCGGCTGGCCATGCGGCTGACACCCACAGCCAAAGCAACGGTTATGGCCGCAGGAAGGCCCTCGGGGATGGCCGAGACCGCCATGGCCAGGGTGAAGAGAAAGAGCTCAATCAGCTCAAATCCGCGCCAAAAGCCCACTACCAGGGTCAGGCTGCTGGCCACTAAAGCCAGGATCATCAGCTTCTTGGATAGGTCCAGGGTACGCCTCTTGAGTGGAGTCTTCGCCTTTTCCGTTCCGGCTATCTGGTGGGCGATCTTACCCATCTCGGTATCCATTCCGGTGGCAAAGACCACCGCTTTGCACCTTCCCTGAGTGACCACGGTTCCTGCAAAGATGATATTGTCCATCTCTGCAGTGATCAGATCCTCCTGCAGTGCTTCCGCCATCTTTCTCGCCGGTACCGATTCACCGGTGAGCATGGACTCGTCCATCTCCAAGTTCGCCTGCTCTATGATCCTGGAGTCTGCCGGGACCTTTGCCCCCGCTTCTACCAGAATTATATCCCCAACCACTACCTCCTGGGATTTGATGCGCATCTCCTGGCAGGTTCCCGTCTCCGGGCAATCCCTCAAGACCCGGGCTTCGGCTGATGCCTGGGATCTGAGGGCCAAGATGGCCTCTTCCGCGCTGTATTCTTTAAAAAACCCAAGCAATGTGTTGATGAGAATTACCGCAAGTATCACTGCAGCATCTATGAATTTGTCAGCCATGAAGGAGATGACCGCCGCCAGGCCGAGAACAGCTATTAGAGGATTTTTAACCTGCCCGATGAGAATGCCGAGCTTGCTCAGCTTTTCGCCTTCCTCCAGCTCATTGGGTCCAAAGGCCTTGTAGCGTCTGGCTGCCTCTTCTGTACTCAAGCCTCGGGTGGTGCTATCCAATTTTTGCAGAACCCGGTCAGCACTTAATGCATGCCAGTTATTATTAGCATCAGACGCCATCGCATCCACTCCTTATAAATAAAAATACATCTTTTAATTATTTGCTCCTCAAGATATAGGCATTCTCAGATATATGCATTAAAAGGGATAATTCATTAAAACCTTTTCTATGTGATCATAAAGCTTTTGTTCTGGGAAATCGTTCAGGAATCGTGGAATTGATACCGAGAAGAAAATCAAGAGATGAGCATCTGAATCGAAGAATGGAATTATCGTCTTTTCCATGCTCTAGAGAAATGAGAGCTGTATGATTTGGGATCTGCTTATTGCCGTTGTTCCGGCTGTGATTCTATTTCTTTACGGCATTGAGAACTTCTCCGAAGAGGTCCGGCATGCGGCCGGCGAACGCTTCCGCACGATTCTGCAAAATGCGACGAAGACCTCCTTGCGTGGCGCTCTCGCCGGGGCTGCGGTCACCGCTCTGGTCCAATCCAGCACTGCCACCACCATCATCGCCGTGGGCCTAGTGAACGCGGGAGCGATCTCCTTTCTGGCCTCCCTGGGCCTTGTCATCGGTGCCAATGTGGGCACAACCCTGACCGCGCAACTGGTCGCCTTCAAGCTGACCGCATTTGCCCCGTTGATCGTCATCGCCGGATTTATGCTGAGCCTGATTCGCACCCCTTATAGAGCCTATGGAAAGCCAGTATTCTACTTCGGCCTGGTGTTCTATAGCCTCAACCTGATCTCATCCATAGTTGCTCCCCTGCAGGATGATCCTGAGGTCCTCTCCCTGCTCTCCATGACGGACGATATCCTGATAGCAATTATCATTGGCTTTATCATCACCAATCTATTCCAATCCAGCTCGGTTACCACTGGGCTGATTGTGGTCATGGCCCAAAGCGGCTTGATCAATGCATCTCAGGCCCTGCCAATTCTGCTGGGAGCCAATATTGGCACTTCAACCACCGGACTGGTCGTATCCCTGAACATGAACACCGCTGCCAAGCGCACCGCCACTGCCCAGTTTCTCTTCAATTTCCTTGGAGTTCTGCTCTTTTTGCCCTTCATAGACAACTTCTCCCTGCTCATCGAGGACCTGGGAGGCACAGCTGCTCAACAGGTTGCCAATGCCCATCTCATATTCAATTCCACCTGTGCAGTCATCTTCCTGCTGGCCATTAAGCCCTTCAGCAGACTGATCATGCACATACTGCCCCAAAAGGATGGGGAGATAGTCTTCGTCACCGAGCACGTCACCTCCAGACTGCCGGACGACATCCCTATTGCGGCATCATTAGTGGAAAGAGAGATCGTGCATATGCTCAGCATCTGCAAGGATATCTTCGATAACACTCTAGAGGTCGCTGAGGGCAACACCGATATGTGCTCGAGAATTGCCCATTTGCGGGACTACATCGATTATCTGCGCACTCAGATCATGTCTGCTGTTATTAATCTGACCAATCGTGACATCTCAGTGGAAGATGCGGCTCATGTTGCCATTCTGGCAAGGGTTACCGATCTATCCGCTCTGATGGCCCATCAGATGACCTCCATGGCCAGGAGCTTCGAGCAGATGAACGAGAAGAAGATCACGCTCTCTCCTGAATCTCTCCGAGGAATCGAGGAGATGGCGGCCCTCTGCCGAGAGAATACCGAGCAGCTCATAGGCGTATTTCCCGAGATGCCGGAATATATCGACAAAGAGATGCGCTCCAATGACGAGCTGCTCCGCCAGGTGCTCAACTGGCACTATAAAACATATCTTATCCAACTGGTAGCAAAGAGCTCTTCTGGCGGCATATTCTCAGATATCCTCTTCTCCTTCGAGAGGATAGGATCAATCATAAGAGAGCTTAGGAAAACCTCAAAGACAATGGGAATTCCTGCCTCTGCCGTCCATATGCCTGATCTGATCGATCCCAATAATGAGAACGGCAGTGAAGTCAGCGCTGAAGAGAGCGGCTCGGAGCATCAGCTTACTTAAAGCTCCATTATCATTGCCGCGGTTATCAGCAGCAAGGCAGCTGGTATCACATACTTTGTGAGGATGCTAAGAGTTCTGAGCCATCTCTCCGAGAGATGTACCTGGCCGGCCAATACATCATCATCTATCAGCCATCGGAAGGTTATCGCCACCAGAAGTGCGGCAATGGGAAGTCCAATTGTGCCCACGGTCACATCCATGAGGTTCAGGATCCTTGATCCATACAGGCTCAGGTCAAGAGAGCTGTAGCTCAGGGCAGAGGGCATGCCTGCAGCTGCCAGGAGGATCATCAGAAAGATGCTCGCTCTTTTTCTGCTCGCACCAGTCTGGCCCATGATTGCAGCCACATTCATCTCCATCATGGATATCGACGAGGTGAGGGCGGCGGAGAACAGGAGAGCAAAGAAGGCCACGGAGAATATTTGGCCGTAAGGCATCAGCTCAAATGCTCTGGGCAAGGTGGTGAAGGCAAGCTCTGCACCTGCGGCAGGCTCCAGGCCAAAGGTGAAGACAAAAGAGAAGATGGCTATCCCCGCCAGCATGGCGGCCAGAAGATCAGAGATCGTGATGATCAACGCTGACTGTGGTATATCCATATCGTCCTCCAGGTAGGCGCCATAGGTGATGAGAATGCCCATGCCCACTGACAGGGAGAAGAATGCCTGGCCAATAGCCGCGCTCCATACATCAGGACGGCGGAGCATGGAATAATCCGGCTGGATAAAAAAGTCCATGCCGGGATGAAATCCGGGGAGGCTGACGCAGAACAGGACCAAAGCCACTAAAATGAGAAATGCGAACGGGATCATGATCGATACGATCCTCTCAATTCCCATGTTCACCCCCAGGCTCACAATCAATCCCGTCGCCAGCACTGAGATCAAGAAATATGCTAATGGCTCTAGCGATGAGGTGAAGGAGGAGAAGGTGACTGTAGAGCCCAGAAGAGAGAAGAGCAGATATGCCAGGGTCCAGCCCATTATGACCAGGTAGTAGCTCAGGATTAAGAGGACGATCAGGCAGATCAGCCAGCCGACGATCTCAAACCGTTTTCCGGCCCGGCCAAAGGAGGCGACCAGATTTCTCCTCCAGTGCCTTCCCACCGCCATCTCAAGGATCATCAAAGGGATGGCAAGGCCCACTACTGCCAAAAAATAGGGGATCAGATAGGCTCCGCCTCCATTCTGTCCCACAACCATTGGGAAGCGCCAGATATTGCCTATGCCCACCGCGGAACCAATGGCGGCCAGGACGAAGACCAGGCGAGAAGACCATCTCTCCAACTCTTTAACACCTCTTCTTTCCGCTCAAAAACGGGTGGATCGGGTTGGTTCAATTAAGGATCGAACTGAAAACCGGCAGCCAGCAAAAAGAAGGCGATTCCAGAAAAATTGAAATCAGGCCCTCTTTTCTGTTCTCACGATCAGAACCGGGCGGTTGGCGATCCTGGCGGTGTCATAGGTCGTGCTGCCGACAACCATCTGCTCCAGCCAGCCGGCTCCATGTGAGCTCATGGCAATCAATGATGCATCCTCGTTGTCTGCCAATGAGCTGATCTCATGCGGCGCATCTCCCACCTTGACATGGGTCGTAACCTTCAGCCCAGGCCTATCAATCTCCTTGACGATGGAGTTGAGCTTGCTGCCAGCCACCCGCACAGCAGCATCTATCTGCTCGTCGCTCTCGCCGCTGGATACGACATACACCAGCCCGATCTCGCTTGTCTCTTTCATTCCTTTGACGAGGAGTATCGCATCCTTTGCGGGATCTGAGAAGTCCGTGGGGCAAATGACCTTGGTAAAGAGGCTCCTGCAGAACCGGCCCAGGTTATCTCCCTCTAAAACCTTGTATCGCATTATCAGAAGATCGGTTTGCCCATAGCGCAGAACATCGCGGGAGACGCTCCCAAGAAGTAGGCCGCTTATCCGCCCCCTTCCCCGCGCCCCAACCATTATCAGCGTAGCATTCTCCTCATCTGCTACCCTCTGGATGGTCTTTGCTATACTTCCCTCCATTATCGTCTCCACCCTGGTCTTGACCTCGATCCTGAGGGCTTCAAGGTAGCGCTTCTGCTCTTCGATCTTCTCTTTGGCCTCTGCGACCTCGGCTGTCGGATCCCATACCCGCTCCACGGCCTTTCTTTGAATCACATGCAAGAGCACCACAGTCTTCTCACCGGGAAGCTCGGCTATGCACTCAAGCAAGTTCTGCGAATACCTGGAAAAATCGGTTGGAATGAGAATTCTCTGAAACATAATAGCATTTAGGCTCAACAGTTTATCAATGTAGTGGTATTAAGTGGAAGACTTATTATCTCAGAGATGAGTTGGGATCGAATATGTTTAGGAAGAGGCATGTGCTCAGCATGCGAGAGTTTTCCAAAGAGGAGATCGATTCCGTTCTGGACCTTGCCCAGTCTCTGGAGCCCTTGGCTCGAGGCAAGAAGAGCAGTATGCTCGCGGGCAAGATTCTGGCTCTCCTCTTCTTCGAGCCCTCAACCAGAACCCGAATGTCCTTTGAGACGGCGATGAAGCGACTGGGAGGAAGCGTGATCAACCTAGGTCCAGCGGAAGGCAGCTCCATCTCCAAGGGTGAATCGCTGGCGGATACGGTTCGGGTGATAGGTGGTTATGCCGATGCCCTGGTCATCCGCCATCCCAAGGAGGGGTCAGCCCGCCTGGCTTCCCAGTTCTCGCCCGTGCCGGTGCTCAATGCCGGTGATGGAGCAGGTCACCATCCCACCCAGACCCTGCTGGACCTGTATACCATCAGAAAGGAGAGCCGCCTGGAGAATTTGCATGTCGCCCTGGTAGGCGATCTGAAGTACGGCCGCACCGTCCACTCCCTGGCCTATGCCCTCTCCCTTTATGGAGCAGATATCACCCTGGTCTCCCCGCCCACCCTGAGGATGCCCGATCCCATCAAGGCCGACTTATCGAGCAAAGGCACCATTGTGCGCGAGACAGCCGACCTGGGCGAGGTGATAGACAATGTGGATGTGCTCTATATGACCCGCATCCAGAGGGAGAGATTCCCTGACCCGGTGGAGTACCAGAAGGTGGCAAGCAGCTACCGGATTACCCCTGAATCTCTGGCCGGCTCACAGCAGAATCTGATCATCATGCATCCCCTTCCCAGGGTGGATGAGATCTCACCTTCTGTCGACGACAGCTCTCATGCTCGCTATTTCCAGCAGTCCTTTTATGGGGTTCCGGTGAGAATGGCTCTATTGAAGATGCTCCTAGAGGGTGATCAGGTTGACTGATTTTTCCGCGATGACAGATAAAAATAACGAAAAAATCGATAAAAATAAAGAAGAGCCCGGAGGGCTCCGGGTCAAGCCCATCAATAATGGAACGGTCATCGATCACATTGCCGGTGGTCAGGCGCTGAACGTCCTCAAGATCCTGGGCATATCCGGCACCACTGGAGCTACTGTTTCCGTGGTGATGAATGTGGAGAGCAAGAAGCTGGGCAAGAAGGATATAGTCAAGGTCGAGGACCGGGAGCTGCGAGAGGAGGAGCTGAACCGGATCGCACTGATAGCTCCTGCTGCCTCCATCAATATCATTCGTAACTGCAGGGTGATAGAGAAGCGACCGGTGGACCTGCCCGATGAGATCGTGGGCGTGGTGCGCTGCCAGAATCCCAACTGCATATCCAATACTCATGAGCCGATAAAATCCCGAATGCTGGTCAAAGTAAAAAATCCGGTATTGCTCCGCTGCCTTTACTGCGAGCAGCCCCTTGCAGATGGGATTGCAGAATACTTGATCTAGTGGGGCGGCCGGATGGAGAACCGACCGCCCAAGCCATAGGGGATGCGAAAGTATAAGATAGGATCGTCGCAAATTGACGGCCCAGGTTGAGAATAAAGTTCCAGTAATATCAGGATGGAGTAAGAAATGACGGTTAAAAATGGCGATTTCATCAGAATTGACTATACAGAGTTCGTTGATGGCCAGGCAATAGCCACCACCGATAAGGATCTGGCAGAGGAAAAGGGAATTTTCAGCGAGGAGATCCAGTACGGCCCGCATCTGGTGGTGATGGGAGCCGGCCAGCTGGTTAAAGGCTTTGAGAGCGATCTGGTCGGAAAAGAGATAGGCTACTCTGGAAGGGTGGAAATGGATCCCGAGAATGCCTTCGGCCTGCATGATCCCAAGAATATAGAGCTAGTGCCGCTGAACAGGTTCAAGGAAGAAAGGCCAGTTCCCGGGATGCGGGTGGGCATGGATAACCGGACGGGTACGGTTACCAGGGTGATCGGCAGAAAGGTGAGCATAGACTTCAACCATCCTCTGGCAGGAAAGACTGTAGTCTACGAGTACACCATAAGGGAAACGGTTGAGGATCAGACCGAGAGGCTAAAAGCCCTTATCAAGACCTTTGGCCGGGTGGATCTTGAAGCGGAGATAAAGGACGAGGTGGCAGTGATCACCGTCCCCTGGGAGCTGAACTATTATAAGGAATGGGTTATGATCCGCCGCGGTCTGGCAGATATGATCATCCAGCATCTGGGCATGAAAGAGGTGCACTATATCGAGAAGCACACGGGAGAGAAGGTCCGGGCCGAGCTCATATCCCCTCCAGGAAAAGAGAGCGGATCTGAAAGACCCCAGGATATGGAATCAAAGACTGCAGAGGAGAGTTCGGTCTCTGGTAATGCGACGGTCTAAAAGACCAAGATATAAATAAAATTATAAAATCTTTTTTTCTTTTACTTTTTGATTATAGGGCTTCGAAGGCATTGCATCCGTTGGTTTGTATCGTATTGCATGGAGAGGCCCGGGCTGCATATTCAGCCGGGCCCGCCATCTAATGCCAGCGCCCTTTGATCTTTCATCGGATATTCTATATGCTATTCATGCTTCAGCGGAAGTAGAATCCGCTGCGATATGACGACCAGGACCAGCTGTTCGTGTAGTAGTATGTGGTAGCGCCCAGCCCGTAGACATTTGCTGCCCACCAGGGATCATAGACCACAGGATCGTAGACCACAGGGGCAGTATATGTATAGACGGGAGTGTAGGTCGGGTAATAGTAGGTCGGATAGTAATAGGTTGGGTAGTAGGTATAGGTCGGATAATAGCTATAGCTGTAGTAATATGCACCTGGGCTGAGCCAGTCGTAGAATCCGCCGAAGTCATGATAACCATCAGACGGGCCTCCGTGGTGATGAGATCCGCCGTAATCCTCGAAGGCTGCCCCTACGGCAACTAAGAGTCCCAATGCGAGCACTGCCAATATCAACTTGATTGCTTTTATTTCTGATTCCTCCATGCACCTTGTTCCCTAGCCAAATATTAAAAGGTGGTTTTTATGTAGATATCACCTAGCTTCTATATGAATCCTCCATGAACCTCTTGATGCTGAATTAATCCATTTCGGAGGCAGGAGGGGGCAATCTGGAATTAAAAAAAATAGTGTTGCCGCTCTAAAACTTGCTGGCACATAAACGATATCAATCGGCATGGCACCCCTCAGCGGTCATGATATCCTGACAGGGCGTTAATGCTCTTCTCCGATGGAGGCGTAGCCTTTTCGATATCAATCGACCAGTAATCATCCTCGCGAAGATCCATAAAAAATCAGATCAGTAGTAACCCTGTCATTCATTGTGCGCGCCGGTCATTGATCAGGCACTTCTATATGCAGGGTGTTCAGCATATCCCTTATAACCTCCCAGGGGAAGGTGGATATGACCCGGCAGTCGGTATTTCCCCTGTAGATCCCGTCCTCATACTCTTTGCCATCGGGAGAGTAGCTGGCCGCGACGATCAGATCGCCCTCCTCATACTGCCCCCCGCCCAGATTCTGCCTCTCGAACCTAAAGTTGCCCAGCACCCCTGGCTTTCCATCGATCAAAGGCTGATAGATGGCCGGCTCGTCAGCTCCTGCATTTATGAGGGCGTCCCAGACGATATACGCATTGGCAGTAGTATTGGCGAGCATGGGCACATCATATCTGGTGAGAATGAGGAAGATGAAGTGATCGCTGCCGTCTACAGTCAGATTGTATCGGGTGAAATTGATCCCATCTGATGTAACGCCCTGGGTGGGTGCTTCAACCACCACGATGTAGTCCTCAGTGGTGTTCATATCAAAAGAGACATTGTAGGGCCCTACCGGCCCGGATTCATGAGCTGCAGAGGCCAAAGAGGCCAGTTCCAACACCAGAAGAAGGGTTAGAGTGAATAGCTTTCCTTTCTCATGCATCGCTCGTGCCGCCATCATCATTAAAAGGCCAATTCTCCTGGGACCCATTTTATCCTTTTGGTAGCAGGCAGATGCGTCTGGCCCTGCATACTGCAGTCAGCCATCATCCCGCCAGCTGATCGATCCGGCCAAAGAAGGAAGGTCGATCAGCCGTAAGCGGGCAGATCGATCAGCCTGGGATCGGTGAGCGCCCGGCCTACGGTGAAGTGGTAGAGGTCCTGGTACCCTAAATCGAACAGGCCCAGCATGCGGTGAACCATATCATCGAAAAAGCAGCCTATGCCGCAACCCCTGTAGCCCGTTGCCTCGCTTGATAGGTAGAGTGCCTGGCCGATCATGCCGCATTCCCAGTAGAGCCGAGAATAAAACCAGGGACCATATTCCCCAATAGGATCTTCAAACCGGGATATCATAGCGACGGCAAAGCATCCGTCCGATGCAATACCCTGCCCACAGGACGACTCTTTGGCTGCCAGACGGGCGTCGCCCTGGGCCAGCTGGTAGAGCTCCAGGCCCGGTGGCGTGCGCGATGGCCTCTCCCAGAAAAAGTCCGGGTCCATCGCTCCTCGCAGATCCTCTTTTGCCCTTTCATCTCGCAAGAAGATGTACAGCCCCCGGTCCATCTCCTCCACCCGGTGGACGAAGAGCACCGGATTGACCTGTAGCCTCCAGGGCAGGCCGGGCTTTGCCCGCTCGGGCATCGTCGCCTTCAGGATGGCATGAAAACTATCCAGTGGCATCGTGGCCCTCCCGTCCATGGCCTGCGCGCTGCGCCGCCTGCGAAGGATGTGGCAGTATTCCCTGATTGCATATTCAGATGCAAGGCCAGTTGTTTCTTTTGATGGATCTGAGCTATCTTTTAATGAAAAACGCGCTATCTCTTCTGCCTTGACATCAGATCGGGAGAAGATATCAGGGGTGGGGAGCTTTTTCGCTGCCTCGCTTACCATATCGATCTCCTGCCAGGGAACGATGCTTGGGCTCAGGATATTGGGTCGAAGGGATAGAGGCTCAGTCTCTATCCCGGAGATCAGGCACTCATCTATTCTGTGGACCCTACCATCGCTGAATAAGGCGAGCATCACATCGGGTCGCTCTTTTCCTGTGGGGCCATCCGTCATTTTATCCGGCTCATTCCATAGAATCCTGGCCAGGTCGTCCGTGCCCAACTCCTCCTGCAGGGACAGCGTCCAGCCCAGGCAACATGCCGCCTCGCCAGCCGCAGCCAGAGCATGCCCCAGATCCAGCATGCAGTAGCGAAAAGCCCTCGCTCCATACTTCCAGGACTCGCGCCAGTAGATGGTGGTGAGGATGAGCAAAATGGTGCCCGAGGGAAGGTGAAGAGACTGCCAGCTCTCCTCTCTTATGCCAGCCAAAAGCTCCAGGGAATGATCCTTCGGCTGATAGTGATAAACGCCTGGAGAGAGATCCAGTTCCTCCCCCCCTCCAGCCAAAAGATAGCATTCTGTGGGATGGAGGTTGCCGCTGGATGGATTGACCCTTAACGTCCATTCTGCGCCCGCAACTGCTTTCCTGCCGGAGAGGGCAAGGCTTTCGAAGAAGAATCGAGAGAGGTTTTCGCTTGTAAGAGGAGATGGCCTGAGCTTTCCAGTCATCCCTTCGAATCCCAGGCGATCAAGAGCCAATCGCTTTGATCCCTCATAGCTGCGGAAGGGATCTGGCTGATTTGACCAGTCCATCCTCCCCGGGCCGCGTGCCATTCGATTGGGCTGGTGCTTGGTCTGCTGATGATAAGCTATGATCCGTTCCAATGCGCCGGACGTAGAATTATCCCTCCATTCAATCTTGAAAAGCCCCCCTTGGGTTGTCGTCCTCCGTGCGCTCTGTGACTCCACATGAAAAACTTAAAAAAACAAGATGCGGCGGATCATCCGCATCCCTCCTTCAAATCTTTCTCCACCAAGTATCCTGCCTGACTGATGATCTTTATCATCTCGTCGATATCCATCATTCTTATGGGCGAAACAGAGCTGGGAATTTTTGGTTTGG
>Ga0209719_1001571_pt1 | contig 27535 bp, 29 predicted proteins | sample AD_JPNAS2_MetaG_FD_184421 | JGI IMG/M metagenome (GOLD analysis project Ga0209719, IMG submission 184421) | Active sludge microbial communities of municipal wastewater-treating anaerobic digesters from Japan - AD_JPNAS2_MetaG (SPAdes) (version 2) | ecosystem: Engineered > Bioreactor > Anaerobic...
CCTGATCGCCGGGGCGATTTTCCCGAAGGAGGAGAACGTGAAGGAACTCGTTGAATTGATCGCCCAAGCCCTTGTCGACCAGCCGGACAAAGTCGTCGTTTCGCAGATCGAGGGCGAACAAACCACGATTCTTGAGCTCAAGGTCGCTCCCGAGGATTTGGGCAAGGTCATCGGCAAGCAGGGCCGCACGGCTCGGGCCATCCGCATCATCCTCGGAGCCGCCGGGATGAAGCTGAAGCACCGCTACAACCTGGAAATCATCGAAAAATAAAACCGTGAAACGCCTGGGCCGGATTCTCCGAACCCAGGGCCGCCGGGGGGAAGTGAAGGCGGTCCTGGACGCCGCTCCCCGCCCGGATGGTTTTTTTTTAGAATCTTCGTCAAGGAAAACGATGAATTCCGCGAATACGCGGTCGAATCCCTGACGCCTTATAAAGACGCCCATACGCTGAAGCTCCGGGGCGTCGACTCGATTCCCGAGGCTTTGTCCCTGGCCGGCCGGGAAATCTTCGCCCTCGATGAGGACGTCGCCCCTCCGGCCGAGGATGAATTCGCCGTTGAAGACTTGGCCGGGTGCCGGGTCATGACGAACGAAGGCCGCCCCGTCGGCCTTGTCCGGGGAGTCTGGGACACGGGCGGTACGCCGTTGCTCGTCCTGGATCCGGACGGCGGAGGGAATGAGATCTACATCCCGTTCAGCCGGAGCATCTGCCCGGTCATCGACATCGAAGCCAAGCGGATCGTCATCGACCCGCCGGACGGCCTTTTGGACTTAAATGAGATTTGATATAATCACGATCTTCCCCGAGATGTTCCCGAGCGTCTTCGCGGGGGGCGTCATCGGCAAGGCCGTCCAGAGGGGACGGCTGGACCTGCGGGTGCATAACCTTCGCGATTTCACGACGGACAAGCACCAGCAGGTGGATGACCGCCCGTTCGGCGGCGAGGAAGGCATGGTCTTCAAGCCCGAGCCGGTCTTCGCCGCGGTCGAAGCGGTCCGGGGTTCGGAGGAGCCGCTTGTCTATCTCCTGTCGCCCTCGGGCCGGAGGTTCGACGACCGGCTGGCCAGGGAAATCGCCCTCCAGCCGCGGGTCGTCCTGATTTGCGGACGCTACGAGGGCGTGGACGAGCGGGTCGCCCTCCATTTGGCCACGGATGAGATCTCGATCGGCGATTACGTGGTCACGGGAGGGGAGTTGCCGGCCATGATCATCGTCGACGCCGTCGCCCGGCACATCCCGGGCGTCGTGGGGAAGGAAGGCTCGGTCCGAAAGGAATCATTCGCCGAGGGCTTGCTGGACTATCCCCAGTATACCCGCCCCCGGGATTTTCGGGGGATGAAGGTGCCGGAGGTGCTGTTCTCCGGCGACCATGATAAAATCGAAGCCTGGCGGCGCCGCAAGGCGCTGGAGAAGACGCGGCGGAGAAGGCCCGACCTTTTCGCCCGGCTGTCGCTCTCGCCCGAGGACCGCATGTTGCTCGACGAAATCGACAAAGAAAGGAACGAACAATGAGCCTGGTGCAAGTAACGGAAGACAAGGTGATGAAAAAAGATCTCCCGCCTTTCGCTATCGGCGACACGGTCAAGGTCCACGTCCTCATCAAGGAAGGCGAAAAGGAACGCGTCCAGATTTTCCAGGGCGACGTGATCGCCAAGAAAGGCCGCGGGATGAGCGAGACGTTCACCGTTCGGAAGGTTTCCTTCGGCATCGGGGTGGAACGGATTTTTCCTCGGCAGTCGCCTTGGATCAAAAAAGTCGAGGTCATCCGCAGCGGACGGGTCCGGCGGGCGAAGCTTTATTACCTCCGCGGACTGAAAGGCAAAGCGGCCAAGCTCCGCGAAGAACGCTGATCCGCGCCTTGCCCGATTTCGAGATTGAACGCCGGCATCTCGAAGCGGGGCGGAAGCTGATCGCCGGCGTGGATGAAGCCGGCCGCGGGGCTTTGTGCGGCCCGGTTGTGGCCGCGGCCGTCATCTTTCCGCTCTCTTGGTTTGCCGGCCCGCCGCCCGGCTGGGTCGGACGACTGGATGATTCCAAGCGCCTTTCCCCCGCGCGACGCGAGCGGCTCGCCCGGCGGATCCGCCAAGAGGCCTCCGTCGGTCTCGGTCTGGCCGATAACGCCGAGATCGACGCCCTGAACATTCTCCGGGCGTCCCAGGAGGCGATGCGCCGGGCCGTGGCCGCGCTGCCTGTTCCGCCCGACATGGTCCTGGTGGACGGCCTCGCGGTCCGGGATTTCCCCCGGCCCCAGGACGCCGTCGTCGGCGGGGACCGGCGGAGCTTCTCCATCGCCGCGGCGTCCATCGTGGCCAAGGTTTTCCGGGACCGGATCATGATCCGGGCGGCCCGCCGTTTTCCCGGTTACGGGATGGAGCGGCACAAGGGCTACGGCACGCGCGCTCATTTCGAAGCCCTGGCTCTCCGCGGTCCAACCCCTTTTCACCGGATGTCGTTTAATTTACAATACCAGCTGAAGCTCTTCTGAACCATGACGATCAAAGCTTCCGACCGCGCCAAAATCTCCGAACGGGCGGGCCAATTTGTCAAGGCTGGAAAAATCGAGGAAGCGGTCGCCGAATATCAAAAGCTCCTCGACGGATCCGGCCAGGACGTCTCGATCGGAAATATCATCGGAGACCTGTGCCTCCAGCTCGGCCAGGAAGACCGGGCCATCGAGCTTTTCATGAATAACGTCGAGACGCTGGAACGGCGGGGAGCGTATTCGCAGGCTCTGGCCATCGCCAAGAAGGTCAACAAGATCCGGCCGGCGGAACCGGCCGTCATGATCCGGCTCGGGGATCTCTATGGACTGCTCGGGTTTTCGAGCGAGGCCCGGGAACAATATGCCCAAGCGGCTGAAGAGCTGGAAAAGCGAAATGAGACCAAACCGCTGATCGCCCTCTACGAAAAGAGGGCCCGACTCGACCGGACCGATCTGGTGACCCGGCTGAAGCTCGCCCGCCTCTACCTGGAGGAGCGGAAAGGGGATCAGGCCCAGGTCGTTTTGAACGAGGCGGCCGATCTGCTTTTCGTCCGCAAGGAATACGGCGAGGCCGAAAAAATCCTCCTCGAGGCCCTGGCCGTCGCCGACGGCGATTATCGAACGTTGACGAACCTCGTTCGCGTTTACCGTGAGCTCAAGCGGCCCGAGACGTCCATGGAGATGCTGGGCCGGATCATCAAGAAGCGAGGGCCCCGGACCGATCTTCTCAGCCTGATGGCCCTCCTGCACAGCGAGCAGGGGGACTGGGACAGGGCGGCGGAAATCTACGGCCGGATCCTGGCTGAGGATCCGGGGAACTACGACATCCGGGCGAGACTTGGGATCATCGAGATTGAGCGCGACCGGCCGGACGAAGCCCTGGAAATCTTTGATCCGCTCGTTTCCCATTTCCTCCAGAAAAGCGACGAGGATAAAGCCGCCGGCCTGCTGGGGCTCATTCTGATGTCCGGCCGGATGCATCTTCCGACGCTCGAGCGGCTGGCCGGCGTCTTCCGCGGCGTCGGCCGGACGAAGGACTTGGAAGTCGCGCTTCGGGTTCTTCTGGCGGAATACCGCTCCGAGGGCCGGGACAATGACCGGATCCGGATTCTTCGCGAGCTTTATATCCTCGTTCCGATGGATGCCGGAATCGCCGAAGAGGCGGAGACTCTCGGGATCCGGCGCGAGCTCCATCAGGCGGCCGCCGAGGTGGAGCCCGAAGCCGGCCGGCCGGCCTCGGAAGAGGATCAGGAAATGCTCCGGCTGAATTTGGCCAAGGCCGAGCTTTACCTGGAGCAAGGCCTCGTCCGGAACGCCCGGCGGATTCTGGAGAACCTGCGGCTTCTATACCCCGATGACCCGCGCATCCAGAAGAAAATCGAGAGTCTTCGGGCCGCCCCGAGCGTTGTCGGCGAAGAGGAAATCCCCGAGATCGTCGAGGAGACCGCCCGCAGGGAGATCGACATCATCGGCCCCGCGGTTGAGCCGGGGATGGTCGTCCCGCCGATCTCGGCTCCGCCCCTCGACCTCGAATCGCTCATTTCCGATTTCGCCCAGCCCTTGCCCCCCGAGACTCCGGCTCATCCGGCCGCCGAAACGCCCTCGGGCCGGAAAAAGGGGCCGGTTTTTTCCGTCCGGAGCGGTCCAGCCGCCTCCCGGACGAAGCCCCCGCCTCCTCCGCCGACCCCCGCGCCTCAGGCCGAGGCGCCCGACGAAGAAGCCGGATCCAAGGTCACATCCGCCGAAATATTCGCCGGCTTGGATATCGGCCCGTTCGTCGCTTCGGCGGCCGGTTCCGCCGCGTCCCAAGGGTATTTCGACATCACCGACAAGATCGAGGAGGAAATCGAGGCTCTCGAAGTCGAGTTCTACAAGCAGCTTAAGGAGAGGACCTCGGTTATCGAGAAGGACCTGGTCGATATCGTCCAGGAATTCCGCCGGCAGGTGGATGTCAAGGTGGATCAACATAATTATGAGTCCCGCTACAATCTCGGCCTGGCCTTTTTCGAGCAGAACCTCTATGAGGAAGCCATCGCCGAGTTCGAATTGGCGGCCGCCGACTCGGGCCGGACGGCGGATTGCTGGGGCCTGATCGGACAATGCTACGTCAAAAAGAGAAACTATCCGGAAGCCCGCCGTCGTTTCGAGGGGGCGATTTCCTTGACGCCGGAGGAATCTCCGGAGCGGTTCGCCTTGGCGTACGAGCTGGCCTCGTTCTACGAGATGATCGGCGAAAACGACGCGGCCCTGGCCCTTTACCGCGAGATTTCGGCCTGGAATCCGAAGTTCCGCAACACCGCCAAGCGCATCAAGATCCTCGAAAAAATCGTGTCCTGACCGCTTCCTCTTTCACTGTGCGCATCATCGATTTAAGCCATCTCCTCGCCGAAACGATGCCGGTCTTTCCCGGCGACGCGGCCCCGCGGATCGCGGAAGCCTCGACCATCGATGAACACGGGTTCGCCGCGAAAACCCTCCGCCTGGGGACTCACACCGGAACACATGTGGATGCGCCGGCCCATTTTCTGGCCGGCGGCGCGCCCCTCGACAGGCTGCCGGCGGCCCGCTTCGCCGGGCCCGGCTGTCTCGTGGACGTCTCCCGCCTTGCCGGGCCGCGGATCGAGATCGCCGACCTGGAGGGGGAGCGGGACCGGATCGCGGCCGCGGAATTCGTTCTTCTCTTCTCCGACTGGGCGAAGCGCTGGGGGAGCCCCGCGTATTTCTCCGGCCATCCGGTTCTATCGGAAAAAGCCGCCCGTTGGCTGGCCGGGTTCAAGTTGAAGGGCGTCGGGATGGACGCGCCTTCCGCCGACGCCATGGAGGCGGCCCGTCCGGCCGTGCACCGGATTTTTCTGTCCCGGGGCATCGTGATCATCGAAAATCTGACCGGTCTCCGGGCGCTCCGCGGCCGGGCGTTCCTCTTCGCCTGCCTGCCCCTGAACATCGCCGGCGGGGACGGCTCGCCCGTTCGGGCGGTGGCGATCCTCTGACCCCGACCTTCAGGCTTCACGAGTCGAGCGAACGGGTCGCGCGGGGACCTCTTCGCCGGGGAGCAAACACGATTCTTCGGCTCGCCCGACGGGCCGTCATCCTCATGAAGATGATGTTGAGGACAAGGGATAGACAGGAATCCGAAAAGATCTTATGAATGACGCCGGCCGAAAAAGGGATGGAAAAAAGAGAGAGCCTCTCCCGGTCAATTCATTTTATCGAGCGGGATATCCAGAACGGGTTTGTCCTCGTAGCCGTGGAAATCGAAATGCCACCATTCCGAGGCGTAGGGAATGAATCCGCGGTTCGTCATCGCCAGTTCGAGAAGGGCGCGGTGGGCGAGGGCCTCCCGAGGCAGATCCATGAAATCGCGGCCGGCCCGCTCGGTGAAATCGTCGAACGGCGTCGGCATGAGGACTTCGCGGCCGGCGGCGTCGACGAGAGTGAGGTCGACGGCATAACCGCGGTTGTGGCGCGATCCCTTGGCCGGATCGGCCACGAACCGCTCGTCGGGGAGAATCGACCAGAAGATTCTCTGGACCGAGAGGGGACGGTAGCCGTCATAAACCTTGAGGCCGTAACCGAGCTTGCGCAGATCCGCTTGAACTTGAACCAGGGCTTGGGCGGCTTCCTTGACGAGAAAGCAACGGGCGATGGGGTAAACGGCCTTGCCGGTGAAATTGTCGGCGGTCGCGTACTTGATGTCCAGGACGATGTCCGGGGCGGCGGCGGCCAGCTCGACCAACTCCGGCCGGGCGGCCGCGTTATCGGGGACGGCGCCGGGGCGGCAGGCGAGAGAGAGGAAAGCCCCGGCGAGGAGAAGAACGACGGCCGCCGCCGGGAGCCGCCGCCCGCGATCGGCCTTCGAGGCGGCGGGCCTCCGGAAACGGATCGGAATCGCCCCGTCGTGACCGAAGCCGGTTGTGTCCATGAAAACGCTCCTTCGGTTTTTTCCCTAGAGAATCATGTTTGTTTCCGGAAATCAAGGTCCGGGCGTAAAATCATCCCTCCCGGCGGCTTCGAAGGAATAAAAACGCCGGAGGAAGCCCGACGACGGGGCTTCCTCCGGCGCGTTCCGGCCCGTCCGGAGATTATTTGACGATTTTGCCGTCGATGATCAGGATCAGCCCCCGGTCGCCGTCGGTCTTGGAAACGCCGACGACGGTCTTTTCCCCGGCTTTCAGGAGGAGGATCGTGCGGATGAGCTCGCTGAACCGCGACGCCGACGGCGGGGCGTCCTCTTTTTTCACCACGCCTGCCGTCACCGCGGCGCTCCATTCCCGCTTGCCCAGACGGATCACGGTCTGGATGGTTTCCGCCGTTCCATCCCTCGTGTACTTCGGCCTCAGCAAGACCTCGTATTCCCCCTTGGGGCCGATTTTCACCTGGGCCGTCTCGCCGTCGATCACCCGGATGATCGTGCCGTCGAGAAAGGCGAAGCTTTTGTATTTCAGGATGCCGCGAAGCTCCCGGATGACCGGATCGGCCTTCAGGGAGTCTTCGCCCGCGTCCGATCCCTGGACGAGCTGGACCGTGTACTGGATCTCGGCCGGCTTGACGTCGAAGTCCCGGACGAGGGACAGCATTTTCTCGACGATCTCCGGCGTGTCGGTGACGACGATCGATTTCTCCGCGCGCCCGGCCGGCATGACGCGGCCGAGGGCGCTTTGGTACCCTCGAAGGAGAATCGTGATCGTTTCGAGATCGGCGTATTTCAGCTTGATGAGCTCGGTCCGAAGGGCCGGGGCGGGCGGCGCGGCGGCCTGGGGCGCCGCTTCAGGCGGCTCGGCGGGGGAGGCCGGCATGGAAGCGGACGCGGCCGCCGGGTTTTGGCTCTGGGCCCGGACGGCGGCGGCGAAAACGAACGTGAGCCCGGCGAGAAGAAAGATTCCAACGGATTTTTTCATGTCATTCCTCCAGGTTGAGAGAGTCATTGATAAACCAGACGATCTGAAGACCGGTCTCTTCCGATATCCACGTGAACGACGGGACGTCTCCCGCCGGCGGGGGCGCTGCGGACGAAGGAAAGGGGGACGGGCGGCCGGCGGAAAAGACGGTTCCCCCGGCCGGGGCCCGGGAGTCCGTTTCCGCCGGAATGGTCCCGGGCGCGTTCGGCTTGATGATCCGAGGCCGCGCGGCGGAGGCCGCGGCCCGGGAGGGATGGTTTTCCACCTTGGGGATGAGCCAGGGAATATGCCGGACGCCGAAAAATATGGCGGCGCCGACAAGAAGGACGCCCAGAACGCAGCCGAGGGAGGGGCGGAAGAACCGGGCGAAACGGTCCGATTTCGCCGTCTTTCCGCCGGCGACGGCCGCCCGGATCGCGACCCTCCATTCCGCCTCGGTGAAATCCGCGTCGTCGAAAACGGCCGGATGCTTCAAGGCCTCGATCCCGGCCCGAAAGGCGGACGCCTCGGTTCGGCAGGAGGCGCATTCCCGGAGGTGCTGTTCCAAGCGCTTTTTCGATCCGGCGGAGAAAATCCGTCCGGTCGGATCGGAAAGCCGTCTGCGGGCGGACCGGCAATTCATCGGGAGGTCTCCTGAAGCGAAGGATCGAGGGCGGCCAATCGATCGCGGATTTTACCCCGGGCCCGGGAGAGATGGACGCGGACGGCGATCGCCGAGCTCCGGACGATCGCGGCCGTTTCCCGGACGCTTTTTCCCTCCAGGTCGCGGAGGATGAATACGTCCCGCTCCCGGGCGCTCAAGGCGGACAGGGCCGAGAGGACTCGTTCCCGGATTTCTTGCCGGCCGCGGGCTTCCTCGGGCCCCGGTCCGCCGCCGCCGGCGTTCTCCAGAAGGAAATCGGAGTTCGCCCAAGCCGTTTCCCGGCGTCGCCGGCCGGCTCGCTCGCGTCCGACGTTGACCAGGATCTGGAGCAGCCAGTTCCGGAAGCCGCGTTCGAAATCGCATTTTCCGAGATGGCGGAAGGCCCGGAGGAGCGTTTCCTGGGCGACCTCCAAGGCATCTTCGCGGTTGCCGGTCATCTTATAGGCCAGTCCGAACAGCGTCTTCCGGTAGGGAAGAACGAGCGGCTCGAACGCCGTGGAATCTCCGGCGAGCACCCGGGCGGCCAATTCGATCTCCTTCACGTCCATTTCACAACCGAGTATATCGCCGGAGGTCCGGAAAGGTTAAGGGCGGACACTCCCTCGATTTCCCCCCCCCTGGCTGGATTCTCCTTTCCTCTCAATAAGAAACGGAGGCGCGGATCGAAGGAGGATTTATAAAATCGGGGCGGCGGCCCAAATTCAGCGGCGGTCGGCCGGCGTCACTTGACCGCTTTCATCGCCGCCAGGGCCCGGGCGGCCATCCGGTCCTGAAAATCGGCCTTCTCGGCCGGCTCGGGCCGGGTTTTCAGGAACGCCTCTGTTTCCCTCAGGATGGCCTCCTCCGCCTCCAGCAGCTTCGGCAGGAAGCCCGTGCCGTCGGCGTTGTCGAGCCGGGAGACCAGCAGATATTCGTTTTTATCGTACTCGTCGATGGGATGGATGAGGGTCTTGATCCGGGCGGATTCCTCCCAAAGAGGCGCGTTCTCTCCCTTCCAAAGGGGCTCCGGGCTCCGGCCGGCCTCGACCCAAAGAGGAACGGCCACGGCCGTGAGGGGTTCACCCGGGATGACCCACATCGTCGCCGAGGATTCCGGATCTTCCGGATTTTTCCCGACGATCACCACGGCCGCTGATGTGTCGGGGCGGTTGATGGTGTGGCGGGCGTGAATCCATAAGCCGGGCTCGGCCGGGATATTTTTCCACTCTTCGGGATCGGGATTCCGCAGCAGCGCGTGGCCGCAGTCCCGGCTGAAGCGCGTCAGGATCGTTTGAAAATCGATCGGCCGGCCGGGCGGCAGGGAGGCGAACAACCGGCCGGCCCGGTCGAATCGAAGGTAGCCGGCCCCCGCCCCGGCCCGGCCGCTGCGGGCGAAGTTGGTGACCACCAGGTATTTTTCCGGGGCCGCGGACGCCTCGAACTTCTCAAGGCCGTGGTTGTGAACCTCGAAGAGGCAGGTTCGGCCGCTTCCGTCGATGACCCCGAAGTTGGCCCGGGCGCCGAGGTCGGGACCGAGATTGGCCCGGAGGAGCCGCTCGAAGTCCTCGACCGTGGCGCACGTGCGGAGGGCGTCGGCCATGATGACGCCCTCGAGGTCCTGGAGCTCCCCGGATTTTTGGGGCAGGTTATAAGCCACGGTGTTCATGACGGCGAAACCGGCGGAGTTGAGGCCGGCCCAGGCTTGGCGGCCCGAGGCGCCCTCGGCATTGATCAGGGCCGCGTAGCTGTAGGGCGTCTCCCGGACGAAGACGACCTTGTTGGACAGGACGGCGGTGTCGCGGTTTTTCCACAGCACCGCTCCGCCGGCGGCGGAAGCCGCCGGGCTGATCACGGCGGCCGTGCATTGCTCGGCCCGGTTCTCCCCGAAGACGGCCGGGGCGGCCAGTAAAAAAGATCCTGCGATCAAGAGCCGAAGTCCACGGTCAAAGCGCATGTTGTTTTCCTTAATTGAAGGGGGGACCAGGCGCCGGTTTGGGGGAGACGCTCGTTCTCCCGCCCCGGCCCGCTCCCTCCCTCGAGGCATGGTATCCTCGGGCGCAAACGGTGTCAAGAAACGGAGGCCTGGTTTTCCGATGAACAGGAAAAGCAGCCCGCCGCGGCAAAGGGACCGTGACGGCTCGGCCGCCGGAGCGGCGCCTCCATGACGAGAAGCGCGGAGAATGATTCGGCTTAAATGCGGCGCCCGATTTGTCAAAGAGCCTCCAGCGGCTTGACAGGGGAGGGAGGCGGACGTTATAAGGGTTTTATCCCGCCGATGAGGAGCGCTTATGAATACGGAATCCCTGTTGATCGCCAAAGGAACCGAGGAGATCCGCCTTCTGCCCCGCATGGCCAACCGTCATGGGCTGATCACCGGGGCGACGGGCACGGGCAAGACCGTTTCGTTGCAGGTGCTGGCGGAAAACTTCAGCCGGATCGGCGTGCCGGTCTTCATGGCCGACGTCAAGGGCGACCTCAGCGGCGTCAGCCGGCCGGGGACGGAAACGCCTAAGATCGGCGAGCGGCTGGACAAGCTCGGCCTGCGGCCGTTTGAATTCGCGGGGAAGCCGGTTGTCTTCTGGGACATCTTCGGCGACCAGGGCCACCCGGTCCGGACCACGATCAGCGACATGGGCCCGCTTCTTCTCAGCCGGCTCTTCAACCTGAGCGAGACTCAGAGCGGCGTCCTGTCTCTTGTTTTCAAGGTCGCCGATGACAACGGCCTTCTCCTCCTCGATTCCAAGGATCTCCGGGCGATGCTCCAGTACTGCGGCGACCACGCCGATGACTTTCAGACCGAGTACGGCCGGATCTCGCCGGCTTCGATCGGGGCGATCCAGCGGTCCCTTCTCGACCTTGAGACGCAGGGCGGCGACCGGCTGTTCGGCGAACCGGCCCTCAACCTCGCCGATTTCATCCAAACCGATTCCCAGGGGCGGGGCGTGATCAACATCCTGGCGGCCGACCGTCTCATGCTCCAGCCGAAAACCTACGCCACGTTCCTCCTGTGGATGCTGGCCGAGCTTTATGAAAACATGCCCGAGGTCGGCGACCTGGAGAAGCCGAAGCTGGTCTTTTTCTTCGACGAAGCCCACCTCCTGTTCACCGACGCCCCTGCCGTCCTCCTCCAGAAAATCGAGCAGATCGTCCGTCTGATCCGCTCGAAGGGAGTCGGCGTTTATTTCGTCACCCAGAATCCCTTGGACGTGCCCGACATCGCCCTCGGCCAGCTTGGAAACCGGATCCAGCACGCCCTCCGGGCGTTCACTCCCCGCGATCAGAAGGCGGTCCGAGCCGCGGCCACGACCTTTCGGGCCAATCCCAAGCTGGATGTGGAAAAAACCATCACCGAACTGGGGGTCGGCGAAGCGTTAGTCTCGTTCCTGGACGAGAAAGGCCGGCCCGGCATTGTTGAGCGGGCGTTCATCCTGCCTCCCCGGAGCCAGATCGGGCCGATTTCGGCGGACGAAAGACGCCGGATCATCGGAAGCTCGGTGTTGTACGGCCATTACGAACGGCAGATCGACCGGGAGTCGGCTTACGAGCATCTGAAGGAAAAAGCCCGCCAAGCGGAGGAGGCGGCCGCCCGGGCCGCCCGCTCCCCCATTCCGACCGGTTATCCCCAAGGACCCTCCTATGAGCCGCCCCGGGCCCCGCGTCCGGTCGGCCGGCCGAGGGACACCTTTGTTGAATCCGTCGGCAAGAGCGTGGCCCGGTCCCTGGCCACCTCGGCCGGCCGCCAGATCATCCGGGGCCTCCTCGGCTCGATCTTGGGCGGCCAGCGCCGGTAACCGCCGGCCGGCGGTCTCTGTTCCGCGTTATTTACGACCAGCGCGGTGAGAAAAAACCGCGGTCCGCTCCGTTATTTGAATGTCAACGGAACGGATCATGAGCGAAGTCAACGACGGCGGAAACGGGGGAGCCGGGCGGGACATCGTCCTCCTCGGGCGGAGCGCGTCTTTCGCCCGCGTTCGCGAGCTGATCGACCGGCTGAAAGACCTGGACACTCCGGTGTTCATCTCGGGGGAAAGCGGCACGGGGAAGGAAGTCATCGCCCAAGCGATCCATTTCCGCGGCGCCCGGGCCGGCGGCCGATTCGTCGCCGTCAACGGCGGCGCGATCCCCGACAATCTCCTCGAAAGCGAGCTCTTCGGCTATGCCAAGGGCGCCTTTACCGGCGCGCTCCGGGACAAGCCCGGCTTGATCGAGGAAGCCGGAGGGGGAACGTTCTTTCTCGATGAGGTCGGCGACTTGGGATTCCCGCTCCAGGCGAAACTGCTCCGGGTTCTTCAGGAGCGCGAGATCCGGCGGATCGGGGAGACGCGGACCCGGCCGGTCGATGTCCGGTTCATCAGCGCGACCAACAAGGATTTGGAGCGGGAAGTGAGCAGCGGCCGGTTCCGCGAGGACCTTTACTACCGTCTCCGGATCGTAACCATCGATGTCCCGCCGCTCCGCGAGCGGCCCGACGACCTGGAGCTGCTCCTCCACCATTTTATCGCCCGGTACGGCGAAAAGATCGGCCGGCCTCGGGTCTATTTCACTCCCCGGGTCATGGAAACGCTGCTGGCGTACGCGTGGCCCGGCAATGTCCGGGAGCTCCAGAACGAAGTTCAGCGCTGCCTGATCCTGTGCGGCAACGAGGGGATCGTGCGGGTCGAACACCTGTCGCCGCGTCTCAATCCCGGCCGGTCGCCGGGCCCGGCCCCCGAAAGCTTCAACTTCTTTGAGGCCAAGGCCGATTTTGTCCGGCGGTTTCTCGGCCAGGCTCTCCGCCGGCATGAAAACAACAAGGCCCGGACGGCCGAGGAAATCGGCCTCTCCCGTCAGGCTCTCTTTAAGCTACTAAAAAAGCACCGGATTACGGCGCCCGGCGCCGCCGAGGGGAACTCCCCCGGGGCGGATTGAAGGGGAAGGGGGGTTCTGATAAAGTGAAAGAATGAGCCCGAACGAGGAACGGAACGGAGACCAGGCGTTCGAGATCGCCTGTCCGCATTGCGGAACGGTGATTTGGGTGGACGGGAGAAACCGGAGCATCCTGAAGACCGAGCGGGCCGCCCGGAAAAAAGAATCCCTGGACGACCTTCTCGCCCGGGAGAAGACCAAGAAGGACGGCCTGGCCACAAAATTCGAGGCCACCGCCTCCCTCCAGAAACAAAAGAAAGACCGGGCCAAGGACGCGTTCGCGAAAGCGTTCGCCGCGGCCGGCGAGGAGCCGCCGGCTGAGGATTAGCCGGCGGTCAGGCCTCGTCCCGCGGGCCGCCGTCTTCCCGGGTCATGGTGAACCCGGTCAAGCCGAAGACCGCAAGAATGAAGAGGGCGGCGTAATTCCCGATCGCCCAGGGCAGGTAATCGAGCACCGGGACACCGAGGGCTCCGGCGACATACACGCCGGCCATGCTCCAGGGGACGAGAGGGACGATGATCCCCCCGCATTCGTCGATGATCCGGGAAAGGTTCTTGGGCGCCAGCCGCAATTTCCGGAAAGCGGGCCCGAGCAGCTCTCCGGGCAGGATGACCGCCAGATAAGAGCTGCCCGTCACTAAGGCTGTGACGACGCAGGATCCGATCGTCACCAGGACGATGCTCCCCGCCTTGCGGGCCCCGGCCATGACTTTATCCAAGACCACGCCGAGCATGCCGGTTTTCTGCATGATCCCGCCGAAGCAGAAGGCGGTGATAGCCACCAACTGCGTCTCCATCATGCTCATCAGGCCGCCCCGGCTGAGGAGGCGGTCCACTTCCGGAACTCCGGTGGCGGCCGGATACCCCGTGTTCAGAGACGCGGCGAGGTCGGCTAAGGGCGCTTTCTGGAAGACGGCGGCCAGAAGGACGGCGATCAGCGAGGATAAGAGCATGCCGGGGATGGTCGGCTTCTTGGCGAAGGCCAGGGCGAAGACGATAACCAGCGGCAGGAGCAGCCAGACGTTGAATGTGAAATGGGTCCGGAGCGTGCCGGTGATTTTCGTCAGGACCTCCGAGGAGACGGCCTGCGCTTGGGAGCGGAATCCGAAAAAAAAGAATACGCCGAGGCTGAGCAACCAGCCGGGAACCGCCGACCACATCATGTGCTTGATGTGATCGAACAGGTCGGCGCCGGCGGTCACGGCGGCCAGGTTGGGGATGTCTGAAAAGGGGGACATCTTGTCGCCGAAGTACGCCCCGCAGACGACGGCCCCGGCCGCCGGGCCGAGGGGAAGGCCGAGGCCCATGGCGATCCCCATGAAGGCGACGCCGACCGTGCCGATCGTCCCCCAGCTCGTCCCCGTCGCCACGGCCGTGAGGCTGCAGACGAAACAGGCCGTGACGAGAAAGAATTTCGGGGAGATCAGCTTGAGGCCGTAATAGACGACCATCGGGATCGTCCCGGCGGCCATCCAAGCGCCGATCATGACTCCGACGGCCAGCATGATGAGGATCGCCGGCATGGCCTTGGCGATCCCCTCGACGATCCCCTTCTCCATCTCCTTCCAGGAGTAGCCCAAGCCCCAGCCGAGGAGACCGGTCAAGGCCGCGGCCGCGACGAGCAGGACCTGCGGCTTGATTTGATACACGCCGTAGCCGATGCCGAGCAGAACGGCCATGAGAATCAAGGGAAGGAGGGAGAGGAACAAGGAGGGCTTTTTCACCGGCGCCGGAGAGGTCATGAGGGGAAATTATCACGCCGCCCGGGCATTTACAAGAACCCCCGGCCGGATTTAGAATGGCGGCGGATCCGCCATGCCGTCCCCTGAAGAAGAGCTTCGCCTCCTCCTTCCCGTGATCGACCGGCTGACGAAAGCCGCCTTGTTTCCCAAGCGCCTGGCTTGCCGCGGCGCCGCCCGCATCCCGGAGACGGGGCCCGTCCTCCTGGTCAGCAATCACTGCGGAGCGATCAAGGATCCAGCCGCGGTCTTTCGGATCGTCTCCCGTCCCTTGTTTTTCAACGCCAACCGGATGCTCTTCGACCGCGGGGAGCTGGACTTCCTGATCCGCAAGCACCTCCGCCGCCACCTGAAGAATTACGGCCTGGTTCTTGACCGGCTGCTGGGGCCGCTCAAGACGGTTTTCGTCCGCTTCGTCTCGACGAACATCGCCCGCGTCGGGACGATCCCGGCCGACATGTACGAGGGGAGCAACCTGACGGCCGTCTCTCTTTTCATGGATTACCTTCGGGCCGGCCGGGCGGTCGTCTCGATGCAGGGCCGGGGCCGCGTCCACCCGGACGACCCGAATCCCTACGTCCGGAGGTTCGGCCGGGGGATCCCGTACATCGCCTTCCGGATGAAAGCCGGGGAGGGATTGGATATCCCCGTCGTCCCCCTGTCGATTTTCGGCACGCAGCGGGCCTGGGGGATTCCGGGAAAGATCCGGGTGAACGTCGGCCTGCCCCTCTATATCCGGGATTTCCTCGGCGGGGACATAAACGAGACGGTGGAACGGTTCCGGGCCGCGCTTCAAGAAGCCGTCGAGCGGTTGCTCGTCGAATCCTTGCGAAATCCTTTTTCATCCGGATGATTCAAATCGTGAATAATCCGGATGAATCAGTTCAGGGGCAAGATCCGTTCGGCCGGGAAGGGAACGCCCTCCAGGGGCTGTCCGCTCCCTGACAGATGGGGCCGGCTCACCACTCGATGAGGGCGCCGGCCCAGCTGAGTCCGCCGCCGAAGGCGATGAGGAGAACCAGGTCGCCCGTTTGGAAACGGTCCCAAGCGTCGTGAAGGGCCAAGCCGACCGAGGCCGACGACGTGTTGCCGTATTTCCCGATGACCGAGATGAATTCCGCCGGCCCGGGAACTCCTTTGGCCGCGGCGTCGAGGATGCGCTGGTTGGCTTGGTGGGGGATGACGTAGCGGACGTCCTTGATGTCGACCCCGGCCTTGCGGGGGACGCGCTCGCAGAGGTCCTGCATGATCCGGACGGCGAATTTCATCACGGTCGATCCGTTCTGCCGGAACCAGAAGTTTTTCGTCCGTCCGGCCAAAAGGTCTTTGGCGCCGCCGATCTGGACTTCGTCGACGAGGGAGGGGATGGAGCCGAGCTCGGTGGCCAGGAGGCGGTGCATCGGCCGTTCCTTGGTCACGACGACCGCGGCCGCTCCGTCGCCGAAGAGAATGCAGCCGGCTCGGTCGGTGTAATCGGTCGCCGTGGTCATCTGCTCGGCGGCCGTGACCAAGCCCCAGGCGAGATCCCGGGTTTGAAGGAGGCTCTCGGCGATGCCCAACCCGTAGATCATCCCGCTGCAGGCGGCGTTGAGGTCGAAGGCCAGGGCCCGCTCGGTTCCGAGGTCGTGGGCGATTTCGTAGGACTGGGCCGGGCAGAACCGGTCGGAGATGACCGTCGAGCTGATGATGAAACCGGCGTCCTTTCCCTGAAGGCCGGCCCGCTCGAGGGCGGTTTTCGCCGCGGCCACTACATGCGGCCGGAGCTTTTCGTCGGGGCCGAGAACGCGGCGCTCCTTGATCCCCGTCCTCGAGACGATCCACTCGTCGGTGGTCTCGACCATCTTTTCCAAATCGGCGTTGGTCAGGATTTTTTTGGGGACGCTCGTTCCGATGCTGCGGATTCCGATTTCGGTCATGATCGTTCCTTTCGGCATTTACTCGCCGTCCTTTAAAAGATGGAGATGGGCGGCCGTCTCCCGGTTCAGCCCGTGGACGACGAAGCGTCCCCGGGCGACGATGTTCTCCCCCGAGCGGGCGACCGCCTCGATGAAGACCCGGCGGCCGATCTTCTTCTCGACCCGGGCCTTGGCGATCAGGCGCGCGCCGGCCCGGACCGGACGGAGGAAATCGACGCGGGCTTCGCCGGTCAAGGCGATTGGAGCCTCGGCCACGGCCGCGGCCAGGGAGTTGAGGAGGGCGAAAAGGACGTGGCCGCGGACGATGTCGCATTTCTCCAGGCACATCCAGGACTCGGTTTCCAGAAGGGACAGGCCGCTTTTCCCCGGATCGATCTCGATCATTTCGCCGACGTGGTCGCGGGCGCCCAGCGACCGGGAGACGCCGAAGTAGCGGCCGGCCATTTCCCGGGTCCGGCGCCGGACGTCGGGGATGGACAGGGTCGAACGGTCGAGGCGGATGGTCGGAACGCTGGCCCCGAGGGCGGCGGCCAGCTCCTCGTCCGTGACAAACGGATTCCGCTCGATCTCCTCGCGGAGACGCTCATGCCTCTCCTCTTTGCGGATCATGGAATTCTGCCGTCGTTTATGACCAGGTGATAATAAAGAAGAACAAGCCGGACGTCAAGAGGAAATTATCGGCTTAAGTCCGGAAGCGGTTCTTGATGTGCGCGACGGTCAACGGCAGGATGACGTCCTGGTATTTGCCCCGCTTGAAGGTGTCGCGGATGAGATCGGCCACGCCCCAGATAAAGCTGACGATTTCGCTGTGATTCAAGAGAGATTCTCCCCCGGTTTATGTAATTCCGGCGTCAGGTCCGGGAGAGAGGATAGCCCGGCCCCGGACGGGAAGTCAAACGAGATAGCGGCCGTCCCGGGCGATCCAGCGGCCCTTGGCGTAAATCGAGGCCTTTTCGATCAAGGCGTCGTAGTGGTGGCGGCTCTTGTTGACGCCGATCCCGTAGGAATCGCCGACGGCGAAATGGACCGTGCCGAAGGCTTTCTCGGCCTCGAGCATATTGGGGCAGATGCGGGCCCCGGTGTTGGTCCCGACGCCGAATTCCCCGATGATCCGGCCGGTCGGATCTTCGCCGATGTTCTTCAGAACCGCCTCGATGCCCCTCCCGGAAGAGGAGACAAGCTTCCCGCGCTCGAAATGCATCACCCCGCGGCCGAGCTTGTCGTCGATCAGGCTGATGACCGCCTTGCCCGTAAACGTCTCCTCGACCGGGCAGGTGTAGCATTCGCCGGCCGGGAGATTTCCGTGGCGGCCGCGCTTGGAAATGTCGCCGATGTCGATGTGCCAGCCGCGCTTTTTGACGCTGAAGGAGATGTCGGTTCCGGCCGGATTGGTGATCCGGACGTCTCCGGCGTCCTTGAGAAGCCGCATGATCCTCTTGGTTTTTTCGGCCAGCTTGAAATAGTCGATGTTGACCAGCCGTTCCATCATGTCGACCGTGATCCCGGGCATCATGCACAGCCGGCCGTGGGTCTCGCCGGCTTGAACCATGTAGCCCCGAAACGGCTTTTCGGCGATCCGGGCGTCGAGCATGTAGACCATGACCTTCGGACTTTCGGCCAGCATCCGAAAAAGCTTCGTCGGTTCGGAAATCGGCCGGAGGGTTTCCGTCATCAGATAGGTCGTTGTCTCCGCTCCGCACTTCTTGGCCCAGAAGGCGAAAGCCTCGGCGATGTCCATCTTGGCCTTGTCCGTGACCAGGAGGAACTGTTCTCCGGCCTTGATCCGGAGGGATTGGGTGACGGCTTTCTCGGCCGCAGCGTAGAGCTTGTTTTTCACGGGATTCATCGGGGCCTCCTTCAACAGGCCTCTACTTTAGCCGACGGACTCGCGGGTTGTCAAAGACGCGGGAATCGTCGTCCCCGGCGGCCGCCCTCGGGACGGTTGTTGTCCGGGGAAAGGGCTTATGTTCCGCCGGCCCCGTTGGAGACCGCCTGTCGGAGAATCCCGGCAAGCCTGCTCTTGGCTTCGTTGAAAACCGTCCGCCGGGCGCCCGGTGATTCATCCCCCGCCGCGTTTTGTCTTTGCCGCCGGCTTGACTCGGGAATCGTCCAGGTCAGACGCGGCCGAGAAGGCTCATGCGGGGCGGGCTAGCGCCGGTAACGGATGACGAAGCCGATGATCCAGCGTTCGCCGACGGCCCGGCTCCGGTAGCGGCGAGCGGCGGCGCCGCGCGGATACCGGTCGGCCACGATGATCAGCGCGTCGCCGCCCATCCGAGCGGTCTTTTCCCGGAGAATGAGTTTGACTTCATAACGGTCCATCCAAGGTTCGGGCCTGAACCAAACCTTGCCCAACCGGACATGATCACGGCGGGGCTCGCGCCGGAGAAGCTGGACATAGGCGTAGTCATTGGACGCAAACCTCGGTGTGCCGGGATAACGGCGGTGCCCGTAGGAACGGAAACAGGCCGCCGTCGTCATGGCCGTCGCGGCCAGGATCAGGAAGGCCGTCATCGTCTTCGTCTTCATCTCGCTTCTCCTTGGCCGGCGTTTTTCGAGCCGTTCCAAAAAGAGAATCGGCAAGAATCGTACCAAAAAGACGAAAATTCAGACTCGAATTTCTAAACGCATGAATATCCGTTAAATACGCGCGTCCCCGGAATCCCGCGCTTTTTTTCGGCCCGCTCCGTTTTCCGTTCGTCCGGCTTTTTGTTGTCCACCGCGGAGGACAAACGAAGGACATGGGAGACAGGGGTGGAATTCAGAGCAGAGAAAACGGCACCCGGCGGGATTCGCGGGTATCGGCGCGAAATCCGAATCCGTCCCCGATTCCAGGCCAGGATTACTGCTTGGCGGATTCGTACCGGGAGAGGACGTCCTGGGTGAGCTGGAGGAACTTGTCGTACTTGATCTGAATGCCCTTTTCCTGTTTAAGCTTGGCCAGGTAGGCCTGGAGGAACATGTTCTTTTTCTGGTTCAGGATCTGGGCCGTTTGGGTTTCCTTCACGTTTTCGAATTCCTCCCGGGTCACCGTCTTCCGGTCGCGCACGCGAAGGACGGCCGTCCCCGTCTCGAAATCGAACGGCGCGCTGGCCTCGTTCAGGGGAAGGGTGAAGGCCAGGTCGTCGGCCGTCTTGCTTTCGCCGACGATGGCGATATACTGGTCGCGCTTGTGGGCCTCGACGGTCTTGAACTCGAATCCGTTCCTGGCCGCGATATCCTCCCAGTTTTTCTCCTCGAGACGACGTCCGAGAGCGGCCAGGCGGGCCCGGGACGTTTCCATTTTGCGCTCGTTGACCAGGGCCGTTTCGACGTCCGCCTTGACTTCCTCGAACGCCGCCGGCCGGGGAGCCTCAACCTTCCGCAGCTCGACCAGACCGACGCCGGTGTAGGTGTAGACCGGGGCCGAAACTTCTTTCTCCTTGAGCCCGAAGAGGGCCGTGCCGACGGCGCCGGACGGATCGTTGTCGCTCCAAGCCTCGCCGTTTTTCAACAGCCCGGTGGATTCCCCTTTCAGGCCGGCTTTCCGGAGGGCCGTCTCGAGGCTCCGGGCCGACTTGGCCTCCTTCTCGATCTTGGCGATCCGGGTGTCGGCGAGCTGACGGGCTTTTTCGTCCAGAAGGATGGACCGGATCTGGGCCGAGGCTCCGGCCAGCGGGGTCGTCGTCGCGGCCGTTTTTTCCGTCACCCGGATGACGGCGAGGCCGTCCGCCTCGGCGATCAGGTCCGAGGTCTGGCCGGATGTCAGCCGGTGAATCTCATCCCGTTCGGGCTGGGGAAGCGACTGCCAATCATAGAAACCATAATCGCCTCCGCCGGACGCCTTGGCGTCCTTGGACAGCTCCCGGGCCAGGGCCGCGAAATCGCCCCCCGCGCCGAGACGTTCGAGAACGCGCCGGCCCTCGGCTTCGACAAGGGCTTTGTCTTTCCCCTCGAACGGCAGCCAAATCCGGCCGACCCGGACGGATTCCGGGTTGGTGAACCGGGACAAATTGGCTTGGTAATAGTTCTCGATGTCCTTTTCGGACAGCTCGATTTCCTTTTTCAGATCCTCGGCTTTCAAGAAGACGGCCAGGCCTTCCCTTTTCTCCGGGATGAGATAAGCGCCCTTGCGGGCCTCGAAGAAAGCCTGGACCTCGGCCGCCGACGGCGCCTCGTCGAGGGAGACCTTGGACGTCTCCAGGATCAGCAGATCGATGCCGGCCGAGTCGGAGGCCTTTTGGTAATCGGACCAGACCTCGTCGGGAGTGACGGCCAGCCCGGCCGTCAGCAGCCGGATCATCTTGTCCAGGACGATGTCCTGGCGGAGGCTGTGTTCAAACTCGCTGAGGTTGATGTGGTTGTACTGGAGAACCCTCTTGTACATTTCGTAGCCGACGAATTTGCCGTTCTGCTGGAGGCCGGGAATAGACGTGATCCGGTCGCGGAGCTCCTCGTCGCTCGCCCGCAGCCGCATCGCCCGGGCCTGTTCCACGAGAAGAGTCTGCTCGACGAGTTGCTCCAGGACCTGCTGGGGAAGGTTGAGCTGCTCGATGAATGCCCGGTCGATTTCCTGGTATTGCGACTTGATGGCTTCGATCCGGTTGCGAAGAGCCTGGAGATAATCATCGCCGCTGATTTTTTTCCGGCCGATGACGGCCAGGGTGTTCCCGGCGTCGTCGCCGGTGAGTTTTCCGGACGCGCCCCAGATGAAGAAGATCGAGACGACAAAGGCGGCGACAACAAGCCAGAGAACCCACTTCAGGGACTTGACGTTTTCACGCATGGATTTGAGCATCGGTTCACCTCGGGGACGCGGGGGTCATGATTTTGAGGGAGTGTTCCGCCGTTCCCGGCGGAAAAGAGGGGCCAGCCGGGCGTACGTCGTCTCGAGATCCTCGAGGACGATCTTCGTCCGCCCGCAGATGGGCATGAAATTCGAGTCGCCGGTCCAGCGCGGAACGACGTGCATGTGAAAATGATCGATGACGCCGGCGCCGGCCGCCCGGCCCAGGTTCAGGCCGATGTTGAACCCCTGCGGGCGGTAGTGCTTTTTTAGGACGCGCAGGCAGCTCCGGAGAAGCTCGTCCATTTCCCCGGTGACCTCGCGGGAGGCGCGCTCGAGCGAGGCCGAGTGGCGGTACGGGGCGATCATGAGATGGCCGGGCAGGTACGGAAATTTGTTCATCAGGACGAACGCCCGCCGGCCGCGGTCGAGGACGAAGGCGGACGCGTCGTCCCGGGTCCGGGCCGCCCGGCAGAAAACGCAGCCCGTTTCTTTTTTGGACGTGCTCCGGATGTAAGGCTCCCGCCAGGGAGCGGCGATATATTCCATGTTACTTGTTGATCAGTTCCTTGAGCAGCTTGCTCGGCTTGAAATAGAGGACTTTCTTGGGCGGAACCTTGACCGGGTCGCCCGTCCTCGGGTTGCGGCCGGAGCGGGGCGGGCGGTTCCGGAACCGAAAGGAGCCGAAGCCCCGGACCTCGATCTCCTCCCCGGCCAGCAGGGCTTCCTTGATCGTCTCGAAGAACATATTGACGCCGGTCTCCGCTTCCTGCTTGGGGATGTTCAGCTCCTTGGAAATCTTGTTGATGAGGTCGGCCTTAATCATTGGGTTTCTCCTCCGTTTCGGCGCCTGATTTCTTGGCGTTCTGCAGCTGGCGGAGCTGGTCCTTGATCAGGTCGCCGAAGGTCAACCGGTCATCCTGGGTTTCTTGATACTTCTGGTATTCCTGCCTCTGCAGGTCGCTCTGGGCCTGGCGGAAGCTGAGGGAGATCTTCTTATCCCGGGGATTCAGCTTGATGATTTTCGCCGTTTTCTGATCGCCGACCGAGACGACCTCGGCCGGGTTCTCGACCTTTTTCTCGTCGATCTCGGAATTAAAGACAACGCCCTCGATCCCGGGGAGAATCTCGGCGAACACGCCGAATTCGGCGATCCGGACGATTTTGACGTTGAGCAGGTCGCCGACTTTCTGCCGGAGGAAGAATTCCTCCCAGATATCGCCCTCGAGCTGCTTGATGCCGAGGGAAACCTTCTGCTTTTCGACGTCGATGTTCAGGAGGACGACCTCGGCCTCGTCGCCCACTTTCAGCTTGGCCGAGGGGTGCTTGATCTTTTCCCAGGAAATGTCGGTGATATGGATCAGGCCCTCGATGCCGGGTTCGACTTCCAGGAACGCCCCGAAATCGGTGATGGACGTGATCCGTCCCTTGAGCCGGGTACCCGGGACGAGACGCTTTTTCAGCTCTTCCAGCGGATGGGGCTGGGTTTGTTTCAGGCCGAGGGAAATGCGCCGGGAGGTCGGATTGACGTCCAAGATGGACACCGTGACCTTGTCGCCGAGATTCAGGAGCTTTTTCGGATGAATCATTTTCCGCGACCACGTCAGGTCGGATATATGGACGAGCCCTTCGATGCCGGGCTCCAGCTCGACGAACGCCCCGAAGTCGGTCAGGGACGAGACTTTTCCCTCGATCCGGTCGCCGGGTTTGTACTTGGTGGTGATGTCGTCCCAGGGATTGGGAGTGAGCTGCTTGGTCCCCAGGGAGATTTTTTCATCCTTCTCGTTGAAATCGAGGACGAGAACCTCGACTTCCTGGCCGATCTTGAACAGGTCGTGAGGGTTGGCGATCTTTCCCCAGGTCATGTCCGAGACGTGAAGAAGGCCTTCCACTCCGCCGATATCGACGAACGCTCCGAAGCTCGTCAAGGAGCGGACCAGCCCTTTGAGCTTCTGGCCTTTCTGGATCTGGCTGAAGACGATCTTTTTCTTCTTGTCCCGCTCTTCCATCAGGTAAGCCCGGTGGGAGACGACGGCGTTTTCCGTCTTGCGGTCGTATTTGATCACCTTGACCTTGAGGGTCTGGCCGACGATCTTGGCCGGGTCCTTGAGCGGACGGAGCTCGGCATGGGAATCGGGCATAAACGCCTTGAGACCGACATGGACGGTGTAACCGTTCTTGATCCTGTCGATGACCCGGCCGCTGATGGAGGCGCCTTCTTCATAAGCTTTTTCCAAAAGCTCCAGGGCCCGGCGGGCGTCGGCCTGGCGCTTGGACAGGATGAAATATCCTTCCTTGGAATCGGTCCGCTCCAGAACGGCCTCGATTTCGTCGCCCACGGAGGGAATCCGGGCATCGGCGCTTTCCGTGAAGTCCTCGATGGGGATGAGTCCCTCGCTTTTCAGGCCGATGTCGACCAGGATGTGGGCGGGCATGACTTTGACGACGCGGCCGGTGACGATTTTTCCCGGGCTGACTTCCTGGGAGCTGAACTGATATTTGTCCAGCAGATTCTCGTAATCCTCGGCCGAGATTTTTTCGTTGTTCTGCTTCGAATCTTCGGTCATGGGGTCTCCTTGATGGGTAGGGCGCCGGCGGGCGAACCCGCCGGCAAAACCGTGGCTTGTCCGGTCCCGGTTTTCCCGGATATGGAATTTGCTCCCGCGAGCATAAAAGACGGATATGATTTCCTTACCATGTTAATCCAAAGGGTGAAAAAGATGGTTAAGTCTAAACGATTCGTCCCGGTTTGTCAATCGCTAAGTCAAGATAAGAATTGAACTTAGATGAAATCCCTCCCGGCTCGGGAAATCCGGTCCGGGACGCCGCGGGCCGTCCTTTGCGCCCTGTCCGTCCGGCGGAAACGGCGGAGCTTTCTTTCCGCTCCGCCTCGGCGCGATCGTCCGGATGAATCCATGAAAATCGTCGGCCGGATCGTCTCTCCCTAACCCGGGGGCGAAGGCGGCCGGACGGGTAAATCCGGGGAAAGGCCGAATCGGTCCGGCCCGCCCGGAGGGAAAGCCTCAGGCGTTTCCTTCCTCGAGGATTTTCTTCAGCTCCGTCTCGCGGGGAAGCTCCTCGAGGGAATTCAAGCCGAAATACGTCAGGAATTTCTCCGTCGTCCGGTAGAGCAGCGGCCGGCCCGGCGCGTCCTTGCGGCCGGAGATCTTAATGAGCTTGTTCTCGAGCAGGGTGTGAAGGGCATGGGTCGAATCGACGCCCCGGATGTTCATGATGTCGGTCTGGGTCACGGGCTGATGATAGGCGACGGCCGAGAGGGCTTCCAGGGCGGCCGACGACAGCCGCTTGCGGCGCTCGATCTGAAGAAGCTTCCGGACGTGGAGATCATAGGCCGGCTTGGTCATGAACACCCAGCCGCCGCCCGTCTGCACCAGGCGGATGGGACGGGGGGCGTCCTCCATTTCCGTCCCGAGCCGGAGAAGGGCCTGGAGGATCTCTTCCTCGGGCGTTCCATCAAGCACTTCCTTGATCTTGTCCATCGTCAGCGGCTCGACCGAGATGAAAATCAGGGCTTCGAGAATGTTCTTCAAATCGTCCATCAGGCGTCCTCGCCGGCCGGCTCTTTCCGGAGCCAGACCTTGATCGTGTGAAAAAGCTGCTCCTGGACGGCCACGACCCGGCGGGCCTTGATCAGCTCCAGGAGGCAGAAAAAGGCGACCAGGGCCTCCTCGAGGGTCTCCTGGGCGTCCAGGTATTCAAGAAAATCGAGAAAACCGTGCTCCCGCAGGGCGCCCACGATTTCCCGGATCTTGTCCGCGACCGAGATTTCCTTGGTCTTGAGGATCCTCTGCGGCACAGCCTGTTTCCGCTTCATCATGGCGAAAAACGACTCGGCCAGGTCGAACAGCGAGACCTCGATCAAGTCGAGATCCTCCTCGGGCAGCGGGACGTTGAGGGCCGTCCGCCGCCAGATCGTCGACTGCTCTTCCTCCTTGTCCCTGAGGACGGCGGAAACGACCTTGACCCGCTCGTAATCCTCGGTTCGGTCGGGCCGCTCCTTCCGGGGATCGATGTCCGGCTCGACGGGTTGTTCCCGGGGAAGGAGGATTTGCGACTTGATGTAGATCAAGAGGGCGGCCATCAAGAGAAATTCGGCTTCCCGGTCGAGGTTGATCCGGTCCCGGCCGTGGAGGTAATCGAGATATTCCCGGGTGATTACGGCCAGGGGGATATCCTCGATCCCGATCTTTTTCTTTTTAATAAGGAAGAGAAGAAGGTCGAGGGGCCCCTCGAAAATATCGAGCTTGATCTGGTAGCCGTCCCCGGCCCCCTCCACGGCGGGCTCGTCTTCGGGGGCCGGCTTCTCGAGCGGGCCTTCTTCGTTGGGATATCCGGGGTCGACCATGCGTCCGGGCCTCGAGCCTAAAATCCCAGGGCGTCCCGGACCTCGGCCATCGTGGCTTGAGCGACGAGGCGGGCCCGGCTGTTGCCGGCTTCGAAAATCTCCCAGATTCTCTCCGGGTTCTTTTCGAAGGCGCGGCGGCGTTCCCAAACCGGTTCGAGGAAACGGAACAAATGCTCCAGGAGGACGGCCTTGCAGTCGCGGCAACCGATCCCGGCCGTCCGGCAGCCGCGGGCGATGTCCTCCCGCACATCCTTGGGGACGAAGGCCTTGTGGAGGGTGAAGACGGGGCAGTCGTCGGGCTCGCCCGGATCGGTCCGGCGGACCCGCCGGGTATCGGTGACCATCGGGAGGATCTTCGCCCGGATCGTCTCGGCCGAATCCTTCAGGTAGATGGCGTTGCCGTAGGACTTGCTCATCTTCCGTCCGTCGGTTCCGGCCAGCCGCGGCACCTCCGTCAGCATCGTCCGGGGTTCGGGAAAAATCGGGCCGTAGAGGCGGTTGAAGCGGCGGACGATCTCCCGGGTCAGTTCGACGTGGGCGGCCTGGTCCTCGCCCACGGGGACGAGATCGGCCTTGTAGAGGATGATGTCGGCGGCCTGGAGGACGGGATAACCGAGAAAACCATACGTGTTCAGCTCTTTTTCCTGGAGCTCTTTCAGCTGTTCCTTGAAGGTGGGAACCCGTTCGAGCCAGGGGAGAGGGGTGATCATGGACAAGAGAAGATGAAGCTCGGCGTGCTCCTTGACCTCGGACTGGAGAAACATGACGCACTTGTCCGGGTCGAGGCCGACGCTGAGCCAGTCGACGGCGACTTCGCAGGACCAGCCCCGGATCGCCTTGGCGTTGGCGTATTCCGAGCTCAAGGCGTGCCAGGGAACGATGGCGTAGAAGCACCGGTAGAGGTCCTGGAAGGCGATCCAGTTGCGGAGGGCGCCGACGTAGTTGCCGAGGTGCAGCGGCCCGGTCGGCCGGACGCCGCTGAGGACGATTTTGCGGGGATCGGGGGTGGGATTCATCCGAGCACAACCACAATCATGAGCTTCACCGGCCAAATCAGGATATCCAGGAAACCCATATAAATCAGGAAAAGGACGATGATGAAACCGAAGGGCCGGATTCGGTCGTAGCGGATCGCGGCTTGGTCCGAAAGAAGCCCCATCAAAACGCCGGATCCGTCCAGCGGCGGAACCGGGATGAGGTTGAAAAGGGCGAAATAAGAATTGATGAGAACGGTCATGAGCAGGATGAGGGCCAGGCCCTCCAGCGGATAGAATCCCCGAGAGAGGACGGGCAGGAGGAAGCCCATCTGCCGGAAGAATCCGTTGATCAAGGCCTGAATAAACCGCCCGACGCCGGGAATCGTCAGCTTCATCAGGAACAGGAGGATGAGCGAGACGAGCGCGACGGAGATGTTGGCCGCCGGTCCGGCGAAGGAGACCCAGAGGTTGTCCCGGCGGGGATTTCGGAAATTGCGGGGATTCACCATCACGGGTTTGGCCCAGCCGAACGCCGGCAGGCGGGCCAGCGAAAGAAGCAGCGGCAGGATGATCGTTCCGAACGGATCGATGTGGGCCACGGGATTCAAGGTCACCCGTCCCATGTTGTAGGCGGTCGGATCCCCCATTTTTTTGGCCGTCCAGCCGTGGGCCGCCTCGTGCACCGTGATGGCGAAGAGGAGGACAAAAATCTGGATAACTATCGAAATGACATTCATTTGCGTCGGCGGTATTTATAGCATATTCGTTCTTGAAAAACCAGAACGATTGTTCCATAATGCCCCTCACAGAAGGAGCGCCGTGGCCGAATTTCTCGAGTTTAAAAACGTCTCCAAGCGGTTTGG
>Ga0209719_1001576_pt1 | contig 27462 bp, 21 predicted proteins | sample AD_JPNAS2_MetaG_FD_184421 | JGI IMG/M metagenome (GOLD analysis project Ga0209719, IMG submission 184421) | Active sludge microbial communities of municipal wastewater-treating anaerobic digesters from Japan - AD_JPNAS2_MetaG (SPAdes) (version 2) | ecosystem: Engineered > Bioreactor > Anaerobic...
GCGTCTCTAGCTGCATGTTCTCCAGGCGCCAACTACCTGGAAAAGGAAGCGTCGCAGCCGGCTGCGTTCGGAGAGGCGTGTGGGTGTGAGACCGTAGGGTTTTACGGCAGGCTTCGCGAAAAACCTGCCGTAAAACCCCACGGTCGGCAGTTATCACGTGGTCGGCAGTTATCACGTGGTCGGCAGTCATCACGTGGTCGGCAGGGTCATCAGGCGCCGCGGAGACACTGAGCCGCGACAACACGAGAGTAGACATCGGGCCATACCTTAAGGTAGCATGGTTTCCGTACCGGCCTGATTAGCCATAGCATAGAAGGGACGACCCTACAGCCTATCGAATACCAACGGATAGGGAATGCAGAGACGGGAGGCGGCGTTTTGGAAGTGCTGAACTGGGCAGTATGGGTCAAGGACCTGAAAAAGCGGTACGGTGACGTGAAGGCTGTAGACGGAATCTCGTTCGGAGTGTCGCCCGGCGAGGTCTTCGGCATGCTGGGGCCGAATGGGGCGGGCAAGACCACGACGATCGAGATCCTACTTGGCCTGCGCACTGCAGACTCCGGGGACGTGCGCATTCTTGGGATGACGCATCCTGAGGACCACAGGCGGATCGCTTCTGTCATAGGCGCTCAACTCCAGACAACCGGAATGTACCTGACACACACGGTGCGCGAGATGATCCAGTTGTTCTCGGACTTCTACTCCGAAGCCGCCCCGGTGGACGAATTGATGGACATGGTAGGCCTGTGCGACAAAGCAGGAGCGCTCGTGAAGAACCTGTCCGGGGGGCAACGCCAACGCCTTGCGATCGCCATTGCACTTGTGAACCGTCCTGCCGTGGTTTTCTTGGACGAGCCTACCACCGGCCTGGACCCACAGGCTCGCCGCTCACTGTGGGATCTCATTCGCTCTCTGAAGGCCTCTGGCACTACAGTGTTGCTCACAACGCACTACATGGAAGAGGCGGAGCAGCTGTGCGACAGGGTAGCCATTGTCGACCGAGGCCGAATTGTGGAGATGGATTCGCCGGCGGCGCTGATCAACAAGTACTTCAAGCACATAGCGATCGAACTCGAGTCGCCGCCCGGTGCAGAGGTCGATGCAGCTAGCCTGCGGTCGCTGCCGGGAGTGGCGAATGTCGCTGCCGATGGGCGGAAGGTAACCCTATACTCGTCTGACGTTCCGACCACAATGGCTTCGCTGCTGGGGACTGCTTCGCATTCCGTCAAACACATGGTAGTGCGTCAGGCCACGCTCGAAGACGTGTTCCTCAAGATCACGGGGAGGTCGATGCGGCAATGAAGGCAGTGTGGGCGATCTACCGGGCCAACTTCAGGGAATATGCCAGAAATCCTGCGGTACTGGCCTTCACAGTCATCATGCCGTTGCTGCTGGCGGTCTTCCTCAGCCTCATCATGGGCAATCAGGAACTTTTCACGATCGACTACTATCTCCCCAACATGCTGGGCATCTCACTGATGTGGTTGGGCGTGTTCGCCACTGCGCAACCTCTGGTAGAGCAGCGAGAACAGAAGATCTTCAGGCGTATGGCCGTGACTCCTCTGTCTCGGCAATCCATGCTTTGGGGCCAGGTCCTGTTTCGCGTGAGTGTGGGGCTGTTCCAGGCCGCGGTCTTTCTGATTGCGGGGAGAATCGGTTTCGGCGTCCGTGTGCAGGGAAGCTGGTTTCTTCTGCTGGGTGCAACGGTTATGGGCGCCCTGGTCTTTGTGACGATGGGATATGTTCTTGCCGGGCTTGCACGGAGCCAGGAGGCGGCCCCGGTGATTGCACAACCTGTGCAGATGGGGATGATGTTTCTGTCGAGCACTTTGCTTCCGTCGGCGATGCTACCGGCTGGGGCGCGCGTGGTGGTGCGGGCGATTCCTCTGACTTATGTGGCTGATGCCCTGAGGCAGACCATTTCGGCAGTGCCTCCCATGTTCCCTCTGTGGGTGGACTTCGCCGCCATGGCGGATTCGTGGGCTTTCACCCGATAATGGACCCGCGCCTCATGTGGTTCAACGTCGTGGGGCCGGGAGGCGCTCCCGAGCTGCTGTGGATTGAGAGAGCCGAGGGATACGTCGCGAACTTCCTAAAGAGCTTCGACCTCAACGAGCGTGACGTAATGCTGATTTACTCCCACGGCGGGCTGAATGCGGCCCCGGTCGAGGCCGCCCTCTACGCCAAGAGGCGCGGACTGCAGGTGGTCGCAGTCACCTCCGGCGACAACTGCAAGCAGGCCAAGCCAACACACTCCAGCGGGCAGACACTGGGCAGCCTGGCGGATGTGATGATTGACAATTGTGTGCCTTTGGAGGACGCCATGGTTCACATAGACGGTCTTGTGGAGCCAGTGAGCGCCGGATCCACCCTGTCGATTGTAGCGATAACGATGTCGCTTGTGTCGGAGACAGCCAGGGAGCTTGTCCGCCGCGGACACAAGCTATCGGTGTTCGTATCGCCCAACGTGACATCCGTCCCCCGCGACCACAACGAGAGGGTTTTCGAGGACTACGCGAAATCACTGAAACGCTGAGCGCCATCGACATGCTCTATGATGCTCGGATAGAGGAGGTCATTGCGCCAAGAGGCATGCTGGCCTCCTCTGCCGCCTCTGATACGGCCCGGAACCGCTAGCCTTTCACACTTCCAACCGTGAGCCCTTCTATGAAGTACTTCTGAAAGCGAAGGAACACGATCACGGGCACGATGGCTGCTTCCATTGCCCCTGCAGCTATCACGGCCCAGTTGGTTAAGTATTTGCCCTGCATGTTGGCAAGGCCGAGCGTAACCGGCTTTAGCTTGTCGCTCTGGATCAGCACCAGGCTCCATAGATAGTCGTTCCAGACCCACGTGAACTCCAAGATGGCGATTGCGGCCATGGCGGGGATTACGAGAGGGAGCATTATGCTTGCATAGATCCGGAAAGGGCCGGCGCCGTCGATCTGCGCCGCCTCGAATATGCTGCGGGGGATGGTTAGCATGAAGTTACGGAGGCAGAATGTGCAGAACCCTGACTCAAAGGCTATGTTGAGCAGGACTACGGCCCAGTAGGTGTTGTACAGTCCGGTGCGGACCGAGAATCTGTACACCGGTATCATCAGCATCTGCGCCGGAACCAGCATTCCTGCCACGAATAAAAGCAGAATGGGTGTCCTCAATTTGAACCGGTACCAGGCGAGAGCGAATGCGCCGAGACTTGACACCATGAGCGCGCCTAGAACTGACGGGACCGTTATGATGCATGTGTTCACATAGTAGCGGCTCATGTTCCCTTCAACCCAGGCAGTGACGTAGTTGCGCGGATGCCAATCTGCCGGCGGGCTCCACCAGTTTCGACTGAGGAGTAGTTCGTCCATGGACTTGAAAGAGGTGAATACGCCGATTACCAACGGAACGAGCCATACGGTGACCAGCAACGCAGAAACAGCATAGAAAAGGACCTTTTGTTTCACGTGTAGTCAACCTCCCGTCGCAAGGCGGAGGCGAGATATGCGAGTATGAAAACCAGAGTCATCAGGAACTGTACTACGGCTATCGCGCTGCCGTATCCCATCCTGTAGTTGTTGAATGCTTGTATGTACATGTAGTTGGCGATGACGCTTGACGAGTAGAACGGCCCGCCGCGTGTAAGCACATGTACGATGTCGAAAGCTCTGAGAGAATCGATGATGCTCACTGTGATCGTTACGACCGTTGAGGGCCACAGCGCCGGGAGAATCACGTATCTGAAACGCTGCCAGCCGTTAGCTCCGTCCACAAGTGCCGCTTCCACTTGTTCCCGAGGAACGTTCTGGAGTCCGGCTAGGAAGAGGATCATCGAGTACGATACCTGCCGCCACAGTGCCGCGGCGATCACTGAATACGTAACAATCCCCGGATCCGAAAGCCACGGCCGTGCAAGCGAGTCTAGCCCAACAAAGCGTAGAAACGTGTTGAGCGCTCCATACTTGGGTTCCAGGATCCACGACCACACTTGGCCAACCACAACGAATGACAGCGTCATGGGAAGGTAGATCAGGGTCTTGAACAAACGACTTCCCTTCATGCTGTTGTTGAAGAGCATGGCCATTGCAAGACCGATGGGAAGCGATAGAAACACAAACGCCACTATCCAGGTCACGTTATTCTTCAGAGATCTGATGAAATACGGATCAGACAGCAACCTCTTGTAGTTATCAAACCCGACGAGACTGAGGGTCGATGACACTCCATCCCAGTCCGACAGGCTCAGCACCATGGTCTGGACGATCGGGATGATCACCCACACAAGGTATATTGTGACTGGGGCCGCTAGGAACGCATAAGGTGTCCAGTGATCGCGGTTCACTATCGTCCACCTCCAGTGCTCGGCGTGAATCACCGGAAGGGCGGAAGAAACGGTACACCCATTCCTCCGCCCGCGTCGCTTCACTTGAAGATTCGCTGTCGCTGGACCTCAAGGTTTCTCAGGATCGTGTCGATCCTTACCGGGAACATCATGAACTCCACCAACGCATTCATACCGATGTCGGCCATCTCCGGATCAGTGTCAATGTCGTAGAACTGCATGGCGCCGTCGGACCCGGAGATGAGGTTGAAACCTTTCTGGAGGTACGGGTCTCGCGATTGGAACCCCTTATATACCACGGGATAGGACTGGGTGTTGGCCACGAAGTCCTGGGCTTCTTTGGAAGCCATGAACTTCAGGAATGCTACTGCTGCATCCTTGTTCTTCGCTCTGGCGGGGATCATGAACCCGTTGACGGGTACCTGTTCAACAAGACCCACATCTTTTCGGATCACCGGAAATCTGAAGAAATCGAAATCATCTGCCAGGCTTGCTGGGATATCGTCGGTGATGAACGAACCCATCAGCATCATCGCGGCCTCGCCTCTATAGATGAAGGCGGCCGCTTCTCGCCAGCCGTAAGAAGAGTGGTTGTCCAAGAAGTAACCCCGTTCGAGTAGGACTTTCCAGTAATCCATGGCGTTTTTGAGGCGCGGATCGGTATACGCAATCGTGCCGTCGCAGAGATCCTGGTAGAAGTCTAGACCGTTTACCCTGAGATTGAACACTCCGAACCAGCCTGCTGCTGGCCACATGTTTTTCGTTCCGATGGCAATCGGGGTCAAGCCCGCTTTCTTCAGTCTGTCGCAGGCGTCGAGGAACTCGGGCCAAGTCTGTGGGACAGGGATCTTGTGTTTCTCGAAGATCGACTTTCTGTAGTACACGGCCCACCATTCGAAGTCCCGCGGAACCAGGTAGAGCTTGCCGTTGAAGCTACATGCATTGCGAAAGGCCGGTGCTACTTGGTTGTCGAATCCGCTGGGCGTGTAGACTGCATCCACCGGAGCCAGAAGGCCCTTTCGAGCGAAGTACCTCATGCGTTCGCCGCCCATCCACGTCACTACGTCGGGGGCGTCGGCAGAGTTCAGCCAGGTTCTGAGCAGGATCTTGAAGTCCTCGTGGGCAACCACATTCACTGTGACGTCGTATTCTGGGTGTTGCTTTGAGAACATGGCCACTAGCTGCTCAAATGGCTTGCTCGATGCCGAATCGCTGTAGTAGGAGTTGACAACCAGCGGTTGCCTGGCCGGGGCAGCGAGGATCGGGGCAACTGCAAGCATGAGACAGACTGTCAACGTGAGCAGAAGCGCGTAACGATTCGATCTCATGGGGCTATCCTCCTATTCACTGAGACAGTGAGAAACGCCGGGTCGGGGTACTTCGATGCCATGACAGAAGATCGGGCTATCACCTCCTGCGAGTGTCAATCCTGATTCGTGTAATCGGCGATTAGGAGGTAGAAGCACGCCGCGGACCAGCTGAAGTTGGCCGCGTTAAGTCCGGCGCCTGTTTCGGGGTTGTAGTTTTCCCTGATCGGACCGTTGCCTGCGAGACCTTCGGCAGCGTGTAGCAGTCTCCGGGCCATGTGCCGAGCGTCGTCGACGAACCCATATCTCGCGAGGCCTTCCACGGCGAAATACGCCTGGTCAAGCCATACGGGGCCTCTCCAGTACTTCTCAGGGGAGTATCTGGGGCTATCAGCCGACACTGTGGGAAACGGCATGACAGTGTTGAACATGCGTGGATCTATGAGTGCGTCACGTACTCGCGATGCCTGATCCGGGCGTGCCAGTCCAGCCCAGAGGGGGATGGCGCCCTCGATTCCTTTGCCCCTTTCGACCAGGGGACGTTTGGTGACGATATCGATGTCATAGAAGAAACCCGTGTTGTCATCCCACATATGCTCGCATACGAAATCAGCCACGTGCCGGGCTTCTTCTTCAAGTGCGGCAGCGTCTGCCTCGCGGCCGAGCTCTCTTGCGATCTTTGCAAGGTACACCTTCTCTGCATACAGGTAGGCGTTGAGATCGACCGATTCTTGCGACAAGGAGTACCCCACGAGTGTGCCTTGCGAATCTCGGTTTTCGAGCACATCGATGCCATAGTCGCCGTCAAACCGGGGCGCATTGTCCATCCCGCTTTCCCATGCCGCCGCTTCTATGACGGCGTTCCGATCGATGTGGTCGGGATGGACAGTCGCGCCGTACTCCGCCACGCCGTTGCTGTCGTGATCACGAACGGAATACCACCAGCGGTGATATCTCAGGAGGCGCGGGTACATCTCCGACAGAAACGCCGGGTTCATGCTCTCCCTATACACTTCCCATACTCCCCAAGCGGCGAGTGGAGGCTTTGAGTTGCGGTCGTTGTTCTCATCGGCCTTCTGGAAAGCACAGTCTATGACCATGCCGTCATCTTGCGGTCGCGAAGGATCGTCGGGTTCGATCTGGAAATCGAACATCGACCGAACCGATTCTTCGGCCAGCTCCGGATGGAAGTGCGCTACCGCCGCGGCCTGTTTCCATGTGTCCCATGCCCAAAACCCGGAGGCGAAATACGACGCGGAGATGGAGGGCGCTATCCCATCGTGTTTCAGATCGCCGGCGGCGCTGCGCCAGTTGCCGATCAAGGTCATGATGCACTTGACTGCGCTCTTCTGTAGCTCGGGGTCTTCCGGAACGTTGGCAAGCCCGCGCGCCAGCAGTTCATGCCATCGGCTTTGTGCCTCCTCCGCCGCCTTCTCGGGGCTCGCGAACACGGTCGCGGCAACTGCCTGCTCCACTGCCGCCTCTTCTTCAGTGAAGGTAAACGATGATGTGGTGGGCAGTGCCCACTTGCCGCCCGGAGCGAGGTCGATCCGGCATGGGGCTTCGACGGTGTATGTATGGCCGTCTACGCTGGCTTCGACCTCGAATGGGTACCTAATGGCGAAGCGCTCTGCGCCGCTGCTGTAGCCAGGTATGCTCGCAAAGACTACAGCAATTCCGTCGCGCTGGGGCGAAAGCGATACCGCATCCCTGTAAGGCGCCTTGTAATACCTCATCAGTGTGCCTGTCCAGCTCAGGCGGAGTCGCCTTGCACGGTCACTGTGGTTGACGATGGATGTCCGGACCAAGGATGTTCTGTTGGTAACGAAACACAGTTCCATCTGAATGCGAAGGCCGTCCACTGCATATGACTGACGCATTGCGCCGGGGTACCACACGAGCTCTTCGGGTTCGCATTCAGCAAGATCTATCAGCTCGCCCGAGTCGACATCCGTGATCTCGATCGCGTTGAAGGCGCGCCCCATGTACCATGGCCAACGTAGTATGTATAGCGGGCCCACGAATGACCCAAAGGTGCCGGGGTCGGATGGATCGGGGAGTGCGTACCCGTGCCATGCACCGAGGTCGGTGAAGGTGTTGAACGGGTTACGGTTTCCGGGATTCGCTCCGAGCGGCGAAGCAGAGGGGTCGAGGAGATTCGGAAAACGCGAGGGCAGTTGGCTGCCTGCAGCCGAGCAGGGCTGGGCCACGAACACCATAGATGTCGCCAGGATGAAACCGAACAGCATTAGCAGGTTCTTAGCCGAGTGCATTGTAGCCCTCCTATGCGGATAGTCGCTATCTGACGAGTATGTCGGGTCTTTTCACAATGCCGGCGCATGTCGGGATCTCCAGCATCGGCCAGCGGGTCGATGCCGCTGTCACGAGGTCCATTCCATCTGGACGAAGGAGCAGAGTGTCCTCTGACTTCGCCCCTGTCACAGAAGGGTTCCATGCTATCGCCGAGTTGACTTGTATGATACCCCGGTCGACATCGGGTGCTGCGAAGAACTCGCGATCCTGATACCCAATGGGACCGCCCTGATGATGGCGCCGCCATTCATCTGGGTATCCTTCCGCCTCGTATTGGGCCTTGGCTTCAGCCATTACGTCCTGGTATGCGGCGCCTGGCCTTGTGGCGGCTATCATGGCTGCGTGCACGCGCGCCGCGGACAAGTGCGCCGCAGCTATGTCGGCCGGCGGTTTTCCGAAATGAACTGAGCGGGTCAACGCCACGGTCAGCCCTCCGAGGTGAGCGCACACTACTATCATGCAGTATCGGTTGAGCACTCTGTCGGTGGGGATCGGGTGCCGCCGCGTCCTGACCCGGTCGTCGGCGCCAACCAAGAGCACTGTAGGTGTATAGCCCGCCGACATCAGCTCGCATGCAACCTCTCCCGCGACGTCCCGTTCGGTCATCCCCCGACGGATCTGCCAGCATACACGCTCCACCGCGTCAGACGCGCCCCCGCCGATGCTCGGATAGCGCTGTGCTTCCCATGAGGTGAACGGCACTCTCAGCGAAACCAGCAGAGGATGAACGAGCCTTGCCCCCTGAAGGGGGACGTCGGCGCCATATCGACCGTCTGAGCGCACTCCCATTTCAGTCATGATCCCGAGGATTGCAGATTCAGTCTCTTCATACCAGGGATAGGAAACCATATCAAACACGTGGCAGGGCCGGAGATGGGCCAGCACTTCTTCGTCGATTCGCCCAGCTTCCACGTTGGATGTGAGGATGAACTGCCGCTGTAGCGTGATGAGCGCTGACGCCACCCCCGCGTCGGTAGTGGATACACACCGGCTGTTGCCGCCTCCGGTAATCCAGGCGAAGCTGTCGGCCCTTCCGAGCACGAGGGCATCAAGCCCATTGGCGTGCATCAGCTCGCGGGCCATCGTAAGCTTATGTTCAACCTCAAGCACAATTGGCGCAACCTCGGCTTCCATCGCGCGCATGCCGCAGGTCGGGGGCATGCGATCACCTCCAACTACTCAACAACCTTTCCTCCGTCTGATGCCGATACTGCGAACGCCCAAGAATCTGCAAATCCCAGCGCGGACAGGCGCGAGACGAGAGCTTGAACCGCTTCCTGCGCGACAAGGTTGACGGTGCATCCGCCGAATCCCGCTCCTGTCATGCGTGCGCCCAGCACCCCGGGGGTAGCCCGGGCTGTGTGCACGGCCGCGTCAAGCTCCATGCAACTCACCTCATATAGGTCGCGTAGACCCTCGTGAGACAGGTACATCAGTTCACCGAGCAGTGAGTAATCCCCCATTCGCAGCGCTCGGACGGCGTCGACCACGCGTTCGTTCTCCTCCACGACGTACTCGCACCTCTCACTGACGGTGGTGGGCAGCGCCGCGCGCACCGCATCCAGCTGCTTGCGCGATACGTCGCGCAGAGTGCGGATTCCCGGGTCTCCCAATGCAGCCGAAATAAGCTTTGCGCCTTCCTCAACCTGACGGCGCCGGAGGTTGTACGGAGAGGCGGCCAGTTCTCGCTTCACACCTGTGTCGAATACTACCAGGCACAACCCTGCCGCACCGAGGGGCATCGGAACGAGTTCGTGGTGCTCGGTGCGGCAGTCAATGAAGACCGCATGCGACGCGCGCCCCATCGTCGCGGCCATCTGATCCATGATTCCGCATCCCACGCCGACGAATGAGTTCTCCGCTTTCCGGCAGGCGAAAGCTATCTGCCTCCGTGTGTCAACAGCGTCCATGCTGAGCTTCGGTAAGGGCACGCCCGACGCGGACAGCAATGCGAGAGCCGCGGCCACTTCGAACGCTGCTGATGAGCTGAGTCCGCTGCCCCGGGGGACGTCCCCCATGATGACCGCATCGACACCGCGCAATGGACGGTCGTCTCCCAGTAGGCAGTACTCGTCGGTACGCAATGCCAATGCTACCCCGCGGAAGTAGTCGCTCCATGAGTGCGCGGGGTCGCGTTCGATGCGAATTGCGGGATCGACGGCGAACTCCGAGCGTTCACAGTAGTCCACAGAGTAAAGCCGCACGAGACCATCTGCCCTAGGCCTGAATGCAATGGAGACGCCCCTGTCAATGGCCAGTGGGAGCACGAAACCATCTGAATAATCAGTATGCTCCCCGATCAGGTTTACCCGCCCAGGCGCACGCGCAATACGCACGTCCTGCGCCGCGTCGGGAAAAGCCAGCTCAAACTGGCGAATGATCTGCTCACGCTCCACCATCATTGCCCATGCTCCCATCCGCGCAAGGCGGCGCGTTCATCTCGGCCGCTCGACGAATTGCCTCTCTGAGCTCTGCCGCCTTTTCTTCAGGCAGTGAGTCGTTGATGAATGTTCCGGCGCCGGATTCACACCCGGCAAGGTACTTGATCTTGTCGCGCGTCCTGTGAGGAGGGTAGAACTCCACATGCAGATGGTAGTGGTCGTAGTTGCCGCCGTCTGTGGGCGCCTGGTGTATGATCATCATGTACGGGAACGAGAAACCGAATAGGGCGTCGTATCCGCGCGTCACGTCCTTGAGCATCCGGGCGAGCCCACGGCGCCGGGCGATGTCGAGGTCCGAGATCGACCTTGCGTGTGCCCGAGGCATTACGTGCACTTCGTATGGGTATCTGGCGTAAAACGGCACGTACGCCACGAAGTCTTCTGCTTCGGAGACCAAACGTCGCCCATCCCTGAGTTCTTCGGCCATTAGGTCGCAGAACAGGCAGCGACCTGAGGCAGCCATGTGTTTCGACGATGACTCCAGCTCCTTGCCCACACGAGGCGGGATGAAAGGGAACGCGTAGATCTGCCCATGAGGGTGATCCAGAGTCACCCCTACGGCCTCCCCTTTGTTCTCGAAGATCAGGACATAGTCAACATACTCACGCGAGCCCAGCTCTTCGTATCTGTCGGCCCACACGTCGACGAGTTCTTCGATACGCTCGAGCGGAAGCTCTGCGAAGGTCGTATCGTGGTCGTCAGTGTACAGTACGACCTCGCAGGTACCTTGCGAAGGCGCCGCCGGCATGAGCTGGGAGCCTGACACAGCAGGGGCCTCAGGTTCGCGTCTGAAAGACGGGAACTTGTTCTCGAACACCACGACTTCATAGGAGGACGCCGGAACCTCCGTGGGAAACGTGTGATCGCGTGTGGGGCAGAGCGGGCAGTAGTCCGCCGGCGGTCTGAATGTTCTGTCCTGCCTATGAGTTGCAGTTACGACCCACTCTTCGAGCAGCGGGTTCCACCTCAGTTCCGACATGGTTTCGTGTCACCTCCTCTTCGGTACACTCACGTGTGGGCACGCACTTCTTGCAGTCCCTGCCCGGGCCATCCCGAGACGTGTAGTATATCAGGTAGCGTCCGTCTTCTTTTGTGATCGTGTGTTTTTCCACAGCTCAGCCCTCGCGTTCGCTTCCATGCTTTTTGAGGTAAGCGCGCCATGTTACGGCCCACTTCGCAGGGTCGTCGAACCAGCTATCATCGGTCTTGTGCACTACACTGCGGTGTGGAGCGGTCTTGACGATCTCGGGGTTGCTATATGCCTCTGCCACCACCCGTTCCAGGCACGCGATGTACTCATCCAGCTCGTCTTTGGAGTAGGATTCTGTCGGCTCGATGGTGAACGGCTGCGGGACTATGAAGGGGTGGTGGCTTTGCCACAGATGGCACCCGTAATCGGCAAGTCTCCTGGTTACGTCTTCACTGGTTACCCCGGTATCCCGGTATAGCTGTTCCCAGCTGTATCTCACTTGCTCAATGCGGCGTCTGCCTGCGGCGTAGGGCGCGTCGGCCCCCGCAAGGTCCGTAACCCGCTTGAGCGTGTAGTTGTTGTTGAGCACAGCGATGCGCGCCGCCTCCTCCAGGCCCGCTGCGCCCAGGCTCACGATCCAGGCGTATGCTCGCAGCACTGCGGGGAACACGCCGTGGAAGCAGCGAACCTTGCCGATGCTGTGCGGCAGGTCGCAGCTCAGGCGATACGTGCCGGCATTCGTCTTCTCGACGACGGGGGCGGGCAGGTAATCGGCCAGTTCGGACGTGACTCCCAGGGCTCCGCATGCCGGTCCTCCGCACCCGTGAGGCGACGAGAACGTCTTGTGCAGGTTGAAGAAGCACATGTCGAATCCGGCTTCGCGCGCCCTGGTGACGCCGAGAATCCCGTTGGCGTTAGCCTGGTCGTAGCCAGAGATTCCGCCCACGTTTCGAATCAAAGCTGTGAACTGCGCGATCTTCGAGTTGAAGATCCCGGTGTCTTCAGGGTTGGTTATGAGCAGGCCGGCGGTGCGTGGTGATACTGCGCGGGCAAAAGCCTCGAAGTCGGGCAAGCCGTCTTTATCCTCGCGAATAGTAATGACCTTATAGCCCTTGACCTTGGCCGCTGCCGCATCCGACGGGTGAGAGAAGATCGTGGTGATTATCTCATCCCTGGTGTCGGCCTCTCCGTGAACCAAGTGATAGGCTCGGATTATGGACGCCATGGCCAGGATAGCGCAGGAACCTCCGCCCGGCTGGAAGCTAAACCTGTCCATCCCCGATATCTCGCGCAGGAACAGGTCCAGCGAGTACATGACCTCAAGAGCCCCCTGCACGGTGCTATCGTCTTGCATTGGATGCAGCTCGGAGGTCTTGGGCGATCGCACGAATGTTTCGTTCACTTTGGGGCTGTACTTCATGGTGCAGGTGCCCTGACCCACATCTACATTGAGGTCGGCTCCCAGCGTGCCCTGGGATAGGCGCAGATAGTGCCTGAGCACGCGCATTTGTGACACCTCAGGAAGCGCCGGCATGTCGCGGCGTATCATCTTGTCGGGGAGGCGCGATACTCCGTCGCCGACCCGTTCTCGGATGCCGGGTTCTGCCTCGGGGACTAGCATGCCCCGCTCCCCGCGCCTAGAAAGCTCGAAAATGACAGGCTCATTCCACCTTGCCTGATGGAATTCGCGCGCTCTAGCCACGACACTCGCCTCCCTCTATGGCGCAACTGACGGCGTCGACCAGGCGATCCAGTTGCTCCTGTGTATGCAGTTCAGTTACGCAATAGAGCGCCGACTGTCCTAGCTCTGGGAAGTCGCCGGATAGGTCGTGACCTCCGAAGATTCCCTGAGCCAGGAGATGGTCGTTGATCTTGCGCACCGTGCACCTAGCGCCGTCGAAGTTGACAACGAACTCTTTGAAGTGGGGGGCGTCAAGGGCCGGCGCCCTGACTCCGGGGATCTCAGACAGGCGCGCCGCAGCGTACTGCGACTTCTGCATGATCGTTGCGCCCAGCTCGCGCATGCCTTTCGGTCCCATCAGAGATAGATACACCCCTGCAGTGATCCCCCAGAGGGCAGCGGCGGTGCCGACGAACTCTTTGCCCTGTTCGCGCTGGGCGAAGGATGTTCGGCTGTAGGCAACGTCTCCAAAACCCCATTCTCCGGGGACCGAAGTCTCGGCGATCCCGAACAGACGGAACGGGTACTCCATCACGAACCGTTCCTCGTCACGACAACCAATGAAGCCGCCCAGGCCTCCCCCGTAGTGCATGTGCATACCTAGCGCCTGGATGTCGCCGCATACCAGGTCACAGCCGTAGCGCGAGGGGGGAGCCATCACCCCGCAAGAAGAGGGGTCTGCCCCGACGACCAGGAGCGCGCCGCATTGGTGCGCAAGTTCAGCGATAGTGTCGCCTTCGGTCTCGATCGATCCGAGATACGACGGGTTTTCGAAGTACACCGCTGCCGTCTCGGCTGAGAGCTTACGCTTAAGGTCCGCAAGGTCCATCATACCGGTGGCTCGGGAGTGGGCGAGGGGGATAATCCGCAGTGCGGGAGTGCAGTAGTTCATCATCACTCCCAACCTCTCGGGGCTCACAGTATCCGACACTAACGCCACGCTGCGTCTGGTGATCCTTGCAGCCATGCGCAGGGACGTGCTTGCTGCCTGGCCCCAGTCATATGTCGGCACATTGACTACGTCTACCTCGAGCAGCTCCGCCATCAGGCTTTGATACTCGAATAGGGCCTGGAACCGCCCATGGTCCTCGTATGGCTCGCCCGCGTATGCCGTCAGAAACTCGGAGCGCCCGTTCACCTCGTCGCATATGGCGGGTACGTAGTGCCTTGCGCACCCGCCGCCGAGGAAGCTGATGTTCTCGTCACACGTCCGGTTCTTGGCCAATATGCTCATCACGTGCCGCACCAGATCACACTCTGCGGCGATGGGCTGGGGAAGGTTCATCTGCCTGCGGAGCCGGAGCTGCTCCGGGATGTCGGAGTAAAGCTCCTCCGTGCTGGATGCGCCGATCGCTCTGAGCATCTCCTGCTTCACTTCAGGCACAGAGTTGGGTATATACGGATGCACAGTGTCGCTCATAGCTACGCCCCCCTTTGGTCAGGCGAGTCCTCCGCCGTCTACGACGAGCGTGGCGCCGGTAATCCATGTCGACATGCGGGATGCGAAAAACAGCACGGCATTGGCGATGTCGTCGGGCGTTCCCACGCGCCCGATGGGGCGCGCCGCCGCCTCGCGCATAAATTCGTTCATGTCCACTCCGAGCTGTACAGCTTCACTCCGAAGAAGCGGAGTATCGGTATCGCCCGGGCATACGCAGTTGACCCGGATTGACGCTGGGCCGTGGTCGATGGCCATGGCACGCGTCAGGTTGACGATTCCGCCTTTTGCAGCACAGTATGCGGCAGCATTGGGCCCTCCCTTGAGGCCCCAGCCGGATCCGATGTTTATGATGGATCCGCCTCTATCCGGGCGCATGCAGGGTATCACGAGTTTTGACACCAGATACGTTCCTTTCAGGCTCACGTCAACCACAAGGTCCCAATCAGTCTCGGAAAGATCGACTACGTTCTTGCGCCGGATCACTCCAGCATTGTTAACCAGGATATCAATGGCGCCGAATATGTCTATTACCTGCCTGACTGCGTGTTCGCACTCCTGGGCCGAGGCCGCGTTGCACCTTACGAAGTGCGTCTGTGCCCCCGTGGTCTGAGCGATCTCGAACGCAGCTCGTTCGCCGCCGATCGCATCTATGTCGAGCAGCGCCACGGAAGCTCCGGCCTCCGCCAACCGGTATGCGACTCCCCGACCAATCCCGGACGCCGCTCCGGTGACTACAGCGACCTCTCCGTCGAGCCTGAGAATGCCCGCAATTGTCGTGTCGCTCATGATTCATCGCCTCCTGCTGATCAAGGGTCTTCGCGTCCAATCGGCCGCGGCACAGCCTATGAGCCTGCCCACGGCAGGCGAAGAGCTGCTATCGCTGAAGGGTCGCCCATCTTTGGCGTGTAGGGCCTGATCCTGAAGGAGTAGGTGTAGGGCATTGGATACAGGGTGTACTCAGGATGAGGCTTGGCGCCCCAGCTATTGTCGCCGCCCACTCCCATCTGGCGGTAATCCAGGTTCACCGTAAACCGTTCGCGACGGGGCACTTCGTGGACGTGCTTTGCCGATTCCAGGTCATCCATGGTGCACGGCCATGCGGAGAACTCAATCGTGGGCATGCCGGCGGCGAGAAGTCCGGTTCCATCAGGCTCGGCAAACACCACCCAGCGCGTGTCGCATCTGTTGCCCGTCTCCTGAGGCCTACAGTATGGATGGACCAAGTCCGCCGTGGGCATGGAGTAGACGCCAAAACGGGCGCCTGTTTTCCGATCCCAGTAGTTCTCATGCGGGCCTCGCCCGTACCATGTTGTGGTGCAGAAGGTGCTCGGTATCTCCATCTGCATCCCGATACGGGGTATCTCGGGCAGACGTCCCGCGGGGATGAGTGAGTGTGTGATTACGACATCGCCCGTGCCAAAGACCGAGTAGATTATGGAATATCGGGAGTCGCCTGCCGGCAGCAGGCCATCGGTATAGATGACCACAGTCGATGGCCCAAACCGCTCCATGGCCAGGTGCAGCAGACGCCGATCACTCCCCGCGCGTCTCCATACCCCGCATCTTGCAGGCATCTTGTTGCCCATATCGTTGTCTATCGGTGCTCGCCAGTAGTTGGGCGCTAGCGCCGATGCAATGAGCTGAACCCCGTCAACCGTGAGGCTTTCAATTGCTCCGCTCTGTCGGCCGATCGCGATCTCGAACCGCCCCGCTTCCGAGGCGCCGCGGCAAATCACTGCCTCCCCCGTCTCGGCTAGGTCCAGTTCCTGCATAGACGGCAGTGCCAATGCCTCCTTAGGAGCCGGCGCACCCGTATCCACGGGGAATTGCTCCCATGCCACGATGTGGCCCGCCTCTGCCCAGCGCGTCGCCTCCCGGAGTGCGAAGCCGACGGTCAGGTGGTATTCCGCCTCGGCGGGGGCGAGGGCCGGATCAAGAGGTATCGCGAGTTCGATCGACTCGCCGGGGCCGAGCGACAGGGGAGGCAACTCGCCCTGCTGCACCGTTTGCCCGTTGCATGACAGGCGCCACGTGGGCGTCAAAAAGCCCAAACTGACAAAGGAATACTTGTTCCGGACCCGCACTCTTCCAGCCGGCAGATCCACCGGCTCTATCAAGATGTGTTGATACACCTTGTGCACCTCGGCCATTGCCGGGTGAGCGATGCGGTCAGGGAGCACGAGGCCGTCGCAACAGAAGTTGCCGTCGCTCGGAACATCGCCGAAGTCGCCGCCATACGCCCAGTACTCTTGCCCATCGGGCGCGGCGCGGCGAATGCCGTGGTCTGCCCATTCCCATATGAACGCTCCGGCCAGGCACGGGTGGGCGTCGATCACGTCCCAATAGTCTTGGAGATTGCCTACGCTGTTGCCCATGGCGTGCGCGTACTCGCACAGAACGAGAGGCTTCGTAGGTTCGCGTCTTGCGTAATCCCGGAGGAAGGCTATGTCTTTGTACATCCGAGATTCCACGTCCGTGTAAGGCTCGTTCCATGCGGGTTCGTAATGGACCGGCCTGCTCGGATCGGCGGCATGTATCCAGTCAGCAGCAGCCTGGAAATTAGGCCCGTCGCACGCTTCGTTTCCCAGCGACCAAATGATTACCGATGGATGATTCCTGTCCCGGATCACCATGCGCTTGGTTCGGTCCAAGTGGGCCGCTCGCCATTCGGGCCTTCCGGCCAGGGTGACGCCTGGAGTGCACGGCACTCCGTGCGATTCGATGTCTGCCTCATCAATCACATAGAAGCCGTACAGGTCGCATATATCCAGCCACCTTGTATCATTGGGGTAGTGTGCAGTCCGAACCGCATTGATGTTATGCTGTTTCATCAGCCGCGCGTCTTCCAGCATCGCCTCGACAGGAACCGCCTGCCCCAGGTCAGGATGGAACTCGTGCCTGTTCACGCCCTTCAGCTTGACCGCCGCGCCGTTGACGAGCAGTTGTTCTCCACGAACCTCGATCACCCGGAATCCGAAACTGCATCGCGCTGAATGAATGCAGGCGCCGCTTTCATCGGCGAGCTCGAGCAGCGCCGTGTAGAGCTCGGGTGTCTCCGCGGTCCATTTGCGCGGGTTGACGACTTCGGCGCTGATTTCGACACAGCTTGACCCGAACTGGCTGATGGTCTCAACCGGGGCGCTCCAGGCGCCGCAGCAGCGACCCTCGAATGGGTCAATGAGGCTAACCGTCATGGACAGAGGGCCCGAAGCGCGCTGCGACAGATTCCGCACCTCGGCCCACGCGCGCATCACTGCGTCTGTGTAGTCCGCGCTCAGGCCGCACCCGACTGAGAAGTCGCGTATGTGCACTGGAGGCGGGGAATAGACGAACACGTCACGGAAGACGCCGGCGAGACGCCACATGTCCTGGTCCTCAAGGTAACTGCCTGCGCACCACCGATATACCTCTACAGCCACAGTGTTCTTGCCGGGATGTGTGAGCGCGCTGATCTCGAACTCAGCGGGCATGTGAGTGCCCTGGTTGAACCCGACCTTGGACCCGTTGACCCAGACGTAGAAGGCCGAGTTCACTCCGGCGAAGTGCAGCACTATGGGGCGCCCGGCCCAGTCGTCGGGAAGCTCGAAATCGCGTCTGTAGGAACCCACCGGGTTGAAATGAGCCTGGATCGCCGGCGGTGTGTTTTCGAACGGGTACGTAACATCAGTGTAGATGGGGATGTCATAGCCCTGAAACTGCCAATTACCGGGCACGGCGATCTCAGGCCAGCCCGATACGTCGTAGTCTGCCCTGAAGAAACGCGTCGGTCGCTCGGCGGGGTTGGCCGCCCAGTTGAACTTCCACTGCCCAGATAGCATGATACAGCGCTCAGGGTAGTGCCACTCGCCTGTCGCAGGATCCAGGCGTGGAATAGTGGCGCATCGCGGTTCTTCCAGGCCATACCCCGTCAGCTCAGGGTTTTCCCACTCGTTAGTCAACTGGCGCGTCACTCCCTCGAGATGTGTTTGGCGCAAAACTACTTGATGCCGCTTACTGTGATTCCGCCTATGATGTAGTTCTGGCCTATGAAGAAGAATATCAGCGACGGAAGGGCCACCATCATGGTGCCTGCCATCAGATAGTGCCAGTCAGTGTAGTGTATTCCCCTGAATGTGTTGAGCGCCAGAGTGAGCGTGTAGTTCTTCTCCGAATGTAGATAGATCAGAGGCCCGATAAAGTCGCTCCAAGCCGACATGAACTGAAGAATGCCGATCGTGATCAGCGCAGGCTTGGCAAGCGGAAGATAGATGCTCCCGAATATCCGCATGGTGCTGGCGCCGTCTATCTTCGCGGAATCATCGAGCTCAGCCGGGATGCCCATGAAGTGCTGCCTGAGCAGAAAGATGTAGAACGCAGCGCCGAAGAAGTTGGGCACTATGAGCGGTTTCAGCGTGTTCACCCATCCTAACTTGGAAAAGAGAATGTACTGCGGTATCAGCGTTGTATAGTACGGAACCATCATGGTCGAGAGCACAAGGAAGAATATCTTGTCGCGACCGGGAAAGCGCAGCCTCGCAAACCCGAACGCCACCATGGCCGATGAAAGCAGTGTCGCAAACATGCTAGTGAATGTGATCAGGCTAGTGTTCTTCAGGAATGTTCCCCAGGGGTACATTGAGAGCACTTTCCTGTAGTTCTCCCAGTGGAAGGACTTCGGGATAATCTCGGGAGGGTACGTGAACAGGTCATCCGCGCCGCCCTTAAGCGATGTTGAAAGCATCCATAGGAACGGCATCATGAACACTAGCGCAAATAGGATCAGGATCGCGTACTGTATGGCCTTCTTCGCAACTCGCACGCGCCACACCTCATATCAAGTCGTAGTTGACTCGAGCGCGGGAAGCTCTGATTACCAGCATCGTGAGGGCGAATATGATGAGCGAGAGAGTCCAGGACAGCGCCGAGGCATATCCCATATTGAACCACTTCCACCCCTGTTGGTACATGTACAGGGTGTAGAAAAGCGAAGCATTGAGCGGCCCGCCTCCGCCGCCCATGATGTAACCTGCTGTGAAGGTCTGGAGCGAGCCGATGAGGCCTGTCACAAACAGAAAGAAAGTCGTAGGGCTGAGGAGCGGCATGGTGATGCCCCAGAACTTCTGCCACCCGGAAGCGCCGTCCACAGTCGCGGCTTCCCAGTACACGCGGGGTATGTTCTGAAGACCGGCAAGGTAGATCACCATCGTCGACCCCGCGCCCCATATGCCCATGATCGCCAGAGCCGGGAGTATCCACTCAGTGCTGTACAGCCATTCGGGGCCGGTTACTCCGAACTTGCTGAGAACATAGTTGAAGATCCCGAACTCGGGGTTGTAAATCCAGATCCACAGGGTAGCGGTAGCCACCTCCGGAACCACAGACGGCGTGTAGAAGATGGTGCGGAAGACTGATAGTCCCTTCACGTCTTGGAAGAGCAGCAGCGCAAGGGCCAATCCAACAGCCAAGCCCAGCGGCAAGCTGAGCAAGGTGAAGAACCCAGTCACCTTCAGCGATTGATAGAACAACGGGTCGTGGATCATCCGAACGTAGTTCGCAAGCCCTATCCACTGGGGAGGCCCAAACACCCGCCACTTGGTGAAGCTGATGAGGAGCGTGGCAAGTATCGGGCCGGCTGTGAATACGAGAAAACCGACGATCCATGGCGAGATGAACAAGTAGCCTTCGAGCGCCTCGCGCTTTCTTGGCGTGAGCCGGCTCACTGACTCCACCTGCTTTCCTTGGGAGGGGAGGCATGCCCGGGGCCCTTGGCCGAGCAAGGCATGCCCCCTCTCTTGTCGCTGCTACCGTCCGAACGCCTTCTCCGATTTCTTGACGGCTTCAGCCATTGCCTTCTCGGCCGTGGCTTTTCCGAGCAGAATCTGATCGAAAGCTTCTTCTAGATACTGACTGCACTTCTCCGCGTACTCGGGGGTCCTGAGGAACGCCGGGTTCTTCAGGGCATAGGCCAGCGAGTCGTAGAACACCCGGGTTACCGGGTCATTTAGGAGCCCGGTTGCCTTGATGGCTGTCTCGCTCACGGGGAAAGCCCAGCCTGCCTCGCCCTGCGTTTGCCCGCCTTCGAGGGCAAGAAACTTAAGCACTTCTATGGCTTCGGCCTTATGCTTGCTCGCGGCGGCCATCGCCCATCCGGATACGTTCATCATCGTTATGGGCTTCTTGCCCGCAGGCGCCGGGACTATGACTGCACCGTAATCATCGGCCGGCAGGCCCTTACTGGAAAGATAGCCAAGCAACCACATTCCGGAGTGGATCATCCCAAGCTTTCCGCTGGTGAACATGGCGTAGGTACCTCCCGATGCCGAGAGGAGGGAGCGCGATGGAGAGACCTTGTCCACCAGGACCATGTCGGTCAAGAACTTCATGACGGCGATGGACTCCTTTGAATCGAACACGCCCTTCATGGTCTTGCCGTCTGCCGACAGGTAGTCGCCGCCGCCCATCACAAACCAGTTCTGCCAATCGTATGGATCGCCGAACGAGAGCGCTGCGCCCCATACCTTGTCATCGACGTGGGTAAGCTTCTGCGCTGTACTACGGAAGTCATCCCACGTCCAGCCGGGTTTGGGATACGCAACTTTGTACCTGTCGAACACTTTCTTGTTGTACCATATTACCTGGGTGGTCCAGTCCTTCGGAACACCGTAGATGTGACCCTGGTAGGAGTTCCACTCCACCAGTGAGGGGTTTATCCCGCTGAAGTCGATTGCGGTCTTCTCAAGAGGCGCCAGTCCTCCCAGTCCGGCAAGAGACGGATAGTCCCATACCAGGAAGAGGTCTGGAGGAGTGCCTGCAGCGAGGCTCGTCAGCAGCCTATCATCGTAGCCGTCGGGCATCGGCTGCAGTTCGATTTCGATATTGGGGTTAGCTGCTTCGAACTTGTCGAACACCGCTTTGGCCCATGCTGAGCCTTCGGCCGAATCCCACGTCATGGCCCTGAGTACTACAGGTTTTGGGGCTCCGATCGCGAATCCGGACGCCGTGAACACCAGGAGCAGTATTACTGCTAGACCACGCACTTTCTTCACGCTCGCATCCTCCTGTTCATCATGTGGTACGCAAGGGTAATCGCTTCGCAGCCGAGGCTATGGCGTATCAATTGCCCTTGATCACCCCCCTGTCCCGGACGGATGGTCATTCATCCATCGCGGAAAGGCGACAGATCGCCGTGTATGTTGAAGTCATAAACTAAGTTCGGTTACACATTCTATGGGTAGGAGCAGATTCCTTCTTGTGTAGGCAATAAAATCACCTGTAGTAGCAATTTGCCGGAAACGCGCCTGCAGATAACCACCGATAGGGACTCGGGAGTTTCATGTACGTCTCGAAGGAACACTACTCCCCATTCATGCCGGCGCCCATCTCTGTAGCGCGCATGAGCTCCGTGATCCTGCCCACGGTCAGCATCTCCTCGAACACGAGGGCTGCGGCGCCTATCGAGCTTGCGTCTTCACCTCTGGCGGACGGGACAATCGGCGGCAGGTTCACCATTGTAGTAAATGCACGCCTTTGCACTGTCTTTCGAACTTCACCGAACAGGATATCGCCGGCGCGGGCCACGCCTCCGCCAATAACCACTATCTCGGGGCTCAACAGGTTCACGGCGTTTGCGATTCCTATGCCCAGGTACCTGCCAGATTCGCGAATCAACCCCTGTGCCAAGGTGTCTCCCTGGTCGGCGGCCTCCGACACTACCTCTGCGGTGATTTCTTCGATTCTCCCGCCGGTGAGTTCCCGTATGCTGGTGCTCGCTCCCGACGACACCGCTCGAATGGCTGCGGCGGCGATAGACGGCCCTGCCGCCATGACCTCAAGGCATCCATGATTGCCGCAGGGGCACATGGGGCCGTTAGGGTCCACAGTCATGTGACCGAGTTCGCCCGCGCCGCTTTGCTTGCCGCGGTAGATCTCGCCGTTGACTATGATGCCTGCGCCGATTCCGCGACCCACGTTAACGCAGAGTATGTTCTGGTATCCGCGTCCCGCCCCGAACATCGCCTCGCCAATAGCCATCGCGCGCGCGTCATTTTCCACCCAGCAAGGGAGCTCGAACTCATCGCGAAATCTCTTAGCGATGTGGATACTCGCCCACCCGGGTATGTTGGGGGCGAATACCGACAGCCCGCGCTCCGCGTCAATTAGGCCCGGGACCGAGAGGCCGATACCTGCGATTTTGCTGGCGGCATCGCCTGCGTCTGCAAAAGCTGCGCGCGTTGCATCGAGTAACCGCGATATGATTGCCTCCGGCCCGGCGTGCGCGTCTATCTCCAACCGGGCGCGTGACACTACTTCACCCTCGAGATTGGTCACTACCGCGATGACCTTACTCACCCCGAGGTCGACACCGGCAATGTAGAATGCGTCCGGGTTGAACTCCAAGAGTAGAGGGGGTCGACCGCCGCTGGATTCGCCATACCCTGTTTCACGTACGATCCCTGCGGACACCAGGATCGACACAACGCTGGACACTGTAGCCGGCGTAAGGCCGGTAGTGCGCGCGATATCGGCGCGGGACAGCCCGGACGTACTGCGTATTACCTTGAGGGCGGCGAGTACGTTTATGCTCTTAAGAATCCTGGTATCGTTGGCCCTTCCTCCGGCCAGAAGCGATGGTTGAATAGAATGCTCCATTCTTGCGTTGATCACCCTTATCAGACGAAGTGGACTGTAGCAGACCTCGAAAACATATTCGTCGCCGAAGGCAGCGTTCCTCCAAGCTTTGTTCAATATACGAATATAGTGGCCAGAGGATTTGGTGATTGCGCATAGAACTGGAGTGATGCAGAAGATCATGGGCGGGCGGAGGCGGAGTTGTCATGAATCATCATTGGATGGTTGGAAACGACGTGCAGAGAGCGCTTGACAGCGGTCGGCCGGTGATAGCCTTCGAGTCTACTGTACTGACTCACGGGCTTCCCTATCCCGACAGCACGAGGCTGGCTCTGCGTGTAGAGGAGATTGCGCGCGAGGAAGGGTGTGTTCCGGCGACCATCGGCATCATCGACGGCGTTGTGCGCGTGGGCATGACTCCGGACGACATTGACCGCTTGGCAGCCAACAAGCATGCGCTGAAGTCCTCTGCGTTCGATCTGGCTTTCGTGATTGCACAGGGCGCGTCCGCAGGAACCACTGTCTCCGGGACATTGGCCGTCGCAGAACGGGCGGGAATCCGCGTCTTTGCGACCGGAGGCATCGGCGGTGTTCATCGCGGAGCTGCCGATAGCTTCGATATCTCCCACGACCTGCAGAGCCTGGCGCGCTCGCGCGTTGTCACGGTGTGCGCCGGGGCGAAGGCAATACTCGATCTGCCCAAGACGCTCGAGTACCTGGAAACCGCGGGGGTCTGCGTCATCGGGTACCAAACCAGTTCATTTCCGGCCTTTTACTCCCGCGATTCGGGGCTGCAGCTCGACTACTCGGCAGAGTCGGCAGACGTCGTCGCCCGGGCCTTTGTGGCACGCGAGCAACTGGGGTTGCCGGGAGGGCTTTTGGTCGCGGCGCCGATTCCGGTGGAGTACGAAATCCCGGCCGACCAGATAGGCGCTGCTATTGACCTTGCTATTGAGCAGGCCGCTGAATCCGGCGTGCACGGCAAGGACGTTACTCCGTTCCTCCTGGCGAGCCTGGCTCGGATCACGGCGGGCCGTTCAATAGAGGCCAACCTGGCGCTTCTTGAGAACAACGCCAGGGTCGGGGCGAGAATCGCCAAGGCGATTAGCGCTTTGGCACGAGCAGTATGAGACGCGTGATCCGCGAATTGCTCACGATACGATCATGCCTGCTACGATGAGCACTTGAGCCGTGACGTATGTAGACATGATATACACATCACCGCGCGGTATCTTTGACCTGAAGGTGTTTATTGCCAATACGGAATCAGAGGCCATGAAGAGCAGCGATCCGATGAACGGCATGTAGAAGCCGGCGCCCGAAAAGCCTGGTGTGCGCAGCAAGCTGGCCAGGCTCATGGCCGCAATCACCGCCGAATACAGGACGAACGGCGCCTTCATCGGACCCAGATGCGGCCTGAGCGCCAAAAAGAGCCCCGTGCAGTAAAGCAGGTAGGGGATGGCTGCGAGGTAGAACCAGACCGGCAACCCGTTGGCGCGCGCGGCAGCGCCTGCGAATACCACGATGTACAGGACGTGAGCCGTGAGGAACGACAGCAGGCCGGCGATGAACGTGCCCTGCTTCCCGGGCCAGAGCAGGAAGATGTCGCCCATGGTGCTCAAGACCAGCGCCAGCATTACCAGGAACGTGGGCGCGTCGGCTTTGAGCCAGTAGAACAGGAGGAGCAGCGGCATCAAGACAGGCTTCGTGATCTGCCGCGCTCTCGTGCGCTCCGTCATTGCGGTAACGAGCTGTACTGCCAAGGCTCCCAGGAAGACCCCGAAAGCTGCATCGGCCATCTCCCGGACCCACCTCCCTCAGTCTCAGAGACTGCATAGGCATCGACCGCGTTCTTTCGGGATGCCATCCAGGGTATCCTGCTAAGTCCTCTCACTATTGGAACCTGTTTACTGGCACGTGAAGAACCTGCGCACTTCGGCAGGGAATCGGAAATCGGCGCGGCAGCATGGCATTGGTGTATCGTATACGATATGTCGCGTATCACCTCCGGCATACTCCTGTCCCAGAGGAGTGGGATGTGGTTTGCGCATGTCAAACGATGGCGCCTCACAGCGGCGCCTCAAGTCGATTCAACAATGGCTATCCGTGCTGTCCCCCAGGCGCTGTCTACGCAGTCGTGAAGTACGACACCAATTCGTTCAGCTTATGAGCCAAGTCTGATAGTATCTTCGCCGATTCCCGCACACTCTCAATTGATTCATTCTGTGCCACGGCTACCTTCTCCACAGAGGACGCGTGCTCGCTGTTCTCGGCTGTCACCTGCGCGACCTGGCCCATGGCGGACGCTATCTCGCCTGCGCTGGCTGAGATCTCCTCTGCCGAGGCGCTGTTCTCCTCGGATATAGCTGCGAGTGCCGCCATGGCATCGCCAACGTTCCGGCTTCGTTCCCGCAGGGCATCAGCCACGCTGATGAGCGAGGATGCCGCGTCAGCCGCTCTTTCCGAGGCGGACCTTATCGAACTCAGCGTATGACTTGCTTCCTCCGCTAGTTTGCTGCTATGGCTGACCAAGGCACTATTGCTGTCAACAGCCCTGATCGTCGCAGAAATGGCTTGCGATAGCTCCAGGATTATGGTGCTGATCTCGCCGGCCGACTGGCTGGAACGCTCAGCCAGCTTGCGAACTTCCTCGGCTACAACGGCGAAACCTCGCCCGTGCTCTCCGGCCCGCGCGGCTTCTATGGCGGCGTTTAGGGCCAGCAGATTGGTCTGATCAGCGATGTCGCCGATGGCCTCGACTATCAGCCCGATCCGCCGGGAGCCTTCATCCAGATGCGAAACACTCTCCAGAGTCGAGCTGAACCCGGCTTCTAGCTTGGGCATGCCAGCTATTACTGCTTCTATGGACCTGTACCCACTCGCAGCTGCCTGCCTTGATTCTTCGGCGGCGTCCTTCACGTCGGCCACGACTCTCGCGGTCTCCCGTGCCTCGCCCAGCATCAGTCTGGACATGTCGCTCGCATCTGCTACAGTCGTGGTTTGGTTCTGAACACCCGCGGATATCTGGTATATTGCCGACGAGAGCTGGTCAACAGAGATCTTGGCCGCGCCCATCTGGTCATTCTGCATTCGAGCGCCAACGGATACGTCCGAGAATGCGGCCTGCACTTCGCTAGTCAGACGTAGCTGCTCTTCAGTGCTCGACATCAAGGCCCGCGCTCCATGCTCAACGTCTACGCCGACAGACACTATGCTATCAATCACGCTTCTCCACTTGCCCAGCATGGAGTTGAATGCTTGGGTCAAGTCCGCGAATTCGTCTCGAGACACCACTGCGGCGTCGTTTTTCAAGTCCCCACGAGCAGCGTCAGTCACGGCCCGCACGAGTTCGCGGATGGGCTTGGTGAGCAAAGCCGACGCCACAAGGGCGATCGGCACTACCGCCGCAATTGCCGCCACGACGGCTATGAGTAGTTTTCGTGTGTAGCCGTCCACCAGGCTATCATAGTCCTTGCTGGGCGTGCCCGTATACAGACAGCATGCCTATTATGCCGCCACGGGCGTCGCGTATAGGCTCATACGCTGTCTGATACCATTGTCCCACTACATTGGCGCGCCCTACGTAGTCGCGGCCATTTCTGAGGACCTCGTCAGCAACATTCTGCGAAGAGGCGGTCCCAATGGCCCTCTTGCCATCGGCCGTCAGGACATTAGTACATATTCTTGTATCTTCTCTGAACACTGTGACGGTGTTGCCGGTCAGACGCCCAATCTCGTCGATCAAATCGTAATCCTCGTTTATGACGTGATCGCCCTTGAGTATCTGATCGACGTGAGCAGACCAAGCGCCAGGGCGCCTCTGGTCGATGACGTTTCTCACCGTGGCGAGATCCCTTTTGACTCTCGTGTTCACAAGCGACGCTACATCGTTTCTGATGGTGACAACCGACATTGCGCCTATTGTTGCTGATGCTCCAACCGCTACCAGAACCAGTACCAAGGCGAGTTTGGCAGAGAACCTGAACCTCATAGCACATCCTCCCAGAGCCGTACTCCTAGATGTGGACATTGTCAATAATGTATCGGCATACTCGCACAGTAAGTTTATGGGCGAACCACCCGAGTTCGACAGTGAATAGGCACACGCGCCGAATGAAAAGCCCGATAGCTCGGGGCGAGCATAAATCGGACCGGAAAATCGAAAAACATGTGGGCATACAGATTGACGGATAACGTCTGGTCATACTGGCCGTATCACGGCATAATGTAGGCATGTATATGAGAAAGACCAAGCGAACCAATAAGGACGGATCGACCGTATCCTATCTGCAGCTCGCCCACAACTGAATCCGATAAGTCGCTTGGAGGCGCATGGGCTCTGGATCAGCTCTGGACGAAGCTGGGCATCCGG